>Ga0196965_1000135_pt1 | contig 56314 bp, 45 predicted proteins | sample S1_20metaG_FD_148668 | JGI IMG/M metagenome (GOLD analysis project Ga0196965, IMG submission 148668) | Soil microbial communities from Anza Borrego desert, Southern California, United States - S1_20 | ecosystem: Environmental > Terrestrial > Soil > Desert | place: USA: California | collected...
TGGTCCTTCGTCGTTTGTCAGCGGCAACATCACCTCTCAGAATGCCGACATTGAAGGCGAAGTAAAAGGTAAAATTGAAATTTCTGAGTTGCTTGTTCTTAAAGCAACCGCGGTTATTCACGGCGATATTGTGGCGGGCAAATTGGTTGTGGAACCCGGCGCAATATTCAACGGAAGTTGCCGCATGGGAGCGGCCGTCAAGGAGATAAAACTTACCGAAAGTAATGGAGCCATCTCAAGAACCATCCAGGAGGCAAAGTCAGTCTAACAGTTATCTAAAATACACAAGTCTTGCATTCCAACTGCTCATTGTGATTGGGGTGTTCGGCTGGCTGGGCCACAAGCTCGACGGTTGGCTCGGACTACAATTTCCGGTGTTTATGCTCATACTTGGATTTCTGGGATTTGGCGGAATGATGTATCAGATCTATCGGTCGATTAACCAACAGTAGTTTTGATAAAATTTATCCTGGCCGCATTGTTGGTTTCACTCGTCATTGCTGCTGGCGTCGTGTATGGTGTAGAGTACGGCGTGATTGACAAACAACCAAGTTTTTACGTTCCAACGCTGGTGTTGGTGGCCTTCGTCACAATTGTCATTTACGGATACCTTTACCGACTCAAATCCCCGGATGCTTTTACACAATTTTATCTGCTTCTCATGGTGGTCAAAGTGTTTGCTTTCCTGGCTTATAACATTGTGATTGTTCTGAAAAGCAAGGAAAATGCAGCTTATAATGTTATCTTTTTTCTCATTACCTATTTTTTGTTTACGGGGCTCGAAATAGCTTTTTTATACTTCCACGTCAGCTCGCGCCGCGACGATTCCTAGTCTGGTAAATTTTTTTTCAAAGATGTTTTTTGTGGAGCTATAATTAATACCTTTGCGGTCGGATTTTAAAAACCTTTGAAATCGCCGTAAATGACCGCATTTTTCAATAAAATCAGCCGCTTTTTTGTTCTAACCGCACTTGTTTTGGGTGTGGTCACTTCGGGTGTTTTTGCCTCAGAGAAGGCTGAAGACGCGGGCGGAAAATTCAACGCAAGTGAAGTGATCCTGCATCACGTGATGGATGATCACATCTGGCATTTGTGGGACGGTAAAGGCGGAACAATATACCTTCCGGTTATTGTCTATTCTGGTGAACGCGGGTTAGATGCATTTTCTTCACATAACTTCTATGATGAAAATCACAATGTAGTCGAATACAACGGGTATAGGCTTGACCATAATCACATTTACCTGGTGAATACAGGTGAAGCAGTACTGGATCTTTCGATTACGAAGAACGTTGCCATGTTGTTGATCAATGCGGTTTTATTAGTACTCATTTTCTTATCCGTAGCGGGGGCTTACAAACGAAATGCTGGCAAAGCGCCAAGTGGATTGCAATCGTTCATCGAACCTGTGATACTTTTTGTGAAGGATGAGGTTGTTAAACCAAACATTGGCCCGAAGTACGAAAGATTTTTGCCGTACATGCTGACATTGTTTTTCTTCATCCTGTTCGGTAACCTGTTAGGGCTTTTGCCCGGAGCCGCAAACCTTACAGGAAACATCGCGGTGACGCTCGTGTTAGCGGTGTTAACTTTCATTATTACTAACGTTAGCGCTAACCGTGAATACTGGGCACACATCTTCTGGACACCAGGCGTTCCCCTTCCATTGCGACTTATCATTTTGCCTGTTGAACTGGTTGGCATCTTTACGAAGCCGATCTCGCTGATGGTTCGTTTGTTTGTTGCCATTACTGCAGGTCACATTGTGATCCTGAGCTTGATTTGCCTTGCGTTCATTTTTAAGAGCTATTGGGTAGGTGCTGGCTCGACACTTATGATCCTTTTCATAAGCTTGATTGAACTGTTGGTAGCGGGGATTCAGGCTTATGTATTTACGTTGTTCTCGTCATTGTATATCGGCATGGCTATCGCCGAGCACAGTCACGATGATCATCATTAATTGATTTAAAGATATCCCCCGACTTGTCGGGGGTTTGTTTCACTTAACTATATACACAATTATGTTATTAGCGATTTTGTTAGACATCAGCTATGCGATTATGGGTGCTGGTATTGGTGCCGGTCTGGCTGCAATTGGCGCTGGAATTGGTATCGGCCGCATTGGTGGCTCAGCGATGGAAGGTATGGCGCGTCAACCTGAAGCTTCTGGTAAGATTCAAGGTGCGATGTTGATCATTGCCGCTCTTATCGAGGTGGCTGCGCTTTTCGCGCTCGTTATCTGCTTGCTGATCTCTCAGCTTGAAGGCTAAAACTAAGAACCTGCTTTTGGCAATTGGCCAGGCAGGTTCTTCTTTACGAAAGAACATCGACTTAAGTAAAATATAAATATGGAACTGCTCACACCCGGAACGGGACTGATCATCTGGCAACTTATTGTTTTTGTACTCTTGTTCCTGTTATTGTCCAAGCTGGCATGGAAACCAATTATCAGCTCGTTGAAGGAACGTGAGGTTTCGATCCAAAATGCGTTGGATACGGCCGAGAAAGCAAGACTGGAAATGTCTCAGCTCAAGTCTGACAATGAGAAGCTATTGAAGGAAGCCCGCGAAGAGCGTGATAAGATCCTGAAAGAAGCACGTGATGCTGGAAGCCGTTTAAAGGAAGAAGCCCAGGTTGATGCAAAACGTCAGGCTGAAAAGATCGTTGAGGAGGCGCGTGCGGCAATCAACATTGAAAAACAGGCTGCTTTGAAAGATGTGCGCACACAGGTAGCGCTGTTCTCCCTTGAGATCGCTGAAAAGCTGATGAAGCAGAACCTTTCAGACGACAAATCGCAGAAGCAATTGGTTGAAAATTATATCAAAGACCTTAAGATAAATTAAGCAATGGTCGACTCAAGAGCAGCATCGCGATACGTAAAATCCCTTCTCAGTCTTGCGATTGACCAAAACGCAGTGGAGCAGGTTCATAACGACATGCTCATGTTTTCCAAGGTCGTGGATGACAGCCGCGAGTTCAGACTGATGCTTCAGAATCCGATCATCAGGCACGAAAAGAAGCGTGCAATCCTTGAGAAGCTTTTCACCGGAAGGGTTCACAAGCTTACAATGGCCATTTTCGACATTCTCACCCGGAAGAACCGCGAGGCCATTCTAGCGTCCATTGCAAAGGAATTTCATAAAGCCTATAACGAATATAAAGGTATCGAACGGGCTACAGTAACAACTGCAGTTCCGCTGGATACAAAACTCCGCAGTGAAATCGAGCAGCTCGTTAAAAGATATGCAGACAAGCAGAGTGTTGAGCTTATTGAGAAGATAGATAAAGATATGATTGGTGGATTTGTACTCAACGTTGGTGATCGCCAGGTTGATGCCAGCATCAAGAATAAGCTTAAAGCATTGAAAGTAGAATTTAGTCAGAATCCTTATATCAAAGAATTTTAATCTCTTAAATAATATGGCAGAGATCAGACCTGAAGAAGTATCAGCAATTTTACGTGAGCAACTCTCACAATCACGCACTGACGCCGAACTTGAAGAAGTTGGTACAGTACTGACCGTAGGTGACGGTGTAGCTCGCATCTACGGACTAACACAAGCACAAGCTGGGGAACTTCTTCAGTTTGAAACAGGACTTAGAGGACTTGTCCTTAACCTTGAAGAAGACAACGTTGGTGCCGTATTGCTGGGTGACTATAAGGATATCAAAGAAGGCGCGACTGTAAAGCGTACAGGTAAGATTGCTGCGGTAAACGTTGGTGATGGCATGTTAGGTCGCGTAGTCGATACACTTGGAAATCCTGTTGATGGCAAAGGCCCGATTCAAGGTCCGTTGTATGAAATGCCTCTCGAAAGAAAGGCCCCTGGTGTTATATATCGTCAGCCAGTAAACGAACCGTTACAAACTGGTATCAAAGCTATCGATGCCATGATTCCAATTGGCCGTGGTCAACGCGAATTGATCATTGGTGACCGTCAGACCGGTAAGACAGCGGTTGCTCTTGATGCGATCATCAACCAAAAGGAATTCTACGAAAAAGGCCAGCCGGTTCTTTGTATTTACGTTGCTATTGGACAAAAAAATTCAACCGTTGCGAGTGTGGCTGCCGCCCTTGAAAAGGCCGGCGCAATGCCATATACCGTTATCGTTGCGGCTTCTGCTTCTGATCCTGCACCAATGCAGTTCTTCGCGCCATTTACGGGTGCTGCTATTGGTGAATACTTCCGTGATACCGGTCGCCCTGCCCTTGTTATCTATGATGACCTTTCAAAGCAGGCGGTTGCATACCGTGAAGTATCTCTTCTTTTGAGAAGACCTCCTGGACGTGAAGCCTATCCTGGTGACGTGTTCTACTTGCACTCACGTTTGCTTGAAAGAGCTGCGAAGATCATCAATAACGATGCGATCGCAAGAAACATGAACGACCTTCCGGCTTCAATCAAAGGGTTGGTAAAGGGTGGTGGTTCATTAACAGCGCTTCCAATCATCGAAACACAAGCGGGTGACGTATCGGCATACATTCCAACGAACGTGATCTCGATTACAGATGGACAGATCTTCCTGGAGACAAACTTATTCAATTCAGGTATTCGTCCCGCCATCAACGTAGGTATCTCTGTATCTCGTGTGGGAGGTTCTGCCCAGATCAAGTCAATGAAGAAGGTTGCCGGTACGCTGAAGCTCGATCAGGCACAGTATCGAGAACTTGAAGCTTTTGCAAAGTTCGGATCGGATCTTGACGCGGCTACAAAGCTTACGATTGACCGTGGAAGAAGAAATACAGAAATTCTGAAGCAGGATCAGTTTTCACCAGTTCCGGTTGAAGAGCAGGTTGCAATCATCACAGCCTCTACCAGAGGATTTATGGATAAAGTGCCTGTGAATCGTGTGAAAGAATTCGAGAAAGAATTCCTTGGCTTGTTGAGAGCACAACATCGTGGTCTACTGGACAACTTACGCGCTGGTAAGTTCGAAGACGCTGACGTTGCGACTATCAAAAAAGTGGCCGCTGAATTGTCAGGTAAATACTAAATATTGAAGCAGGCCGATTAAGCCTTGCGACTGAAAGTTTGCACATTGTAACGATATGCCAAGTTTAAAAGAAGTAAAGAGCCGGATTGTAACGACCATCTCAACGCAGCAGATCACGAAAGCTATGAAAATGGTTTCTGCAGCGAAGTTGAGAAGGGCACAGGACCGCATTACACAGATGCGCCCATTCGCTCAGAAGCTTAACTCAATTTTGAGAAACCTGTCTGCTGCGCAACCCGGTGACTCAGACAATTGGTATACCGCTACGCGCGAGGAAAACAAGATCCTGATTGTTGCGATCAGCTCGGATCGTGGTCTTTGCGGATCATTTAACAGCAACGTGTTCAAAGCTGTAAACCGGGTGATCGATGAGAAGTATCCAGAACAATTCCGCAAGGGACATGTTACCGTACTCTCTATCGGGAAAAAGACCGCCGATTACTTCGGCAAGCGTAAATGCAATCTTGTAAGTGATTATACGATGTTATTCAGCTCGCTTTCGTTCGACAATGTTTCTACAGCGGCCGAATATATCATTGACGCATTCAAGGCTGGAAAATATGATAAGGTTGAATTGGTGTACAACGAGTTCAAAAACGTTGCTACGCAGATTTTGCGCGTAGAGCAATTCCTTCCGATCCTTCCGCCACCACTGACAGCATCAACTGCGATACAGATTGATTATATTTATCAACCTGATCAAACTGAAATTCTAATCGGACTTATTCCAAAGTCGCTGAAGGTGCAGTTATACAAAGCAGTGCTCGATTCGAATGCTGCGGAGCACGGTGCCCGAATGACAGCAATGGATAAGGCAACCGAAAACGCTGGTGAGCTTTTGAAAGAACTCAAGTTAACTTATAACAGAACACGTCAGGCGGCAATCACGAAGGAAATTCTCGAAATCGTGGGTGGAGCTGAAGCGTTGAAATCTGCTTAAGCATATTGATATCAAGTATAAGTCTCCGCGAGGAGACTTTTTTGTTTTATGAAAGCGCTAGTTCGGTTTTATACATACCTGAACATCCTGAGCATTGATGTTGCGTTAGGCGCGGTGATATGCGCGGTGTTTTTCTCAAAAATTCTTGGTGTCGATATTCTTCCTTACGGAATTGGGGCGTTGGCATTAACGGTCTGGATTATCTATACAGCCGACCATCTTCGTGACGCGATGTTGATTGAAGGTGAAGCGGCCTCCGCCCGTCATCGCTTTCACCAGCGACACAGGATCGTTCTCACGATTACGCTCATCATTGCAATAGGATTTAATCTGGTGCTTCTGTTTTATATCCGCCGTGAGTTGCTTTTTGCTGGGATTCTGCTTGCCGTCGCGGTCGCTGTCTATTTACTCTTTCAGCGACGGTTTTTTTACGGCAAGGAAATATTTGTTTCGGCGATCTATACAGCAGGCGTTTTACTTCCATCATGTGTGTCTACAACGGAATGGCTATCACTTAATGAGATATTGGCAATTGTTGCTTTCTTCCTTGTGGCACTGATCAATCTTTATCTTTTTTCACTTTTTGATCACGAGCGCGACAAGCGCGACAGACTATTTTCTTTCGTCACGTTTATCGGTCCTTCGAAGGCAAAAAAATTCATTTCAGGCTTGTTTATCGCGTTTTTTGCCATGGCGGTTAGCTACGTTTTTCTTTCAAGCTATAGCCCTTCTTCTTTGTGCATTATTTTGATGGGAAGCGTTTTGCTATGGATTTTTCGGAATAGTGATCTTTTCGCTAAACACGAACGATATCGTCTTATCGGTGATGCTGTTTTTTTTATCCCGTTAATGGCAGTCCTGTGACACGTCGCTTAAACACTTTCAATGTGATTGCTCCATTCTATGATCTGTTGGGGACATTGGTGTTTTGGGGCTCCCTGCATCGTTCGCAGCTTACATTTATCGGTGAGCTACGAGGCAGCAAAGCTATCTTAATTCTTGGTGGCGGAACCGGACGTATTCTTCCATTGGTTCTTGATAATGCACCACAGGCAACGATTGTTTTTATCGATGCTTCGGCTGAGATGATTGCGCGAGCCAAACAGCGAGTTTCACCGACAACTCATATTCGATTTGTTCACGGGACGGAAGAATATATACCTGATGATGTCTATTTCGACGCGGTGATAACAAACTTCTACTTTGACCTGTTTCCGGAACCGGAACTTCTACAAGTTCTTTCTGTAATAAAAAGCAGGCTGTCCAGAAAGGCTCTTTGGCTTGTAACCGATTTTGTTGCGGTCAAGCCGTGGCACAATTTCATGCTTCAATTGATGTACCTGATGTTCAGGCGCATTGGTTCTGTTGAAAATTCAAGATTACCTGACTGGGCCACTGCACTTAAGGTTTCAGGTTTCGAAGTCAAATCCGTACGCTATTTCTGCGCAGGCTTCATCCGAAGCAGTGTTTCCACAAATTAATGAGGCGCATTTTGTTCATATTCCCCGGTAAATATTGCATTAAGGAAGGAATCTAAAATATTGTTTTGTGATAGAGATGGATTATCTTGTGGCGCACATTTCGAAGTGTGTCCACAAACAACCAAACCATCGAAGGCCAAAATGCACGATCTCTTCAAGCATTTACCAGCAGTTCTTTACGAATTTGTGATTTATCCCGATGGAAAGAAACAATTTACATTTATTAGCGATTCAGCAAAGGAAATCCTGGGTGTTGATGCTGCCGCAGTGATGGACGATCACCTTGTTCTTGAAAAAGTTATTCACGAAGAGGACTTGATTTATCTGCATGCAACATCTGAGGAGTGTATGGCAAGGGGTACAGAATGGAATTGGGAAGGACGAGTAAACGTGCGCGGACAGCTCAGGTGGATTGAATGCAGGTCTAATCATGAAGTGGTAGCCGGGAGCATCCGAAGACGTGGATTTATACAGGACATTACCGATCGAAAAGAAGCCCAGAAAGAAAGCGAGCTCCGATATCAGTCACTTGTCGAAAAGTTGCCGATTGGCATTGTCATCCACAAGCACGGCGAATTGTTGTACGCCAATACACAGGCTTATGCGATTTTCGGGATTAAGAATACCCATGGCCTGATCGGAGCGAACGTGCTGGACTTTGTACATCCGGAATACAGGCTTAAGGTCGCCGAGCGCATGAAAGAATTATCCAATGGTGTTCCGGCACCGATGATGGAACAGAAATATCTGCGCGCGGATGGAAAGCCCATCGACGTGGAAGCAATGGCGTTTCCGTTTCAATATCAGGAAGAGCAATGTATCCAGGTAATCTTTCGGGATATCACAGAAAAGAAAGTAACGGAGGCCAGAATCAAGAAGAATGAGACTCTGTTTACGCAATTGTTTCAGAATGTGCCGATGGCTGTTGTGATGTTAGATGAGAATGGAAAAGTGTTCCAAGTGAACCGTGGGTTTGAGCAAATGTTTGGTTATGACAGAAGTGAACTTCGTGGCCGGAATTTGAATGACTTTATCGTTCCGGATGAATTGCGGAATGAAGGTATCGATCTCAACAACCTCATCGCTTCGAATCAGGTTGTGAGCATTGAAACAATACGACGTCACAGAAGCGGTGATCTTGTAAATGTGATCTTGTGCGGCGTTCCTGTTATGCTTGACAATCAGGCGATCGGTATCTATGGTGTTTATGTCGATATAACCGATCGTAAACGTGTTGAAGAGGAACTTAAGATCAGAAACACAGAGCTCGACAATTTTGTATATAAAGTATCGCATGATCTGCGTGCACCGCTTTCATCTATTCTTGGTCTTGTGAATTTGTCACGCCTTCCGGGAAACACGGACAACCCGATGGATTACATTGATATCATCGGTGAAAAGGTTCAGGCGCTGGATCATTTTATCGGTGATGTGCTGAGCCATTCCAAGAATCTGAAAATGGAAGTCAACATCGGTAAGGTCGATCTTAAAAATATCATTGACCAAACGTTCAAAGACCTCGGATACCTCGAAGGTGCGCGGGAAATAAACAAGTCAGTCAAAATCGAGGGCATTGATTTTTTCAGCGATCAGTGGCGTATAAGTGAAATTTTTCGAAACCTGATTTCAAATGCGATCAAGTACAGACAACATCTGACTGATTCATCGGAAATTAATATTCGCGTTCACGTGGACCATTTGCGTGCCGACATTTCTTTTGCCGATAATGGAATTGGAATAGACGAATCAAATCTGACCAAGATTTTTGAAATGTTTTATCGTGCTACCGAACAGTCTGATGGTTCAGGTATTGGATTGTATATCGTTAAAAATGCTGTCGATAAGCTCGGCGGTCAAATCACCGTGTCAAGCAGAGTTGGTGAAGGAACGCGCTTCAATCTTCTGCTACCGAACCGCGTAAACAGCGCCATTAACAAAAAAACCCCGTTTGCATTCGAACATAGATGAGAATTATTGAAGTAACCACGTCGCTTCATAAGCGCGAATTCCTGCAACTTCCTGTAAAGCTTTACCGAAATGAAAAAAGTTGGATTCGTCCACTCGACAAGGATGTTGAAAATGTCTTTGATCCTGTGAAGAACAAGGCGTTTAATCATGGAGATTGCATCCGATGGATACTCCTAAACGAAGCAAATGAAACCATTGGACGCGTAGCAGCTTTTGTCAATCAGAAAACAGTTAAGAAAGGTAACGATCAGCCTACTGGCGGAATAGGATTTTTTGAATGCATTAATGATCAGCCAGCCGCTTTCAAACTGTTCGACACCTGTAAAGAATGGCTTCAGTCGAAAGGCATGGAAGCGATGGACGGCCCGATCAATTTTGGTAGCCGGGACCGGTGGTGGGGGTTACTTGTGGACGGATTTGATCGTGAACCCAATTATCAGTGCAATTATAACTTCGCTTATTACAAAGATTTCTTTGAGGCGTATGGCTTCCAGGTTTATTTCTACCAGCTTACTTTCGGTCGGAAAGTAAAAGAGCCGTTGCATCCGCGGCTTGCCGAAAAAGCTGCCATCGCCAGTAAGGACCCGGATTATGAATTCAGGCATCTTCGTAAGAACGAGATAAACAAACTGCCGGAATACATGCTAAAAGTGTATAACGAGGCATGGGCAAATCGTTCCGAAAACCCCGAGTTGTCGTTAGCACAAACAAAATTGATCGTCAAACAAATGAAGCCGATCATGGATGTTAAATTGCTTTACTTTGGTTTTTACAAGGGCGAACCAGCGTCTTTTTTCTTATCGCTTCCGGAGATCAATCAGATCTTTAAACACGTAAACGGCAAACTTGATCTTGTTGGCAAAATCAAGTTTGTGTGGCATACACTAATGAAAACGAATCGCAAGGCGTTTGGTGTCCTTTTTGGCGTGGTGCCGCAACATCAGGGCAAGGGTTTGGATGGTGCAATGGTGCTGGCCGCGCGTAAGGTCTTACAGGACGAGTATAATCGATACGACGAATATGAAATGAACTGGATCGGCGATTTCAATCCAAGAATGATCAACGTCGTACAGCAGGTGGGAGCGGTTCAGACCAAACGACATGCGACCTACCGTAAACTCTTTGACGAAGCTAAGCCGTTTAAGCGCGCGCCGATTCTTCACTGATCGATAAACATCTTTCGATTATGTTTGTTTATGCTTTACCTTCGCGGGAATAAAACGAGGCAATGAACAAAGCTAAGACAGGTGTCCTGCTGATTAATCTGGGAACCCCCGATAGTCCTTCTGTCGGAAATGTCAGATCATACCTTTCTCAATTTCTTAATGATCCACGTGTTATCGATATTCCATGGCTGCTTCGAAAGATCCTTGTTAACCTGATCATCGTGCCCTTCCGTGCACCGAAGTCGGCAAAGGTGTATCAGAAGCTGTGGACTGATAATGGCTCACCGTTGCTGTACTATGGCGAAAAAGTTAAAAACCTGTTGCAAGCTGAACTCGATGGTAGTTACGAGGTGCATCTGGCCATGCGATACAAGAATCCTTCGATTCCTAATGTTCTTGAAGTAATGCGTAAGCGGAATTACGACAAGATCACTGTGGTTACAATGTTTCCGCAATATGCATCTGCCTCAACAGGATCAGCAATTGAAGAAGTAATGCGCGTCATTCGCAAATGGTGGGTAATACCTGAACTGAGAATTGTGTCGCAGTATTACGATCATCCTTTATATATCGAAGGGTTCGTTGAACGTGCGAAAAAATATAATATCAGCGACTACGATCATGTGCTGTTCTCCTACCACGGCCTGCCTGAGCGTCAGCTTGATAAGGTGTACGACCAGGGTGTCTGTCGCGATAAGGATTGTGACCACCAAATCACTTCAGAAAACAAATTCTGTTATAAGGCAACTTGTTACGCGACTACACGGCTGCTTGCGGAAAAATTAAGTATTCCCGAAACCAGTTATACGGTCTGCTTTCAATCGCGGCTTGATGAAGGATGGGTAAAACCATATTCTGATCAGGTTGTAATCGACTGTGCGAAGAAAGGCATGAAGAGGATACTTGTCTTTTCTCCTGCTTTTACTGCTGACTGTCTGGAAACGATTGTAGAGATCGGTGAAGAGTACCAGGAGCTGTTTCATGAGCACGGTGGCGACAAGGTTCAGCTCGTCGAAAGTCTAAATGATCATCCGGTGTGGATTCAGTGCTTAAAGTCTCTTGTGCTTGACAGATAATTTTCTTTTTGATGCTTAGTGTTCGTCCAGCATATCCTTTAACTCAATTTCTAAAGCACGCGTGCTGATAAATATCTCATTTAGCGAGATAGCAAGGGAGATGAGCAACGATGCGAGGCTTAATCCGAAAATGGAGTAGGCCCACACTTCTCGCTGGAGAAAGACAAACAACATTCAGCACGCAACAAAAGAAGCTGATCACGCCGTATGCTTGCATTTGTTTGGTAAGGCTTAATCGGCGTCTGAGGTTTTTGATCTGCGCGATAATAACATCTTTTTCTGCAGGGATCTGCTTGTATTTAGCGTGCAGATTTCGGATGAGCGTAGCAATAGCTAAAAATCTATTCGTATAGGCAAGCATCATAAGTGTAATAGCGGGGACTAGAAGTGCTGGAGTGTTAATTGAGAATTCCATTAGTGAAGTTTTTGTAAAGTTCTAAGGGAGCGTGAGGCCGCTGATGTAATACCAACAACAAGCAATGTCATACAGCCACCAAAAATTACAGATGCCCGCGTACCGATCAGTCGAGCGGCCACACCCGATTCGAACATCCCGATTTCATTTGAGGAACCAATGAAGATGTGATTCACCGCTGACACCCGGCCTTTCATATTTTCCGGCGTTAGCGTTTGCAATAATGTACTCCTGATAACGACGCTTACGCAATCGAAGGCTCCACTGACTGATAACAAGAATAATGATATCCAGAAGTTGTTTGAGAGCGCAAACAGAATCATACAAATGCCGAATCCGGCAACGCACAAAAAGAGCGTCCTCCCGGCATTTTTACGAATGGGATGATGTGTGATATAGAATGCCATGAACAAAGCGCCTACCGATGGTGCTGCTCGCAGGATACCTAATCCAATCGGGCCGGTGTTCAGAATTTCTTCGGCGAAAATCGGTAGCAACGCTACTGCTCCGCCGAACAAAACGGCAAAAAGATCCAGGGAAATTGCGCTGAGGATAAGTTTATTATCATATACGAAACGAAGCCCGGCTTTAATTTTCTCGGCTACACCCTCTTCGCCGGTAACTGGCGGCAGTTCCCTGTTGGCGACAGCCAGCATCAGTAGCAGTCCACCAAATGTGAGCACCGCATCGACCGAGTAAGCAGTTGTAACGCCAAGAAAGCCATAAAGCAGGCCGCCCACAGCCAGTCCGGCGATTGTAGCGGTTTCCCACAACGTGCTGTTCCAGGTTACAGCGTTTGCGTATAGGTCTCTCGGAACCAGCTGGGGCATGAACGCAAATAGCGCTGGCGACAAAAAGCCACGGGCAATTCCGCTCAGAAAAATTACCGCGTAGATCGGTGCAACTCCATAACTATTGATGAAGGCATCTCCACGGTTGAACGTGAAAAATAACAACGCCATCGAGCATATCCATAACGTTGCGATACAAGTGAGAATAATTTTCTTTCTGCGTACGATATCAGCAATATGGCCTGCGTAGAGCGACACGCCTATGGACGGAATCGCCTCTGCCAGGCCAATTAGCCCGAGAGATAAAGGGTCTTTCGTCAACTCGTAGACCTGGAAAGCGACAACGACAGATTGTATCTGAATGGCAAGTGTAATGCTGAAACGAGCGGAAATGAAATATTTGAAGTCGCGAATGCGTAAAGCTGCATATGGTCCCGATGGCATAGTCATAAAATTCTTTTGATCGCCTCAATTGCGGTCGTACGGCGAGTATCACGGTCGCCTTTTATCTCCACAAATGGAACCCGTTGATTTTTCATTTCATTCAGATAAAGATCATACAGTTGTTGCCGTTCGTCGGGATGTTCGCGTTGCGAGTCTGCCACCCACGGAATGTCGATGTAGGTGAGCAGATACAAGTCGTAAGACCTGTTAGCTATTCCGTCGAGAATTTCTTTTGCGACATTTCCATACTTAAATACGCTCCAGATCTTGATGACGTACAAGTTGGTGTCGCAGACTAATACTGATTCAGCTTTTTCAGCTGTTTGGTCCTCGACGGATATCTGCCCCTGAGCAATTGTAAGGAGGTCTTCCTGTGTATAGGGTCTTCCTAATGTATCAAGATATGCGCGTGCATATTCCGGTACCCACGTTGTTTTAAAATGATCGGCAAGGAAGGCTGACAATGCAGATTTTCCGGTGCATTCCGGACCAATTACAACGACGCGTTTCAAAGGCTTCACAAGTTCATTTCATTAAAGATCGTCTCTTTCGTGAGAATATATATGCCCATGACAAGGATAAACCAACCAAAAGCAACGCGAAGCCTGGGCGCAGATATTCGTTTTTGTAATTTGTTCCCAATAAAAATTCCAATCACGGCAAGTGAAGTGAGAAGAATCAGAAACTTCCAGTCCATCGTATAGTTGAGCAGGTCGCCGGAGAAGCCAACAAGTGCATTGATTGCAATAATGAACAGCGAGGTTCCGACCGCAGTTTTGAATGGTAATCCCGTCAATAATACGAGTGCCGGAATAATAAGAAATCCGCCTCCGGCACCGACCAATCCTGTCAGAAAACCAATCATTATTCCTTCGGCAACAAGTAGAAAAACTCTTAGGCGATGATCATTGTTTTCAATATTTCTATTGTTTCGGATCATTGAAAATGAGGCAACGATCATCAGCAATGCAAAGATTCCGAGAATAAGGATCCGTTTAGTGAGGATAAAATGTTCCGTGACAAAGATCACGTCAGGGATTGCCGGGATGATCCATCTCCGGGTTGAGAAAATGCTGATAATGGATGGTAAGCCAAACACTAATCCTGTATTAATATTCACGAGGTGATCTCGATACTTGGGAATTGCGCCGATAAAACTCGTTGTGCCGACAATGAACAATGAATACGCGGAGGCTGTAACAGGATCAACCCGAAAAAGATAAACAAGAATTGGAATCGAAAGAATAGAACCACCGCCGCCTAATATGCCGAGAATCACCCCGACAAAAACCGACGCAACGTATCCGACTAACTCTGTCATCCTTCGATCATTTTGCCGCGGAACTAAAGGCGGTTGAACTCAACAACGAAGGCATCTGGAAATTTTTTTCGAATCTGCTCACGAAAATTTTCCGCTTTCGATCGCGACGGAAATTGTCCGACGATCAACGCGTAGTATTTAATGCCGTTAAGAACCTTTACCTGAACGGTCACGCGTTTCTTGTAAGAGTTTTTGAGATTATCCGCGAGCCTCATGAGATTCACCAGTTCCTGGTAGGTACCGATCTGTATCCCAAAACCGTTTGGATTCAATCGCGCTATTTCGAAATCATAGAATTCTTTTTCATCGACAGTAACATGGTCGATGGTTTTTTCGGGATCGCTCGTTTTGCCATCGCCGGCATCGAGCACTTCAATTTCTACTTCTACCAGCCCCTGGTTAATGAAATCAAGCTTTTCAGCAGCGGCTCTTGAGAGGTCAATAACGCGGTTGTCGACCCAGGGGCCCCGATCGTTAATGACAACCTCGACAGATTTATTGTTGGCAGTGTTTGTCACTTTAACCCTTGTTCCAAACGGGAGGGTTTTATGAGCTGCTGTAAGCTTCTTGCCACGGTATTTCTGGCCGCTGGCAGTAGGCGCGCCTTCAAATTTATCGGCATAAAAAGATGCTTTTCCTGACTGGGTCTGACTGAAAGCCGGAGCAAAACCAATTATGATGATCGCGAAAAGGAGAAGTCTGATCATGTCACTTTTTTCAATCAAAAGTAATTCAGTTCGCCTAATCACCCATACAATTCACCTGCAATCGCTAATTGTCGTAACATTTATTGTCATTGAATTGATATATGTCGGATTTAGGTTACCTTTGCCCGGCAAATAATCAATCGTAATTATTTGCCATGCCACTCGATACATCCAAATTTCTTTTCGAAGCGCTCACCTATGATGACGTGCTTCTCGTCCCAGCCTACTCTGCGGTGCTTCCACGCGAAACAAGCACTAAAAGCTTTCTGACGAAGAATATCCCCCTTAACATTCCTATTGTTTCAGCTGCCATGGACACGGTTACGGAAGCCAACGTCGCTATCAGCATGGCCCTGGAAGGTGGATTGGGTTTTATTCATAAAAATATGAAGATCGAGTACCAGGCGGAGCAGGTGCGCAAAGTGAAACGCTCCCAAAGCGGGCTCATTCTCGATCCGGTTACATTAGGAATAGACTCTACCGTTCAACAGGCAGAGAATATCATGCGCGAATTTCGCATTGGCGGCATTCCAATCGTAGATGCCGATGGAAAGCTTGTTGGCATCCTCACCAACCGCGATCTGCGTTTTCAGAAGGACATGACTGCCAAAGTCGAGAAGATCATGACACGCGAGAACATCGTGACAGCGCATCCGGGCATCACGCTCGACAAAGCGGAAGACATACTGAAGAAATACAAAATAGAAAAACTGCCAATTGTCAGCAAGAGCGGTAAGCTAAAAGGCCTGATCACCTTTAAAGATATCCGCAAAAGAAAAAATAAGCCGCATGCCTGTCATGACGAGTTTGGCAGATTGCGAGTAGGAGCAGCGGTCGGAGTGACGCCTGATATCATGGAGCGAATTGAAGCGGTCAGAGCTGCCGGGGTAGACGTGATCAGCATTGATACCGCTCACGGTCATTCTAAGGGCGTGATGGATGCGGCGAAGAAGGTAAAGAAGAGATTTCCTGAGTTGGATTTGATTATCGGAAACATAGCAACTGGTGAAGCAGCAAAAGCGCTGGCAAAAATCGGTGCTGATGCAATTAAGGTCGGCGTAGGCCCGGGAAGTATATGCACTACACGTGTTGTTGCCGGGGTGGGATTACCGCAGCTATCGGCTGTGTACGAAGCCGCAAAAGCTGTGAAAGGCTCCGATACGAAAATTATAGCCGATGGTGGTATCCGGTTTTCGGGAGACGTGGTAAAGGCAATTGCCGCTGGGGCGGATAGTGTGATGATTGGCTCTTTGCTGGCCGGCACTGAAGAAGCGCCAGGCGAAGTGATCATTTACGAAGGAAGAAAATTTAAGACCTATCGCGGCATGGGTTCGTTGGAAGCAATGGAAGACGGTTCAAAAGACAGATATTTCCAGGATGTTGAGGATGATATCAAGAAGCTTGTTCCTGAAGGAATCTCCGGCAGAGTTCCATTCAAGGGTCTTGTCTCGGAGGTTTTATATCAGCTCGTCGGGGGATTGAAAGCAGGTATGGGATATTGTGGTGCGCCAGATCTTGCCCGATTGAAACGCGCAAAGTTCGTGAAGATTACCTCAGCAGGTGTTCTTGAAAGCCATCCGCATGATGTCACGATCACGCGTGAAGCGCCGAACTATACACGGAAATAACAACACATTTCCTGAAGGAAACTTTTCATGGGGTTAGGTAAGGACTCGTGTGATTAGGAGTCCCTAATCTTGCTAATTATTCATATTATTGCATGGCCAATCTTGGATTGGCTATTTTTTTAGCCCTATCCCGGGCGTTTATCGCTGAAATGAGAACGAAGGCCATTATCCGACTACTTTTCCTGGTAAGTGCTGTTACCTGGTTGGCTTTGCTGTTCACTGACATTTCCATCGTCCTCAGCACGACAAACAACATTAAATCAGACGTACCGCAATGGCTGCCGCGGGTAATTTTGAACCTGTTTATTCTTTCCCTTTACTTCTATTACAAGCTAAAGCTCGAGAAGGACGAAATTCTGAATTTCGTTGATCTTCTCTGGCGTGTGTTCGCAACAGGACTGGTTGCCACAGTCATCTCCCTTGCTATTAAGTTACTTGATATCGTCCTGGGTTCAACCAAACTAACAACCCACGTTCTTTTTATTGACTTCGTTTACCTCGTGAATCTGCCGCTGATGATTGGTTTTCTCATCATGGCATTTACGGCATGGAAGCGCCTGATACTGTATCAAAAATCGAAATGGTTGCTCAGGTTATGGAATATCTTCGAGTGGGGATTGCTGTTCTCGCTTATCTATAATTCCCTTGATCTACCGCTGATTGAAGGAATCTTCGTTCCATTGTTGGTTGCATTCATCATTATTGGGCTCGTGCTGTCGGGTAACATGAAATGGGTTGCTTACCTCAACTTCCGGCAAAAATGGACGAGTCTTCTATTGCTATTGCTTACCGTATTTTATCTCATGTACGGGTTTTTTACATTAAGCTCGCTCACCGAAACGCTTGGCTCAAAAACTACTTTCTTCACAGATTATCGCGATCACATTTTTATTCTGGCGATGATGACGTTCGTCTCGTTGTACAGCATTTTTTCCTTCCTTGTTATCCTTTTCAACCTGCCTACAACCTCGGTATTCGAACAGAAACTTGAGGAAGTTGTAAACTTCCAGCGGATCAGCCAATCGATACAAACGGAGCAAAACGAAGAAAGCGTTTACAATATTTTGCTCGAAACATCAGTGAGCACAGTGTTTGCGGATGCTGCATGGCTTGAGGTAAAAAATAGTGAAACGACAACGCGCGTTTATACTTACAAGATCACAGACGCGGAATCACGCGAAATCATCAAACATCTGAATGATCAACACGTGAAAGGTGTTCTTGATCAAGGCAGCGATAAGACAAGAAATCTGTCAAAACATCTAGGATCGTTAAAGGGCGCAAGGTTTCGTTCGATTCTGGCGTTTCCCATTTACGTGAAAGGCGAAAATATAGGAACCCTTGCGTTGCTGAGAGAGCTTGCGGAAGGATTCAATAAGGAAATGACGAAGATCGTCTCAACTTTTGCGAATCAGGCAGGTATTTCAATTGAGAATTTCAGGTTGATGGAAGAGGCGTTGCAAAATGAACGTTACAAGGAGGAATTGAAAATCGCTAAAACTGTTCAGAAGAGCCTGCTTCCCGAGGTGCTCGAGCAGGATGAGGATTTCGAGATAGCGGCATTTTCAGAATCCGCCGATGAAGTTGGTGGCGACTATTATGACACGCTCCGTACCAGCGATACCGAAGTTGCCTTGATCATTGCCGACGTTAGCGGGAAAGGTACTACCGCAGCGTTCCATATGTCGCAGATGAAGGGGATCTTCCACAGCCTCGCACAGCAATGTATCGAACCTGATGAATTTATGCGCAGGGCAAATCAGGCCCTGGTATACTGTCTGGAACGCGGCTCTTTCATATCAGCGACATTTTTCCTCGTTAACACAGCGACAAAAAAAGTACATTATTCACGCGCCGGTCATTGTCCTGTTTTGTATTACCACGCTGACACGGGCATCACAGAGTATTTCCGCGATAAAGGGATTGCATTGGGAATGGTGAGAAATCGAAGCTACAGCAGCTTCATCCAGGCGTATCAGTTCGATTACAAGTCAGGCGACATCATGGTGCTATATACTGACGGTATAACAGAAGCGAAAAATGATAAAGGTGATGAATTCGGATACGAGCGACTGGCAGATGTGTTGGTTGAGGTGAAAGAGCAATTGCCAAAAGATATACAGCAGCATTTGATTGAGAAGTTATATGAGTTTTCCGGAACGCAGAATATTAACGATGACTATACGACGATGATCGTCAAATTCAAGTAAAACGTTGAAGCGTGGATAACTAAAAATTTTAAAAAACGTTTAAAACATGATCCATATCAAGAGACTTCAGGAAGACGGAACCGATGTACTGGCCCTGATCGGTGAGATTGATGCCAGCTCCTCCATTGAGTTAGATCTGGCGATTGCAAAAAGTGTCGGGGAAGGTTTCACAAAAATTCTGATCGATTGCAGCTCACTCGAGTATATCTCATCTGCTGGTCTGGGAGTGTTTATGTCATATATCGAAGAATTCAAGGATAAGAACATCAAAATGGTATTGTTCGGTATGAGCGACAAGGTTGCCAATACATTTGAAATTCTTGGTTTGCATGAATTGCTGCAAATCGGCAAGGATAAAGTTCAGGCAAAGACAATGATCAATGAACTATAAGTATCAAGTTGGATGTAGCATCGAGAACCTGAAGGGTGTTCGGGATTTTATCCGTACTACCCTGAAGACACATGGCGTCCAGGATATTCAGATCAGTGAAATGGTTCTGGCACTGGATGAGATGTGTTCTAACCTGATGATTCATGCACACCAATGCAATCCGAACGAGCTCTTCGAATTGCAAATCAATGTTCAGAAAGGAACTCCCGTCATTTTCGAGCTGATTGATGATGGCAGCGTCTTTGACATCAATCAGTTTGCTGAACCTGACCTCGGTAATCTCGTTACCGAAAAACGAAAAGGCGGATTGGGCATCCGCCTCGTAAAGTCCATCATGGATAAAGTCGAATATCAAAACAAGAGCGGCAAGAACATTTGTCGCCTCATCAAAAAAGTTCAATTTATATAAGCGTTAGCCTTATGATCAAGCGGATTCTTGTGTTGCAGTTTACATTGTTTGTTGTTGCTTCATCGCTGGCACAGAAAAAGAATGATGACCAGGTCATTGTGTTTTCTGTCAATGACAAACCCGTAACCTCGAAAGAGTTCATTTACCTGTATCAAAAAAACCATCAAAATAAACCCGACGAGTTTACGAAGGAAAAGATTGAGGAATATCTCGATCTATTTGTGAATTTCAAATTGAAAGTAACGGAAGCGCAAGCGCGTGGCATTGACACCACCGAAGCATTCAGGAAGGAATTCAATTCGTATAAAGATGAATTGCGCAAACCATATTTACCTGATTCACGATTATTGGATAGCCTCGTGAGACTCACTTACGAACGAATGCAGGAAGAGGTAAATGCGTCGCACATTCTTATCACTATTAAAGGCGAAGGATTGCCTGCCGATACAATGGAGGCTTACCAAAAGATTACTGAGATTCGTAAACGCGCTCTCGATGGGGAAGACTTTGCAACATTGGCTCAAACATTCTCGGAGGAACCATCTGCGAAGGTGACCAGGGGAAACTTGGGTTACTTTACAGCCTTGCAGATGGTATATCCTTTTGAAAATGCGGCCTATACGACGAAGCCAGGTTCCATCAGCGAACCGTTACGTACGCGTTTTGGCTATCACATTCTCAAGGTCAACGACAGGCGTCCATCCAGCGGAGAGGTGGAAGTGTCACACATTTTAATCAGGACAGGCGAAAACAAAGACAATGCGAAGTCAAAGGATACTGCTTTCGATATCTATGATCAGTTACAACACGGTGGCAGCTGGAATGAGTTGTGCAAGCAATATTCTGAAGATCCATCTTCGAAAGAGAATGGCGGCAAGTTGAGACCTTTCGGCGTTGGCTATATGTCGGCAGTTCCAAAGTTTGAGGAGGTTGCTTTTTCGCTTACTAATCCTGGAGACGTTTCTGATCCTTTCGAAACGCAATACGGCTGGCACATTGTTAAACTGGAACGTAAGATTCCGCTTCTTCCTTTTAAAGACGTTGAATCCATACTGAAGAACAAAGTGAGTCGTGATGACCGTGTTCAGATTTCAAAGCAAGCGCTTTACGAAAAGCTGAAAAATGATCACAGTTTCAGCCAGGATTTAGAAGTGCGGAAGAAGGTATTGGCATTGGCGGATTCTAGTTTATCCAAAGGCAAGTGGAATCCTGAAATCGGTTCAATTGCGAATGCGACTCTTTTTGGTCTGTCGGGTTCTGCCTATCGCGTGAAAGATTTTATTGATCGCATCATCAAAACGCAACGGCCAAACAGGTTAGCGCCACAAAAATATCTTGAACAACAGCTCGACGCCTATATTGAAAATGAGCTTCTGAACATCGTTGAAAAAAATATTGTTGCGCAAAATCCCGAATTCAAATGGCTGTTGAATGAATATTACGAAGGTATATTACTTTTTGATATCATGGAAGATGAGGTATGGAATAAGGCATCGGAAGATTCGGTCGGCCAGCTTCGATACTTCGAAAAGAATGCGTCGAAGTACGCCGCCGGAGAAAGAATTGATGCAGTGATCTACTCCTCGACGACGCAGCAACATGTAGAGTCGTTAAAATCCGCTGTAGAGAGCAAAGACTCGATTAAAGCTGCTGGTATTGTTACTGATCTTAAAATCAGAAAAGAGTCGGGCGCATTCGAAAAAGCAGATCGACAGGTATTAAACAAAATTGATTGGAAACCGGGCGTTCATTTCTCTGAGAATAACGATCTGCATTATCTTGTGGTAATTCGCAAGATGCTTCCTCCTGGTTTGAAAACATTTGATGAAGCGCGGCCGGAGGTAATTTCAGACTATCAGAATTATCTCGAAAAGGAATGGGTCTCGGCATTAAAGAAAAAACATAAAGTGAAGATCAATAAAAAAGGCGTTGAGTTCGTTGTGAATAAACTTATCGCACAGCAGGCGTCCCTAAATAAATGAAGATGAATAAGTTTTGGCTGTTTGTTTTTTGTCTATCGTTGTCAGCTTGTGAGTTCATCAAGATGAAGAACGAGCGCGAGCAAACAGAAGACACGCGCCAGGTTGTTGCACGCGTCAACAATACTTTCCTTTACAGGGACGAACTTGCCGGTATTGTTTCGCCATCCACGTCGAAAATTGACAGCACAACACGCGTAGATGCCTACGTCGAAAGCTGGATCCGGAAACAACTCCTCATTCAGGAGGCAGCAAAGAAGATCAACATTAATGAAGCAGAGATCGAGCGTAAAATTCTGGATTATCGCTACAGCCTTATTGCTTATGAGTATCAAAGTCAGTATGTAAAGCAAAATCTTGATACTGTGGTATCGCCACAAGAGATTGAACATTATTATACCACCAACATCGACAACTTTATTCTCAAGCAGAATATTGTACGCGCCTCGTACATTAAAGTACCGAAGAATGCACCACAAACAGGAAAGGTTAAGCCATTACTGTTTTCCAAAACCGAGAAAGATCAGCGTGAGCTAAAGTCGTATTGTCTGAGTTTTTCGGTTGCATACCACTTGTCGGACTCGAGCTGGATCATTTTCGACGAGCTTGTGCGGAATTCACCCCTGATGGAAATTCCGAATAAAGTTCAGTTCCTGAAGATGAATCCTTACTACGAAACCGAGGATGAGACGTATCTTTACTTTTTAAAAGTTGATGAATACCGCATTTCCGACAACGTTTCGCCGCTTGAGTTTGTCCGCGACGAGATTACCAATATCATCCTCAACAAAAGAAAGGTTGAATTAGCCAAGCGGTTGGAAGACGAGGTATATAATGACGCATTGAAAAACGATATATTTGAAATTGTTCAAGAGTAAATGAAAAAGCATCTGGTTGCCATATTGATAATCCTGTTTTGTGGAAAGTTCACTTTTTCCGATGCGCAGGAAGAAGGTTTTGTTGTCGATGAAATCATTGCCAAGGTTGATAACTATATCGTTTTGAAATCCGATCTCGATAAAATCTACCAGGATTATCTCGCAAACGGCGGGCGTCCTTCAATGGATGCGCGTTGCCAGTATCTGGCGGTATTGATCAGAAACAAATTAATGCTTGCAAAAGCGGAGATCGATTCTGTTGTTGTACTCGACGCGGAAGTGGATAACAATACGCAGCGAAGAATGGATATGATTCTTGCGCAGTCCGGCAGAACCCCGGATGAACTTGAATCGATCTATGGAAAAACGCTGGAGCAGATACGAACCGAGCTACGCGATGCGATTCGCGAACAAATGATTGTTGCCAAGATGGAACAAACCATCACGGAGAATCTCGCGGTGACGCCAGCTGAAGTGAAGAAATTTTTTAACGCAATTCCGAAAGATTCACTTCCGTTTTTTTCAGCCTCCGTTCAGGTGGCACAAATTGTGAAGATTGCAAGTGTAAGTGAGCAGCAGGAAGAGATCACCAGAAATCAATTGCTGGATCTTCGCTCGCGCATTATGGCTGGAGAAAACTTTGCCGAGTTGGCTAAAAAGTCTTCTGATGATCCAAGTGTAATTTCGAATAACGGAGAAATGGGTTGGGTTGGTCGGGGCAGGATGGTGCCGGAATTTGAGGCGATGGCATTCAAGCTGAAGCCCGGTGAGGTATCAATGCCCTTTAAATCTTCTTTCGGATGGCACATTATGCAATTGATCGACCGTCGAGGTAATGAATATAATTCCCGTCATATTCTCATCTCGCCAAAGCCATCGTCAGATGATCTGAAATCAGCATACAATTTTCTCGACAGCATTCGGACGATCATTGTAGAAGACTCGGTTGCTTTTGAAAAGATGGCAAGAGAGCACTCAGAAGATGTAGCAACGAAAGGAACTGGCGGTTACTTCTCCGATGGAAATGGTGGGATTAATATGGCAGTCGATGAACTTGATCCAGTAGTATTTTTCAACATCGATTCAATGGAGGTTGGAAGCATTTCAAAACCAGTTGCATATCGTACTGACGACGGTAAGGATGCCGTCCGGATTCTTTACTACAAAGCAAGGATTCCGCCGCATGAAGCGTCACTCGAAAAAGACTGGAATCGGATTCAGGAGGCGACACTCAACGAGAAGCGGAATCGCGTACTTGTGAAATGGTTCGAAAAGGCGCGGCATGACGTTTTCATCAGCCACGACGCTTCTTACGATTTCTGTGGCATTTTGAATTAACCGAGTCGTTTCGCTACTTCGTTCCAGTTCACTACATTCCACCAGTTAGTGATGTACTCGTTTCGCTTATTCTGATATTTCAAATAATACGCGTGCTCCCACACATCGAGCCCGAGCAACGGTGTGCCTTTAAATTCGCTGTTGCCCATGAGCGGATTGTCCTGATTGGGTGTAGAGCCAATCTTCAACTGGCCGTTATCCGAAACTAACCACGCCCATCCGGAGCCAAAGCGTTTCATAGCTGCATCAGTGAATTGCTCTTTGAATTTGTCCACTGATCCAAAGGCACCATTGATGGCATCCAATGCCTTTCCTGACGGCGATTCGGCACTTGCCGGCTTCATAACCGCCCAGAAAAAATTGTGGTTATAAGCGCCACCCGCATTGTTACGAATCTTGTCAGATACTGTCGATATATTCTTGAAAAGGTCTTCTTCGGATGCGAAAGTCACTTTCTCAGAGGCAATTGCTTCGTTAACATTCTTTACATACGAAGCATGATGTTTTCCATAATGGATTTCCATTGTTTGCGCATCGATCGATGGCTCCAAGGCATTGACCGCATAAGGAAGTTGAATTTGTTTAAACAGGTAAGGCGGTATCGACGTCGATCTTGAAACCGCTCCTTTTGCAGGTCTGGCAATCAGCGGAACGCCAACGGTTCCGACAATCGCTGCTTTCAATGTTTTTTCAATAAAGTCTCGTCTGGAATTCTTCATAATAGAAATTTATTAAGGATCGACTGTTGCGGTGGGGGACTCCAAATTACTCAAATTTTTTTAGCTTGCACTCATAACACATCGTTTATGGCAGATGTTCTTTACGATAAAATTCCGTCTCTCGATCTTGCGGACTTTTACAACGGTACGGCCGAGCAAAAGAAAAAGTTTGTTGAAGAACTTGGAAAAGCATACAACAATATTGGTTTCGTTGCCATAAAAAACCATTTCCTTACGGATCAATTGCAGGAAGGGCTATACAAGGCATTCAAGCAATACTTTGCTCTTCCCGACGAGGTGAAAAGAAAATATGAGCGTACGGATATCGCAGGGCAGCGCGGTTACACAGGAAAAGGTAAGGAGCACGCGAAAGGCAGGAACACGGGCGATTTAAAAGAGTTCTATCACGTTGGTCAGGAGTTGCCTGCTGCGGAACTCAAGGCGGAAAATTATCCTGCGAATATCTGGCCATCCGAAGTGCCGGAGATGAAAGAAGTCTCAGTTCAAGTTTACGCTGCGCTTGAAAAAACGGGCTCGTACATGCTGCGCGCGCTGGCTTTGTATCTTGACTTACCAGAAAATTATTTTGATGCTAAGGTTTATCATGGCAATAGCATTCTTCGTGCGATCCATTATTACCCGATTGAAAATCCGGATAGTGTTCCCACAGATGCCGTTCGCGCCGCAGAGCATGGTGATATTAACCTGATCACATTGCTGATGGGCGCCAGTGCAGATGGTTTACAAGTTCTTCGCCGCGACGGTACATGGATCCCGATAACGGCATTACCGGAGCAGCTTGTCGTGAATGTAGGCGATATGCTTGAGCGGTTGACGAATAAAAAATTGAAATCGACCATTCACCGCGTAGTAAATCCGCCTCGCGAATTAATGCACACGCCTCGCTATTCGGTGCCATTTTTCATGCACCCTCGTTCAGAAATGGATCTTACGGCGTTGCCAGGCTGTGTTAATAAAGAGAATCCAAAATTGTGGCCCGATATAACTGCAGGAGAGTTTCTCGATCAACGCCTGGCAGAAATCGGGCTTAAAAAGAAATAATGCAGCCGGACGCCTTGGTAATTCAGCGTGTCAGATATTACATTTTTTTGAGAGATGTTTTTATCCTCGCACTTACGACATTCGGCGGGCCGCAGGCGCATCTCGCGCATTTCCATAAGGTGCTTGTTCAAAAAAGAGGTTACCTCTCTGACAACGATTTGATGGAGCTTAACTCGCTCTGTCAGATGCTTCCCGGCCCGGCATCGACACAGACACTTACAGCCATTGGGTTTCGCATCGGCGGGCCGACACTTGCATACCTTACCCTTCTTATTTGGATACTTCCCGCGGTCATCATCATGACGGCGGCTGCCATCGTCATGACGAGTATCCAACAAAATGCGTGGTCGACCGAATTCACCCGATTCATTCAGCCCATGGCAGTTGGATTTGTCAGCTATGGTGCCTACATGATCAGTTTGAAAACTGTGAACACAAAAACCGGCGTGGCACTCATGATGATTTCAGCGATTCTATCATATTTATTTCAGTCGCCGTTTGTGCTTCCCATGCTGATTATTAGCGGAGGAGTGATAACCTCAATGAAATACAAACGTCAGCCGAAAGAAGACAAAAGCAGGATCAATGTTGTTTGGTCTAATCTTGTTTTATGGGCGAGTGTATTGGTGATCGCTGCCGTCCTGGGGGGTGTAACGAAAGCATTACCGGTAAAGCTTTTTGAAAATTTCTATCGTAACGGTAGCCTCATCTTTGGCGGCGGACAAGTACTCGCCCCGTTGCTTTACACCGAATTTGTAGAAACACAGAATGAAGTGGGCGAAGGAGAAAAAGTATCGGCGCTGAAAAGCCGGATTAAGAAGGAATACGCGCCGAAACCTTACCATTATCCGATCTCGCACGGTGAATTTCTGTCTGGCTACGCGGTTGTACAGGCCTTGCCCGGACCGATTTTTTCGTTTAGTGCGTATGTCGGTGCACTATCGTCTAGAAATTATGGAATCGGTGGATCGATTGTGGGTGCACTTACCTCGGCAATTGGGATATTTTTACCAGGTACATTTCTTATATTCTTCGTGATCAGGTTTTGGGAGAGCCTGAAAAAATATCGACCGATCCGTGCCTCACTTGAGGGCATCACTGCTGTCAGTGCAGGGCTAGTAACAGCTTCTGCAATCATAATGTTTCAACCGCTGGAAAATTCACTGCTGAACTTCGGCGTGACCATCGCAACGTTCTGCATTCTTGCATTCACCAAATTACCTCCGCCACTCATCATCGTAGGCGGATTGGTCGTCGGATTTATATTAGGGTTGTTTTAGTTATTTCCTGCCGCCATAGAAGAGCGTGAAGAAGAGTGTAGGGAAAACCGAATAATTTTTGGCCGTGGGCACCAGCTCGATCTTGCTCGCATAAGCATCCAGGAGGAAGCCTGCTTCAAATCCAGTTACCTGGGATTTGGTGGTGCCAAGCTCAAAATTAATGGCGGCTTTTGCATTTATGCCCAACTTGATGTCAGATTCGCCCAATCCCTCGAACAATCTGCCTGGTCCATAAATTTCAGATGCGGTTTTATGCTTCCTTGGGTTGTATTGCTCTCTGACCGTAATGTATTCTGATCGACCTCGTACTTCAACGTAGTAGGGTGCCAGTACGCCAATGGTCGGACCAATGGCGGTAACAGCTTTCACCTCAACGCCCTGTTGCGGTGCCTTCTTGAAAAGAATCAGATCGCGGCCGTACTGAAAACGCAGGGCGTATAGGTAGTTACTTTTTCCATAGATGAAAAAGTTTCCAGTGTTCTGAGAGTTTTGCCTTACTTCCTGCGGATGTTTAACGTTCATTATCTCAAGGCCGAACGTTTCGAGAAGGCGGTCATTGAGCTTACGTCCCTTCTTGAACACAAATCCGCCAATTAGACCACCAAAAGTATTTTTGTTGATTCCCCATGTAAATTCGCTTTGATAGTCGTAGCTATCCTGGGTTTGTGCCGTAGCAAGGGTTACTGTGGTGATACACAGGATAAAAGCGTAAAATTTCCGGAGGCAAATCATCCTACCTTCTTTACAATAAATTTAGAATTTAAACAGGCAAAGCAAACAAATAACGTAAAAACTTATTCCAATGGCTGTTTGTAGGAGCAATTATTTGCGCCATTCCTTCAATAGTCGCTAAAAAAATAAAAACTATTACTTGCGGTACTTGCATCAACTGTCAAAGTGGGCAGCAAATTCCCGAATTCGCTTTCCTTGTTCAATTCCTTTTCTTGACGAACTGCCGGATCTGGTCATATTCTATCTCAAAATGAGATAAATCCAAAACCGCCTCACCTCCAATCACAAGAATGACTTGCGGAGACTCATGTTGTACGCCAAAAATTTCGGCAATCTTGTTTGATATTTCCCGATAGGACAAGAGATCCAGAAAATATGGCTTGACGTCAGAAAGCTCTGCTTCGTTCCAATTGCGTTCAAGCCGGTCGAGTGACATCCTGCTCGTGGAACACCGGGTACTGTGTTTAAATATCAGGATGGGCTGTTGTAAAGATTCATTTCGAATCTCGTCGAGCTTTTGTAATTTATCTATCTGGTTCCAGTTCATACAATTCTAATCATACCATAAACCTGCTTCCCCTTTATCGTAACGCGGTTTTTGGTCTTTTTCTTTCAGGTGGTCGGGTTGAGTTTCACTCTTTTTAAATAAACGCGCCCACCATAGTTTAAAGTTCGTCAACGGACTTTTTTCGTTAGCGACGTTATTCTTGTTTGTCCTGATAAAGCGGGCGTCGGGATGCAGCTCCCGGTTCTTTTCGTAGAGTCTGAACTTCTGCATCTTGATATTTCCTTGAAAATCAGCCGCGCGAGCAAAGGCCTTCCCGGGTTCTCGTACCTTCAATGACTTATCCGCAACGTGTTTATTCTTTACATATTGAAATTGTCGCACACGCACTTGCAAGCCGCCAGCCTCGTATGTGTTGTTCGAAGGTTTCTGTTTTCGCATAGCGAGAGATGACGCGTTTGGATTCCTAACATACTTTGCCTGGCGTACCTTCACTTGCAAATTGCCCTCATCATAGACTGATTTTGACGGACGTTGCTTCTTTAGAGCCGAGACCGAAGCATTCGGATTTTTAATGTATTGTTTTCGAAACCCTGAAACTTTGATCGTTCCGCTGTAACTTCCCATTCGTGCGGCGGCTGGGTCTGGCGTCCTGACGTTTATCGGCGACTCGTCATTGTTCCAGAGTTTTCCACTCACACTGCCTCCTCCTTTCTCTGGTCTTCTTGTTTTAATGGTACCCTGAAACGAACCCATGCGCGGGTCACCTTCCGGGGTTCTCCCGGGGATTGGCTCGCCTTTATTGTTCCAAAGTTTCCCACTGACCGAACCACCGCCTTTTTTGGGTCTTCTCGCTTTAATACTGCCTGAATATTCTTCTCCCTGATCATTAAAACCAGGAGCGCTGCCAAACATCTTTTGCCTTCCCGGAAACCCTGCAAGTTCCTTTGCACGCGCGGGCGGCGTTTTGGGATTAAGCGGCGAGCCGTTGTTATTCCAAAGCTTTCCACTTACGGAACCTCCACCTTTTTTCGGCCGCCGTAGTTTGATGTTGCCGGAGTATTCCTCTCCCTGATCGTTGAAACCGGGAGCTTTGCCAAACATTCGCTGCTTACCGGGGAAGCCCGCAAGTTTTTTCGCACGCGCCGACGGTGTCTTAGGGCTGAGCGGCGAGCCGTTGTTGTTCCAAATTCTTCCGCTCACACTTCCGCCACCTTTGCGAAGAGGACGTTGCTTGAGATTGCCCTGGAACCTTGCGATTCGTTCGTCACCAGGCCTGCGCGGCTCTACGGGCTGACCGTTATTATTCCAAAGTTTACCACTCACGCTTCCGCCTCCCTTTTGCGGAGGGCGTTGCTTTAAATTCCCCTGAAATCGCCCAACGCGCGCATCACCGGGTTGCCGTGGACTGAGCGCCTGTCCGCGGTTATTCCACAGTCTGCCACTTACAGAACCACCACCTTTGGCTCGTCGTTTTGCTTTAATACTGCCTGAAAATTGTTCACCCTGATCAGCAAATGCTTTTCTTCCACGAATCCATCCGCGATATCCGCTTAGGCCCCACGCACCACGTCCCGGAGGTTTTGGTGTCAGCGCATCTTGTCGACGCTTCCTTTCACCGTGTTGGGTAGCACTCTTGTAGCCGCCTTGCTGGATACCAACCGAAGGAGTTCTCGGCTTTTTGATTCCCCTGATCCTCCGCCCGGCCACATCACCGCTCCAGGCGCGCCCGTTTCTTGTCCTGGACTGGTATGATCCCGCCGCCCGACCTGAGTAGGCACGATCTCCAACTCGTTTTCGGCTGTGATAAGGATTGAATGATGGGGGTATTACCCTACGAGGAGGCGTCTGGTAATTTTTTGTCCGTAATTTCTTTCCGGCAACGTCTCTCAAGTATGCTTTTTCGCCTTTTCGTTTTGGTCTTGGAAAGTGCGCCCATGTGTTTGTACTTCTTCTTGCGATATAAGAGCCGGAAGCTGAGCGTGGAACAATGACGTTTCGTTTAACTGGCCTTTTGTCTCTTGACTGCAATGACTTCAAACGCTTCAACGTTCCGGTATTTGACTGAGCCCGTTCTGCTGGACGCGGTCTTTTGGAAGAATTGTTTACAAAGGCACCACGTTGTGGATACACTTTTCTCACCGATCCGGAAACAGACCGTGGCTTTACACGTGTGGTTTTTCCTCGTGTGGGGCGCGTTCCACCCGAACTGAAATTCTTAAATCGTCCGAACTGCTGATTGTAGGTTGCGCGCGATTTCTGTCGCGACGTTTTGGATAGCGCTTTGCCCCCCGGTTTTGTAATAACAGCCGGGCGTTTTGTTTCATAGTTTTTCTGTCGCAGTTTTCGCCCTGCCAAATCGCGTGTCGACGCTTTTTCAGATTTACGTTTCGGTCGCGGGTAACGCGCCATTACATTGATGGATTTTTGTGGACGGTAGGATCGCGTTGCCGATCTCGGAACTATTCGTCCTTTTTTCGGAGATGTGGGGGCCGTGCTCTGTAATTTTTTTAAACGAGCAAGTGTGCTTCGATTCGAGACAGCGCGTTGCTTATGATCACGGGGTTTGGGTGAAGAATTATTAACAAAACGTCCGCGTTGAGGATAGATGTTATGTTTTCGCGCAGAGGCAGAACGATTTGTTACCCTTTTTGATTTTCCACCGCGCGCTGTGTACCGTTCTGTGTCCCGCGGTTTCCTCGAGGAGTTATTAACAAACCTGCTATTCTGCGGATAGACCTTGCGTTGGCGCGCTGAAGCGGAACGAGTCTTCACCCTTTTAGAAGCTTTCGTAGGTCTGTCGCCACGGGTTTGGGACTGTTCGTTCCTGATCCTGTTCGTCGGTCGTGATGCTTGCTCGCGATTTCGGGCTTTATTACGTGCGCGATATCCTTTCACCGGCTTTGCCGGTTTATCTGTTTTTTTGCGCTTAATCTTCTTTTTTTTAGTCGTTTTGACAAAACGCGTTTCGCGGTCAGATGCGGGTTTGTCTCCCTTTGTGTTTTGGGAAAAAGCAGGAGCCACCAGCATCAGCAGGAACCATGTAAATAGTGCGACCTTGATGGCTTTCAGCATCATGAAATACTAACGATCTGCAGCGCATGGATAATATGCGCGGAAACAGGCTAAGATAATTAAAATTTCAGTAACTCTTCGATGCGCGCTTTCAGCCTTCCCTTCGGAAGAAAATTCTGTTCAAGTGTCGGAGCGAAAGGAATTGGCGTGTCAAGACTTGCCTCGCGAAATACTGGAGCGTCGAGGAAGTTGAAACAATGTTCACTGATCCAGGCCGAGATCTCTGCACCGATGCCGCCTGTGAGTGTATCCTCATGAAGGATCAAAACCCGATTGGTTTTTTTTACCGTCGATTCGACGGCATCCTTATCCCATGGGAGCAAGGTTCGAAGATCGAGAATGTCTGCAGTTACGTTCGGAAATTCGGCCATGATTTCTTTTGCCCAATGGACACCCATACCGTAGGTGATTATCGACAGATCGTTTCCTTCCGACACAAGATTCGCTTTTCCAACTTCTATAGTGTAATACTCGTCAGGCACAACGTCTTTAATTGATCTGTACAACAATTTGTGCTCAAAGAACATGTACGGATTGGGGTCATCAATCGCAGCGCAAAGCAATCCCTTGGCATCATACGGGTTGGACGGATATACAATTTTCAAACCGGGCGTGTGGAAGAACCAGGCTTCATTGCTTTGAGAGTGAAACGGCCCGGCCGCCGTGCCCGCACCCGTAGGCATTCGCACAACAACATCTGCGCGCTGACCCCAACGCCAATACGCCTTTGCAAGGTTGTTTACAATCTGATTGAATCCTTCTGTTACGAAATCGGCAAACTGCATTTCCACCATTGCTTTCATGCCCTTGATTGACAGCCCAAGGCTTGCGCCGACGATAGCAGCTTCGCAGATCGGCGTATTCCTGACACGCCCTTTTCCGAATTTTTCCACGAACCCTTCTGTGATCTTAAACACACCTCCGTACTCAGCGATATCTTGCCCCATCAGAACGAGATTGTCGTGACGCTCCATGCTTTGACGCAGACCGTCGCTGATGGCATCAATGAAACGCTTCTCGGATTTCGCTTCTCCCGATGGTTCAATTACCTCCTGCGTATACGGGGCGTAAAGGTCATTCATTTCGCGATCCGTATCAGCTTCAGGATGTGTCTCGCGAAAAGCAATCTCAAGTCCTTCTTCGATGTCTTTCTTTATCTCTTTGCGTAGCACTTCAATTTCATCCGTGCTAAGCACAGCGTTTTCGAGCAGATATTTTTCGTAGTTGTCGAGGGGATCTTTTTTCGCCCACTCTTCCATCAGGTCTTTTGGAACGTACTTCGTACCCGAGGCTTCCTCGTGCCCGCGCATTCTGAAAGTGCGGCACTCAACAAGCACTGGACGATTATTGCGTCGCATATCCTCTGCGAGCAGTTTCAATGTATCGTAAACTTCAAGAATGTTATTGCCATCGATGCTCACCGCGTCAATTCCGTATCCGATCCCCTTGTCTGCAAAGCTTTCACACCGGAATTGCTCATTGCTCGGAGTCGACAGACCGTAGCCATTATTTTCAATGATGAACATCACCGGTAGATCCCAAACAGCAGCCACGTTTACAGCTTCATGGAAATCGCCTTCGCTCGTACCACCATCCCCATTGAAAACCGCTGTTACCTTGCCTTCTTTTTTCAGTTTTGACGCAAGTGCAATGCCATCTGCAACGCCATTCTGCGGACCAAGGTGCGATATCATGCCAACGATGTGATGCTCATTCGTTCCAAAGTGGAATGAGCGATCACGCCCTTTAGTATAACCCATCATTGTTCCCTGCCATTGGGCAAAAAGCCTGTCAAAGGGCATGTTTCTCGACGTAAATACACCAAGGTTGCGGTGCATCGGGAGAATATATTCATCTCCTTTCAGTGCATATGTCAATCCTACCGATATTGCCTCCTGTCCGATGCCGCTAAACCATTTGCTAATGCGGTTCTGGCGAAGCAAAATCAGCATTTTTTCTTCGATCATGCGCGGCCAGAGAAGTCCTTTGTAAAGTTCTTTCAGTACCTCGTCGGAATACTGTTTTCGATTATAGTTCATAGGTCTGTAAAAATCGCGCGCAAGTTAGAACTTTGGCGAATCAGTCGTATGCAAACGTTAAAGCTTTCTTTTTGAATTGAAAGCCTTTCGCAGTCCGGTTAGAGATTCTTTTTTTTGAAATCCCTGTAAAAAGCCGTATTATTTACAGCTAGTTCCTAACCTATGCGGTACCCGCTTTTATTTTGGTTGGTATTGTTTTGCCATAATATTTATGGCCAGTCGCATCGTTTTCAGCAGTACCGTGTAGAACACGGGCTTCCCAGCGATGTTATCAAGGATGTTTCGCGAGACGATCTCGGTTTTGTATGGATCGCAACCGATGATGGACTTGTCAAATACGACGGCATCAGATTTACTACCTACAAGTCGGCGCTCAATAGCCAGTTTGCAAAAGGATTTATTCGCACAAAGGATAACCGTTTGCTTGTCGTCGCTGACATGGATCTACTTGAAGTAATCAATAAGGTCGACACGGTAGTTTTTATATCGCTCATCCGCGGAACGCGTAATCCGACCGATAGTACGATTTCATTTCCCAGGACATTCTACGAAGATAAACGTGGTGAAATATGGATGGGTGAGCCTCAGGCAATTGTCCGGTATGATGGCAAAGGTATCAAGCGATACCGGTTCGAAAACAAATATGCGTCGACAGTATTTATCCGATCATTTTCTTTCTTCGAAAACGATGCCCACGAATTGTTTGCCATTACCTATGAAGGTGTTGTGTTTTATTACGACCGGGAGAAGGATTCGTTTACGTTAACTGGTTCAGTGCTTCCTGGTCCCATCAGCGATGTATTGTATTTCGACCATGCACTTTGGCTGGCTTCGTTTCAGGGCGTGTTTGTTGCACAGTCAACCGGCCGCGCGATTTCTGACCTCGAAAAGCGTTTTGAAATTAGCGAGGTTTCTGATCTTGAACTGAATGCAGATTCAACTCAGCTGTGGGTTAGCACTTACAACGAAAAAGTGCATCTGCTTCAACGCGATGAAAAATTGTGGAACGTCACAACCATGCCATTTCAATTTAGCGATGTGAATAGATCGTATGTTGATCCTAATGGCCTGGTGTGGTGCGCGACAGACAAAGGCGTCATCCTTATACAGGAAAAAATGTTTCTGCTTCCGCAGGATCAATCTTCATCGCATTACATTGAAAGCATAGCTTTTGATGAGTTTGATTCGGTACTTTATTACTGTGCGAAAGAGTTTCTTTACGCCCTGGACTACAAAACAGATAAGGGAACGATTGCTTACTCCGACCGATCAGGATATTTTCAATCTTTACAAGTAAACCGTCATGGTTTGTGGGCGGCCAACCGGACTTCCATTTTATTGTTCAAAAAAGGAAAGCTTTATCGCACGTGGGATTTTTCTAATGAAGGCAATTTTATTTCAGATATATACGCCGATAAACTGAATAATTTGTGGATTAGCCAAAGCGGAAATGATAAAGCCCTCGTGATCAATGATGAGCTTGAAGTGCAGCGATATAATGTGCCGTTTACCGGAGACAACAGCATTAATTTAATACGCGCGGCAGATGATGGAATCTATTTAGGATCAAATGGCATTCGAAATTATCTCTTCTTTAAACCTACGGGAGGAGCATTCACTAACGTAAGCATTGAACCTCCATTTACAGTTGACGGTGATTTTAATGTGAACGGTCTTGTTGTTCAACAAAATCGAATTTGGATTGCGTCAACCGTAGGATTGTTAACACTGGAAGGCGAAGTTTTGAGGCGGGTTGATATAGGTGAGAAATTTTCGCGTGAACCCGTGGCATCCATCAGAAAATTTGACACGACCACAATCCTGTTTTCAAACTCGTTTGGATTATTTCGTTTCGATGTTAATACCGGCGAGTTTTGGCTTTACGACGAAAATACAGGCTTGCCTTCGAACACAATCCCAGACCAGGGAATATTTGTCGACCCATTTCAAAAAGTATGGATCGGAACTTCTTATGGACTGGCATATACAGACCGGTTTATAAACACGGAAGAGAAAACGCCAACGGTGTATTGCATCGAAACAAAAATAAACGGACAGACACGTAAGCTTTCGCAACAACACAGGGTTCCGTATGACGCGTTCATCGACCTTCATTTTACATCGATTACCTTTCCGGAGAAGGTTGATTTCCATTGGCGCATGAATGATGACTCCGTGTGGCACAGGATGGAGAAAGGTGTTTTATCACTAAACAATCTCCATTCCGGCAACTACAAATTACAGGTTCGGGGAAAGGGCATGAGTAAAAGCTGGAGCGATACTACGACTGTTTCTTTTAGTGTGGCAAAACCGTATTGGCAAACTGCGGGTTTTATTTTCGCTGTCATTATCCTGATCGGGATCATTGCGTGGATTAGTTACATGATCAGTGCGCACATTATGGAAAAGAGAAAGGGTTTGCTTCAGAACCTTGTCAACTCCAGGACATACGAACTGCAGCAGGTAAACGAAGAACTCCGTTTGAGAAATACGGAACTTGACCGTTTTGTTTATAGCGCTTCCCACGATCTGAGTGCGCCTTTGAAATCCCTAATGGGTTTAATCAACGTTGCACGAATGGAACGACCCGGCAATACGCATGATCAATATCTTAAAATGATGGAACGCAGCGTTTTAAAACTTGATCAGTTTATTCGTGAGGTTGTCAGTTACTCCCGAAACAGTCGGATGCCTTTGAAACTTGAACGTTTCAATTTCGCCACGCTTGTGGAGAATGTGTTGCAAGACTTTCAGTACTCACCAAATTTCATTTCCATTCAATTTGTTATAAACGATGACACTGATTCGCAAATGGTGTGTGACATCACGCGGCTCAAGATCATCCTCAATAACCTCATCTCAAACGCAATCAATTTCCAGCGTTCGGAAAAAAATGTAAAGCCTTTTGTTAAGATTCACCTGACGATGCATGACGGACATTATGTGATTACAGTTGAAGACAACGGACGTGGAATTGGGAAAGAACACGTTGACAAGATCTTCGATATGTTTTACAGGGCATCCGAAGATTCTCAGGGGTCCGGACTTGGGTTATATATTCTCAAGGAATCTGTAACAAAACTCGATGGTTCAATTTCAGTAACATCAGTTCTGCACGAAGGAACGACGTTTAAGATACGACTGCCGGTGCCATTGATGGCAAATGTGTCGCGGCCCTCCGATGCTTACGTCGCTTAAGTCAAAGGCTCGATTTAACCTTAATCCCTTAGCCTTTCTAAATATTCGCCTATTTTTGGGACATGATCGACTTCCAGGAATTTACGCTTGATAATGGGTTGAAAGTGATTGTTCATGAGGATCCAACGGTTCAGATTGCTGTCCTGAACATTTTGTATAACGTCGGATCGCGGGATGAACATCCAGAAAAGACGGGGTTTGCGCATTTGTTTGAGCACCTGATGTTCGGAGGCTCTGTCAATATTCCAAGCTATGATGAGCCTTTGCAGCAGGTTGGCGGGGAGAACAATGCTTTCACCAATACCGATATCACGAATTATTATCTAACAGTACCTGCCAGCAATATTGAAACTGGTTTCTGGCTTGAATCCGACAGGATGCTGAGTCTCTCATTCGATCCACAGGTACTTGAAGTGCAGCGAAAGGTTGTGATTGAAGAGTTTAAGCAACGTTATCTTAATCAACCTTATGGTGATGTTTGGCTAAAACTACGGCCACTTACGTACAAAGTTCACCCCTACCAATGGGCTACGATAGGAAAAGAGATTAGTCACATCGAGAACGCGACGATGGATGATGTACGTGCCTTTTTTGGCGCGCATTATAATCCTTCAAACGCAATCATGGTTGTAGCGGGTAACGTTAAACTTGCACACGTAAAAACTTTGAGTGAAAAATGGTTTGCTCCGATTCCCGCAGGCGTTATGAATAAACGTGCGCTTCCGGTTGAACCAGTGCAAAAAGAGAAACGCATACTTGAAATCAATGCAAATGTTCCCGCGAGTGCGTTGTACAAAGCTTACCACATGCCCGGTCGTTTTCATGACGATTATTACGCTGCTGACTTGCTCAGTGATATCCTAAGCCGTGGACATTCAAGCAGACTTTACAATAAGCTCGTGAAAGAGAAAGAAATGTTTGCTTCAATCTCGTCTTTCGTGATGGGGACGATTGATCCGGGCTTGCTTGTTATCAACGGCCGCGTTCGGAATGGCATTGACTTAAAGGAAGCTGAAAAGGAAGTGGATGAGTTGGTAAATGAGATCATTATCAAAGGTGTTGACGACGAAGAACTTGAGAAAGTAAAAAATCAGGCGTATTCAACATTGGAGTTTGGCGAGGTTGAAGTAATGAACAGAGCCATGAACCTGGCTTTCGCAAAGTTGTCAGGTGACGCCGGGATTGCGAATGAAGAAACTAAAAAGATTCAGCAGGTTTCGGTCGGTGACATATCGCGGGTTGCCTCATCTGTGCTTCGTGATTCGAACTCGAGCGTCATGTATTATCAGGCTGAGCGATAGTCGTCATTCTAAATTAACTAAACAAGTAATCACCGTGAAAATGAGAGTAGGAATGGGCTTTGATGTCCATCAGCTTGAAAATGGAAGAGACTTTTTTCTGGGCGGCATCAAGCTTACTGCTGAGCATGGTGCTGTTGGTCACTCTGATGCTGACGTGCTTATTCATGCATTGTGTGACGCATTGCTTGGGGCTGCAAATTTGCGCGATATCGGTTTTCATTTTTCAAACAGGGATGAACGCTGGAAAGGAATGGATAGCAAGTTTTTTCTGAGGAAGGTGACAGATATGTTAGCCGAAAAGGGCTGGCAGATTGAGAATGTTGACTGTACAATCGTGCTAGAGACTCCTAAAATTAACCCGCACATTGATGCGATGAAAGAAGCGCTTGCGCCGTTGATGAATGTCTCAATCCATGAAGTCTCGATAAAGGCAACGACAAATGAAACACTTGGATACGTGGGCCGCCAGGAAGGGATCAACGCATTTGCCGTAGCGCTAATCAGCAAGAAATGAATGACGTTGAAATCATTACGACGGGAGATGGCTCACATTCCCTCTATAACAAGTCACTAAACGAAACGTATCATTCCCAGCACGGCGCCATTCAGGAATCGCTTCATGTTTTTATCGTCAACGGTTTGAATTATCTCGCCAAGCCTACTGAAGGAAAAATCAGAATACTTGAGATAGGCTTCGGCACGGGATTAAATGCATGGCTTACATTAAATGCAAACAGCATGCGGCCTGGCCGTGAAATTTCCTATACTTCGATTGAAGCATTTCCGTTGCCTGAGAATTTATGGCAACAGCTCAATTATGCAGGCCCGGGTCAGGAGGAAATGTTCTCGAGCCTGCACAAAGCTGAGTGGAACAAGGATGTTCCGTTCAACGATCTTTTCACACTCCGAAAACTTCATACAACTCTACACGATGTAATACTTCCGTCGGACGCATACGATCTCATTTACTTCGACGCATTTGCGCCGAGCAAGCAACCCGACATGTGGTCGTTAGACATTCTCACAAAAGTAACTGCAGCGCTTGCGTCAGGCGGCGTGTTTGTAACTTATTGCGCAAAGGGCCAGTTAAAACGCGACCTGAAATCACTTGGTCTTATCGTTGAAAGTTTACCCGGCCCGCCTCCAAAGAAAGAGATGGTACGCGCGCTCAAAGCCTGATAGACGACAGGCAGTCTTTCGTAGCAATCGTTTTCGCCGAATTCGTCGGTTTTCAAAATCGGCATGTCTGCAATCGATGACGTTTTCAATTTTTTATTAGAGAGCCCGCCTATTGTAAAAAATATATAAAAATTCTGTGTTGCAGGCTTTCAACGAAATGAAAGGAATGTCTGCATTGTAAATTCAAAAATTAGTTTGGTCACGAGTGGTCAGATTCGATCCCAGATAATTAATGAACAAAAGCAACAAAAGCCTTTACACGCCGTCCCTCGAACATGATGCATGTGGAATCGGGTTCGTGGCAAACATCAACGGAAGGAAATCCAACAATGTTTTACGCGATGCGCTTTCCATGCTCGAAAACATGGAGCATCGTGGAGGGAGAGGGTGCAACGCGAAGACGGGTGATGGCGCCGGTGTCCTCATTCAGCTTCCGCATGAGTTTTTTGCTGAGGAGGCATCAAGACTCGGGTTTGAGTTGCCTCCAGCAGGTAGCTACGGCGTTGGAATGGTTTTCTTTCCACGCGACAAAAAAGTTTCTAATGCGTGTAAAGAGATATTGAAAAAAAACATTTCGCAACTGGGGCTGGAATTGATAGGATTTCGAGGAGTTCCAGTCGATCACAGTATTCCGGGCCCCGGCGCAGCTGAAGTTGAGCCTGTGATTGAACAGGTGTTTGTAAGGTCAAAAAATACTGAGATGACCAGCGACGCGTTGGAACGGAGACTTTTCGTGGTCAGGAATTTTACCTCTCATAAAATATCAAAGGAGAATAAAGCGAGTAACAAGGAATTTTACATCACAAGTTTCTCAACAAAGACAATCATTTACAAAGGACAACTCAGGACCGATCAGGTAAGAAAATACTACTTTGATTTACAAGATCCGCGCCTCCGCACTGCTGTCGCGCTGGTACATTCACGGTTCTCAACGAATACATTTCCAAACTGGAAACTTGCTCAACCATTCCGATACATCGCGCACAACGGTGAGATCAACACGATTCGCGGTAACGTGAATAAAATGAAGTCGAAGGAGGCAATGTTCAAATCATCATTGTTTACCGACGAAGAGATTAAGATGCTGTTGCCAATTACGATAGCAGATGGCTCCGACTCCGCAAACCTGGACGCGATGGTCGAGATGCTGGTGCTTGCAGGCAGAAGTATTCCTCATGTAATGATGATGCTGGTTCCCGAAGCCTGGCAGGACAATAAGCTGATGGATCCGCATCGGAAAGCTTTTTATAAATACCATGCATCTATGATGGAGCCGTGGGACGGACCTGCAGCGTTGGTTTTTACTGACGGCGCGCGCATAGGTGCCACGTTAGACAGAAATGGTTTGCGTCCGCTTCGCTACTACATTACACGGTCAGGCAGAATTGTCATGGCATCTGAAGCAGGGGCGCTGCCTACCGAGCCGAAAGATGTTCTCGAGAAAGGGCGGATCACGCCGGGTAAAATGATGTTGGTCGATCTTGATCGGGGGCGCGTGCTTGATGATGAGAGCGTGAAAAGAACAGTTTATGAAGGGAAGCCTTACTACAACTGGATTATTCAGAATAGGTTGAAGCTTCGGCTTGAACCTGAACAGCAATGGTGTGAAGACAATTTTGAAGAGAAGACACTTACACGTCGGCAGATTGCCTTCGGTTTCACAACTGAGGACATCAAAGCCATCATCGCGCCAATGGCGGAAAAAGGTTACGAAGCTATCGGCTCAATGGGCGATGATACGCCGTTAGCAGTTCTTTCGAAGGAAAGTCGTCATATCGCTCACTATTTTAAACAACATTTTGCGCAGGTCAGTAATCCGCCGATCGACCCGATTCGCGAGCGTCTCGTTATGTCCTTGTTTACACGGATCGGTCGTAGCCTGAACGTGCTTGAGGAAACACCACAGCACACTGCGCAAATTCATATTTCGCAACCGGTGCTATTAAATTCCGATCTCGAAAAGCTCAAGCACCTTCCCGAGCATGGATACGAATATGCCATTATCAGATGCATATTCCTGGCTGATGGAAAACCAGGAAGGCTGGAAGAAGGCATCGCGCGAATCTGCCACGAAGCGGAACGAGCAGTGCGTGCGGGTAAAAAAATCATTGTTCTATCCGACCGCAAGATCAGTGACGAGTATGCGCCGATTCCATCACTCTTATCCATTGGCGCAGTCCATCATTACCTCGTTGAGCAACGCATCAGGACACACGCAGGACTGCTAGTCGAAGCTGGAGATGTTTGGGAGGTGCATCACTTTGCTACCATCATCGGCTATGGTGCCAGCGCGATCAATCCGTATATGGCCCTCGAAACAATTCATTTTCTCAACCAACATGGATCGTTGGGAAAAGAATCGCTATCTGATGGCCATGCCTGGGCAAATTATCAGAAAGCAATCGGTAACGGCCTATTGAAGGTACTGTCGAAAATGGGGATCAGTACACTACAGTCATATCAATCTGCACAGATTTTCGAAGTACTTGGCATTGGAAGCGAGGTCGTCGACAGATGTTTCAAAGGAACGATTAGCAGGATTGAGGGATTGTCGTTTGATGATCTGGCATCAGAAGTTCTCGTAAGACACAAACTTGCTTTCAGCAACGAATCAACCGGGCTGCCTGTTGGAGGAATTTATTCCTGGAAAAGACGCGGTGAAAAACATCTGTTCAGTCCGGAGGTTATTCACTTGTTGCAGTACGCTTCGAAGCGTAGAGACTTTCAATTGTTTGCCAGATATGCCGAGATAATCAATAACCAGACACGCGACACTTTCACGTTGCGCGGCCTGCTTGAGTTTAAGAAACGACACCCGATTCCGTTGAGTGAAGTAGAACCGGTTGAAGATATTTTCAGACGTTTCGCCACCGGTGCAATGTCATTCGGTTCGATTTCACACGAGGCTCACTCAACTCTTGCTATCGCGATGAACCGCATTGGAGGCAAAAGCAACAGCGGAGAAGGAGGAGAAGATGAAATTCGCTTCGCCAAAAAAGAGAATGGCGATTGGGAACGTTCAGCGATCAAGCAGGTTGCTTCCGGTAGATTTGGCGTAACAAGCTATTATTTATCAAACGCGGATGAGCTGCAGATAAAGATGGCTCAGGGTGCCAAGCCCGGAGAAGGCGGTCAGTTGCCTGGCCACAAGGTTGATGAGTGGATTGGCCGTGTGCGACATGCGACGCCCGGAGTTGGCTTGATATCTCCGCCACCCCATCATGATATTTATTCCATTGAAGACCTCGCACAATTGATATTCGATTTAAAAAATGCAAATAGAAAGGCGCGCATAAATGTGAAGCTCGTTTCGCAAGCTGGCGTTGGTACGGTTGCAGCAGGAGTGGCGAAGGCAAAGGCTGACGCGATACTTATTTCCGGTGCGGACGGTGGTACTGGTGCATCTCCGATCAGCTCGATGCGGCATGCGGGCTTGCCCTGGGAACTCGGAATAGCGGAGGCGCATCAGACGTTGGTAAAGAACAATCTGCGTTCTCGTGTAGTGCTGCAGACAGACGGACAGATCAGAACGGGGCGTGATGTGGTGATCGCTGCTGTGCTGGGCGCAGAAGAGTGGGGTGTTGCAACGGCTGCGCTGGTGGTTGAAGGATGTATTATGATGCGCAAATGTCACCTCAATACATGTCCGGTAGGGATCGCAACGCAAGACCCCGAATTACGAAAGCTCTTTACCGGAAGTCCCGACGACGTTGTAAACTTCTTTTACCTTCTCGCAGAAGATGTTCGTCAGATCATGGCATCGCTTGGCTTCCGCACGGTCAATGAAATGATCGGCAGAACCGATGTGCTCCGCTTGCGGAATGATATCGATCACTGGAAAATTAAAAAACTTGACCTCTCACCGATTTTGTATCGTGAGCCAATGCGTGAGAACGTTGGGGTCTACAAACAAATCGAGCAGGATTTCGAATTGGAAAAAGCATTGGATTGGAAATTGGTCGAGGCTGCGAAGCCGGCGCTCGAGGAAGTCGAAGCAGTCAATGAACGTTTTATCATTCGCAATACTGACAGGTCGGTTGGCGCGTTGTTGTCGAATGAGATTTCAAAGCGTTATAAAGCATCTGGCCTTCCGGATGATACAATTCATTTTCATTTTAAAGGATCTGCGGGGCAGAGCTTTGGTGCATTCACAACGCGGGGCGTCACCTTCGAGATCGAAGGCGAAGCAAACGATTATTTTGGCAAGGGGCTATCGGGTGCGAGGCTGATCATCTATCCCGACAAGGAGGCAACTTTTAAACCCGAAGATAACATCATTGTTGGGAACGTTGCTTTTTATGGAGCAACTTCAGGAGAAGCCTACATTCGCGGTCAGGCCGGCGAACGCTTTTGCGTTCGTAACTCAGGTGTTCATACCGTTGTCGAAGGTGTCGGTGATCACGCATGCGAGTACATGACCGGTGGCCGTGTTGTAATTCTCGGAAGAACCGGACGCAATTTTGCGGCTGGCATGAGTGGTGGCATTGCCTATGTTTTTGACACCGAGCATGCACTAGACCGACTATGCAACAAAGATATGGTGGATCTTGAGATCCTTACTGACGACGATAAGCACGCGGTGCGCCAGATGCTTGAAAAACATTTTGAATTTACTGGTAGCGATCCGGCAGAGTGGGTGCTTGAGAACTGGGAAGTTGCCTCTGAGCTTTTTGTGAAGGTGATGCCGAAGGACTACAAGGCGGTCTTGCAAAAACAGCATGCAGTGAGTAGACTCTCAGCAACTGAAACTGCGAACATTAAATAATTCAATCTTAACCAATTGAAAAATGGGACAAGTTGACGGCTTCATGAAGTTTAACCGGGAGAACCCGGCAACACGCGATCCGAGAGAGCGAATATCAGACTATAAAGAAATTTATGCCCCGCTGGAAAAAAAATCGGTAAAGAACAACGCCGCCAGGTGTATGGATTGTGGCGTTCCTTTTTGCCACAACGCATGTCCGCTTGGCAATAACATCCCTGAGTTTAATGATGCTGTGTACAATGATCGTTGGGAAGAAGCAATTCGGATACTGAGCAGTACAAACAATTTTCCCGAGTTTACTGGAAGGATTTGTCCGGCACCTTGTGAAGCAAGTTGTGTTCTGAGTATCAATAACAATCCTGTTACGATCGAATATATTGAGAAGACAGTTGCAGAAACTGCATTCGAGAAAGGATACATTAAATCGGCTCCGCCTGCATCTCGAACAGGAAAACGCGTTGCAATTGTAGGCTCGGGGCCGGCAGGATTGGCAGCGGCAGCTCAGCTAAACAAGGCGGGTCACTGGGTAACTGTTTTTGAACGAAGTGATCGCGTTGGAGGGTTGTTACGATACGGCATTCCGGATTTTAAACTAGAAAAACATGTCATCGATCGCAGGGTTCGCTTGATGGAACAGGAGGGAATTGTTTTCAAGACAAATGCCCATGTTGGTGTCAATGTCAGCGCCAGGAATCTCCCGAAAGAATTTGATGCGGTACTTATCTGCGGAGGTGCTTCCGCGTCGCGCGACCTTTCCATTCCAGGCCGGAAACTTTCTGGCGTTCATTTCGCGATGGAGTTTTTACCACAGCAGAACAAACGTGTAGCTGGCGACAGAATTTTTTCCGGCGAGATAAACGCTTCAGGAAAAAATGTTCTCGTGATCGGTGGTGGTGATACAGGATCGGACTGTGTTGGTACGTCGAATCGTCAGGGAGCAATTTCCGTCACGCAGATAGAACTTCTGGCTAAGCCGCCGTTAAAAAGAGCTGACGATAATCCGTGGCCGATGTGGCCGATGGTGCTGACGACATCTTCGTCGCACGAAGAGGGAGCGGAAAGACAGTGGGCAGTGTTAACAAAAGAATTTGTTGGTGATGACAACGGGCGTCTCACCGGACTAAAAATCGTTAGCGTTAAGTGGGACTTGAATGCTTCCGGCAAGATGGGCTTCGAAGAAATTCCTGGTACTGAGCGAATCTTGCCATGTGATCTCGCCTTGTTGGCGATCGGGTTTACAGGAGCGGAGAAAGGCGGAATGGTTGAAGAGCTTCAGCTCGCACTTGACGAACGAACAAACATTAAAACAGAAAATTTCATGACATCCCGTGAAGGTATTTTCGCTGCGGGCGACATACGGCGCGGGCAATCGTTGGTTGTATGGGCAATTTCAGAAGGACGCGAAGCTGCCCGTGTTGTCGACATCCACTTGATGGGGTCTTCGCAACTGGAAACGAAAGACGAATCTTTATTTCATCTCGGAAAGACTGCTTAGGCTCATTTAACAACCCAATAAACCAAAGGGCTACCCTGAATGTGGTAGTCCTTTTTCATTGCATTACAGCGCTGCGTGTGCCGTTGAATCCCGGAGCAAATAACATAACTACTACGACTACGGTGGCGTCACAATGTCATGCAAAACCGCGGCAGAAAAGCTAGTCCGAAAAGGGTGGTGCTTACAGTTTATCCGGGCCTTACTTTAAGACCAGTAAACCTTCGAGTGCCAAAATGAGAAGAAACAATTTGTCAAAACCGTCCGACCAGGTCCAATTAAAAATTCTCGGCATTTTGCCCTGCAAAACTACAATTGTTACATTTGAAAAAACGACGCTTTGAAATCGCTGTTAATTGTAATCTGTTTCATTTGCTTTAGCCTTGATGTCTATTCTCAAGATGTACTAGGGATTCGTGTACAACCCACTCCGAAATCGTTACCCCTAAAAGGGATTATCGAGGCGCTGGAAAAGGAACACGAGGTACGCTTTTTCTTTCGCGAAGAGTGGTTGGAGGATATCATGGTCCATGCTGACCCATACCCTCGGACCCTTCGTGAACTATTGGAGGAAGCTTTCACCGGTACAGATATTTCATTCCATTTGATTTCGGACTTCGGCATCGTTATCATCAAAGACCGATCCCGGGAGATAGCGCGCGAAGAGTATTTGTACAAGGCAATGCTTCAAAAGAAGGTGATCGAAAAGATTACACTAGGCGATCCGTTATCAAGGGTTGGCCGAAAACAATTTGTCTTAACTGGTGTGATTCGTAGCGATATGAACAGAGACCCGGTAAGTCAGGTTTCAGTAGAAATTCTTAATCATGGTGCTACAACGACGGACACCGAAGGCAGGTTTAAGATTGAAGTTCCAAAGGGTAACCATGTCGTACAATTAAAACGCAATAATTATCATGACAAGGTTGTTGACCTTGCAATGTTTGCCGATGGCAATATTTCGCTCACTATTGAAAGCGCGCCGCGTGTGCTTGATGAGGTGGAAATCTCAGATCAGTCGATTACTACGAGCCGTGTAAGCCAGACAAGCATCAGGATCATTGACATTAAGCGCGCCCCAACCTTTTTAGGTGAAGTGGATGTGATCAAAAGTTTACAGACGCAGCCCGGCGTGACAACTGTGGGTGAAGTAGCTTCCGGGTTCAACGTCCGTGGTGGAAGCGTCGATCAGAATCTGGTTTTGTTCGAAGGCGTTCCAATTTTCAACACATCACACGCACTGGGTTTCTTTACAGCATTCAATCCAGATATCATTGGCAACACAACTTTTTATCGCGGCGGCATTCCAGCCGAGTTTGGTGGGCGGGTTTCGTCGGTATTAAAGATTACCGCGCGGGAAGGCGATTTTAGACGGTGGCATGGCAGCGGTGGTATTGGAATTATCTCAAGCTACGCAACTATCGGCGGACCAATCAAAACAGACACTTCATCGCTAATTGTTAGCGGACGAACGTCTTACTCAAACTGGATGCTCGATGCTGTAAAGTCCAACTACAATAGTTTGGAGAATACTTCACTGCGTTTTTTTGACGGGGGATTGAAGTACACACACAAGGTTAACGCAGGAACTAAATTCATGCTTTCGGGATACGTGAGTCATGATGACTTTACCCTGACAGATGACACGCTCTATCAGTGGAAGAACTATGCATTCAGCATGCGCCTTGATAAGACGCTCAAACCGGATTTATTTGCCACGGCCGCATTAAATGTTGGTCACTATGGATATTCTTTTAGCGACTCAGATCCACTTCAGGCATTTGATCTTGATTACAGCATTACATATCCGTCATTGAAGGTCGATTTTAATCGTAATGGAAAGCATTCCCTAGCGTTTGGACTTCATAGCACATATTACATCATGCAATCAGGGGAACTGAAACCTCGTTCACAAGAATCTAACGTTTCGGATATCCGCATTCCGCAAGAGCATGCAATGGAAACAGCGCTGTACATTTCAGATGAGTTTGCACTGAGTAATTTACTTACTGTCGAAGCTGGCTTTCGGTATTCTCTATATAATCGACTTGGAAAAGGTATAGTCTATCAATACAAAGCTGGAGCTCCAATCGAGACGTACAATGTTGTTGACTCAACCATCTACAACAGTGGGGATGTGATGAAAACTTATCATGGCCTTGAGCCGCGCCTCAGCCTTCGATATGAGCTTTCTCCAACAGCATCTTTTAAAATGGGCTATAACCGGGTATATCAATACTTACATTTGGTAACGAATACCGCGGCAGTTGCTCCGGTTGATATATGGCAAGTCAGCAATACATATTTTAAGCCTCAGCGCGCGGACCAAGTATCTCTTGGATATTTCCGCAAACTCGACAAACCCGGAATTGAATTCTTTACCGAAGCATTTTATAAGGTTGTTGAAAACGTTTTGGAATTTAAGGATGGCGCAAGACTCTTGTTAAACCGTCAGCTTGAAACGGCACTTCTTAATGGGACATCTCATTCGTACGGCATTGAAATGTCGCTAAGTAAGACGACTGGCCGATTGATTGGGACGCTTAATTATACCTTGTCAAGATCACTACGTCGTGTGCCCGGAGCGTTTCAGGATGAAGCTATTAACGATGGGAAGCAGTATCCATCGAACTTTGATCAACCACATATTCTAAATGTTAACTGGCGTTATGGGATTTCCCGCCGTCATTTCTTTTCAGGAATATTTACTTATCACACGGGACGACCCATGTCGGTGCCCATTGCACTTTACAATGTCGACGGTGTACCCGTGGCGGATTTTTCAAATAGGAACGAGTACCGGATTCCCGACTATCATCGACTCGATATCGCATTTATCATAGAAGGAAATCATAGAAAGAAGAAGTTGCTTGACGGAACGTGGACGTTTTCTTTCTATAATGTTTACGCGCGGAAAAATCCTTATTCAGCGTTTTTTAAAGACGGAGGCGACGGATATCTGAAACCTTATACGCTGTCAGTTATTGGTACGGTAATTCCATCCGTCAGCTATAGTTTTAAATTTTGATTATGCGGATTCTCATTTTTGTTTGGATTTTTCTTGTCGTCGGAGGCTGCATTTCATCCCTGGAGATCGGTCCCGTTCCATTTAAGGCCAGGCTGGTCGTCGATGGGCTTTTGACTGACCAACCCGGACAGCACTTTATCACATTGTCTACATCCGCTCCCACTCACAGTCCTGATAGTACCACGCGTGTATCGGGAGCATCCATTAGTTTGCATGATGATGTAGGAGGCCAATGGAACTACACGGAAGTAACGAATGGCCGCTATCGAATTTCTGATGTTCAGGGCGTAGTGGGCCGTTCATATCATATCGAAATTCAACTTGATGATGAACCAGTCGTCTACCGCTCCACGCCTCAACGCATGACTAACGCAGGTGAGATTTCTGATCTATACGCCAAGGTCAAAACTTTTACCCATGGCCCGGAAAATTCCCTCAAGGATTACTCTTTTGAAGTGAACCTGAATGCAACCAACGACAGCAAGGGTGAGCATTTTTTGCGGTGGCGGACCGTTGGCACATATGAAATTGGAACTCAACCGGAACTTGCAACAAAACCAAATCCATCAAGCCCAATGGCGCCGGAAATACCTGATCCACATCCCTGTAGCGGTTATGTTTATGATGATGATGATGGTCTTGTTCGCGTGGGCCAATGCACGTGCTGTCAATGCTGGATTACTGAGTACAGCTCTTCCGCGATCATTGCAGACAATAGCGTAACGCAGCATACTTATAGCGACGTCCTCGTTGCAACAATACCTATTGATAAATTTCGCTTTTACAGAAAATATCACCTAGAAGTTCAGCAGATGAGTGTCAGTGAAGAGGTCTATCGTTTTTGGCAGCGCGTAAAATCGCAGGAAGCGACCGGAAGCATCTTTCAGGCGAATATTTCAAAAGTTAAAGGAAATATTTACAATGCTTCTGATTCGGAAGATATTGTGTTTGGTGTATTTGCCGTGTCAGCAGTTACAACAGAAACCATAACATTATTGAGGAGTGATGCGCCAGAACTTCTGCCATCACTCGATGGGCTTACAGCGCCATGTTATCAATTGATTAGAGGCGCTACAAACGTAAAGCCGCCTTTTTGGTAAACGATTTTATATAGCTACATGTTGGTTCGATCATTCGTATTCTGCTTTGTTTATTCCGTTGTAGGCGGATGTATTTCTCCTCTGGAGATAGGCCCGGTTCCATATACGCCTCGACTGGTAGTAGATGGGCTTTTCACCGATCAACAAGGAACGCATTATATAACATTGTCTACCTCCGCTCCCACGCATAATCCTGACAGCATCAACCGTGTATCCGGGGCATCTATCAGTTTGTACGATGATGTGGGAAATCGATGGAACTACACTGAAGTAGCGAGGGGCCGATATCAGATTTCTAACGCGAAAGGTGAGACTGGTCGAACCTACCACATTGAAATTTTACTAAATGATGGATCAGCAACTTACCGATCCACGCCACAGCGCATGAGTGGCAGTGGTGAAATCTCTGATATTAGTGCTGATCTCAAATCTTATAAACACGGTCCCGAAAATGCGCTGACGGACTACTTTTTTGAAGTGACACTGAATGCAACCAGCGATGCAAACAGTGAACATTTTTTACGTTGGCGAACCATTGGCACGTATGAGATTGAAACACATCCGGAACTTGCAACTAAACCCGATCCTGCAACGGGAGCGCCTGTACCAGATCCGCATGCGTGCAGCGGATATATTTATGACCCTGAAGAAGGTCTTGTTCAAGTAAAAGAGTGTACATGCTGCAAATGTTGGGTTACTGAATATAGTCCATCAGCCGTTATTGCCGACAATAGTATAACGGAAAATACATATAACTCCATTATGGTAGGCACGGTCTCTATCGACAAGTTTCGGTTGTTTCGAAAATATCGCTTACAGGTAGAGCAAATGAGCCTCAGCGAAGATGTTTATCGTTTTTGGCAACGTGTAAAATCGCAGGAAGCGGGCGAAAGCATTTTTCAGGCGAATATCTCAAAGGTTAAAGGGAATATTTACAATGTTGCTGATCCCGAGGACGAAGTGTTTGGTGTATTTGCTGTGTCAGGGATTGCAACGGAGATTTTGATATTTCGAAGAGCCGATGCACCCGAACCCCTTGAGTCTATCGAGGAAATTACAACACCATGTTATCAATTGATTAAAGGCGCAACCAAGGTAAAACCATCTTTCTGGAAATAGCTTTGACAACAAATATGAACTTGGATGATATTACTCCATCACGCTAAACTCGATTTGAAGTGAAATACTTATTTCTCCTTTCAGCATTTTTGGTCGTCCATACGTCAGACGCCGCGTTTCAGGATTCAACGATTCTACGATTTGAAAAGACTTTGCAAAATGCATTCCCTGCCGGGTCGGAAATACAATTGTTTCTTCGGTTTAACCAACCCGAGTTTGTGGCAGGGGACACTGCTTTCTTTTCCATTTGCGCATTAAACACGCTTGACAAGCAACCCATTCCTGGCAGACATATCATCAACGTCGTGATTGCAGATGCCAATGGAAAACAGATCGTTCATCAAAAAGTGCTTGTCACCGATGGTTTTTCAAAAAGTCAGATCGTGCTTCCGATCGAACTTATGCCCGGCCGCTATGGCATCATCGCATCCCCTGATAGTCCTGTAAATAATCTGATGTTTTTTCGCACTGCCATTGACGTTGTAGGAGAAACTTATCGAATTGCCCGAAGTTCGCCAGAAATGCGAGTGTTTGTCGAAGGTGGCGCCTTGATATCGGGTGTTACTAATAAACTTGTAGCCACCGGGCCACCTTTGACAACCGCGCTCGTTGTCAATGCCAGTGGGACCAATGAACGCAATATTTCCTTCAACGAAAGTGGTTTCTCAGTGTTTTATCTTGCTCCCAGTGAAGGCGAAAGTTATTCATTGAAATTCTCCAATGGAAAATCCGTCGCAATTCCTGAAGCCGGTACTTCAAGAGTTGCCATGGCTTTAGCGAATGCCTCTGGAAATGATAAGTTCAATTTTGTGTTTCAGACCTCTGGAAGAAACGTAGTGAAGGGGAATCAGACCTTTGTCATTTACAGATACGGTCAAATTTATTTCAAAGCAACCCTATCCTTCGACAGAAAAAGACAGTTACTCGTGCCAATCGACATGAAAGGCCTGCCGTTTGGAGTATACCAGGCAGTGTTGTTTGATGCAAACCTGAACGTACTATCCGAGCGACCGTTTCTTTTCAGAGATCTAAACAGCACGCCCAGACTTGAAATTGCAGGGATCGAGCCTAGTTACAATGTTAGGGAAAATGTACAAGTGGACATTCGCGCTTTGACAGCTCGATCTGCGATTCCTTTATCCGTTAGCATTTACGAAAAGGACTTATTTAAAAGTGGTAACAGTACTGGGCGATATCTGGATTTTCAAGCAGATATCATAGGAGGTATTCCGGATGACATTGATATGAATGAAGTCAATGATTATCTCGTTGCATGCACCTCAGTATTTTCGCCACTAGCTTTAATCAAAGCAACACCATCGCCAGCTGAGCATTATCCAGGACATTTGATTCTTAGCGGAACAATTGCGGACCTGAACGGGAATCCAGTTCAACGTGACTCGCTTAAGATTTCATTTTTCATTCAGAATGACATTGCAGGCTATTACACGTGGGCGGATCGGCAAAGCAAATTTCGCCTGCCCCTCCTCATCAATTTTTATGGACGGGATCGGATCTTTTACACAATTGAACAATACGGAGAAAGACTTGAAGACCTTCGGTTGGTGCCAGATGAATACGTGCCTGAGCTTTTGCAGTTCGACCTAACTACACGTGATACTGGCGAGAAGCATCCGCTACACAAAGCGGTGATGCAACGCCGCTCTTTTTCCAAAGCGTTCGAAACTAAGAAAGCAGTCCAGCGACCAACCACCGAGGTGCTGAATCCGCATGCGAAAATTGAAGATGAGACCGTCGGCGTTACCGCAGCGGTACGCCTTTCAGATTATCTTATTTTCCCGACAATGGAAGAAACGCTTCGTGAAGTTGTTCCTTTCGTTCAGCACCGATGGGTTAATAGAAAACATCGTGTACGCCTGTGGTTTGATGAAACCAAGTATTTTGCTGATGGGCCTCCTTTGTATTTTATTGACGGAGTTGCTACCGATGATACGGATTATTTCATGAGCCTCGACCCCGAGACGGTTCAAACGATTAAGATCATCGCTTCGTTTGACAAGCTCTATGTCTTTGGATCAGCAGGACGCTTCGGCGTGATTCTCGTAGAGACAAACATCCCGGGCAATGCAAGCAATGTTCCGTCAGAGCATACCTTCGCGGCAACAGGTCTGACCAGGCCGCTTGAATTCCAAAACCAGACTGGTTCTTTTCCTGCCCGTGTCCCAGACACGCGATATAATCTTTATTGGAATCCGGAAGTAATTCTTGACAGCCAGGGGCAAGCGCAATTGAATTTCGTTACAAGTGATTTAACTGGAGAGTACGTTATTGTAATTTCCGGCGTATCCGCTGACGGGCATCAGATGTATCATGAACAAACGTTTAACGTAGTCTACACTGACGACGCAAATTAGAATTGCAACGCCTCCTTAGGTGTGATAACCCCGGTCAGTTTGATGTCCGTCGCGAGCATGTCTGTCAGCGAATCAACTGGGGCAAAAAAAGAGAGACCTATTTTCTGCGTGTTCGGGTTGACGGTCGCCAGAAACTTGTCGTAAAATCCTCTTCCGTATCCGACACGATTTCCTTTTTTATCCACGGCAAGCAACGGCACCAGGATCATATCAATTTTTTCGGCAGGAACCGGAACACCCTGTTTTGGTTCTGGAATGCCCCACGTATTTTTTTCAAGTTGATGCCAACCTTCAAAGTAGAAATTGTCGAGCGATGCGTTATCCGGATTTATTTTGGGAACGGCAATTCGAATATGTGGATACTCACGGCGCGCGCGGTCAATGATCATCCAGGTGTCCGGTTCGTTGTTTTTGTGAATCGGCAAAAACGTGTGTAAGACATTAACAAAACTCAGATCCAGCGAAGAAAAAAACACATCGGAAAGATTCCGGCTTAACTGAGCGAATTCACCTTCGGTGAGGCTATTTCGTTTCTGAAGATATTGCTTCCGCGCTTCGGCTTTCGTCATGTGACGGATAGATTAAGATGTTAAACCTGAAATCGAAAGGATCGAAGTTAAGTAATAACGCCTTAATAAAATCGGCGTCTCGTTGATAAAAATTCAGAAAATTATCTGTCCTTTCCTGCAGGTTGCCATTGGGAAACAGCGCGTCTTTAACTTCCTCAATCTGTCGCAGCTTTTCGCTATGAACCCGTTTCTCGGCACGCAGCAATTTCTTCTCTAATTTTTCAAGGCCATTAAGTGCGCGTTTCGTTTCGGCACTCACAAATGGAGTAAGTGTTGGATCAATGGAAGAGGCCTTTAGCCGAAGCTCGTCGAACGATCGACTAATAAGATCGCGCTCTTTACCAACGGTCAGATCGTGACGCGTGTTTACTGATATCCATTCATTGAAAAGATAATTTTTGGTTTCAAAAAATGTCTCAACCGCCATTCCGGTTTTGCGAAGTTTCCGGTCAACAACATGATCAACCACCATCCCAAAATTGCGCGGCATTAGCACTGGAAAAGGTACGTTGTATTGATCAAAGACGCGCTTCAACTGCAACCAGTAGATCACCTCGGCCGGCCCCCCCACATACGCGAGATTGGGAAGAATCATCTCTTGGTACAAAGGCCGAAGGATCACATTCGGGCTCAACTTCTCAGGCACATCTTCAATGATCGATAACATCTCTTTCTCGGTAAATGTCAGCCCGGTATCAACAGCAGAAAACCCATCATCGGATTTTTCAATACGTGTTCTCAGGTTTGTATCCAGATAAAAGAAGTTAATTTCACGACAATGAATCTGTGTTTTGTAACCCAGCTTTTCAAGTTCTTTGTTAGTTTTTTCGACGTGTGTGATCGTTCGCTGTTGGAGAATGTCGTCACGCATCACATCTGAGAATTGTCTTTTAAGCTCATGATTGTCGGCATCGATCACTACAAGACCTTCATTCCCAAACAATGAATGAACATATTGTCGAACAGCGTCGCTCAATACTTCATTTCCGGTGTATGCTTCGCGAAAGATGCTTGTATCGCCGGGGAGTTCGTTCAGGAGTTTATCAAATCCGATTGTCTTAAATCTTCCGACAGCACCCTTTTGATCAGTCTCCCAGGTGTATTTTTTTCCGTTCAGTCGAAAGTAGTTCATTTCATCATAGTCGTGGTCTTCGCTTGCCATCCAGTAAACCGGAACAAAGTTGAACGTTGGATACTTTTTTTTCAATTCACGACACGTATTAATGACTGTGACGATCTTGTAAATAAAGTATAACGGACCTGTGAAAATGTTGAGTTGATGACCGGTAGTCACTGTAAAGGTCTTCCCATCTGACAAAGATTGAATTTGACGGTGAACGATCTCATGCTGAATGCCATCGTATTGTTTCTTTAGCACTGAAACTAGTATCTGTCTCTGTTCCGGTAAAAACGATTGGCTCTTTTTTGTTAACGAGCTGTTAAAGTTGGCTAACGCAGGATACTGATCGAAAAATGGCGTAAGTCTTTCTTTGTTTTCGATATAGTCGAGGAAGAACTGAGAAAAGCTTTTTGTATCAGAGAAGCGAATTTTCTGTAGTTGCATGAAAGGTAGTCGGTGGTAATTTCAATCGATTAACGGCTTCCTGCAAAGAAGGTTTATTTATGATTGTTACGCAATATGTATTTATATGCGTGGCACGAATCTTAAATCGGCAATCCTTGTAGGAAAACCGTAGCGTATTAGGTAAATTAATATGGTCACATAAACCCTGCGTCAGTTGTTTAAACTGAAAACGGTCATATTATCCCTGGCTGTTCTTTCCGTCTCATGCATAAATGAGCACGACATTGGTATATCCTGCGCAGATCCTATTGGGTCCGAAGATTATGTAACGGCTGATGAATCCTGGATGTGCTTTCTTCCTGATATCAACGGATGCTTCAGGATCGAACTTCAAACAACGCCACAGATTAGATCTGTTTACTACGATGACCACATTTACGGTTGGATCAAAGATGTCGGCATCAAAAACTGTCTTTCGGAGATCACTGAAAAGCCGCTTGACGAATTTTCCTATCTGCTGCCGCTTGTCGAGCACCATGGTTATGTAGTACGATTTCCGGACAACAGCATCGGTAGATTTTATATTGATTCTTTTGACACAGATTCTTTTGGACACGTGACGCGCGTTAACATCATCCGTCAACATAATTACTAACAAATGAAAAGGTGCTCGGTAATCCTAATAGCCTTTTTGATTCTGGAAAGTGTTTCAGTAAAAGCACAATCAAGACTTTATGTTAGCGCGGGTGTTTCCGATGTTTGGATTTGGGGGAGTATCAACACATGGATAGAAAAGGAAGCGTTTTCATTTAATTATTACACCGTTGATGTAGAATATGAAAGGAAGCTGATTGGCTCATTTTCGCTGATGACAGGTGTATCCTTTTTTAACGCAGGGTATTCCAGTTCAAGTTATATTTTTGGATCGTCCAGCATATTCAAGGCAAACTTCATTGCTGTTCCACTCGCTGTCCGTTGGAATGTGTCTAATAAAAATGTGTTCTTTATTGATGCTGGCATTACACCATTTTTTCTTCTCAACGCTCATTTAAAAGAAGGCATTTACCGCTTCAACAGATTGTATGAGATGGAAGGTGATATAACGCGCTATTCA
>Ga0196965_1000136_pt1 | contig 56079 bp, 57 predicted proteins | sample S1_20metaG_FD_148668 | JGI IMG/M metagenome (GOLD analysis project Ga0196965, IMG submission 148668) | Soil microbial communities from Anza Borrego desert, Southern California, United States - S1_20 | ecosystem: Environmental > Terrestrial > Soil > Desert | place: USA: California | collected...
GACTCATATCCGGGTGAACCCGAAGGGCGTGTTCGCGGGCGCATCGGCCTCCGGCTCGCCCAATTTCACGATCAGCTATCGGGTGAAGGTCAAATAGGCTGGTGCCCCCGGCCGGAGTCGAACCGGCACTCCTTGCGGAACTCGATTTTGAGTCGAGCGCGTCTACCAATTCCGCCACGGGGGCACTCGGGCTCGCCCTAACGAAGGGCGGGACGGGCCGCAACAGCCCGCCCCGCCCCTGGCTGGAATCAGGCGAAGACCTTGTCGAGCGCCTCGCCCTTCGGATCCGGCCCGTAATTGTTCGGGCCGCGCGTACCTTCGAGGAACATGAAGACGAGCAGGGTGAGGGCGAGGCCGATCGCCGCGATGGCCCCGATCAGCGACAGGATTCCGCCGAGCCCGGGATTGTCGGGCGAGCCCGCCGCCAGCACTCCGCCGATGAACATCACGGCATAGGCGCCGACCAGGCCGAGAACCCATTTGCCGCTCCGGTTGGTATCGTGGAGCCGGCGCACCGTCACCGCGAGCGCCGGTATGAACATGGCGAGCGCGAACAATATGTAGAGGAAGAAAATGATCATCACAGCGCCGCCCGCGGCCATGAGCCCGCCGGGATTATTGCTGGCGCCGGCCATCAGGGCGCTTCCGCCGGCGACCACCATCAGGACGATCATGGCGATGTAGACGAGGAACAGGAAAAGCATGAACATCCAATATTCCATGCGCCGCGAACGGCCCGAAAATTCCGCGTAGCGCTTCAGCGGCAAAAACATCCAATGCATAGCAGTCCCCCTTTGCCGCATCATTGCGGTCGGCGGTATCTTCCGAATTTAGACCGACGGTTTCAACCGGGAATGTGAGGGGAACAGGCGGAGCCGCTTCACCTCAGGCGAAGATGTCGGCGAGGCTGTCCGGCCTGGGGTCGGCGCCGAAGCGGTTGGGGCCCCGCGTCCCCGGGATGCACATCAACCCCAGGAGGACCAGGGGCCCGCCGACCCCCGTCGCCGCGGCGGGCCAGAAGAGGGCGTCGCTGTCAAAGCCGCCGATCACCCCGGCGATCACGATCAGGAGCGGCGCGACCGGAAGGAGCAACCACCAGCCGGCCCGGTCGCTGTCGTGCAGCCGGCGCACCGAGACGGCGAGCCCCGGGATCATCAGGCCCAGCAAGACGATCGCCCGAAGCGACGCGTCGGTTTCCCCGGCGTCGTTGACGCTGGTCAGCCCCAGCAGGTCCTCGAGGAACCCGGCGGCCTTCATCGCGGCGAACGTGAGGAAGGCATAGGTCCAGAATTCCCGCCGCCGCGCCCGGCCGGAATAGTCGCGCCACCGCCTGAACGGATCCAGGATCAGGTACACTCTTCCCCCTCAACTCCGCGGCCCCTGCCGCCTATAGCTCAGCGCCTCGGCGACGTGAACTGGCCGAACCGCGCCAGCCAGGATCGATTCCGTCCTCAAGTGGCTCGGGTTGCGCTTACCCCGGACCCCGCTAAGGGGTCGCGTGAGGAGACCGATCATGCCAATTCAGTTGACCCCGGGCGAACGTCTGATCGCCGTGATGCTGGCCGATATGATGGAGCATCTGAAGGTCGAAAGCGATGTTGATCCGAGGCAGATCAAGGACCTGCTGTTCAGCAACAATGATTGGGCGCTTCCCTTGGCCGTCGGCGGCCTGTTCGGGGGAGAGGGGCCTACCGACCATCAGATCGAGGAAACATATGCCATTTTGGATATGTGGAGGGGTATTGAGGCCGCGCTAGCTCAGTTAGCCGAGGAAGAGAAGGCCGGCCTCGATCTCGACCAGTTCAAATTCGAAGGTTTCGACGCGAACAACGACAAGCATTATTTCCTAACAAAAACCCTCGTCGAGCTCGGCCGCTATTCCGAGCGCGATCCCGTCATCAACAGCCATAGCTCCTCCAGCCTCGAGCATTATCGCGTGATGCTGGAGCGTTACCGCGATGCTCGCCGCGGCGGCGGTGCCCGTCCCCTTTCACTAGACCAATTGAAACGGGTTGTCGGCTATGAGGAGCGGTGAGTCTCTCACATGCGGAAGCTCATTCGTTCGAGCCGGCCAACCGGCCAGTGCGGGATCTCGACCGTGCCGGTTGCTCTGGGTCGGCAGCGCGGCGTACTGACGGATAAGCGGCCCACTTTCATCGGCTGAAGCGGCGGCGGGCCGCTTCGCGGGCGGTCGTCGCGCTTTGTCGTCCCAAGCCTCAACTCCGCGGCCCCTGCCGCCTATAGCTCAGCGCCTCGGCGACGTGAACTCGGCGGACTCCTTCGCTCCCCGCGAGATCGGCGACGGTGCGCGCGACCCGCATCACCCGGTGGAAGCCGCGGGCGGAGAGGCGCATCGCTTCGGCGGCCTGGGCGAGGAGGCGGCGGCCGGGCTCGTCGGGCCTCGCGACCTGCTCCAGCCGCTCGCCGTCCACTTCGGCGTTGGTGCGGATGCCCTGCCCTTCGTAGCGCTCGGTCTGGACGGCGCGGGCGGCGGCGACCCGGCGGGCGACCTCGGCCGATCCCTCCGAAGGCGGCGGCAATACGAGATCGGCGGCGGCCACCGCCTGGACGTCGACATGGAGGTCGATCCGGTCGAGCAAGGGGCCCGAGACCCGCGCCTGATAATCGGCGGCGCAGCGCGGGGCCCGCGAGCAGGCGAGCGCGGCATCGCCGAGATGCCCGCAGCGGCACGGGTTCATCGCCGCGACCAGCTGGACCCGGGCGGGGAAGGTGACATGGGCATTGGCCCGGGCGACGCTGACCGTCCCGGTCTCCAGCGGCTGGCGAAGCGAATCGAGGGCGGAGCGCTGGAATTCGGGAAGCTCGTCGAGGAACAGGACGCCGAGATGAGCGAGGCTGACCTCGCCCGGCCGGACTCGAAGGCCGCCTCCGACCAGCGACACCATCGAGGCGCTGTGATGCGGGGCGCGGTAGGGCCGGGTGCGGATGAGGCGGCCGCCGGAGAGCGTCCCGGCGACGCTCGCGATCATCGAGACTTCGAGCGCTTCGGGCGGCGTGAGCTCGGGCAGGATGCCCGGCAGGCAGGAAGCGAGCAGCGACTTTCCAGCGCCGGGCGGACCGACCATGAGCAGATTGTGACCGCCCGCGGCCGTGATCTCGAGAGCGCGCTTGGCCGTCTCCTGGCCTTTCACCTGGCGCAGGTCCGGTCCGAAGCCGGCGGGCTCCGCCTCGCCGGGCGCGGGCGGCGAGAGCACGCTGCTGCCGCGAAAATGGTTGAGGAGGGCGATGAGATCGGGCGCCGCGACGATCTCCACGTCCCCCGCCCAGGCCGCCTCCGCCCCCTGCGCGGCGGGGCAGACGAGCCCGAGGCCGCGAGCCGACGCGTTCATCGCGGCCAGAAGCACCCCAGGCGACGGCGCGAGGCGGCCGTCGAGACCCAGCTCGCCGACGGCGACATAGCCGGCCAGGGTCTCGGTATCGATCGCTCCCAGGGCGGCCAGCATTCCGAGCGCGATCGGCAGGTCGTAATGCGAGCCCTCCTTGGGCAGGTCGGCCGGCGACAGGTTGACCGTGATCCGCTTGGGCGGAAGCGACAGCCCGATCGCGGCGAAGGCGGCGTGGACCCGCTCCCGGCTCTCGGCCACCGCCTTGTCGGGAAGGCCGACGACGAGAAACTTGGGCAGGCCCGCCGAGATCTGGACCTGCACCTCCACGGCGCGCGCCTCCAGCCCCAGGAACGCCACCGTGGCGACATGCGCGACCATGAACTATTCTCCAATTTCCACGCCTTTTCGATGAGCAGACGAACAGTAGTCAACGTTTTCCGTGTTTCACTGCCGTTATCCCGACGAAAGTCCGGGACCTCGGGACGAGAAGTCTCGGCGGGTCTCCCGGAGGGCCCGGCTTGCGTCGGGATGACGGACAAGGCGACTGCCGTCTTGCGCGGCTAACACAGCTTTCCCACATTGGGAGCATGGGAAGGATCGACTGGCGGCACCTGACGAACTACCCGGCGGTGCGGAGCGCGCTGGTCGTGCTCGGGTTCATCCTGATCGGACTGACTCCTCTGCTCGGGCCCATCCCGGGGCCGGGCGGAATCATCGTGTTCGCCGCCGGGCTTTCGCTGGTGCTGAGGTACAGCGCCTGGGCCAAGCGCTATTATGTGAAGTTCAAGCGGCGCCACCCGAAGAAGGGCGACTGGGCGGACTGGGGGCTCAGGCGAGCCAGCGCGAAGCGGCGGCAGGCGCTCGCCAAGGCTCAGCAGGAATTGACTTCCGGGGCCGATTTGCCTAACGGGACCGCCGACGAAGGCCGCTCTCGCGAGGGCGGCCCTTTTAATTCCGATTTTCGAGGTAAGAGCGATGAAGCGCACCTTCCAGCCGAGCAATCTCGTGCGCAAGCGCCGGCACGGCTTCCGGGCCCGGACGGCGACCGTGGGCGGCCGCAAGGTTCTGGCCGCGCGCCGGGCGCGGGGCCGCAAGACCCTCTCCGCCTGAGCTCCCTCACCCGCCGAGCCGATTTCGTGGCCGCCAATCGCGGCCGCCGAGCCCCCATGCCCGGCTTCGTCCTGCTCGTCCGTCCCCGCGAGGACGACGATCCGGCGATCCGGCTCGGGATCACCGTCACGAAGAAGATCGGCGGAGCGGTCGTTCGCAATCGGATGAAGCGGCGCTTCCGGGTCCTCGCCCGCGACCTGCTGCCGCGGAACGGCATCGCCGGAGCCGACCATGTGCTGATCGGACGCCAGGGCGGCATCGAGCGGGACTTCAAGCTGCTGAGGTCCGAGTTGGAGACTGCTTTGGCTAGGCTGGCAAGAGCTTCCGTTCGGCCTGAGCCTGTCGAAGGCCAATCCTTCACTTCCGCCCCAGATGCCAAAGAAGGGAGGGCTTCGAGAAGCTCAGCCCGAACGGACAAGGGCTGAAGAGTGCTGGCGCGCGCCCTGATCCTGATTGCCAAGGGCTGGCAGAAGGGGCCGTCGCGGGTCCTGCCGCCGAGCTGCCGCTTCCAGCCCAGCTGCTCGGCCTATGCAATCACCGCGCTCCAGCGCTATGGGGCGCTTCGCGGCGGCTGGATGGCCGCCAGACGTCTGCTCAGATGCCACCCCTGGGGGGGCTCGGGCCATGATCCGGTACCGTGAGGGTGAGGGGAATTAGGTGAACGACCACCGTAACATGATCCTGGCGATCGTCCTGTCGGCGATCGTCCTGATCGGCTGGAGCTTCCTGAGCGAAAGCTTCCTGCCCACGGCCAAGCCGCCGGCCACCAAGGTGGTGGACGGGAAGAGCGTGCCCCTTCCCCAGCCCAAGGCCGATCCGGCGGCGGACGGACCGATGGCGATGCGCAACCGCGACGAAGTGCTGCGGGCAACTCCGCGGGTGCGGATCGACACTCCCCATCTGGCGGGCTCGATCAACCTCAAGGGGGCAAGGATCGACGATCTCGTCCTCACCACCCACCGCGAGAGCATCGCCAAGGATTCGCCCGCCATCCGCCTGCTATCGCCCGCCGGAAGCCCCGGCGCCTATTTCGCGAGCTTCGGCTGGGCCGGAGACCCGCAGCGCGTGCCGGGACCGGAGGCGGTCTGGACCCCCAGCGCAACGAGGCTCGCGCCGGGCAGCCCGGTGACGCTGAGCTGGGACAACGGCCAGGGCCAGCTGTTCCAGATCCAGCTGGCGGTCGACGAAGGCTATCTGTTCTCCGTCCACCAGAAAGTCGTCAATCGCGGCTCGGGCGACGTCGCGGTGCGGCCCTATTCCGTGCTCAGCCGGATCGGCGTCTCCAAGGATCCCGATCCGTGGACTGCCCATGCCGGACCGATGGGCGTGTTCAACAACGCCGCCGATTACGGCAACGATTACAGCGACGTCGCGGAGCTGGGCGAGCGCCGCTTCAACAGCCGCGGCGGCTGGATCGGCTTCACCGACACATTCTGGCTCACTGCCATCGTCCCCAACCAGGGCAGCGGGGTCGACGCCGCCTTCAGGCACAATCGCGGCAGCGACGCCTATCAGGCCGAGGCGATAACCGAGCCGGCGATCGTGCCTCGCGGCAAGATCATGGACTATAGCTCGCACCTGTTCGCCGGAGCGAAGGAGATCGAGCTTCTCGACCGCTACACCGAGCAGCTCGGCACCCCCCTCGAGCGGGCGATCGACTGGGGCTGGTTCCGCTGGTTCATGCAGCCGATCTTCTCGCTCCTGAACTGGCTCTATGCCGCGCTCGGCAATTTCGGCGTCGCGATCATCTGCCTCACCCTGATCGTTCGCACCCTGATGTTCCCGATCGCCCAGAAGCAGTTCAAGTCGATGGCCGCGATGCGCGTCCTCCAGCCCAAGATGAAGGCGCTGCAGGAGCGCTTCAAGGACGACAAGCCGCGCCTCCAGCAGGAGATGCTGAAGCTCTATCAGGAGGAGAAGGTCAACCCGATGGCCGGCTGCCTGCCGATCCTGATCCAGATTCCGATCTTCTACGCCCTCTACAAGGTGCTGATGGTCTCGGTGGAGATGCGCCACAAGCCGTTCGCCTTGTGGATCAAGGACCTGTCGGCGCCCGACCCGCTGACCCCGGTCAACCTGTTCGGCTATCTCGACTTCCAGCCGCCTTACTTCCTGGCTCTGGGCGTGCTTCCGATCCTGCTCGGAATCACCATGTGGCTGCAGTTCAAGCTCAATCCGCCGGCGACGGACCCGATCCAGAAGCAGATGTTCGCCATCATGCCCTGGGTGCTGATGTTCGCGATGGCGCCGTTCGCGGCGGGCCTCCAGCTCTATTGGACGGTCAACAACATCCTCACCATCCTCCAGCAGAAGTGGCTCTACAGCCGCTATCCGGGGATGAAGGCGGTGCCGGAAGCGCCGGCGCCGGCGAAGTGAACGAAATGGACGCCGGCATGGACGAGGCGGCCCGGAAGCTGTTTTCCGGGCCGATCGCCTTCCTGAAGTCGGCGCCGGGCCTGAAGTTCCTGCCCGATCCCGCCGCGCCGGAAGTGGCCTTCGCCGGCCGCTCCAACGTCGGCAAATCGTCGCTGCTCAACGCGCTGACCAACCGCAACGGCCTCGCCCGCACTTCCAACACGCCGGGGCGGACCCAGGAGCTGAACTTCTTCGACGTCGGCGAGCCCCTGCGCTTCCGACTCGTCGACATGCCGGGCTACGGCTTCGCCAAGGCGCCCAAGGAGGTCGTCAAGAAGTGGCGCCAGCTGGTGAACTCCTATCTGCGCGGGCGGCAGGTGCTGAAGCGAGCCCTCGTCCTCGTCGACTCCCGCCACGGCCTCAAGGAGATCGACCTCGAGGTGATGAAGATGCTCGACGACGCGGCGGTCAGCTATCATCTCGTCCTGACCAAGGCGGACAAGGTGAAGGCGTCGGAGCTGGCCGAGGTCGAGGCCGCGACCGCGGAGGAGGGCCGCAAGCACCCCGCCGCCCATCCGGAGATCATCCTTACCTCGGCCGAGAAAGGCATGGGGATCGAACGATTGAGGACGGCGGTGCTGGAGTCGGTGCTTTAGTTGCCCCGGTCCTTCGACACGCCGTTTCGCCAGGCTCAACGGCTACTCAGGATGAGCGGACGAGGATAATCCCAAACCGCTCATCCTGAGTAGGGACTGAGCGAAGGCGAAGGCCGGTATCGAAGGACCCTTCCTCAATAGCCCATCAGCGCCAGCACCTCGCGCCGGCTGCGCTGGTCCTCGCGGAAGACGCCCATCATCCGGCTGGTCGTCATCATCACTCCGGGGGTGTGAACGCCGCGGGCGGTCATGCAGGCGTGGCTGGCTTCGATGACGACGGCGACGCCCTGCGGCTTCAGATGCTCCCAGACGCAATCGGCGACCTGAGCGGTCAGCCGCTCCTGCACCTGCAGGCGGCGGGCGAAGCCGTGGAGGACGCGGGCGAGCTTGGAAATGCCGACGACGCGCTCGGCGGGAAGGTAGGCGATAGACGCCTTGCCGATGATCGGGGCGAGATGATGCTCGCAATGCGACTGGAAGGGTATGTCCTTGAGCAGCACGATCTCGTCATAGCCGCCCACCTCCTGAAAGGTGCGGCTGAGATGATGGGCCGGATCCTCGGCATAGCCTCGAGCATATTCCTTCCAGGCGCGGCCGACCCGGGCCGGCGTGTCGGCGAGGCCCTCGCGGTCGGGATCGTCGCCGGCCCAGCGGATGAGGGTGCGGACCGCCTCCTGGACGTCGCCGGGAACCTCGATCTTGGAGGCAGGCCGAACAAGATCGCCGTCGCCCGGTTCCCGATGTTCCGCCATCTTCTCTCCGCCTAGGCGGGCGGTGGTGACCCCGACAGGATTCGAACCTGTGGCCCTCAGATTAGGAATCTGATGCTCTATCCTGCTGAGCTACGGGGCCGCGCCGCCTGAGAGCGGGAAGTAGGGCTCGGCGGCGTCCGGGTCAATTCTCCGTTCCCGGCTCCGCGACCGGGAAGGGCAAGGGCGCGATCGGAACGCCCTCGTCGATGAGGCTCTCCGCCTCCGCCAGGGTGGCCTGGCCGTGAATGGCCCGGGCCTCGGCCTCGCCGAGATGGATTGCCCGCGCCTCGTCGGCGAAGCGCTCGCCCACCGCCTCGCTGGCCTCGAGCAGACGCTTCTGGGCCGTGGCGGCGGCGGCCAGCATGTCCTTCACCCGCTCCGGCGACGGCGCGCGATTGCCCTTCGCGGGCACGGCGGGAGCCATCGGCGCCTTGGCGATCTCGGCCGATCCGCAGACCGGACAGGCGACGAGCCCCCTGCCCCGCTGCTCCTCATAATCCTGCGACGAGCCGAACCAGGCTTCGAAGACATGGCCCTGACCTTCGCAGCGCAGATCGAAGATAATCATAAAACGCGCTCGACCGGCGGGATCGGGCGGCGATGGCGAATGGCTGGAAGCCGGGCCCGGACCGCCTCCACCTCGGCCAGGTCGATGTCGGCGAAGCCGATTCCGTCCTCCTCCCCCATGTCGAGCAGGACGTCGCCCCAGGGGCCGACCACGAGGCTGTGGCCGTAGGTCTCGCGGCCGTCCTCGTGACGGCCCGACTGGGCGGCGGCGACGACGAAGACGCCGGCCTCGATCGCCCGCGCCCGGATCAGCACATGCCAGTGCGCCTGCCCCGTCGGAACCGTGAAAGCCGCTGGAATCGAAAGCACCTGCGCTCCGGCGTCGGTGAGCGCGCGATAGAGGTCGGGGAAGCGCAGATCGTAGCAGATGGAGAGGCCGAGCGGCCCCGCCGGGCTGGCGGCGACCACCGCCCGCCCGCCCGGCGCGTAAGCGGCGGATTCGCGCCAGCTCTCGCCGGTGGCGAGATCGACGTCGAACAGATGGAGCTTGTCGTAATATGCGGCGAGACCGCCGCTGCTCGCGATCAGATAGCCGCGATTGCGGAGCAAGGCGGGATCCTCGCCGCGGATCGCGAGCGAGCCGAGATGGACCCAGATCCCGGCCCGCGCCGCGGCCGCCCGAACCTCGGCCAGCACCGGATCCTCCGCCTCGACCCGAAGATGCGCCGCCGCCCGCGCCCGGTCGCGGTCGAGCAGCCCCGACATTTCGGGCGTGAACAGGATCGCCGCCCCGCCCGCCGCGGCCTCCTCCACCGCCGCGACGAGGCCGCGGGCATTAGCCTGCGGGTCGATGCCGGTTCGGGCCTGGTAGAGGGCGATGCGGGCCATGAGCGACAGGTGGGGCGCCCCGCCCGCCCAAGTCAATGCCGCTCAGGCCTCTGAACAGACCCGCCCCCCGCAAATCGAAAATAGGGTTACAAGGCCCGCCTGCGCGGTCCCGCCCCGGACCGGTTCATGCAGACGGACCAAAGACGCAAATCCGGGACAATACTTAATTGACTCCCTGGGCCCATGGGTCGAGGCTGGTTCTTGGGCAGGAACGGGGCCGGCGATCGATTGCACGCCGCCCGCCGCCTTCAGGAGGCCTTATGACGGAGCCCACGCCATTCAAGCCGGCCGCCGACGCCGAGCTTTTCATCCGCCTGGATGTGGCCGGCCTGGCCGCCCTGCTGCGCGCGGTCGAAGCGGCGATGATCGACGGGCGCGGGCATCTGACGCTCGGCGGCGGGAGCGGGATGATCGTTTCCGGAACCGCGCCGTCCGGCCGGTTCGGCACGGTTACGGTGACCTTCACCGACGCCGAGGGCCCGGCCGACGATGCTGGCAGCACCGGCCGCCCCGACCCCGAGCCGCTGCCCCGGATGCCGATCCTCGAGCTGCAGGGCTGAACGGCCCGAACCGGGACTCGGGCGGCAAATAGGATTTGCAAATCCGATTACAGGTTCTACTCCTGTTCCCATAGCCGACTCTCGGATCCGAAGGGTTCGCGCGGGCACTGGGCGAGGACGAAGATGGAACCGGAATTCACCGCGGGTAAGGCGGCCGCCGACGCCGAGCTGTTCATTCACCTCGACATGGACGGCCTCGCCGCCTTGCTGAGAGCGGTGGAAGCGGCGATGGCCACCGGGCGCGGCCATCTTACGCCGCGCAGCGGCAGCGCGGTGATCGTCGGCAGCGGCGGTTCGGGCGCGTTCGGCAGGGTGACGGTGACCTTCGCCCATTCCGCCGGCCCGTCCCACGACCGCGGCCCCATCAGCAAGCCAACGCCCGACCCGGTGCCGAGGAGCCGCGTTCCCGCGATGAGCTGACCGGCCGGGCGGCCGGCTCAGCCTTCCGCGCCGGCGCCCTGGAGCATCGCGTCGAGCTGGCCCGTGCGCTCGAGCTCGGCGAGATCGTCGGAGCCGCCGACATGGCGGCCGTCGATGAAAATCTGCGGGACGGTGGTGCGGCCGTTGGCGCGGCCGAGCATCTCGTCGCGCTTGCCGGGCACCGAGTTGATCTCGAACTCCTCGTAGTCGGCGCCCTTCTCCTCGAGCAGCCGCTTGGCGCGGGCGCAATAAGGGCAACCGAATTTGGTGTAGATTTCGACGCGGGCCATCGTCAGCTCCTGAAAGGGTCGCTTGTCTCCCTAGGAGAACAATGCGCGCCGCGATAGGTTCACGGCGAGTCGACGGCAACGACGCGCGCCCAGCACAGAATCTCGACCGAGGCGGCGCCGGCGCGCTTCAGGACCCGGGCGCAGGCGGACGCGGTGGCGCCGCTGGTATAAACGTCGTCGACGAGGATGATTCGGCGGCGGGCGAGTCGGGGCCGTGCCGCGGGCGGCACCCTGAACGCGCCGCGCACGGCGAGCGCCCGCTCGCGGCGGCCGAGTCCCCGAAGCGGCGGAGTCGCGCGTATTCGGCGGAGGAGGTCGAGCTCGGCGGGGAGGCCGCTTCGCCGGGAGAGGGAGGAAGCAATCAGGGCAGCCTGGTTGTAGCCGCGGGTCCAGATCCGCCAACGGTGCAGCGGCACCGGCACGAGCAGGGCGTTGCCCTCCCCTTCGCCGACATGGCGGAGCATGAAATGGGCGAGGATCTCGGCGAGGCCCGGGCGGCCGCTATATTTGAGCTTCAGCGCCACCGCCCGCGAGACCTCGCCATAAGCCACGGCGGCTCGGAGCCGGTCGAACGGGGGCGGATCGGCGAGGCAGCGGCCGCACTCGGCCTCCGCCTCCCCGCCATATTCGAAGGGCAGTCCGCAGCGCATGCAGCAGGGTTCGCCGAGAAAGGCCAGGCTACGCCAGCAATCGACGCAGAAACGGTGCGGCTCGCCGGCGATGGCGCCGCAGCCGGGGCAACGCGGCGGCAGCGCGAAATCGAGCATCCCGCGAAGCGCGGCATGGGCGAAAGCGGCGGCCGGGGCGGGCATCGGGCGACTGTGCCCCGGCCGGCGGCCGGCATCAATCCGGCCGGTCCAATTCTTCCCGGTGCGTTAGGGATATTTGAACGGGCCGGCGCGCATAGCGGCGCCAGGGACCTGAGGCGAAGCGAGGACTATGCCGGAACGCGTGCTGCTGCTGGGCGACGATCTGCGCGCCTTCCTCGCCATTGCCCGTTCGCTCGGGCGGCAGGGGGTGGAGGTCCATGCCGCGCCTTCGGATTTCTCGTCGCCGGCGCTGAAGTCGCGCTACATCGCCGCCGCGCACCGCCTGCCCCCCTACCCGCTCGATGCCAAGGCCTGGGAGGCGGCGCTGGCGCGGCTGATCGCGGAGCGGGGCTTTCGCAAGGTGGTGCCGACCAGCGACAGCGGCCTGTTCATGCTGCGCCACCATGCCGATGCACTGGGCCGAGATCGCATCGCGATCGCCGGCGAGGCGGCGCTGGAGATCTTCAGCGACAAGGCGAACACCCGCGCCCTCGCCGACGCCCACGGCGTGCATGTGGCGAAAGGGATCCTGCTCGCCGGCGACGAGACCGCCGAGACGTTGGCCGCGACGCTCGGCCTGCCGCTCGTGCTCAAGCCGCGAACCTCCTATGCGCTCGGCGACATCCAGACCAAGCGCTCGGCCGTCGTGGTCCGAGACCGGGCCAGCCTCGACAGCCAATTGAGCTCGGGTGCATGGCGGGGATGCGTGGCCGAAAGCTTCTTCCCCGGCATCGGCGTCGGGCTGTCGGTGCTCGCGCGCGAGGGACGGATCCTCTTCGCCTATCAGCATCGCCGGCTGCACGAGAGCTCGGAGACCGGCGCAAGCACCAAAAGGGTGAGCGAAGCCGCCGACCCCGCGATGCTCGCCGCGGCCGAGACTCTGGCAGCCGCGGCCCGGCTCGACGGGGTGGCGATGTTCGAATTCCGTCTCGACCGCCGAACCCGCCGCCACGTGCTGCTGGAGGTCAATCCGCGCTTCTGGGGCTCGCTTCCGCTGGCCGTTGCGGCGGGGGCGGATTTTCCGGCTTATTGGTGGGACGTCGCCGTCCACGGCCGCGAATCGAAAGGCGCCTACCGGCCCGGAACGCTCAAGGCGGACATCACCGGCGAGTTCGACCGGGTGGTGGACAGTTTCGAAGGCGCGAGGGGAATCGGGCTGCTTCGCGCCGGAATTGCCGGATTGGCGACCGCGATCAACCTGCTGGTGGCGCGCAAAATCGCGGACAGTTGGGCGGCGGACGACCCGGAACCCTGGCGCGAGGAACGACGGACGATCGCCTTTCGGCTGAGCCGGGGCCTGCGCAAAAGGCTTCCCGGCCGGCAACGCCGCCGCCGCGCCCGCTTCGAGGACGTCGTCCGCCGCATCTCCGAAAAGGCGCGGGGCCGGCCGCTGCGGCTGGTGCTGGTGGGGCGCGACAATGTCTGCAGGAGCGCCTTCGGCCACGGGCTGCTTCGGCTTCGGCTGGCGGGCCTGCCGGTGGAGATCGTCTCCGCCGGCTACGAACCCAGGCGCGGCCTGTTCCCTTCCGCGTCGACCGTCGCTGCCGCGGCCGGGCATGGGGTGAACCTGACCGGGCACAGCTCAAACGCCTTGTCGCACGGACATCTGGAAAGCGCCGACGCGTTGATCCTGTTCGACGACCAGACCGAGTGGCGCCTGCGGCAGATGGTGCCCGACTTCACGGCCGAGGTGGTGGCGCTGCCCGGCCTCGAAGGCGCCGGCACGGAATCCTTCCCCGCCATTGCGGCGGCGCTCACCCGCCTGGCCCGCGTGGTCGAGGAAGGGTGCCGTCCCGGCCGCGACTCGACGCCTGCCACCGTCGGGCCGGCGAAAATTCAGGTGGCGGCCTGAGCCCATGGCTGCGAGCGAGCCCACCTCCCGCAACACGCTCTACCGAAGCGCCGCGCTCGCGGTGACTCTGCAATGGCTGATGCGCTTCATCGGCCTGATCTCGGTGTTCATCCTCGCCCGGCTCCTCCGCCCGGAGGATTTCGGCCTCATCGGCCTTGCCGTCGCGACGCTGTCGCTGGTCGAGCTGCTCGGCTCGGTGGGACTCTGGCAGGCGCTGCTCCGGATCAAGGAATGGGACCGCGAGCATCTCGACACCGCCTGGACGATCCAGCTGATCCTGTTCGGAGCGATGGCCCTGATCGGCCTCGCGACAGCGCCCCTGGTCGGCTATATCTACGGACAGCCGGCGCTGACCGCGGTGCTGGCAGTGCTGTCGCTGCGCTTCCTGCTGCTGGGCTTCATCAATATCGGCATCGTCGAATTCGACCGGCAGCTCGCCTTCGGCCGCGATCTGAGGATGCGCGTCGGCTCCCGCCTGGCGTCGTTCGTCGTCACCATCGCCGCCGCCTTCTGGCTGCGCAATTACTGGGCTCTGGTTGTCGGTCTCATGTGCCAGAGCAGCTTCTTCGCCATAGCCAGCTACATCGCCCATCCCTTCCGGCCGCGGCTGTCGATCCGGCGGCGGGCCGAGCTGCTCGGCACCTCCCTGTGGATCTTCGCCCATGCCGTGACGCAGACGGTGCAGATGCAGATCGAGCGGCTGGTCATGGGCCGGTTCAGCTCCAACCACATTATCGGCCTCTACTCGGTCTCTAAGGACCTGTCGGAGATCTTCACCCAGGAGATCGCGACCGCCCTCAACCGGGTCACCTTCGTCACCGTCGCCCGCACCGACGAGCCGCTCGCGCCGCTCACCACGGCGCAGATCCTCGGCGTCTATGCGATGATCGCCGCGCCGATGGGCTTCGGCCTCGCCGCCACCGCGGAAAGCGCGATCCATCTGCTGCTCGGCGCGGAATGGATCGGGGCCGCGCCCTATCTCAAGATCGTCGCCGTCTATTCGGCTTTCTACGCCGTCTACAAGGTGATCGCCTCCTCGCTGCAGGCGGCCGGCTTCGCTCGCCGGGCGGCCTTCATGTCGGGGGCAGGCGCCCTGTGCCTGACGATCGTCATCGCCGGCGCCGCCTGGATCCGGCCGGACGTCATGACGGTGGCCTTCGCGGCGTTCGCCGCCAACTTCCTTGTCCTCGCCGGCGGCATTCGCGTGATCGCGGGCTATTCGGGCCAGAATCCGTTCGCCCTCGGCCTGCACGTCTTCCGTCCGTTCGCGGCGGCGGCGGCGATGGCGGCGGCGGTGCGCCTGCTCGGCCCCGACAGCGGCAGCGCGATCGTCGACATGAGCGGGGCGGTCGCCATCGGCCTCGTCGCCTATCCGCTCTTCCTCCTGGGCTTGTGGTGGGCCAGCGGTCGTCCGCCCGGCGGCGAGCGCGAGGCCCTCAACTTCCTGATCGAGATTCGGCAGCGGCTGCGCCGGCGCCCCGCCGCCGGAAAGGCCTGAGCGCATGGACGCGATCGTCGCCCTGAGCGACTGGCTCTACCTGCTCCTCAACGGCCTCGCCGGCCGCTCCTGGCTGCTCGATACGATCGTCTCGCTCCCCCTCGACAACGCTCTGGTGAAAGCGGGGCCGATCGGCGCCTGCTTCGTCTATGCCTGGTGGTCGGGCCGGGACGAGGCCGAAACGCGCCGCCGCCGCGCCGCCTTGCTCGTCACCATGGCATCCCTGGTCTTCGTCATGGCCGCCACGAAGTCGCTCGGCGACGCCGTTTTCCAGCCTCGGCCCTACGTCCATGCCCACCAGGCGTGGCATGTCCAGGAGGGCAGGCTGGTCGAGACTCCCAGGCTTGCCTATCGCGAGCCGCTGAACGGGCAGGTGCGCGCGCGCACCGCCTCGCTGAAGCGCGGCGAGATCGACCGGAACGACCTCGCTTCCTTCCCCAGCGACCATGCCGGCTTCTTCTTCGCGCTGGCCCTCGGCATCTTCTTCGCGTCCCGGCGCGCGGGTGCGGTCGCTCTCGCCTGGACGGGGGCGGCGATCCTGCTGCCCCGGATCATCACCGGAATGCACTCGCCGCTCGACATCGCCGCCGGGGCCGCGATCGGCGCGGCGGTGCTGCTCGCCCTCCGGTTCGCGGCGCGGGGCGCGCGGCGCTGGGCACTCGAGCCGCTGGCCGGCTGGACTTTGCGCCACGAGGCGCTGGCGGCCGCCTTGCTGTTCTTCGTCGCCTATGAATCCGCCAACGTGCTGACCAATGTGAGGGACCTCGCCGGAACGGGCGAGGAGATCGTCGACCATGTCGGCGGGAGCTGAAGCCCTGCGCCGGCTCACCCCTATGCTGTTCGCGCTGGCCCTGGCCGGCTGCGGCAAGCTCGACCAGGAGGCGATGGTGCTGACGGTCGAGCCGGGCTGGACCGCCGAGCTGGTGGCGAGCGAGAAAGACGGCTTCGGCTCCCCCGACGGCCTGCTCTGGGCGGACGGCACGCTCTATGTCGCCGACGAAGGGGGCTCGGCGGTGCGGGCGTGGCGGCCCGGGACCCGGCCGGCGATCCTGGCCGACGCCCGGGCGGGGCTCGCCTCGCCCGAGGATCTGGTGCGCGACTCCGCCGGCAACACCTATTTCACCGACGACACGCGCGGCGGCCTTTGGCGCACCGACAGAAGCGGCGTCACCGCCGCCCTCGTCGAGCCGGGCCGGGGGCTGCCCTCGACGGAAGGGCTCGGCCTTTCTCCCGGCGGCGACCTGATCGTCGGCGACGCCCCGGGACACCGGATCCTGAAAGCGAGCCCGGACGGAAGCCTTTCGGTGCTGATCGGCCCGGAAAAGCGTATCTCGAAGCCGGAGAGCTTCGCCTTCGACGGCGCCGGCAACCTCTATATCGCCGACAATCGCGACAACCTGCTCTACCTGCTGACGACCGACGGCCGGCTCCGCCGGATCGTCGCAGACCGGAAGGGCTTCTCGCCCGAGACTCTGCATTTCGCCGGCGGCACCCTGTTCATCACCGACAGCGATAACGGCAAGCTCTACCGCTACACCCCGGATGAAGGGCTGAACGTCATCGCCCTGTTCGGCGGCAGCCTCGCCAACGTCCAGGGCATCGCGGCCGATGACGAGGGGTCGCTCTACCTGTCGGTGCAAAGCCACCTCGAAGGACGCAAAGGCTACATCCTCAAGCTCAGCCGCAAGGTATCTCCGTCACCCTGAACTCGTTTCAGGATCCAGCTCCTCACCCTTCCGGACCTCAGGCTGTGGGATGAGCGCCTGTGCCCGCTCCCGGCGCCGCAGGCGCCAATTTTCAAAGAGAAGGCACAAGGCGCAAAGGCACGACGTAGAGAGCACCCTTTTTCTACGTCGCGCCTTTGTGCCTTCTTGCCCTTCCCTCAATAAATCCAGGGCCTGCCGGCCGGTGAGGTCACGCATGTTGCACGGGGGGCTAACCGCGGAGCGGCTCCACCCTGGATGCTGAAGCAAGTTCAGCATGACGGTGGAGCGATCCGGCTCTAACGCGGGCGCGATGAGCCAGGACTCGCCTTTCGACCGGCGGCTGCGGCGGCTTCGGCGGGACCGCGCCGCCGCGCGCTTCGGCGAGGCCGACTATCTCCATCGCCTCGCGGCCGACGAGCTGATCGAGCGGCTCGAGTGCGTCAAACGCGACTTCCGCCGGGCGCTCGATCTCGGCTGCGCGGGCGGCTATCTGACCCGGCGGCTGCGGGAGCGGGGGCTCGAGGTCACCGCCTGCGACTCCGGCGGCGCCTTCGCCCGGGCGGCGGGCGGAGTTCAGGGCGACGAGGACCGCCTGCCCTTCGCCGACGGCGCCTTCGACCTGGTCGTCTCGGTGGGCGCCCTGGACAGCGTCAACGATCTGCCCGGAGCGCTGCTGCTGACCCGCCGCGCGCTTCGACCGGACGGGCTGTTCCTCGCCGCCTTCGCCGGCGCCGGCAGCCTGCCGCGGCTGCGGCGGGCGATGCTGGCGGCGGATTCGGTCGAAGGCGGAGCGGCGCCGCGGGTCCATCCGCAGATCGACGTCCGCGCGGCCGGCGACCTGCTGACCCGGGCCGGCTTCGCGCTTCCGGTGGTCGATTCGCAGCCGGTCGACGTGCGTTTCCCGGGGCTCATGAACCTCGTCCGGGACTTGCGGGCGATGGGCTCGACCAATCTGCTCGCGGCGCGCTCGCGTCGGCCGCTGGGCCGGCACGCTCTGGCCGCCGCCATCGCCGATTTCGACGGCGGCGGCGACAAGACGACGGAGCGGTTCGAAATCCTCCATCTGCTCGGCTGGAGCCCTTCCCCCGACCAGCCCCGGCCGGCGCAGCGGGGCAGCGGCAAGGTCTCGCTGGCCCAGGCGCTGAAGCCTTCCTCCCCTCCCTGAAAAGGGAGGGGCCGGGGGTGGGTAGGCGAGCGAAGCGAGACTGCTTGCGGACTCGGAGTTTAAGCCGCCTTCGGCGGCCCCGCCCCTGACCCCTCCCTCCCAGGGAGGGGGAAAGTCAGATCAGCCGATCCAGCAGCGGAATCAGGGGCTCGTCGGCCGGGGGCATGGGCAGCCCCGCCATCTCCGCCGGCCGCACCCATTTGAGCGCCGCGGCATCCAGCGGGCGCGGCTCGCCCCGCCATTCCCGGCACAGATAGAGGAGCAGGAGCATGTGCCGGCCCTCATTGTCGGCGCTGGCGAATGCGGCGGGCGCGAGCGCCGCCGGATCGACGGCGATGCCGAGCTCCTCCTCGAGCTCGCGCACGAGAGCGGCCTCGGGGCGCTCCCCCGCCTCGACCTTGCCGCCGGGGAATTCCCAAAGGCCCGCCATCGCCCGTCCCGGTGCCCGCTGCTGAAGGAGAATTCGGCGGTCGCCGTCCACCAGAGCCGCCGCCACCACCGTGAGTGTCGGAATTTTTTGCAGATTCGAAGCCAGCGGAAGGACTCCGTTAACGCAACTCACTTATCCAGCATGGATGGGCGAAATGCCGGGCGTGGGAAACAGGCCGATGCGACTCTTCATTGCAAAGCTGCTTCGCGACATCAAGGCCGCCAGCGCCGTCGAATATGCGCTGATCTGCGCCCTCATCGTCCTGGCGATGATCGCCGGCCTCAACGCCGTCGCCGGCAAGACCATCACGATGTGGGACAATGTGTCCGAAACCGTCACCGAGTCGTCCAGCTGAGGCCGAAAAGACCGGCTGGCGATAACCTTTTGGAAACTTCCTTCGAATAAATCAGGCACAGTCCGCCCAAATGGACAAGGGGGGGCCGGAAGTGTGGACTTCCAAAGCTTTGGAACAGGAGACCGGAAAATGAAATTCATTCGCAAAATGTTCAAGAACGAAGAGGGTGCCACCGCCATCGAGTATGGCCTGATTGCCGCCCTGATCGCCGTTGCCGCCATTGCCGCCATGCAGAACATCGGCACCGAGCTCGGCAACACCTTCAACCAGGTCGCCGACAACATGGCGGTCGCGTAATCGCTTAATCCGCGATTTCGAGAATCGAGGCGGCGGGACGCAGGTCCCGCCGCCTCTTTCTTTTGGATCAGGCGCGGGTGCCGAAGACGACGATCTTGACCTTCTGTCCGATCCTGGGCGAGGCTCCGGCGGCGAGGCCGTTCAGGACCCGGAAGCGCTCCTCCTTATAGTCGTTATAGGCCATCCGCGACGCCAGCGTGGCCACGGTGTCGCGCGGGCCGACGGTCACCACGTCGATGACCCGCGGCCTTATCGCCGCCGCCTCCGAAGCGCTGATCCGGTTCAGCGACCCGACCATCGACTCGAACGGGCCGAGGCCGCTTCCCGCCGGAGTGATCATCGCGAAATGATAGGCGGTATTCGAATCCCAGCGATAGGCGACGACGCTGAGATCGACCGCCCCCGACTGGGTGTTGACCCGGGCTGTCGAATAAGCGGCGGGGATGCCGTTGATCGTCGTCGCGCGCGGCTGGACGTAGCCGATCTGCGACTGCTGCCCGGCGATCGCCTGGAAGACCTGGCCGATATAGCCGCCGAGGTCGCCGCTGAAGCGGCCGCCGCCGAACTGCGCCTGTCCGCTCTGCCCGACGATGCTGACCGCTCGGGCGCCGTTCTGCATGCCGTAGCCGTTCGGCACGGCGAAGCGCAGCCTAAGGTCCGGATGGGTGAAGGTGCGGCCGTCGATCACGCCCTGCCTCGGATCGTCGTCGACCATGATTCCGTCGAGCCTGGCGAGGAAGGTGTCGCGGTTGCGCAGGCCCTTCCCGGCCCGGCCGGTCGCCTGAGCGGTCTTGGTCGCTCGCGAGACCCGGTCGGCGCTGAGCGGGTGGGTGCGCGCCCAGCTCGGAGTCGAGCGCTCGTCGTCGCGGCCGACCGCCCGGGCCTGCAGCGAGGTGGCGGCGCCGAGCGAATAGAGGAAGCTGGCCGAGGCCGTCGGATCGTAGCCCGCGGCGGCGATGTAGCGGACTCCGAGATCGTCGGCTTCCAGCTCCTGCTTGCGGCTGTAGCTGAGCACGACGCCCTGTGTGATCTGGCCGGCGAGGTTGCCGAGCTGGCTCGATCCGGTGACCACGCCGAGGCCGACGGCCAGGATCTGGCTGAAGATTCCGGCGCGCTTGCGCTCGGAGCTGTGGCGCGCCGCAATGTGCCCGGCCTCGTGGCCGAGCACCGAGGCGAGCTCGGCCTCGTCATTTGCCAGCCCGACCAGCTGGCGGGTGACGTAGAGATAGCCGCCCGGCACGGCGAAGGCGTTCATCACCGGCGAGTTCAGCATCGTGATCCGGAAGGCGCTGGCGCCGCCGGCGATATTGGTCTGCGCCGCGACCTTGGCTCCGACCTGCTTGATATAGGCGCTTCGGGCGCTGTTCTCCTCCCCGCCGAATTCCTCGACGATCTGGGGGTGCTGCTTGGCGGCGGTGGCGGCCGTGCTCTGGGAAATGCTGCGGGTCTTGCTCTGCGCCAGGGCCGGAGCGTCGGCGGCGACTGAGGCGCGCGCGGCGAGCGAGACGGACAGCGCGAAAAGCGCCTTCACCTTCATGCGGATACTCCTCACACAGGACGATTCGTCGCCGTAAGGAACACGGCAAGGGGGGATGAGGTTCCTGCCGTGTGGATCAGGCGATCGCGAGATATTTCCGGCGGCGGTCCGTTCTCACCTCGGCGCGGGACAGCGCCGCCAGCGCGTCCAGCTCGTCGCCGATCGCCTGGCCCAGGGCGGCGATGGCATGGGCGGGGCTTCGGTGAGCACCGCCGACCGGCTCCGGGACGATCCGGTCGATGACCCCCAGCGCTTTCAGATCCTGGGCCGTCACCCGCATCGCCTCGGCGGCGTCGGCGGCCTTTTCGGCGGTTCGCCAGAGGATCGAGGCGCAGCCTTCGGGGGAGATGACCGCGTAGACGCTGTGCTCGAGCATCAGCACGCGGTTGGCGGTGGCAATGGCGATGGCGCCTCCGGAGCCCCCTTCCCCGACGATCGCCGCGACCATCGGAACGCCGAGCGCGAGACAGGCCTCGGTCGAGCGGGCGATCGCCTCGGCCTGGCCGCGCTCCTCGGCCTGGACCCCGGGGAAGGCGCCGGGCGTGTCGACGAGGGTAACGACGGGCAGCCCGAAGCGGTCGGCGAGCTCCATCAGGCGGATCGCCTTGCGATAGCCTTCGGGCTTGGCCATTCCGAAATTGTGGGTGAGACGGCTGGCGGTGTCGTCGCCCTTCTCCTGGCCGATCAGAACCACCTTGCGGCCGCCGAGCCGGCCGAGGCCGCCCATGATCGCCGGATCCTCGCCGAAATTGCGATCGCCGGCGAGCGGGATGAAATCGTCGGCGAGCGCCGCGACATAATCCTTGAAGTGCGGCCGGTCAGGATGACGGGCGACCTGGGTCTTCTGCCAGGGGGTAAGCCGGGCGTAGGTCTCGCGAAGCATCCGCTCGGACTTGGCCTCCAGCCGTCCGATCTCGGCATCGATGTTGAGGTCGGAGCCTTCGGCGGTCTCGCGCAGCTCCTCGATGCGGTTGTCGAGCTCGGCGATCGCTTTTTCGAAATCGAGGAAGGTCGGCATGGTCGGGCGCGGGGTTAGGCGCAGAGGGGCATTGCGTCAACGCGGCCGTCATTCCGGCGAAAGCCGGAATCCATGAACACCGGCGTGAGACTTCTCCACCGACCGCGTTCGTGGATCCCGGGTCAAGTCCGGGATGACGGTGGCCGCCGCCCGGCGTCGGACAGGGGGTGGCGGCTGTTCACCAGGTCGATCAGGCGCCGGCTGTCGACATGGGTGTAGATCTGGGTGGTGGCGATGTCGGCGTGGCCGAGCAGCATCTGGAGGGCGCGAAGGTCGGCTCCGCCTTCTAGCAAATGGGTGGCGAAGGCGTGGCGAAGGACGTGCGGGCTGACCCGTTCCGGCGGCACTCCGGCGGCGGCGGCGAGCTGTTTGAGCAGCTGGTGGAGGCGGACCCGGCTGAGGTGGCTTTTGCCGGACGGAAAGAGCCAGAGGCTGTCGCGCGGGACCAGCGCCGCCCATTCGGCGACGGCGGTGCGGGCGCGGTCGGAGATCGGCACCAGCCGCTCCTTGGCGCCCTTCCCGCGCAGGATGAGGAAAGGCTTGTCCGGGTGGACGGCGTGGCGGGGCAGCGAGACCAGTTCGGTCGCGCGCATGCCCGAGCCGTAGAGCAGTTCGACCAATGCCGCGAGCCTCAGGGCGGCGGCGCCCGGTTCCTCCCGGCGGCGGCGGTCGAGCTCCGCGAACAGCGCGCCGACGGCGTCGTGGCCGAGGACCTTGGGCAGCGGCCGGCCGCCGGCCGGTCGGGGCAGAGCGGTCGAAGGATCGTCGCCGCGCAGGCCCTCGTCATGAAGAAAACCGTAGAAACGGCGCAGCGCCGCCGCCTTGCGCGCCACCGTCGTCCGCTTCAGCGGCAGCCATGCTTCGGACAGGCGCTTCAATTCCTCCTGCGATGCGCCGGAGAGACTGCCGCCGAGCAGCTCGGAGGCGCCGCGCAGGTCGCGCTCATAGGCCAAGCGGGTGTTGAGGGCGGCGCCGGCTTCCGCGGCCAGCATCTCGAGGAAGGCGGCGATCAGCTGCCCGTCCTCGCGAACGGCGCTCACAGCCGGATCATCGCCTCGGCCGCGATCATCCGCGCCTCATGCTCCAGCCCGACGTCCCTCAGCGCCTTGACGATCTGGTAGAGATGCTCGGGCGGAACGCCGCGCCAGCTCGCGGTCTGCATGCCCACTCCGGCAAGCAGGGCGACGGTGCCGGGCTGGTCCGCCCTGGCGGCGGCGGCGATGATATTGGCCCAGCGGCTGCGCGGGGCGGTGCTGACCCCGTAAGGGAGCGGATCGTCGAGGCGGCCGAGGCCGGCCAGAGCGGCGACCAGCATCCTGCCGCGATGGCCGCCGGCGCTTTCGGTGAAGTCCTCGATCCGGCTTGCGCTGAGATCGACCACCGGCCGCGGCGCCCCGACGGCGAGGATGGACCAGGCGCGATGGCCGTCGTCCCCTTCCATGGCGTCCGCCACGCCGCCCCATCCGGCGGCGAAGCGGTCGTAGCCCGAGCTCATCATCGAGGCGATGAGATCGTCGGCGCGGTTGCCGTAATCGGTTGAGGGCGGAATTCGCGCCGCGGCGGCGGCGGTGAGGATCAAGCGGCCGTAACGGTCGTCGCCCTCCCCCCACAGGTCGCGCATCGCGTCGATCCGATCGCCGACCGAACCGCCGGCATAGGCCTGCGCAGCCGCCCTCCGATGCTCGCCTCGATCTCGGACGGATCGGTTCGGTCGGCGAGCAGGCTGTGCATTTCCACCAGCGAGGCATTTGAGAAGACGCCCAGGGTCGCCGCCCGCTCGGCTGCCGCGATGCGCTGCTCGAGCGGGATCATCGGCGCCCGCGCCTGCCAGGCCCAGACGGCCGAGCCCGCGCGGTTGAGCAGCGGGCCGGGAATTTCGAGGCCGGTGGCGCTGGCCAGGCCGAAGCGCCAGCTGCTCAGCTCGTCCACCCCTTCCCACTCGATGGTGACCGCGCCGCGCGTGTTGGTCCCTGCGCCGATCACCTTCTGGGCGAGCAGGGTGTCGATGCCGCCGCCGGTGCGGCGGCGCGCCTGCTCGATGAGGGTGCTGGCGCGCGCGGCATCACCCTCGAGCGAGGCGCACATGGCGTCCGCCAGCGGCCAGACCGGCTGGTCGGAGACGTTGCGGCCGGGGCCGACGAGCGGGCACAAAGCCGCCGGATCGGCGGTGGCCAGAGCGGTCTGCACCGCGACGCTGAACATGCGCGGCGTGAAGCGATCGACGTCGACGGCCTGGACCAGCATCCTGGCGCTGTCCGCCTCGCCCATCCGAAGCAGCAGCCAGGCCCGTTCGGCGACCCAGTCGACCTCGTTGACCTGGGGCGGCGCCGCGGCTTCCGAGAGCAGGGCGCGGCGCAGAAGGATCGACGTCCAGCGCGACGGCAGCGGAGCGTTCAACCGGCCCATCAGTCCGGCCAGGAAGCGGCCGTTGGCGGTTCCGAAGGCGTCGAGGCCGAGGCCCCAATTGCCGGGCCGAAGCACCCCCACCGGGTTGGTCGGGCGGCGCGAGCCTTCGGGGATTTCGATCGGCGGCGGCAGCGCCTGCAGGGCCAGCGCCTCCAGATCTTCGGCCGCGGCGTCCTCGATCCGAAGCGGGTCGGCCGGCGGGGGCGCCGCGGGCGAGGGCAGGGCGGGCGCGGGAGAGGCCGGCGACGGCGTCGCCGGCGAGTCCGAAGGCGGCGCCTTGGGCGCGGGCGGGGGCGGCTCGCCGAAGCCGGGCGGCAGCAGCGATTCCGGCCCCTTCTCGCCCTGGCCCATCGCCGGTATGGCGAAGGCCAGGGCCGCGCCGCCGGCCAGGAGGAGGAGGAGTTTAGCCCGCAAGGGCTTCATTGGTGACGTCCTGCTCGATCTTCTGGATCGGGACCTCGTTGCTCTGGAAGCCGAGCCAGATCAGCCAGCCCAGGAAGAGGAGAAGGAGGGCGATGAGCAGCTTCGGGACGATGGACTTGCGCCGGCGCTGCAGGGGTTGGATACGCATGGCCGGCCTTTTGCCCCACGAGCCGCCCCCCTGTATAGCCCCTGCCGCCATGGTTGCTCCACTTCCCGCGCCCGAATTGTCGCCCGACCGGCCGATCGTCCTCGTCGGCATGATGGGGGTGGGCAAATCGACCGTCGGCCGCCGGCTGGCGCGAAGGCTCGCCCTCGCCTTCGTCGATTCGGACGAGGAGATAGAGCGCGCGGCCGATCACGAGATTAAGGAGATATTCGACCGGTTCGGCGAGGCCAGCTTCCGGGACGGCGAACGCCGGGTGCTCCGGCGCCTGATCTCGGGAGAGCCCAAGGTGATCGCGACCGGCGGCGGCGCCTTCATGGATGAGGAGACGCGGGCGCTGATTCTCGAGCGCTGCATAGCGATATGGCTGGAAGCCGATGCGGAGACCCTGGCGGCGCGGGTGGCCCGGCGGGGGCACCGGCCGCTGCTGGCCGGCAAGGACCCCCTTCCCTTCCTCAGCGCGCTCGCGGCGGCCCGGAACCCGATCTATGCCGAGGCGCATCTGCGCGTGCCGAGCGGGCATGGGCCGCACGAGCAGACCGTCGACCGGATCGTCCGGGCCTTGGCGGAGCGGGCGCGATGAAGCGGATCGAGGTCCGGCTCGGCGAGCGGAGCTACTGGATAACGATCGGCGCGGGCCTGCTCGACCGGGCCGCCGAGCTGCTGGCGCCGCATGCTCGGAGCGGGCGGATCGTCGCCGTGTCGGACACGAACGTGTGGGCGGCGCAGGGGGCGAGGCTCGAGGCGTCCGGGCTCGATATCGTGCCGGTGCTGGTGCCCCCGGGCGAAGGCAGCAAGAGCTGGGCGAGGCTCGAGGCGCTGACCGAACGGCTGCTCGAGCTGGGGGTCGAGCGCGGCGATGCGATCCTGGCCTTCGGCGGCGGCATGGTCGGCGATCTCGCCGGTTTCGCGGCGGCCATCCTCAAGCGCGGCTGCGCCTATGTTCAGGTGCCGACGACCTTGCTCGCCCAGACCGATTCGTCGGTCGGCGGCAAGACCGCGATCAACTCCACGGCCGGCAAGAATCTGGTCGGCGCCTTCCACCAGCCGGCGGCGGTGCTGATCGACCCGTCGACACTCGACACCCTGCCCGAGCGCGAGCTGCGCGCGGGCTATGCCGAGGTGGTGAAATACGGCCTGATCGGCGACCCCGCCTTCTTCGCCTGGTGCGAGGCCAACGCCGCGGCGCTGCTGGCGGGAGAGGAAGCGGCGCGGCTCCATACGATCGCAACCTGCGTCAGCGCCAAGGGGGCGATCGTCGCGGCGGACGAGCGCGAGACGACCGGACGCCGGGCCCTGCTCAATTTCGGCCATACCTTCGCCCATGCGCTGGAGAAGGAGAGCGGCTTCGGCATGCTTCACGGCGAGGCGGTGGCGATCGGCATGGTCCTCGCCTTCCGCTTCTCCGCCGAGCGCGGGCTGTGCGGTCCGGCGGAGGCGGAGCGGGTGGCGGCGCATCTCGAGGCGGCGGGGCTGCCGGTGCGCCTGCCCGGGATGGACTCGGAGCGGCTCGTGCAGCGTATGGCCGCCGACAAGAAAGCGAGTGGCGGGCGGGTGCCCTTTGTGCTGACTCGGGGAATCGGGCAGGTATTCGTCGACCACTCGGTGGAGCTGAGCGAGGTGGAGGCGTTCCTCAGCCGGGCGATGGCGACCTAGTCGATTCTTCGCCATCGGCCGCCGCTGCGCCGGACGGAGCGGCGAGCGGATTTTCCGGGCTGAACATATTTTCCTTCAGCGCATGGATATCGCCCGACGCGGTCTGGCTGTCGAGGCGGCGGCGGTCGCGCTCGCGATATTCCTGCTCGACCCGGTCCACTTCCCCGCCGTCGACGCAGAAGAGGGCGAGCGCCTCGCGGCCCATCATCACCGCCGATTCGAATACCTCCCGGATCGTGCATTCGATGTCGAGCGGGGCCAGCTCCATCAGGTGCAGGCGGTCGAAGGCGCGGACGAACACCGCCGCCTGAGGAAAGGCCTTGAGGATCGGCTCCAGCCGGTGCGCCGTCGGGGAGCGTCCGTCGAGGCAGAAGAGAATGGCCTTGGCGTCGGCGCCGCCCGCCAGGCGGAGCAGATCGAGCCTGGTGCCGTCGCCATAATAGACCTTGGAGCCGAACGCGCCGCTAGTCTCGATCTGGCTGGGCTTGGAGTCGATGAGGGTGACGGTGATCCCCTTGGCCATCAGCATCTGAGCGACGGTCTGGCCGAAGCGGCCGTAGCCGACGACGATGGCCTGGGTCGGCCCCGACATTTCAGGGCCCTCGAGCCCGTCGCCTTCGCGGCGGCTGGCTCGGCGGTCCAGCCAGTCGTTGACCATCATCAGGAAAGGCGTCGAGGCCATCGAGACGGTGACGATCGCCCCGAACAGGCTCGCCGCCGCCGGCTCGATGATCAATGCGCTCTGAGCCGCGGCGAACAGCACAAAGGCGAACTCCCCCCCCTGGCTGAGCAGCAGGCCGAGCTTGAGGGCGCGGCGCGGCTTCATCCCGAACAGCCGGGCGAGGCCGAATATGACACCGGCCTTGAGCGTGATCAGGGCCGCGGCCATGCCGATCACGAAGAAGGGCTGCGCGGTGATCACCCGCAGATCGAGCATCATCCCGATGGCGACGAAGAACAGCCCGAGCAGGATCGACCGGAACGGGTCGACATCGGCCTCGAGCTCGTGGCGGTAGGGCGAATCCGCGAGCATGACCCCGGCGATGAAGGCGCCCAGTGCGGTCGAGAGGTGAAGGGTCTCCATCACCGCGGCGCTCGCCAGCACGATGAACAGGCCGGCGACGACGAACAATTCGCGCTCGCTGATCCGGCCGACGAGCCGGAAGAGCGGGTTGATCAGGAATCGGCCGGCGAGGACGAGGCCGGCGATCGCGGCCACGGTATAGAGGCCGAGCTGCCAGCCCGGAGGGGCGAGCGGATCGGCGGGCGCTCTCGACATGGCCGCGATGATCGTGATCAGCGGGACGATCGACAGGTCCTGGAAGAGCAGGATCGAAAAGGCCCGCTCCCCGGCCGGAGTGTTGATCGAGCCGTCGGCGCGGAGGCTCGGAAGCACCTGCGCGGTCGAGGAGAGGGCCAGCGGCAGGCCGATGGCCAGCGAGGCCGCGACGCTGAAGTTCGTAGCGATGTTGACCAGTGCGGCGATGGCGATGCCGCTCACCGCGACCTGGAGCAGCCCCAGCCCGAATATGTCCTGCTTCAGGCGCCAGAGTCGGCTGGGATGGAGCTCGAGCCCGACCAGGAAGAGGAGGAGGACAATCCCGAAATCGGCGATGTGGAGGATTTCTTCGGGCGCGTTGACCAGCCCGATCCCGTGCGGGCCGACGAGGGCCCCGGCGACGAGATAGCCGAGCACGGCGCCGAGGCCGAGGCGGCGGAACAGCATGACGAACACCATCGCCGCGCCGAGGATGATCACGCCGTCGCGCAGCAACAGGCTGGCGGCCTGGGCGCCGGCTCCGCCCTCCTCCATCAGCCCGCTCGAGCCCGCGCCGCGGCCTCGGCGGCGGCGTCGAAGGCGAGGAGGATGGAGGCGTGGCGGGCCGGCACGCGCCGAGCCTCGGCGAAGACTTCGAGGCCGGGCCAGTCGCCGGGCCGATCCGACCGGCCGGCGAGATAGTCGGCGAGCGAGTCGCGGGCCCCTTCGAGGTCGGCGCCGGTGCGACCGACCGCGTGAGCGCCCATCAACGCCGCCGAGGCCTGGCCGAGGGCGCAGGCCCTCACCTGCTGGCCGAGCGCGGCAACCCTGCCCTCGCCGTCGAGCGCGATGTCGACCGCGACCCGGCTGCCGCAGACAGGCGAGCTCTTCTCGACGCTGGCCTGCGGGTGCTCGAGCCGGCCGAGATGCGGGATCGACGAGGCGAGACGCAGGATGTCCCGGGTGTAGATGGCGCTGGACACCGGGGGCCTATAGATCGACGTTAACGCAAGCGCCATTCCCCTCCCTGCAAGGGAGGGGCCAGGGGCGGGTTCGCCGAAGGCGGCCGGAACTCCGGGGCCGCCCCCTGCAAGAGAGCGGCGTCAGGTCCGCCGCCAGGTCGTACCCTGCGGACCGTCTTCCAGAACTATTCCCTGCGCCGCCAGGTCGGCCCGTATCCGGTCGGCCTCGCCGAAATCGCGGGCCTTCTTCGCCTCGGCGCGGCGGTCGATACGGAGCTGGATCTCGTCGGCGCCGAGCCCGAAGCGACCGGATTCCTCCCTCAGGCGGGGGTCGACCCGGTCCGACGTCGGCGGCTCGCTGCCCTGGAACCACTCGACCGGGTCCTGCTGGAGGAGGCCAAGCAACCTTGCGGCAGCTACAGCTTCCCAAGCGGCAGGCGCGCCGAGGAGAGCCATCGCGCCCGGTGTCTGCGGCCCGCTACTCAAACCCTTGGAAATTTCGCTTAGCGCAAGCGGAGTATTCAAATCGTCCTCCAGAGCTGCCAGCACGGCCGGACTTGGCTTCGCCGGTAGCTCACGCTCAGAATCCACGCCGCGGATTCGTTCCAATCGTCGATACCACCTGTCCAGCGTCGCTTTGGACTGGGCGACGAGCTGCGGCGACCATTCGAGCGGCTGCCGGTAATGGGCGGAAAGCAGGGCCAGGCGGAGGGTCTCGCCCTTATGGCCCTCGTCGAGAAGCTCTCCCACCGTGACGAAATTGCCGAGGCTCTTCGACATCTTCTCGCCGCCGGCCATGGCGAGAAAGCCGTTATGGACCCAGTAGCGGGCGAGCGGAGCGCCGTCATGGGCGCATCGGCTCTGGGCCATCTCGTTCTCGTGATGTGGAAAGATGAGGTCGAGCCCGCCGCCGTGAATGTCGATGGTGGTGCCGAGGTGGCGCTCGATCATGGCCGAGCATTCGATGTGCCAGCCCGGCCGGCCGCGGCCCCACGGGCTGTCCCAGCCGATCACGTCGTCCGCCGACGGCTTCCAAAGGACGAAATCGGCCGGATCCTTCTTGTAGGAGGCGACCTCGACCCGGGCGCCGGCGATCATCGCCTCGCGATCGCGACGGCCGAGCTCGCCGTAACCGGCGTCGGAGGGGACGTGGAAGAGGACATGGCCGTCCGCTTCGTAGGCGTGGCCGGTCTCGATCAGGCGCTCGATCATCGCGATCATCTCGCTCACCGTCTCGGTCGCCTTGGGGGCGAGATCGGGCGGGCGCACTCCGAGCGCGTCCATGTCGGCCACGTAGAAATCCTCGTAGCGGCGGGTGACCGTCGCCGGGTCGACGCCGTCCGCCCGGGCGGCCTCGATGATCTTGTCGTCGACGTCGGTGACGTTGCGCGCGTAGACGACCTTGTCCGCGCCATAGGTGTGGCGAAGCAGCCCGGCGAGGACGTCGAACACCACCGCCGGCCGCGCATTGCCGATATGGGCGCGGTTGTAGACCGTCGGCCCGCAGACGTAGAGCGTCACCCGCTGCGGATCGCCGGGCTCGAAGTCGCGCTTCTCCCGCGCCCTGGTGTCGTAAAGTCGGATCATGAGGCGTTGGCCGTTTCGGGGTCCCTGCGGGGCGGAGCCTGGCGGTAGCGCGGCTCGGCGGGGGCGCCGCGCCGCCACTCGACGAAATCGACGATGGCCCGGCCGCTGGCGTAGAGCAGAGGATAGGTGCGCGAATTGGCCATCCAGTCCGGCCGCTCGGCCTGCGCCCCCCAGATCGTGTCGTAGACGAGGTTGGCGCCGAGATAGAGCAAGGTGGCGAGGATGATGCCCTTCAGCACGCCGAAGCCGGCGCCGAGCACCCGGTCGACCGGCCCGACGACCGAACGGCGGACCCCGCCGCCGACCTGGCGGGCGACCAGCTTGCCGGCCAGGAAGACCAGCCCGAAGACCAGAGCGAAGGCGAGCACGGCGGCGCCGGAGCGGGTGCCGACGGCGCCTTCGAGCGCGTTCGTCACCGGCGTGTGGAGCAGCTTGAGAAAGACGATCGCGACGATCCAGGCGGCGAGGCTCAGAACCTCACCGACAAATCCTTTCATCGCGCCGCGCACAAGATTCCAGCCAACGAGAAGCAGCACGATGATGTCGAGCGCGGTCATGCTGCGGTTGCTAACGGAGGTTTGCGGCGAGGGAAAGGCGGTCCTTGCCTCCCCTCCCTGGAAGGGAGGGGCCGGGGGTGGGTCCGCCGAAGGCGGTCGAAACTCCGAGTCCGCGAAAGTCTCGCTACGCTCGCCTACCCACCCCTAGCCCCTCCCTTCCAGGGAGGGGAAGGCGGAGTAGCCCCTCCCTTCCAGGGAGGGGGGATCAGCGCCCCAGCACATGATCGACCAGGTCCCTGAGCGTCCGGAATCCGCTCAGCCTCATGCCGCCCTCGCCTTTCACCGAGGCCGGGACCAGCGCCCGCTCGAAGCCGAGCTTGGCCGACTCCTTCAGACGCAGCGGCCCGTGCGCGACCGGGCGGAGCTCGCCCGACAAGGCGACTTCGCCGAAGGCCACGGCTTCCGGCGGAACCGGCCGCTCGGCAAGCGCCGACACCAGCGCCGCCGCCACCGCCAGATCGGCCGCGGGATCGCTGAGCCGGTACCCGCCGGCGACGTTGAGATAGACTTCGGCCGTCGAGAAGCTGAGGCCGCAGCGAGCCTCGAGCACCGCCAGGATCATCGCCAGCCGGCCCGAATCCCAGCCGACCACGGCCCGGCGCGGGGTGGCGCCGCTGGCGAGGCGGACGGTGAGAGCCTGGATCTCGACCAGGACCGGCCGGGTTCCTTCCAGCGCGGGAAAGACGACTGCGCCGGAAACCGCCTCGCCGCGGTGGGTGAGGAAGAGGGCGCTGGGATTGCCGACCTCCTCCAGCCCGCCCTCGGCCATGGCGAAGACCCCGATCTCGTCGGTGCCGCCAAAGCGGTTCTTGGTGGCCCGCAGGATTCGATATTGATGGCTTCGCTCGCCCTCGAAGGCGAGCACCGTGTCGACCATATGCTCGAGCACGCGCGGGCCGGCGATGGCGCCGTCCTTCGTGACATGGCCGACCAGGACGACGGCGGCGCCCGATTCCTTGGCATAGCGGATGAGCTCGCCGGCCGAGGCGCGCACCTGGCTGACGGTGCCGGGAGCGCCCTCGATCAGGTCCGAATACATGGTCTGGATCGAATCGATGACGAGCAGGGCGGGCGGCGCGCCGTCTTCCAGCGTGGTCAGCACGTCGCGGACCGAGGTCGCGGCGGCGAGCTGGACCGGATCGCCGCCGAGGCCGAGCCGGCGGGCGCGCAGCCGCACCTGGTCGGTCGCCTCCTCGCCCGAAATATAGGCGACCGGGAGGCCGGCCCTGGCCATCAAGGCCGCGGCCTGGAGGAGCAAGGTCGATTTGCCGATTCCGGGATCGCCGCCGATCAGGGTGGCGGAGCCGGCGACCAGGCCGCCGCCTATGGCCCGGTCGAACTCGCGGATTCCGGTCGACATGCGCTCCGGCAGCGCCACCTCGCGGTCGAGCCCGACCAGCTCGATCGCCCGCCCGCCGCCGCGCAGATTGTGGCGGGCCGAAAAGGGCGTCACCACCGCCCCGGCATCCTCGACCAGGGTATTCCACTCGGTGCAGTCCGGGCATTGGCCCATCCACCGGTTCTGGACCGAGCCGCAGGCCTGGCAGACGTAGCGCTTCCTGGGTTTCGCCATGGGCGGAGAGTAGCGGGGAAACGAGGAGGACGGAAGGGGAACATCGTCTTGCCTCCCCATGCGCGGCATGGGGAGGCAAAAATATCGGAACCCCCTCCCCTCCCGGGCATTCGACTCCATGCCAGCAATGGAGAGTGTCTTGTTCATCCAGATCCACGCCGACAACCAGATTGACAGCGACAGCGAGCGCGACAGCCGCCTCGAGGAGCAGATCCGCCAGCGCCTCGCCCGCTTCGAAGGGCGGATCACCGACGTCGAGGTCCATGTCTCGGACGTCAACGGGCCGCGCGGCGGCAATGCCGATTTGCGCGCCTCGATCGAGGCGCGGGTGAACGGCATCGCGCCGGTCGCCGCGATCGACGAGGGCGACACGGTCGACCGCGCCGTGATCGGCGCCGCCAAGAAGGTGGTGCGCGCCCTCGACCACCAGCTCGGCAAGCTCAACGACCGGCATCGGGGCCACTGAGCCATCCTCCCGGTTGCGCGTGAGCGGACCCGCCGCCTAGAGGAGCGGCGATGATCCGCGTCGCCAGCTACAATATGAGAAAGGCGATCGGCACCGACCGGCGCAGGCGGCCTGAGCGGACTCTCGAAGTGCTCAACGAGCTCGATGCCGACGTCGTCGCACTGCAGGAGGCGGACCGGCGCTTCGGCACCCGAGCGAGCGCCATCCCGCTGCACATGATCGAGGAGCATAGCGACTACAAGCCTGTCGCCTTCGATGCCCGCGACGGCAGCATCGGCTGGCACGGCAACGCACTGCTGGTGAGGAAGAATGTCGACGTGCTCGACAAGGAGCTGCTCCACCTCCCCTCGCTTGAGCCGCGCGGCGCCGTGATGGCCGACATTTGCCTCAACGGCGAGGAGCTGCGGGTGGTCGGGATGCATCTCGATCTTTCGGGGCTGTGGCGGCGGCGGCAGGCCCATTCCATCCTCCACCATCTCCAGACCCGCGAGACCGCGATGCCGGCGGTGCTGATGGGCGATCTCAACGAGTGGAGCGTGCGCGGCGGCTGCCTTCGCGACTTCGCCCATCATCTGACCTTCGCCGATTGCGGCCGGAGCTTTCATGTCCGCAGGCCGGTGGCCCGGCTCGACCGGATCATGGTGACCGAGGGGCTCGGCATCGACGAGGCCGGAGTCCACCTCAGCGCCGCGGCGAGGAAGGCGAGCGACCACTACCCCGTCTGGGCCAAGCTCCGGCGCCTTTAGCTCCCCTCCCTGGAAGGGAGGGGCTGGGGGCGGGTAGGCGAGCGAAGTGAGACTGCTTGCGGGCTCGGAGGTTCGGCCGCCTTCGACGGACCCACCCCTAGCCCCTCCCTTTCAGCGAGGCGGATCCGGGGCCGTCGTCCACCGAGCTGTTAGCGCCTTCCGGCTCCGCCGGCGCCGCTCCCGGCTTCTGGTCCAGCTGCAGCCAGTCCCTCGGCTCCAGGCGGTAGAACATGTCCATCACCTCGAACTCGAGCCCCCAGGGCTGGCCGCTCGAGCCGTTCCACAGCGCCACCACGCCGGACTTGAGCGCCGGATCGAACATGATCAGCGAGCGATAGCCCCTAACCCCGCCATGATGGCCGACGACCCGGTGGCCCGCATAATCATAGACCCGCCAGCCGAGGCCGTAGGCGGCGGTCCGAACCCGCTCGCGAAACTTGCGCATCCTGCCGAGCTCGCCGGGAGTGCTCGCCCGAGCGGCCTGGGCGGACTCCAGCACCCGGGGCGAGAGGACGGCGGCTTTCAGGCCCATCTGCGCCTGCATCCAGATGGCGAGGTCCTTGATGGTCGAGTTGACCCCGCCCGCCGCGGGCACCCGGTAATAAGGCTCGGCGACTTCGACCGGTCTCGAATTCTTGCCTCCGACATGGGGCCGCGCCCAGCGTTTCGAGCTGACGAGCGCCTCCCGGGTCATGCTCGCGCTGACCATCCCGAGCGGTCCGAAGAGGCGGTCGCGGACGGCGTCGGCATAGCTCTGGCCGGTCACCTTCTCGACGATCTCGGTCGCGGCGTCATAGGCGACATTCTGATAGGCCCAGCAGGTGCCGGGGGAGCAGATCGAGTTGAGCTGGGCGAGGCTGGCGCGAAGGAAACGCGGGTCCATTCCGTCCTCGAGCTTGGAATCGTTGGCGTGGCTGAACAGGCCGAGGCGGTGGGAGAGGAGGTCGGCGACCGTCGCCTTCTGCTCGTTGCCGCCGGGGAGGCGCAGCGAGGCCGAATATTTGGCGACCGGCTCGTAGAGCGACAGCTTGCCCTGGTCGGCGAGCAGGGCGACCATGTCGCCGGCGACGCCCTTGGACAGGGAGGCCCAGCGGAACACGGTGTCGGTGGTGACGGCCTCGCCGCTGCCGGCGACGGTCTCGCCATAGCCCTTGAGGAATCGGATCTCGCCATTCTCGACCACTCCGACGGCAAGGCCGATCATCCGGTCGTTCCGCATCAGCGCCTGCAGGCGCTGGTCGAGGCGCCTGTAGTCGGCGACGCTGCCGGGCGCGCTCTGGCGCTCCTCGATCGTGGCCAGCTGCTGGTTGGAGATGCCGAGCTCGGGCTGCGCCGGAGCGCCGCCGAAGCTGATATGGGTCGCGGCCCAGTAGAGAAGAACGAGGAGGAGACCGGCGACGGGCAGGTACAAAAACGGCCGCTTCAGCACTACTCTCCCGCCCGACTCACGGCCGGGCCGGCGACGACGCGCCGGCCCGGTACCTGAGCTGCTCTACCAGATCCTGATACGCTGTTCAGGCGGCAAATAAAGCTTTCCGTCGCGAACGTCGAACGCCTTGTACCAGGCGTCGAAGTTGCGCACGACGAGCGGGCGGATCGTTCCGGGCGAGTGGCTGTCGACGGTCAGCAGCTGCTGGAGCAAGGCGTCGCGATATTTGGTCCGCCAGACCTGGCCGAAGCCGAGGAAGAATCGCTGGTCGCCGGTATAGCCGCCGATCACCGGCGCCGGCTTGCCGTTCAGCGACATCCGGTAGGCGTCGTAGGCGATGGCGAGGCCGGCGAGATCGGCGATATTCTCGCCCAGCGTCAGCTGGCCGTTGATCCTGGCGCCCGGCAGCGCCTCGTAGGCGCCATATTGGGCGACCATCCGGTCGGTCAGCTTCTTGAACTCGGCGATATCCTTCTCCGTCCACCAGTCGGCGAGATTGCCCTTCGCGTCGAACTTGCGGCCCTGGTCGTCGAAATGATGGCTGATCTCGTGGCCGATCACCGCGCCGATTCCGCCGTAATTGACCGCATCGTCGGCATTGGGATCGAAGAAGGGCGGCTGCAGGATCGCCGCCGGGAAGACGATCTCGTTCAGCAGCGGATTGGCGTAGGCATTGACCGTCTGCGGCGACATCCCCCATTCGTCGCGGTCGATCGGCCGGCCGATCTTGCCCATGTTGCGGCGATATTCGAACCGCCTGGCGCGCGAGGCGTTGCCCAGCGCGTCGCCCGGCCGGATCTCCAGCGCCGAATAATCGCGCCACTTGTCCGGATATCCGATCTTCGGGGTGAAGGCCGCGAGCTTGGCCCTTGCCTTGACCTTGGTCTCCGGAGCCATCCAGGTCAGCCCCTGGAGCCTGACGTCCATCGCCTTGATGAGGTTGCGCACGAGCTCGTCGGCCTTGGCCTTGGCTTCCGGGGGGAAATAGCGGGCGACGTAGAGCTGGCCCACGGCCTCGCCCATGCCGGCCCCGACCAGGTCCGAGCCGCGCTTCCAGCGCTCGCGCAGCTGCGGAGTGCCGGAGAGGACCTTGCCGTTGAAGGCGAAATTCTCGTCGACGAAGGCCTTGGGAAGGAAGGGCGCGGCGGACTGGATCGTCCGGAAAGCCAGATAATCCTTCCAGCTCTCGATCGGTTCGGAGCCGACGAGCCGGGCGGCGCCGGTGAGCGCGCTCGGCTGAGCGACGATCACCCGGTCGAGGCCGCCGAGATCGGCCGCGGCGAGATAGGCGTTCCAGTCGAAGCCGGGCATCCTGGCGGCGAGCTCGGCCCTCGTCATCGGATTGTAGAGATTCTGGATCTGGCGGCGCTGGACCCGGGTCCAGTGCGATCGCGCGATCTTCGTCTCGAGCGCGAGGATGCGCTCGGCGCGTGCATCGGCCTCGCCGATGCCGGCGAGGCGCAGCATGTTGGCGATGTGGATCTTGTACCTGGCCTTGGCGTCGGCGAACTTGGCGTTCGAGGCATCGAGATAATAATCGCGATCGGGCAGGCCGAGACCGCCCTGGCCGACATAGGCGGAATAACGCGTATTGTCCCTGAGATCCTGGTCGACCTCGACGTCGAAGGGCGAGTCGACCCCGATCTGGCCGAACTCGCCGAAGGCCGTGGCGAGGTCGGAGGCGGTGCGGATCGAGGCGACCCGGTCGAGTGCCGGCTTGAGCGGAGCGACGCCCTTCGCCTCAATCGCCGCCTCGTCCATGAAGCTGGCATAGAAGTCGCCGACCTTGCGCTCGACGCTGCCGGCGGGCGCGTTCGCCTTGGCGGCCTCTTCGATGATCGTGCGGGTGCGCTGGGTGGAGAGCTCGTCGAGCTCGACGAACCCGCCCCAGAGCGGCTTGTCGGCCGGGATTTCGGTGGTCTTCGACCAGGTGCCGTTGGCGTAATCGAAGAAATTGTCGCCCGGATTGACGGCTCGGTCCATGCCGGCGGAGTCATAGCCCCAATCGCCCAGCTTCGGCTTGGCGGTCTGGGCATGGCCCCGATGCTGCTGAGCGACCGCGACCGGCGCGGCGACCGCCGAAAGGGCGAGCGCGGCCACGCCGCAAAGAGCTATGTGCTTGATCATATTGGTAAATCCCCACCCGATATGGGATGGGCGGGCCATAACCTCGGGGCTGCGATTTGGGAAGGAGTTTCCTTCCAACCCACGGCGCGGGACGACGAACGGCTCACCCGTTCGCCGTCATGCCGAACTGTTTCAGATGACGTCCCGGCTTCGCCGGGATGACGATTGTCAGGTGGTCGGGACGAGTTCGAGGCGCACCTGGGCGGTGCCGGAGCGGACCATCTCGATCTCCCGGGCGGCGCCCAGCGATACGTCGATCAGGCGCTTGCCGACGAAAGGTCCGCGGTCGTTGACCCGGACGATGACGCTGCGGCCGTTGGCGACGTTGGTCACCCGCAGCTTCGTACCCAGCGGCAGGGTGCGGTGGGCGGCGGTGAGGCCGTTGGGGTTGAAGCGCTCGCCGCTGGCGGTGCGGTTGCCGGCGAGCTCGCGGCCGTAATAGCTTGCCGTGCCCTGGCCGACCGCCTTCCAGACCTTCTCCTCGGCGGCGACCGGGTCGGCGACCGGAAGGCTTTCGTCGAGGGCGGTGACGACTTCGCTGAGACTTTCGATTCGCTCGACGGCCGGAGCCTCCGCCGCGTGGACCGGGACCGAGCTGAGCAGTCCGGCAAGCGCAAGCGTGACGGCAGAGTGCGTGCCGCGGCGGTTCGAGCGCATAAACAACATAAGCTTTGAAGCCCCTCAGCCTCCGATGGGGTGGGGCTACCGGGCTAATCTGAATGAGTCCCGGTCGTTACGGCGGCGTGAAACGATTCCGGGATGAATCGAGCCTTGTTCCTCGCGTCTCGACAACTCGCCGCTCGCCTGCCACGGTTCGTCGGGTGCGTGAAAAGGAATTACGGCTGGCCCTGATCTGCTACGGCGGAATCAGCCTCGCCGTTTACATGCACGGCATCACCAAGGAGGTCTGGCGCTTGGCCCGCGCCAGCCGCGCCTTTCATGCCGGCGAGGACGCCGATCCGGGCAGCGAGGCCGTCTACCGGCGTCTGATCGAGGCGATCGCCCGCGAATGCGAGCTCGACGTCCGGGTGCTGGTGGACATTCTCGCCGGCGCCAGCGCCGGCGGGATCAACGCCATCTTTCTCGCCGAAGCGATCGCCGGCGGCCGCTCGCTCGAGCCGCTCACCGATTTGTGGCTGGAGACCGCCGACGTCGACCGGCTGATCGATCCGTCGATGAGCCGGATGTCGCGGCTGGCCAAGGCGGCGGCGGTGCCGATCGCCTGGGCCTGGTCGTCGCGGCGCGGAGCGCTCGAGCAGACGGTGGAGGCCGAGCATCGCGAGGAGATTCGCTCGAAGCTCGCCAATTTCATCCGGGCGCGCTGGTTCGCGCCGCCGTTCAGCGGCCCCGGCTTCACCCGCCTGCTGCTGGGCGCGTTCGACGCCATGGCCAGCGGCCCCGAAGGCGCCCCGCTCCTTCCGAGCTACCATCCGCTCGACCTGTTCGTCACCGTCACCGACTTTTACGGCTATCCCGAGCGGCTCCGGCTCAACTCGCCGCCGGAGGTGATCGAGCAGGAGCACCGGCTGATCCTGTCCTTCCGCCGGGCCGGCCCCGGCCGCCTCGCCGACCCCGCCGAGCTCGCCTTCGCGGCGCGGGCGACGGCGAGCTTCCCCGGCGCCTTCCCGCCCTTCCAGGTGGCGGAGCTCGACTCCGTGCTCGAGGAGCGCGGCGCCCACTGGCCGGGGCGCGCCGACTTCCTCACCCGCGCACTGCCGCGGCAATCGGCGCTGGGCACGGCCGAGGCCGCAGTGCTGATCGACGGCTCGGTGCTCGCCAACGCGCCGTTCCGGCCGGCGATCAAGGCGCTTCAGAGCCGGCCGGCCCACCGCGAGGTGGACCGCCGCTTCGTCTACATCGATCCCAAGCCGGGCATGCGCTCGGTCCGGCTCGCGGCGAGCGAAAGCGACGAGGCTCCGGGCTTCTTCGCGACCATCTTCGGCGCCCTTTCCGATATTCCGCGCGAGCAGCCGATCCGCGACAATCTCGAGGCGATCGACCACCGTTCGTCCACCATCCGCAGGCTCAGGCGAATCGTGGAGGCGATGCGGCCCGAGGTCGAGGCGGCGATCGAGCGGGCGTTCGGTTCCACCTTCCTTTTGATGCGGCCGACGGCGAAGCGGCTCGCCGCCTGGCGCGCGCGGGCGCAGATCGTCGCGGCGCGCGAGGCCGGCTATGCCTATGCCGCCTATGGCCATTTCAAGGTCGCCGGAGTGGCGGAGGAGGTCGCGGAGCGCATCTTCCAGCTCGGCGGCGGCGGCGACCGCGGCCGCCAGGAGCGGGTCCGGCAGGCGATCTGGAGCGAGATCAGGCGCCGCGGCCTCGCCGATCAGGAGGCGATGACCTCGTCCGGCGCTCGGCCCCAAGTCGTGCTCTTCCTGAGGAGCTTCGACTCCGCCTTCCGCACCCGGCGGCTGCGCTTCCTGGTCCGCCGGCTCGGCCAGATCGAGGAGCAGCCCGATCCGCCCCGCGACGCGATCGCCGCCGCCCGGGGCGAGATCTACCGGCTCATCGGCCGCTATTCCGAGGAGACCGCCGAGGCCGGGGCGGAGGTGTATCGCGCCGCCGAGGCGCACCCGGGCGCAGCGCTGGACGCGCTCGCGGCGGCCTGGTCGCTCAGGGCCGACGACGACGAGGCCGACGCCCGGCTGACCGAAGCGCTCGCCGCTTTCCCGAAGCCGGAGCGGCGCTCGCTGATCCTCGCCTATCTCGGCTTCCCCTTCTACGACATCGCCACCCTGCCCATGCTCCAGGGCGAGGGCCTGGACGAATATGACGAGGTCAAGGTCGACCGGATCTCGCCGGAAGACGCGACCGCGATCCGCGCGGGTGGAGTCGGCGCCACGCTCAAGGGCATCCAGTTCAACAGCTTCGGCGCCTTCTTCAGCCGCGCCTATCGCGAGAACGACTATCTGTGGGGCCGGCTGCACGGCGCGGACCGGCTGATCGACATCACCGTGTCCACCCTTCCCGAGGGCCTCCATCTGCCCGAGGGCCTCACCGCGCGGCTTAAGCGCGAGGCGTTCCGCGCCATAATCGCGGAGGAAAGGCCGCGGCTGCTGGAGATCCAGCCTTTGTTCGACTCGCTCGACCAGGAGATCGGATAGGCCCGAGTGACCATTGCGCCACGCCCCGCGCCGCCATAGAGCTAGGGCGAACTCCGGAGGGCGCGAATGCAATTCCTGAAAACCCTCTTCTGGATCGCTCTGACCGTGGTCCTCGTCCTGTTCGCCAAGGCGAATTGGAACGCCGTGACTCTGAAGCTTTGGGGCGGCCTCGAGGCGGACGTGAAGCTGCCCGTCCTCGTCCTCGCCGCCTTTCTGCTCGGCTTCGTCCCGACCTTCATCATCTACCGCGCGCGGCTGTGGGGGATGAAGCGCCGCCTGGAGCCGGCGGAGCGGCACGTAAGCCCGGTCCCCGCGCCGGTGACTCCCGCCCCCGTTGCGGTCGACAATGGCGAGGGCGAGCGGGTGGCGACCGACAGCAAGGCCTGGCCGGCCGCATGAGGAGCCCGATCTTCGTCGCCATCGACACGCCCGATCTCGATCGGGCGAAGGCGATCGCGACTCGGGTCAGGAATCATGTCGGCGGGATCAAGCTCGGTCTGGAATTCTTCTGCGCCAACGGCCGCCACGGCGTCCGCGAAATGGCCGAGCTTCACCTGCCCATCTTCCTCGACCTCAAGTTCCACGACATCCCCAATACGGTCGGCAAGGCCATCCAGGCGCTTCGCCCGCTCGAGCCGGCGGTGCTCACCGTCCACGCCGCCGGCGGTCGCTCGATGATGGAGGATGCCAAGGCGGCGGCGCCGACGGGCACGAAGGTGGTCGCGGTGACGGTGCTGACCAGCCTCGACGGCAGCGACCTCGGCTCGATCGGCCTCGCCGACGATCCGCACGCCCAGGTCGAGCGGCTGACCGCTCTGGCCCGGGAGGCGGGGCTGGACGGGGTCGTCTGCTCCGGCAACGAGGTGGCGGCGGCCAAGAGATTGTGGCCCGGCGGCTTCTTCGTCGTGCCCGGCGTTCGCCCGCCCGACAGCCATGCCGGCGACCAGAAGCGGGTGATGACTCCGAGAAAGGCGCTCGACGCGGGGGCCTCGATCCTCGTCGTCGGCCGCCCGATCACCCAGGCCGAGGATCCGGACCAGGCGGCCCGCGCGATCGAGGCGACCCTCTGACCTGCCTCCCCATCGAAGATGGGGAGGGGGACCACCGGAGGTGGTGGAGGGGTGACCTGACGAGGCCTCTCCGATTCACCCCTCCACCAGGCTTCGCCTGGTCCCCCTCCCCATGCTGCGCATGGGGAGGCAAAGTGTAGACAAGCCCTCCCCCACGCTCCTATCGGCGCCCTCCAGGAGACTTGCCCATGAGCTGGCTGAACCGAGTCCGCAATTCCATCCCGTTCCTGCCGAAGCGGGAGACGCCGGAGAATCTCTGGCACAAGTGCCGGCAGTGCAACGCGATGATCTTCACCAAGGAATGGGAGGAGAACGATTCGGTCTGCCCGCGCTGCGACCATCACGGCCGGATCGGCCCCAGGGCCCGGTTCGAGCACCTCTTCGACCCGGGCTATTCGATGCTTCCTCAGCCGCAGGTGCGCGAGGATCCGCTCAAGTTCCGCGATTCCAAGCGCTACAGCGACCGGCTGAAGGCGGCCCGCGCGGCGACCGGAGAGAGCGACGCCCTGATCAACGCCCGAGGCACGATGGAGGGGCGGCGGGCCGTCGTCGGAGTCCAGGATTTCGCCTTCATGGGCGGATCGATGGGAATGGCCGTCGGCGCCGCCTTCCTCGACGGCGCCCGAGCCGCCATCGGCGACCGCTGCCCCTACATCATCTTCACCGCCGCCGGCGGAGCGCGGATGCAGGAGGGCATATTGTCCCTCATGCAGATGCCCAAGACGACGGTGGCCATCGCCGAGCTCAAGGAAGCGGGCCTGCCCTATATCGTCGTCCTCACCGACCCGACGACCGGCGGAGTCACCGCCTCCTACGCCATGCTGGGCGACGTCCAGATCGCCGAGCCGGGGGCGCTTATCGGCTTCGCCGGGCAGCGCGTGATCGAGTCGACCATCCGCGAGAAGCTCCCCGAGGGCTTCCAGCGCGCCGAATATCTGCTCGCCCACGGAATGATCGACATGGTCGTGCACCGGAAGGACCTGCGCGGCACGCTGGCTCGCCTGATCGGCTATCTGACCCCGGAAGAGAAGGTCGCGGCGTGATTTGCCTCCCCATCGCCAGATGGGGAGGGGGACCATGCGAAGCATGGTGGAGGGGTGACCTGTCGGCGAAGCCGGGGATCTAGCGCTCGATGGCGAAAGCCCTGTTCGGTCACCCCTCCACCACACTTCGTGTGGTCCCCCTCCCCATCGCTCCGCGATAGGGAGACAGGATGGACCGCGCCGTCTCCTCCGACCCCGCCGTCCAGCGCCAGCTCGACCGGCTCGCGTCCCTCTCGCCGGGCGCCGACACACTCGGCCTCGAGCGCGTCTCGGAGCTGCTCGCCCGCCTCGGCAATCCGGAACGGCTGCTGCCGCCCGTCTTCCACGTCGCCGGAACCAATGGGAAGGGCTCGACCTGCGCCTTCCTTCGAGCGGCGATCGAGGCGGCGGGGCTGACCGCCCATGTCTATACGAGCCCGCACCTCGTCCGGTTCAACGAGCGCATCCGCCTCGCCGGGCAGCTGATAAGCGACGAGGCGCTCGCATCCCTGCTCGAGGAGGCTCTCGACGCCGCGGGCGGCATGGAGATCAGCTTCTTCGAGGCCACCACCGCCGCCGCCTTTCTCGCTTTCTCGAGGCGTCCGGCGGACGCCTGCATCGTCGAGGTCGGGCTCGGCGGGCGGCTCGACGCCACCAACGTGATCCCGGCGCCCGCCGCCTGCGCCATCGCGCAGCTCGGACTCGACCATCAGCAATTCCTCGGCGACGGCATCGAAGGCATCGCGGCGGAGAAAGCGGGGATCGCCAAGCAGGGTGTGCCACTTGTCACTCAACATTATCCCGAACCGCTGGCCGCCCGGATCGGCGAGGCGGCGGCGGCGGCCGGGGCGATTTGGATGCCGCGCGGAGAGCGGTGGGACGCGATCGTCTACCGCCAGAAGCTCCATTACCGGGACGACCGCGGCAAGCTGCAGCTCCCCCTCCCCCGCCTCCATGGCGCCCATCAGGCGATGAACGCCGCCCTGGCGGTGGCGATGCTGCGCTGCCAGCAAAAGGTGCCGTTGCGCGAGCCGGCGCTCCGGGCGGCGATGGGCTGGGCGGACTGGCCGGCCCGGCTCCAGCGGCTCGCGCCGGGGCCGCTCGCCGGGATGCTTCCGCAGGGGTCGGAGCTCTGGCTCGACGGCGGCCACAATCCGGCGGCGGCCCGCGCCATCGCCGATTTCTTCCGCGCCCACGTGCCGAGCGACCGCCCCTTCCACATCGTCCTCGGCCTGCTCGCCAACAAGGACGCGCCCGGAGTGCTCAAGCCCTTCGCCAACCGCGCCGCCACCCTGCACTCGGTTCCGGTCGCGGGCCACGCGCACCACCGGCCGGCCGATCTCGCCGCCGCCGCGCGCTCGGCCGGACTGACCGCTCTGGCCGCCGCGGACGTCGAAGCGGCGATGGGCTGGATCGCCCGCCACGCCGACCGCGCCCGGCCGCCGATCGTGCTGGTGATGGGCTCGCTCTATCTGGCCGGCGAAGTGCTCAGGGCGAACGGCCAGCCGCCGGTTTGATTATCCTCCCCATGCACAGCATGGGGAGGATTAAATACCCCTCAGCTCCGCCAGCGTGCGCGCGGCCCAGTCGTACATCTCCGCCTCTTTCCTGCGTTCCATCTTGTCGAGGCGGCGGGCCCGGCGCTCGGCTTCCTCGAGCAGCGGGACGGCGTCGCCGCGGCGGCCGCCGCCGATCAGCAAGGCGGCCTGCCGGCATTGCGCCTCGGCCCCCGGCATGCGTTCGCCCAGCTCGGCGTAGAGCGCGATCGCGCGGTCCGTCTCGCCCAGCTCTTCCAGGCTTCGGGCGAGCAGCAGGGCGGCCCGGTCGTTCTCGGACGGCGAAGCCGATTCGGGCAGTTCCTCGAGCAGCCGCCGCGCCTCGGCGGTGTTGCCGGCCTCCAGGCAGGCGCGGGCGAGCTTGAAGCGGACGGTGCGGTCCTTCCCCGGGGTCTTGGCGACGGCCTCGCGATAGTGGCGGACGGCCTCGCCCCATTTGCCGCTCTCGGCCAGCGCGTCGGCGAGCGCGGTGCGGGTGGCGGCGGTGTCGGCGACGTCGACCGCCTCGCGCGCCGCCCGAAGGTCGCGCTCGGGATCGAGCCGCCTGACCGCCGCCGCCTGCACCGCCCGCACCTCGCGGCTGCGGAACAGGCCGGGAAGGATCTCGACCACGACATAGGCGGCCGAGCCGGCGATCGGCAGCAGGATGATCGCCCACAGCCACAGGCCGGGCCGCCCGTTCTTGATCAGGTGGACCACGCAGGCGATCTGGACGAGGACGGTGCCGACGACGAAGATCATCGCGCCGGTTCCGGTTCCTGCGGAGCGTCGCGGCGGGCGTCCCCCTCCCCTTCCTTGCCGGCGGTGCCGATCGAGGCGTCGATCAGGCCCGCGCGCATCATCAGCCAGAAGAGGACGATCCCGGGAACCGCGGCGGCCGTCGTCAGCCAGTAGAAGTTGACGTAGCCCACGCTCTCGACCACGGCGCCGGCGCTGGTTCCGGTCAGGACCCGCCCGACGATGCTCGCCGCCGCCGAGATCAGCGCATATTGGGACGCCGTGAACCTGAGGTCGGTCAGCGCGGAGAAGTAGGCGACCACGACCACGCCGCCGATGCCGCTCGCGAAATTCTCGAAGCCCTGGGTGAAGGCGAGGCCGATGTTGCTGTGGCCATAGGCGGCGAGCACGGCGTAGCTGCCGTTGGAGACTCCCATCAGGATGAGGGCGAGGAGCACCGACCGCTTCATTCCAAGCTTGGAATAGAGGATCCCGCCGACGAAGATTCCGATCAGATAGGTCCAGAAGCCGACCCCGACGTCCCAGATCGCGATCTCGTCGTTCGAATAGCCCATGTCGTCGAGCAGCAGTCGGAGCACGAGCTGGCCCAGCGTGTCGCCGATCTTGTGGAGGAGGATGAACAGCAGGACGAGCAGCGCGCCCTTGCGCATGAAGAATTCCGCGAACGGCCCCCAGATGGCCGCGACCGACTGGGCAAGGCCCTTGCGGCCGGTCGGCTCGCGGTGACGCCTGGGCTCGCCGACGATCAGTCCCGTCAGCATCGCCGGGAGGGCGAAGACGGCGCAGGCGAGATAGGCCGCTTCCCAGCCGACACGGGCGGCGAGGACGAGCGCCAGCGCTCCGGCCGAGACCGAGCCTATACGCCACCCATATTGCGACATGCCCGAGCCGACGCCGAGCTGGCGCGGCTCGAGAAGCTCGATCCGGTAGGCGTCGATGACGATGTCGTAGGTCGCCCCTGCGACGCCGACCAGAATGGCGGCGATCGCGGTCTGGTAGATGTTGGCCGAGGGATCCTGAAGGGCGAGGTTGGCGACCGCTGCGATGACGAAGGTCCCCGCCACCAGAAGCCAGGAGACGCGCTGGCCGAGCCGCCCGAGCAGCGGGATCCGAACGCCGTCGACGATCCACGCCCACAGGAACTTCAGATTGTAGACGAGGAAGGCCAGAGCGAAGGTCGTCACCGTCGATTTGGTGATCCCCTCCTGCGCCAGCCTGGTGGTGAGCGTCGCCCCGATCATCGCGAAGGGAAAGCCCGAGGAGACTCCGACGAAGAAGGCGGCGATAGGGGCTTTCTCGGTATAGGGACGGACTCCCTCGGGCAGGCGGGCGCGCCACCCTTCGGGCGCGATGTCGGGGGCGGTGCTCATGACGCCTTTGTAACGTGTCATGGCCTCCGGGCCAGACCCTAGATGAAGCTTGCGTTCCGGCCGGGCCGGACGCAGTTTCATCCGCCATGGACATGCCCGCAAGCCTGCGCCCGACCGGAGGCCAGCTCGCTCTGGCGGCGGTGATCGCGCGCGGCGAGAGCACGCACGGCGAGTCGATCACCACCGTCCCCGCCTCCGCCTATACCGATCCCGCCCATTTCGAGTTCGAGCAGGCTCGGCTGTTCCACCGGCTGCCGCAGGTCATCGCCCCTTCGGCGTTGCTGCCTCGCCGCAACATGGCGGTGCCGCACGACGGCTTCGGCCTGCCCCTCCTCCTCGCGCGCGACAAGGCCGGCGAGGCGCATGTCTTCTACAATGTCTGCCGGCACCGCGGCACGAGGCTGATCGAGGGCGGCGAGGCGCATTGCGCGCCGCGCATCGTCTGCCCCTATCACGCCTGGTCCTATGCGCTCGACGGGACACTGGCCGGGATGCCGCGCCCGGACACCTTCCCCGGCCTCGACAAGAGCCGCTACGGCCTCGTCGAGCTTCCGTCCCGCGAAGCGGGCGGCCTGATCTGGTTCGCCCGCGAGGACGCCGACTTCTCCGATGCCGTCGGCCTGGCGCCGGAGTTCGACGCCTTCGGGCTGGCCGGCCACCACCTCTACCGCCGCCGAATTCACGACGTCGCGTCCAACTGGAAGCTGATCATGGACGCCTTCCTCGAAAGCTACCACGTCCAGCGCCTGCACGCTCCGACCATCGCCAAGTTCTTCACCGACGGAGTGACCGCCGCCGACGTGCTCGGCCGGCACCAGCGCTCGGCGGTCGGCCGGATCGACCATATGGCCGGGATCGATCACGGGGACTGGTCCGCCCTTCGGGCGGTGATCACCTTCGCCTACCAGCTCTTCCCGGCGACGATCATGATCATGAGCCCCGATTACGTGAACCTGATGGTTCTGATGCCGCGGTCGGTGGGCCGAACCCTGGTCGAGGATTTCATGCTGATCCCCGGGCCGCCCTCGACTCCGGAAGAGGAGGACCATTGGGCGCGGAGCTGGGCGCTGCTCGACGAGGGCGTGTTCGGCGGCGAGGATTACCGGGCGGCGGCGCTCGGCCAGGAAGGGCTCGCGACGGGGGCGGTGAAGGAGCTGACTCTCGGCACGCTGGAGACGGGCATCAGACACTTCCACGACCAGGTAACGGCGGCTTTATCTGCCTCCCCATCGTAAGATGGGGAGGGGGACCATGCGAAGCATGGTGGAGGGGTGACGTGGCTGAGAAGCCGAGGATCCAGAGCTAGAGGGCGAAATCCTCGCCAGGTCACCCCTCCACCGCCTTCGGCGGCCCCCCTCCCCAGCTAACGCCGGGGCGACGGTTACGCCTCCTCGTACAGGCTCAGGCCGGCCGGCAGCCGCTTCACTTTCTGGCCCTGGACCTTGCGGTCCACAGCCTCGAGCGCGTTCTTCAGGATCTTGTCGGTATAAGGCTTGGCGAGGCAGCCGATGCCGAGGCTTCGCGCCTCGATCGGGCAATTGGCGGTGACGAACAGGACCGGCACCTGCTTGGCCGCGGCGGCGCGGGCGACGTCCATGCCGTCGCCGTCGCCGTTCAGCTGGATGTCGCTGAGGACCAGGTCGACCTCCTCCTCGCCGAGCACTCGCACCGCCTCGGCCAGGGTGTCGACGGTGGCGACGACCTCGTAGCCGCATTCGCGAAGCAGATGCTCGTTGTCGAAGGCGACGAGCGGCTCGTCCTCGACGATGAGGATCCGCCGGATCGCCCTTTCGCGTTTGCCGAACAACATCTAATGCGCGCCCTTGCCCACCGGGTATCGGTTTCTCATGCGTAACGAGCGCGGGGGCCATCGGTGCCTGCCGGGCGGATCGACTGAGCGCATAATAACGACCGTCCGGCTACTCATGAGGAGGACAAGCTGCCCCCGCCCCGCCCACCGTCCAAGGATCCGCCCCGCGACGCCCAGCGCATCGCCAAGCTGCTCGCCCGCGCCGGAATCGCCTCGCGCCGCGAGATCGAACGGATGATCGCGGAAGGACGGATCGCGATCGGCGGCAAGACCGTCGAAACTCCGGCGACCCTGCTCACCTCGCTCCATGGGGTCACCGTCGACGGCAGGCCGGTCAAGGCGCCGGCTCCCGCGCGCCTGTTCCGCTACCACAAGCCGGCGGGGCTGCTGACCACCGAGCGCGATCCGAAGGGCCGCCCCACCATCTACGACCGGCTGCCCGCCGGCCTGCCCAGGGTGATGCCGGTCGGCCGTCTCGACCTCAACACCGAGGGGCTCCTGCTCCTCACCACCGACGGCGAGCTGAAGCGCCAGCTCGAGCTCCCTTCCTCGGGAGTCGAGCGCACCTACCGGGCCCGGGTGTTCGGCGAGATCAGCCAGGAGCGGCTCGAGGAGCTCATCCAGGGCGTCGAGATAGACGGTATCCGCTACGGCTCGATCGACGCCAATCTCGAGCGTCGGACCGGGCGCAACGCCTGGATCGAGCTCAGGCTCACCGAAGGCAAGAATCGCGAGGTCCGCCGGGTGCTCGAGCATCTCGGCCTCCAGGTCTCCCGCCTGCTGCGCACCGCCTACGGCCCCTTCCCGCTCGCCGACCTCCCGGTCGGGGCGGTGGACGAGGTGCGCCAGCACGACCTGGTGGCGTTCCGGAAAGGACTGAAGGGCCGCCCTGGAAACTCCGTTCGCCCTCAACCTGTCGAAGGGCGTTCCTTTTCGCGTTCGCGGCCGAACGACAAGAACAGGCCTTCGACAGGCTCGGGGCGAACGGGTCGGGGCGGGCCCCGGTGAGGATCATCGCCGGCCAGTGGCGCGGCCGCCCTCTGGTCACTCCCCAGGGCCAGGACACCCGTCCGACCGCCGACCGCGTCCGCGAGGCGCTCTTTTCGATGCTCGCCAGCCGCATCGGCAGCTTCGAGGGCCTGCGGGCGGCGGACCTGTTCGCGGGCTCCGGAGCGCTCGGTCTCGAAGCCTTGTCGCGGGGCGCCGCGCATTGCGTCTTCGTCGAGAACGACCGCCGCGCGGTCGAGGCGATCCGGGCCAACATCGCCGCACTCGGCGCATCGGGCGAGGTGCTGGCGAGAAGCGCCGAGCATGCCGCCCTCCCCGCCCCCGTCGACCTCGCCTTTCTTGACCCGCCTTACGGCAGCGGCCTCGCTCCGGCGGTGCTGGCGAAGCTTCACGTCGCCGAGGGCGGCTGGGTGAGCGTCGAAACGGGCCGGTCCGAGTCCGTCGCCGCCACGGGCTATGAGGTCGATGCTGAACGCCGCTACGGCAAGGCACGGATCACCCTGCTCCGCCGCCTCGCGCCCGCCGCCGGCGCGGCGGCATGACTGAAGCCGGCGGCGCGGACGAGGCCGCCCGGGCGCGGCGGATGGAGGCGGCGGCCCGGCATGAGCAGGCCGGCCGCCCGACCGAAGCCCTGCGCGAAGCCTTCGCGGCGCTCGATCCCGGCTCCGGCGGCGCCGAGGCGAAAGCGATGATCGCCCGGATCTTGCGCCACTATCCGGGATCGGCCCCGGCCGAGAGGCGCGAGGGCCTCGAGCGCCTGATCGTCGATCCCGCGGTCGAGCCGGCGGTCGTGGCCCGGGCGGCCTGGCACCTCCTGCTCGCCGCGGGCCAGCCGCTGGCCGCGCTGGGGTCCGACGCGGAGGCGCTGGCCCGCTGGGCCGAGGCCGACGGCTTCGCGATCCGGCTGCTCGAGGAGAGCCCGGTCACCGTCCTCGAAGCGGAGCGGGCGCTGACCCGGGTCCGGCGCTGGATGCTGCTGTCGCGGCGCTGGCCGGACTTTCCCCGGCTGACTTCAGCCCTCGCCGCCCAGGCGGCCTGGACCGGCGGCGCCTGGCTGATCGAGCCGGACGAGCGGGCGCGGCTCGATGACGAGCCCGGCGCGCCGATTGCCGCCGCCTATTTCGCCCCGGCCGCGCCGCCGCACGCGGCCGCCAGGTTCGGCGATCCGGTGACCGAGGCGGTGGCCGGCCAATATGAGGAATGGCCCTACCCGCCCTGGTCCCGGATCACGGCGCCGCTGCCGTGTACCGTGCCGGATGCCGTCGAGAAGCTCGACCGAATGCGCCCCTCCGGACTGCCCGTCGAAGCCGAGCTGCTCGTCGCCGGCTGCGGGACCGGCCGTGAGGCCGCCTTGTGGGCGCTCCGCTTCCCCGACGCCCGGGTTGCCGCGATCGACCTCAGCGCGGCCTCGCTCGATTATGCCCGGGCACGCTGCCGGGCGCTCGGCCTCGGCCGAATCCGCTTCAGGCAGCTCGACCTCCACGACGTCGCCGAGCTCGGCCGGAGCTTCGATTTCATCGCCTGCAGCGGAGTGCTTCACCATCTTCCCGATCCGGAGGCCGGCTGGGCGGCGCTGGCGGCGGCGCTGAAGCCCGGCGGGGCGATGCGGGTAATGGTCTACAGCAAGATCGCCCGGCTCAAGGTCCGCGCCGCCCAGCGCCACCTCGCCGACCTGCGGGGCCGGGCCGCCGACGCCGATCTGCTGCGGGAGGCGCGGCGCCGGCTGATCGAGCGGTCGCCGGACCTGCTCGCCTCATGGCCCGATTTCTATACCCTCGCGGGAGTCCACGACCTGCTGCTGCACCGCCACGAGGATTCGTTCGACGTGCCGCGCATCGCCCGCGCGATCGGCCGGCTCGGCCTCGAATTGCTCGCCTTCGAGCTGCCGACGCCCGCCCACCGCGCCCGCTACCGGCAGGAGCATCCCGGCGATCCCGACTTCCGGGATGTCGGGGCGTGGGCGGCGCTGGAGCGGAGCGATCCTTTCCTCTTCCAGGCAATGTACAGCTTCTACTGCCGCCGGCCGGCGAGCTGAGTCGGCGAGCGGCCCTTGGCGGGCCGTTCAGCCGGGATAACGCTCGAAGGCCGGCAATTCGTGCGCCCGGGCCATCCAGCCGATCCGCTCCGCAAGCTGGATCTGCGCCGAGGGGGGGATGGCGTCGGGATCGTCCAGGGTGCAGATCTGGACGTCGATCGTGCCGGGGAAGATCACCGCGTTGGTGTAGAAGAGCGCGGTGCCGCAGGCCGGGCAGAAATGCCGCCGGCCATGCTCGGACGAAGCGTAGATCTTCGTCTCGCCCCGAACCTTCAGCCGGTCCTGGGGAACCAGGCCCCACGCCACCGCCGGCGCTCCGGCATGGCGCCGGCAATCGGTGCAATGGCACAAGGCCTGGTGAATGGCTTCCGAGGGCATCTCATAGCGCACCGCGCCGCAATGGCAGCCGCCTTCAGGCATGTTCGACCTCCCTTTGTTCCGACCCGGCTAGCGCGGAGCGAGGGCCCGTGCAAGCGGGATGCGGCACTGTCCCCGAGTCCGTCATCCCGGCTCGACCCGGGATCCATGAACACCGCTGCATCGGTTTTCCAGCGGCGGCGTTCATGGATTCCGGCTTTCGCCGGAATGACGGAGGTGGCCGGACGTCTGCATGACCAAAGCGAGCGCCTTCCACTCCGACTTCGCTTGCCCCTGCCCCGTGCGTTGCCTACCTGTTCGGGTGTGACTCTCCCGCAATCCCAGACGCCCGAGCCCCCCTATCTGCGCGGGCTCAACGCGCCCCAGCGCGAAGCGGTGCTGACCACGGAGGGGCCGGTGCTGGTGCTCGCCGGCGCGGGCACCGGCAAGACCGCCGCTCTGACCGCCCGCCTCGCCCATCTCGTCTACACCCGCCTCGCCTGGCCGTCCGAGATCCTCGCCGTCACCTTCACCAACAAGGCGGCTCGCGAGATGAAGGAGCGGGTCGGCCGGATCGTCGGCGACGCCGTCGAGGGCATGCCCTGGCTCGGCACCTTCCACTCGGTCGCGGCGAGGATGCTGAGGCGCCACGCCGAGCTGGTGGGCCTTCAGCCCAACTTCACCATCCTCGACACCGACGACCAGCTCCGGCTGCTCAAGCAGCTCATCTCCGCCAACGACATTGACGAGAAACGCTGGCCGGCTCGGATGCTCGGCGGGCTCATCGACCGCTGGAAGAATCGCGGCTGGACCCCGCGGCAGATCGACGCCGCCGAGAGCGAGACCTATGCCAACGGCAAGGGCGCCGAGCTCTACGCCCGCTACCAGGAGCGGCTGAAGGCCCTGAACGCCTGCGACTTCGGCGACCTGCTGCTCCACATGCTGGTCATCCTCAAGGAGCATCGCGACGTGCTGGACCACTACCAGCAGCGTTTCAAATACATCCTCGTCGACGAATATCAGGACACCAACCAGAGCCAGTATCTCTGGCTCCGGCTGCTTGCCCAGGAGCGCAGGAACATCTGCTGCGTCGGCGACGACGACCAGAGCATCTATTCCTGGCGCGGCGCCGAGATCGCCAACATCCTTCGCTTCGAGAAGGACTTCCCCGGCGCCAGGATCGTCCGGCTCGAGCAGAATTACCGCTCGACCCCGCACATCCTCGCCGCCGCCTCCGGACTCATCGCCCATAATGGCGGCCGCCTCGGCAAGACCTTGTGGACCGAGCATGACGGCGGCGACAAGGTGCGGGTCGTCGGCGTCTGGGACGGTCCCGAGGAGGCGCGGCGGATCGGCGAGGAGATCGAGTCCGTCCAGCGCCGCGGCGGCCGGATCGATCAGGCCGCGATCCTCGTCCGAGCCCAGTTCCAGACCCGCGAGTTCGAGGACCGCTTCATCGCCATCGGCCTGCCCTACCGGATCGTCGGCGGCTTCCGATTCTACGAGCGCGCCGAGATTCGCGACGCCCTCGCCTACCTGCGGATCATCGCCCAACCGTCCGACGACCTCGCTTTCGAACGCATCGTCAACACCCCCAAGCGCGGCCTCGGCGACAAGGCGGTGGCCAAGATCCATTCGCTCGCCCGGGCGCAGGGCGTGCCTTTGCTGATGGCCGCGGCGCAGATCCTCGACACGGACGAGCTGACCCCGCAGGCCCGCCGCCAGCTCGGCAACCTCGTCGGCGACTTCGCCCGCTGGCGCGCGCGCCTCGCCGAGCTTCCGCACCCCGAGCTCGCCCGCCTCGTCCTCGACGAGAGCGGCTACACCGGGATGCTTCAGGCCGACCGCGGCGCGGAAAGCGCCGGCCGCCTCGAGAACCTCGCCGAGCTGACCCGGGCGATGGAGGAATATGAGACTCTCGGCGCGTTCCTCGAGCACGTCTCCCTGGTCATGGAGAACGACGCCGAGCGCGACACCGAGAAGGTCACCATCATGACCATCCACGCCGCCAAGGGCCTCGAATATGACACCGTCTTCCTCGCCGGCTGGGAGGAAGGAGTCTTCCCCTCCCAGCGCTCGCTGGACGAAGGCGGCCAGGCCAGCCTCGAGGAGGAACGCCGCCTCGCCTACGTCGCGATCACCCGCGCCCGCCGCTCATGCTTCATCTTCCACGCCGCCAACCGCCGCATCTACGGCCAGTGGACGAGCTCCATCCCAAGCCGCTTCATCGCGGAATTGCCGGACGCCCATATCGAGCAGGAGCAGACCATGTCGGGCGGCGAGAGCCTGTGGCGGGCCAACTGGTCGGAGCGGGCCGATCCCTTCGCCGACGTCGCGCGGGGCCAGACCCGGGGCCCCGGCTGGCGAAGAGCGGTGACGGGCGGCTTCGAACGAACCCCGCCGCGGGTGATGGAAGCCCGAGCCTCGACGATCAGCCTCGGCAATCCCGGCCGGGGCGACGTCGCCGTGGGCCAGCGCGTCTTCCACGCCAAGTTCGGCTACGGCAAGGTCGCGGAGATCGAAGGCAACAAGCTCGAGATCGACTTCGAGCATGCCGGGCGCAAGCGGGTGCTGGACAGCTTCGTCGATCTGGCCTGAGCATCTCCTAGACCGCCATTCAGCGCGCGATGTCGAAGAAGCCGGGCCTTAGCCGGGAAGTACCGATTTGGCCTCGCAGGAAAGCCGTCAACCGGGGGCGGATCTCGCCCCCGGACGTCTACTGCTTCTCCGCTGCGGGCCGGAGCGCCCCTCCGATCCGTGGCGAATCGAGGCGATCAGCAGCGGAAATGAGTGTTCGCGAACCAGATCGCCTGGGAAGTGTGCTTTGCGAGATCGATGCTGTGGCCGTGCAGCCGGCCGTCAGGGTCGATCCGGCCGCGATATTCGCCGGTCGTGCGTCCCCCCCACTGGATAAAGAAGGCCACCTTGCGCCGGATGATCCGGCCGTAGAGGCTTCCGGTGATCGAGTCTCGCCGGGCCGCGCCCTCGAGGCGATCGCCCGACTGAACGACGGACAAATCCACGACGGCCCCATTGGACTGGGTGATCCGCCAATCCCCGCTGATCGTGCAGGCGTGGACGGGCGCCGGCGCGGCAGCCAGCGTGACGGCGCCCCCGATCGAGGTGACGAGAAATGCGGTGGTGCGGCTGGTCATCGTCGGTTCTCCATGAATGAATCGGCCCCTGCGGCTCGATCTCACCTCCGTATCCGATCCCGGCTGGCCTTCGCCCCACCCGATCGGGTAGGATAAGTGGTCCTTCGGGCCGATGAGACCGCCCGACGCGGAAGGCGAGGCTGGCAATGCCACAGGAGAGCGCCGAATTCCTGGAGTTGATCGGCAACCTTCATCAAGGCGTGGTCGACGAGTCGATGTGGACCAGCGCTCTCGACGGTTTGTGCGACCTCCTCGGGACTTCGAGGCTTCTGTTCGCCAGTATTAACACTACGCGTGGCGACTTCGATCATCTGCTCAGCCATCGCATGAACCCGGAGGTGTTCGCCCTCATCGCCGGCCGCCTCGCCAATCCGCGCGATAATCCATGGCTGACCGCCCTGCCGCGCGAGCCGCTTCGCCGCCCCGTCACCTTCGACCGCCTCGGCGGACGCCGGCTGTTCGAGGATACCGGGCTCTGGAACGAGGTCTATTCGCCGTTCCGGCTCGGAGACAGTGCTGGAGCGGTGCTCGAGCGCCAGCGGGAATCGACCGACGTCGCGCTCATCTGGCGGTTTCGGCGCGAACCGGACTTCGCGCCCGCCGACCTGGAAGCGTTCTGCGCGCTCCTGCCGCATCTCGCGCGAGCGTGGCGGGTCAAGCGCACGCTCGTCGAATGGGAGGCAAAGGTCGGCACTCTGAAATCCATCCTCGACCGCCTGGAGCGCGCCGTCATCGTCACCGGGCCCGACGGACGGGTGCGCTTCGCCAATCGAGCGGCCGACCATCTGCTCAGCCGCGGCGACTCCCTCGACGCGCGGCAGGGCCGCCTTCGCGCAGCGAGGCCCCTTCAGGACCGGGCACTCGTCACCCTCATCGAAAGGGCTGCGTGCACCGGCGCCGGCGCCGGAACCGCGGCCGTGGATGCCATGCCGATCGGCGGCCAGCACGGCGGCCCGCCGCTCGCAGTCGTCGCCGAGCCGTTGGCGCCTCTCCACGCGGAGCGCCTCGGCCATCCGGCCGAGCCGGGAGCGATCATCTTCGTGGGCGATTCCGAAGCATACACCTGCCCTTCGCCCGAGCGGCTCGGCAGAATTTACGGTCTTACCCCGGCGGAGACCCGAGTGACCTCACTGGTCGTTCAGGGGCACGGACTTAGCGCGGTGGCCCGAGCGCTCGGCATCGGGCAGAACACCGTCAAATATCATCTTAAGGCGATCTTCGGGAAGGTGGGCGTCTCGCGTCAGCCTCAGCTGGTGCGGCGCGTGCTCGCCGACGTCGGCGGGCTGGCGGAACCCACAAGATCCTCCCGTGAATAGTTCCAGTGCCTCCCGCATCCCCTTCAGCCCCGGGGAAGGCTGATCCGCTTCAAACCCGACAGCTGAGTGGGTAGAACAAAAAAAGAACTTCCCTTCACCTGCTGCCCTAAGGCATAAATTCGGGATGAGGTACTCGCCTGCCGATCCTCTGTTTCACGACAGCTCCGGCTGCAATGAGGCGGCCGCACACCTCCGGCCTAAGCCCGATGCTGCCACCCAACCTCGCGCGCGCGCGCGAAGGGTACTGACTTTCCTGAACTTCGTCCGAATTCGGACAGGGCAGCCCGGCCTGCCTCCGTCATTCCGGCGAACGCGGGAACCTGTGGACATGCAGGCACGAGGGTGCCTGCGGCGGCTAATGCGAATCCCGGATCACGTCGGAGACCGCTGGCGGACGGCTAGGGGTAGCGGGTCAGAACACCGCCTTCGGCTCGCCCCCCATCATCTGCGCCCGCACCAGCGGGATTGGCGGGCCGCCATAGCTCAGGAACTTGTCGTGGAACGGCTTCCACGCGGCACGCCCGCCCCGGCTCCTCGTCCAGTCGTCGCGCAGGCGGCGGATCAGAAGCTTGCCCATCGTATAATTGAGATAGGCGGGGTCGTAGGTGCCTCGGGCGCTCTGTTGCCGGG
>Ga0196965_1000137_pt1 | contig 55649 bp, 54 predicted proteins | sample S1_20metaG_FD_148668 | JGI IMG/M metagenome (GOLD analysis project Ga0196965, IMG submission 148668) | Soil microbial communities from Anza Borrego desert, Southern California, United States - S1_20 | ecosystem: Environmental > Terrestrial > Soil > Desert | place: USA: California | collected...
GTATGTCCCCTTCGTTGCGTCAAGCCCGATGGACGAGTTTACAGTGCTTCCGATTCAGATTTTCAATTGGGTATCCAGACCCCAGGAGGAATTTCTTGTTAATGGCGCGGCGGCAATCATCATCCTGTTGTTGATAACATTTGTAATGAACGGAATTGCTGTTTACCTGCGAAACAGGTGGCAGAAAAAAGTTAGTTGGTAGACCAAAGTAATATGAAATTAATAGAGGCGAAGAATGTAAATGTCTTTTATGGTGACAATCACGTGCTGAAGGATATTTCTTTGACCATTAAGGAGAACACCGTTACTGCATTTATCGGCCCTTCCGGTTGTGGGAAATCTACTTTCCTTCGCAGCCTGAACAGGATGAATGACTATATCGAATCATTCCGAAAGAAGGGAAAGATATTCATAGACGGAAAAGAGATCTACGAGAAAAAGGTCAGGGTTGAAGAACTGCGGCGTAAAGTTGGAATGGTTTTTCAAAAGCCGAATCCGTTTCCAAAAACGATCTTTGAAAACGTTGCTTATGGCCTGCGCATACACGGCGTAACTGACAAATATGAGATCAACGAGATCGTCGAGAAATCATTGAAGCAGTCAGCGCTTTGGGGTGAGGTAAAAGACAAGCTTGGGAAGCCAGCCCTTTCGCTTTCCGGTGGTCAGCAACAACGCCTTTGTATAGCGCGCACACTCGCAGTGAAGCCTACGATCATCCTTATGGACGAACCTGCTTCAGCGCTTGATCCGATCTCTACAGCGAAGATCGAAGAACTCATTCAAGAGCTTAAAGAGAAGTACACGATTGTTATTGTAACGCACAACATGCAACAAGCCGCCCGTGTGAGTGATAGAACTGCTTTCTTTTACATGGGTGATCTCATCGAGTACGATAAGACATCGGAGCTGTTTACAAATCCGAAAAACAAACAAACGGAAAATTACATCACCGGACGATTCGGTTAAAATAAAAATAACAGACGAATGCCAGCAATTGAACCAGAACTCCAGGCTTTAAAAGATAATCTGCTAGACATGCTATCACTTGTCAAAACGCAGATGCAAAAATGTAAGGACTGTATTGATCAGAAAGACTTATCGAAAGCCGAAGAAGTTATTCATGATGAGAAACGGGTGAATGTGCAGGAGATTGCGATTGATCGCGACTGCGAAAATATTCTCGCCCTTTATACACCTGTCGCAACGGACCTGCGACTGGTATTAGCTGCACTCAAAATCACCAACGACCTTGAACGAATCGGAGATAATGCGAAAAGCCTCGCGAAATTCCTTTTGAACCATTACGAATCACCCTATGAACGATGGGTTGCCGAGTTTAACATCACGTCGATGCTCGATGTGTTGATAGGTATGTTAAAAAACATGGGAGAAGCGCTTAAAAAGGAAGACACAAGACTCGCCACGCGAACCACAAAAAAAGACGAGGCATTGAATGAATACAACAAGAAGGCTTACGCCGTCGCTGCTGATCTTTTGAGAACACATCCTGCTGACGCTAAAGTGCTGCTTATGTTGTTTTCATTAACCAGAGATCTTGAACGCGCTGGGGACCTGACAAAGAATATTGCTGAAGAAATTGTTTTCCATATTGAAGCGAAAGTTGTAAAGCACCAAAAGCGCAAGCAGTAATTGGCGGGTGCTGCATGGGCCTGGTCGCTCTACAGGGCATCGTTTTTTTTCCTGCAGATGCGAATGAAAATTTGCGCGTTATGAAAGGTAATCGACAGAATGAACAAAGGCGAGGTCTTGAAGATAGCAGTGGTAGAAACCGGCCTTCTGAGGTTGATCATCATTCTGAGGTCAGTCACGATATACATGACGGCGTGTACCCAGACCGTTATAATCAGAGAGACTTCGAGGGCGGCTATAATGATCTGGATAATCAGCATGATGATGATCCGAATGCCGGCAGGTATGAGAATTATGACGGGGAAGGCTATTACGGCAGCAACTACGGCAATGTGAACAGCTACAACCTCGGCCGCGATTTCGAATCAAATGCCGGATACCGCGATAGCTACAATCGTCTGACCACGGGTGAGTGGCCGGAGGTGGAAGAAGCGCGCAGAAGAAGAGCTGAGATTGAGCATAGAAATCTTCCGGCTGGCGTTACGCATCGTGGCAAGGGTCCGCGCGCGTACCAGCGTTCCGATGTTCGCATTCAGGAAGACATTCATGACCTGCTTAAAGAAGATCCATATGTGGATGCGAGCGATGTCGAAGTGGTAGTTGACCGGGGTGAGGTGACATTATCCGGAATCGTTGAAGATAAACAAACCAAGAGAAGGATTGAAGACATCATTGATTCAGTATCCGGTGTAAAAGACATTCAAAACAGGTTGCATTCACGCCTGAGTAATGGGCGAATCGTTAACATTAGAAACCGGCAGGCCTGAGTTCCCCGCAGAGCGAAACTTTTAGTGTTTTTACAACTCAATAAATTTTTTGAGCGAGACAGCCTGCGTACGTTCAGCAAACAAAGTCTTCACCGTTCCCCATACAGCGCCGAATAATGCCGAGTTCCGGTACGCGTCAAGACTGGCTTCATCATTCCAGTGACTTAAGGTTGTAAAAATCGTGTCGTCGGATGCGTCCTTCAAAAGCTCGAGGTGCGAGCATCCTGGAAAGTTTCTTATTGCATGCTTATTCGCATTAAAGACATTCAGAAATTCCTCCACGCCTGCCTCAGTGAAATGCATTCTTACAATTCGTACGATCATGTTCTATTTAGTTTGTACTAACATCAGCCTGTAATAATACTCGTCACCAGCAATAATTTTTTATCTTTCGGGCAAATCTTCTCACATGAAAAAACTATCCTTACTCGTTTTTCTCGCCATGCCGTTATTGTGCTACGGACAGGAACGTTCTGCTTCCTACGAAATTGGCTATGCTCTTGGTTTCTTCTTCAGTACTTTCCTGCCTGTTGCCATTGTTGCCATCATTATCTTTCTAATCTACCGATATGTAAAAAAGCGCCGTTCACGAATAATGTAGTACTCGTGTTTCTTAACGCTATTCTTCAAAAACAATATTCACGGCGCTATCGTAGGCAAGGCCCAGAAGCTCTGAAGCATTGCCTTTGTTGATCGCAATTTCAAGCATTCCCGTTCCATTAAAAAGGATCACGCAATCACCTTCTTCCACCTGGTTGTATTGTTGATAAATGCGTCTGAATTTTTCGCCGCCGAACTGAATAACAAAAGCCTTGTCTTTGCTTAAGATATCAAATGCATCTTTAGGAATATTCGTGATCAGGTTGCCAAAACTATCGACCCGCACAACATTTCCACTGATGATCTTTTTAGTGGCTTTTACCTGTCGATCGATTAAGCGATTAAATCCGGGCAACGGCTTTCCTAAATCGGTGATAGAAACACCACTCGCAAGTTTGGCAGCCGCGTGCGCGAAAATATCGCGCTCGGGAAACGTAGTGATGATGTTTTTGTTATAATGAAGCTCCGCTACCTGTTGGTGTGATTTATCACTGATCAATCCAAAGAGACCATTATCCGCGCCGACAAAAAAATGATCCTCCAGCTGAAGAACGATATAGCCTGCACCTTTTCCGCCTGTCGAATTGACGCCCACTAGGTGAACAGTGCCTTTCGGGAATTCACGAAAGCAGGACCTCAGAACATATGCGGCGTGGCCCGTATCGCAAGGTGGAATGTTATGCGAAATATCAATGATTCTGATGCCTGGATTAACACCCAGAATCCTGGCCTTTATGGTGGCCACATAATGATCACTTTCTCCTGAATCTGTTAAAAGTGTTACGATGGCCATTGTTTTGCAATTTTAAGCGTTTTCCATCTTTCGCAGCAAGCTGGCGTACTTTTATTATAGTAATTTTGTTGTTGGTACTAAACCGATATCCACTTGATAGAAAAAGTAGTGAACCTCGATAACATCTCCCTGATCGATTTCCTGGGAGTCGAGAATAAAAATATTGATTCGCTGGCTTCAGCTTTTCCGAAAAGCAGGATCGTTTCCAGAGGTAACCAGATTGTTTTAAAAGGGAGTACCGCGGAAATCGTTCAGATTGATGACATCCTCAATTCACTTATCCAACATTACCACAAATACGGACGCGTTACGGAGGAGAACGTGAAAGCTTATATCGCCCGTGAAGAGGAGATTATGCTGCCGGATACTCCTGATGGCAATTCAGATGATATCATCATTTACGGAACAAAAGGCACTGCGATCAAACCGAAAACCGTGAACCAGCAGAAGCTTGTTGATCAGGCGCGCGATAACGACCTGGTTTTTGCGCTCGGCCCTGCCGGCACAGGGAAAACTTACATTTCGGTGGCAATGGCGGTTAAAGCGCTCAAAACCAAGCAGGTTAAAAAGATCATCATTACACGGCCGGCTGTCGAAGCTGGTGAAAACCTCGGGTTTTTGCCTGGCGATCTCAGAGAGAAAATCGATCCTTATCTGCGGCCGATCTACGATGCGCTCAACGACATGATCCCCTTCGAGAAGCTTCAGTACTATATGGAACGGGAGATCATTGAAATCGCGCCGCTTGCCTACATGCGCGGGCGGACGCTCAATAATGCTTTCATTTTATTGGATGAGGCGCAGAACACCACACCCATGCAAATGAAAATGTTCCTGACCAGGATGGGGCCTGAATCGAAAATGATCGTTACGGGCGACGTTTCGCAAATTGATTTGCCACCAAACCAACGATCAGGTTTGAAAGAGGCGGTCCGGATCCTTTGGCGTGTAAAAGGAATTGGTTTCGTCGAGCTTTCAGACAAAGATGTTGTGCGCCACAGACTCGTTCGCGATATTATTGAAGCTTACAACCACGAGGCTCCGCCGTCAATTCCGAAAGATTCAAACCCGAATCCGCAATCGTAACCGAAAGCGACAAATTCATTAACTTGCCGGCATGTTCCGGTGGATCCCCTATACCTTTGTCCGCATAGTTATATTATTTATCGGCGGCATTGTTGTCGGAATCTTCTTTCCTGAAATCATTGGCAAAGAATTAGCAATTGCTGCGCTGGTCGCTTTGGTGTCGGTTTATTGCGTCATCTGGCTACTCAATCGCTTGCTAAAGAAATCGATCATTGAGCCCGGTCTGATTGCTCTTCCCGCAATTTTCCTCGCCGGTTTTGTCCATGTCGGATTGCAAACGGAAGCCAATGATGCTGAACACCTGACGCGGGTCGAGGGAAAAATCGATGCGTACGTCGCGGTTATCAATTCCTTTGCGGAAGAAAAAACGAAGTCATGGAAACAGTATGCAATAGTCAGTCACGTAAAATCCGATAACGAATGGATAGAGGTTACCGGAAAGCTGTTAATGTATTTTCCAAAAGAGAATTTTAAGGAGCCGTTTAAATATGGAACGCAATTATTGATCGAAGGTCAGCCGCAGGAGATTCCGGGACCTGGCAACCCGGGTGAATTCAATTATCGCAGATTCTTGAGTTATAAGAACATCTATCATCAGGATTTTATCGCCAAAGGAACTGAGTCGGTTGTCGGCACAGCAATCGCTAACCATGTCATGTATTATTCGATCGAAGCACGTGCCTGGGCTTCGTCTGTTATTAAGCGGTACATCACTGGCTCAAATGAGCAGGGTATTGCGGCAGCGCTCATTCTCGGCATAACGGACGGGCTGGACGACGAACTTCTTTCTGCTTATTCCGCTACGGGATCAATGCATGTGCTCGCCGTGTCAGGGTTGCACGTTTCAATCATTTATCTGCTTATCGTTCTGATTCTAAAACCATTCGATAAAACAGCAAGGGGCCGGTGGATTGTTGGTATTGCAAGCATTTTCATCCTGTGGGGTTATGCTTTCATTACCGGATTATCACCTTCGGTTCTTCGGGCTGTTACGATGTTTACATTTCTGACAATCGGAAAAACCATTTCACGGGACACGAATATTTACAACACGCTTGCCGCATCGGCATTTTGCTTGCTTGTCTTCGATCCTTTCCTCATCATGTCGGTAGGCTTTCAACTGTCATACCTCGCTGTCATTGGGATCGTTTACATACATCCGTTGATATTCCGTTTATATAATGCGGAAACGTGGCTTGGAAACCAGACGTGGCAGATAACATCCGTCTCGATTGCCGCGCAACTTGCGACATTTGCCCTGGGGCTGCTTTATTTCCACCAGTTCCCTAACTATTTCCTGTTATCAAATTTGCTGATCATTCCGGTTTCTTACGGCGTGTTGATCGCGGGACTCGCGCTACTTGCAGTAAGCGCGTTACAACCAATCGCGTCGTTTGTCGGATGGATCACAGGGCTGCTGATCAAGTTGATGAATGCGATCGTGAATGCCATTGATTGGCTCCCCTATAGCCTGACAGAAGGTGTGTACATTACTGGGCCTGGGTGCGCAGCGATTATTGCAATCGTGGTCTTTACTGTTCTCACCTTGCAGTACAAAAACTTCCGTTATTTCAGATTGACGGCAGCAAGTGTATTGTTATTTGTTGTATTGCAGTGGTGGAATTATCACCAATCACTTTCTGAAAACAAGTTTATCGTCTATCGCATTCCGGGGCATTCCGCCAGCGACATTATAAGTGAAGGGAAAGTATTTTTTATCACAGACTCCGCGTTTCTTAAGGAGGAAAAGAAAATAGCCTTTCATATTCGGCCGAATCGACTACAATCAGCCGTCGGTTCTGTGCACACGGAATTGCTCAACGCCGCTTCCGATCTTCCCGGAATTTTCCGGGCAGGCTCCAGTACATTTGTTTACGCCCGGGGGCCTTTTACTTTGCCAAGACCCGAACATATCGACTACCTTATTATCGGTGACGAATCGATTTCTGATCTTTCACTTTTATCAACCTTGCATCCTGACACGCAAGTCATACTTGACAGCAGCAATTCTTATCGTTACGTGAACCGTTTTCTGAAAGCATCAGCCGCTTTGAAGATTAAAGTTTTTTCGGTCCTCCACCAGGGATCATTTGAAGCCGTACTTGACCAAACCAATGAGCTATATACTTTATAATGTAAAGGACCGGACCGCGTTTATTACTCTCAACCGACCTGAAAAACGAAATGCACTCAGCCACGAGCTAGTCTCAGAACTTAAATCAGCATTAGAAAAAGCCGAACAGGACGATGAAGTAAAAGTTGTTGTGCTGAATGCTGCTGGTGAAGCGTTTAGTGCCGGCGCTGACCTCGCCTACCTTCAGCAGCTTCAAAATTTTTCTTATGAGCAGAATGTCAACGACTCATTGCACCTGAAAGAGTTGTTTTTGATGATTTACGAATTCAGAAAGGTGGTGATCGCCCAGGTCGAGGGACACGCGCTGGCTGGTGGGTGCGGGCTGGCTACAGTTTGCGATTTTGTATTTGCGGTGCCCGAAGCAAAGTTCGGTTATACGGAAGTCAAGATCGGCTTCATACCGGCAATTGTGATGGTTTTTCTCCTGCGTAAAATTGGCGAAGGACGCGCAAAATCGCTGTTGTTAACCGGTACACTCATTGCCGCCCAAGAGGCAGCGGCAATTGGCCTGATTAATGCTGTTGTTGGAAAAAAGAAAATTGCCGACGAGGTACAGAGGTTTGCGCATGAATTAGTTTATACGAATTCAGGCTCATCGATGAGCATAACAAAACAAATGATCGGTAAAGTGCAGTCGCTTGCGCTTGACGACGCTTTGAATTTTGCGGCTGAAATGAATGCAAAAGCCCGCGCGAGCGAAGATTGCAGAAGAGGGATTCAGGCTTTTCTTGGAAAGGAAAAAATAAGGTGGTGATGATTTTGAACATTGTTCAAATGTTGCCTTAATATTACTTCACTTCGAATTATTGATTGAAAAACTGTATACTTAACGTTCAAAAGAATAACTCATGAAATCTTTATTAACACTAGCATTGGTTGCCAGCACGACTTTCGCGCTTGCGCAAGGGTATTCGGGAGATACCTGGGCCAACGTAAAGACTGCAAAGAGCGGTACAATCTCCCTGGCTTATGTTGAAACGCCAAGTTTCGTTTACAAGGATAAAGCTGGAAACCTTACTGGTATTTGCGTCGACATTATGAATGACTTTGTCGTCTGGGTGAATGCAAATAAAGGTGTGAAGCTCACTACAAAGTTTGTGGGCGACGGCTCCAGCTTTAAAGGAATGTATGAAAAAACAAAAAGTGCGAGCGGCGGCGTTTTTGGAATGGGTAATGTTACAATCACGGACGAGCGTAAAAGGGAGGTTCGATTCAGCCAGCCTTTTATCACGAACTTTGCATTCCTGATCACTCAACCAAGTGTACCGACACTTAACAAGCTTGAGGATCTTCCGCAGACCTTCGGTAATTTTACGGCATACACTGCAAAGGGCACACTCAACGAGAAGAGATTGCTCGAATTGAAATCAAAATATTATCCAGGAATGAAAGTGTCAGCGCTTACTACATCACAGGAAGTTCTTGAAACTGTATTTACGGATCCTAAGTCGTTTTCTTATCTCGATCTTGCCTTTTACATTGAAGCCGTTCAGATGCGAAAGCCGATCAAGCGTCATCCCGTTGGAGATAAGGCATCCGAGCAATTCGGTTTCGTTATGCCACTAAACTCTGACTGGGCCCCTGTGATTGATGAATTTTTTAAGGCAAATGGTGGATACCTGAACAGCAAAGAATACAGAAGTATTCTTATCAAACACCTTGGTGAATCAGGAGTGAAGTTGCTGGCGTCGCGGTAAGCTCAACCCAAAATTGTTTATAAAAAAAACCAGAGCGCGACTCTGGTTTTTTTGTTTTGGTGTGCTGACAGGATTACCCCAGATCTTTTTCCAGCTCCTGCACTTTTGATTCGGCTTCTGATTTGCCTAACGAAACTGCCATCCGGTAAAGTTCGAGTGCTTCACGCTGTGTATCCTTTTTCTTACGAGGCGCAAACTTCGTTCTATCCGCAGCTTCTTCCAGCGCTTTTGCCTGGTTAAAGTATGCTTCAGCCTGATTGTTCAAAGCTTGTGTGCTCACCTCTTCAACATGTGCTTCGAGTGCGGCTAAATTTTCTTCGCGAATCCTGATCGTTTCGGTATTCACGCTAATGACAGAGTCACGTGTGTTGAGGTTATGAGACAGACGTTGATTTTCCGAACGCATGGTTTGAACTTCCTGCTCGAGCGCAGCAATTTGTTTTGTGCGGGCAGCAAGGTCGGCCTTCAGTCGTTTAATTGTTCCGGCGTAAATTCTGGAGTTCTTCGCGCTCTTTTCAAGATCCGCAATTTTCGATTGCGTTTCTTTTACATACGCGCTGATATCCTGGAGCCGGCTTTTGTAGTCGTTGTACGAGGTGCCCTCCACCATATCGGTTCGGAGCAGTTGCCGGTTAGCGTCAATTGAATCGATGAGTACGCCAACTTCCTGCAGTGTTTCCGCTGTTTGCTGGCTGCTTACTAATTCTGTCCGTAATGAATCGACCTCTGATTGCAGCGCTTGTTCTTTTTCTTCATCTCTGCAACTTATGAACAATCCGAAGACGGAAAGCATGAATACGAATTTCCTGATCATAATGATAGTATTGATTTAATTCGAACCAGTTGTATCAAAAAGCCTGCACAGTCAGGCGGCTATCGTGGAAGTAGAGTTAAGTTGCTGTTTTCCAGCGACGAATTGAATTTGGCAACTGGAGCTAAGTCGTCATTTGATTTCAAATGTGTTGACTTATTCAACAAAGTGTAGGAAATTCTATGCCACTGAAATTCTGTGTAATGATGAACTTTGGTTACTTTGTAGGCATTCACCATCGTATTATGAAACCATACTATCTGATTACAGTCCTTTGTCTTTATGCGTCAATGCTCTCGGCGCAAATTCGAAATATTAAGATCGACGAGCAGAGCGCTGATGATCCGTATGTATGCGAGCCTTCAGTGGCTATCAATCCGAAGAATCCGTTGAACATTGTTGCCGCATCTGTACTCAACAATATTTATGTCACCACTGACGGGGGGAAATCATGGACTAAGGTTGACGTGACATCGCCTTTTGGGGTGTACGGTGATCCGGTTGTAATCGCCGATCATAAGGGCAAGTTCTATTTCTTTCATCTCTCTGATCCGACCAACGGCAAAGGAGGCTACGATTCTGAAAAACTTGATCGCATGGTTGTTCAGGAATCTAACGATGGTGGATTTACGTGGAGTGAAGGGGAATCGATCGGATATAATCATCCCAAGGACCAGGACAAAGAATGGGCCGCCATTGATAGCAAAGGCAACGTTTATCTGACATGGACCGAATTTGATAAATACGGAGATCCAAATCCCGATTGTCATTCGCGGATACTTTTTAGCAAATCCAGAAATGGACGTAAATGGTCTGCACCTGTTACCCTATCAGAGATTCCGGGTAATTGTATAGATGACGATTACACAGCAGAGGGGGCCGTACCTGGCGTCAATTCCGAAGGAAAAGTGTTTGTCGCCTGGTCCAATCAAAATAAGATTTTTGTCGACCGCTCTTACGACGGAGGGCAAACGTGGCTTACTAATGACCTTCCGGTGGTGGATCAGCCTGGCGGCTGGGACATAAAAATTCCTGGCCATGACCGGTCGAATGGAATGCCTGTGTTGATGATTAATCAAAGTGAAACAACAGCGCTTAATCATATTTACATTGTATGGGCTGATACGAAAAATGGTGAGAATGATACCGATGTCTGGTTTATCAGGTCTGCCAATAATGGCGACAACTGGACAACGCCTTTACGAATCAATAGTGATGTACCTGGAAAGCATCAATACCTTCCATGGATGGCTGTTGATCAGGTGACAGGATATATTTATGTCGTTTACTACGACAGACGTTCGCACGACGACAACCAAACTGATGTCTATCTGGCATACTCTGTTGATAGTGGCAACTCATTCAAGGAAGTGAAGATCAGCGAAACAGCCTTTGTTCCTACTGAGGAAGGTTTCTTTGGAGATTACACCAACATCAGTGCACATAATGGAACGATCGTTCCGATCTGGGCAAGAATGGATGATGGAAAAACAAGCGTAATGAGTGCTGTTATCAGCCATGATGAGCTCGTGAAAGCAAAGTAGGATGCACTTTACTTCTCAGATTCTTCTGCACCCGGGTCTTAACAATTCCGGAACGAATCATTGGCAAACATGGTGGGAAAAACGATTTCCGGCATTTAAAAGGATTCAACAGTTTGAATGGGATCAGCCTGTGCTGCATGAGTGGATGGAAACGCTTGATCGGGAAGTTAGCGCTTATGATTCTCCGAATGTTATAATTGTAGCCCACAGCCTCGCGTGTTGCACCGTGGTCAATTGGGCATATCATTACAAACGAAAGATCAAAGGTGCTTTATTGGTCGCGCCAAGTGATACCGAATCCGCAAATTATCCACCGGGAACAACTGGCTTCACACCAATGCCGTTGCACAAATTAGCGTTCCCCTCAACTGTAGTAATAAGCAGTGATGATAAGTTTGTTTCAATTGAACGCGCTCAAACATTCGCATCCGCATGGGGTAGCGAATTGGTAAACATCGGCCGTGCCGGACATATCAATAGTGATTCAAAACTCGGGTTCTGGGAATTTGGTCTTGAATTATTATCCCGGCTGGATCGCTCTTAGCAATTACTTCCATCGACATCGCAGGCCTCGCCCTGGGATGCTTTTGCTGTAGCAATATTTTGGAAAGCACGGATGAAGGTTTCCTTCGGCTGAGCGCCTGATATACCATACTGATCGTTGATGATGTAAAAAGGAACGCCGCTGATGCCCATTTGCGAAAGCTCTTTTTCTGCTGCCGCCACTTCCGCATTACCAGTAGAAGAATTCAAAAACAGCTCTGTACGGCCACGATCTAATCCCGATAGTTCTGCAATCGAAAGAAGGTTTTCGATTTTTGTCAGGTCTACACCATCTGTAAAATAAGCTTTGAAAAGACCTTCTACGACACGCGCCTGCTTCCCTTCCTGATTAGCAAAAAGTATCAAACGATGTGCATCACGCGTATTCGGCGATACCAGTTGTTTTTCGAAATCGAAAGCTAGTCCTTCCGTCGCCGCGACCTTCGAAACATTGGCTGTTGTGACGCGGTATTGTTCCTGACCACCGAATTTTTTCGTCAGGTAATCACGTTGGTTAATGCCTTCCTTAGGTATATCCGGATTGAGTTCGAAAGGGTAGTAAGCAATTTCAAACTCGAAGTCCTGTTCAACTTCTTTTACCGCTTCCTCCAATCGGCGCTTTCCGATGTAACACCAGGGACAAACTACATCCGATACTACGGCGATTTTTATTTTAGGCTTCATAATTCAATTATCAAAGATCAAACTCATTTGTGCCGTCGTAAGTTCAAAAGTCACGCCTGGGGTTTTCGATAAATCTCCGTGGCCAACTTAGCATTTCTATGACCTTTGTCTTACTTTTGTGATCTAATACCTGAAAAGCATTCAAAATGACTGTAGATCAAAAAGTTAAGTTCAAGGTTAAAGACCTTTCCCTGGCTGAGTGGGGAAGAAAAGAAATTACGTTGGCTGAGGCTGAAATGCCCGGTTTGATGGCCATACGCGAGGAATTTGGCCCGCAGCAGCCTTTGGCTGGCGCTCGTATTGCAGGCTGTCTCCACATGACGATTCAGACCGCTGTTTTAATTGAAACGCTTGTCGCGTTGGGCGCTGATGTCACCTGGTCATCGTGTAATATTTTTTCAACACAGGATCATGCTGCTGCGGCGATTGCTGCTGCCGGAATCCCCGTGTTTGCATGGAAAGGCATGAACGAACAGGAGTTCGACTGGTGCATTGAACAGACGTTGTTTGCTTTCAAGGACGGAAAGCCTTTGAATATGATTCTTGATGACGGCGGCGATCTTACCAATATGGTGCTGGATCGTTTCCCTGAGCTGGTTCCCGGTGTTCGTGGCATTTCAGAAGAAACCACGACAGGCGTTCACCGTTTGATCGAGCGGATGAATAATGGCAAGCTGCCAATTCCTGCAATCAACATCAATGATTCAGTAACAAAGTCAAAGTTCGATAATAAATACGGTTGCAAGGAATCATGCGTTGACGCGATTCGTCGTGCTACCGATATCATGATCGCCGGTAAAGTGGCAGTTGTTGCAGGTTATGGCGATGTAGGAAAAGGTTCAGCAGCATCTTTACGTGGAGCGGGCGCTCGCGTTATCGTTACCGAAATCGATCCAATCTGTGCCCTTCAGGCCGCAATGGACGGATACGCAGTGAAACGCATGGATGAAGCTGTTAAAGAAGCTGACATTGTTGTAACAGCAACAGGCAATCACAGCATTCTCGTAGATCGTCATTTTCTGTCGTTGAGAGACAAAGCCATTGTGTGTAACATCGGTCACTTCGACAATGAGATTGATGTTGCCTGGTTAAATAAGAACGGAAAGAAGGATACCATTAAGCCACAGGTTGATATCTACACGCTGAGCAATGGCCGCCAGGTTATTCTCCTTGCGGAAGGTCGTCTTGTGAACCTTGGCTGCGCAATGGGCCACCCTTCATTCGTAATGTCTAATTCATTCTCGAATCAAACACTTGCGCAGATTGAGTTGTGGGTGCATGCAAACAAGTATGAGAACAAAGTTTACATGCTGCCAAAGCACCTGGATGAAAAAGTTGCGCGTCTGCACCTGAAGAAGATTGGTGTAGAACTGGAAGAACTTACGCCTTCGCAAGCGAAGTACATTGGTGTTGAAGTGAAAGGCCCGTTTAAGCCTGATTACTACAGATATTAATCTCGATTATCTCATAAGGAAGAGCCCCGGAAACGGGGCTTTTTTTGTGCCCGGTCTTATTCCGAAAGTGGCGCCTTTCCAGTCCGTTGTAACGTCCGGACTATACAAAACCGGGCGTCATATGTTGCAACAGCTAAAAATATTTTCACCGCAATCGTCTGCGCTCATTCGCAACCGCAAACGTTTGCTTCGGTTTTGAAGATTTCAACCGTTTGTATTCCGCGAAAAACCGCTTTTAATTCGACCACCTGAACGGACTGAATTGTAGTTAATCTTCAAGATGTGGGAAAGGCATGGGCTTGAAGGTTATGGATGCATTGAAAAGGACACAACCAAATCATCTATAATTAACCCAAAACAACCTATGAAAAAGGTAACTACGAACCGGGCATCATGGCGTATTGGTATCGCACTCTGTGCATTGCTAATCGCCGGATGTAGCACGGAACCAATCGATGTTCATCCTGAAAAGCAAAACGAAATTCAGGTCACTGAAGAAATCAGCAAGGAAGACGGTCGTCTGCCAGGGCCGGGCGGCGGCGTGTTAATGCAGGCTTTCTACTGGGATGTTCCTGCTGGAGGTACCTGGTGGAATACCGTGAATGGAAAGATCACTGCCTGGGACAACGCTGGCTTCTCGGCAATCTGGTTGCCTCCAGTGTCGAAAGCGCAGAACGGGCCATTCTCAATGGGATACGATCCATTCGACTACTATGATTTTGGAAATTACAACCAGATGGGGTCGACTGAAACGCGTTTCGGTTCAAAAACTGAATTGACTACACTCATCACCAACGCGCACGCCAAAAACATTCAGGTCTACGCCGACATCGTAATCAATCACAACAGCGGTGGTGCGTCTGAATACAATCCGTTCACGGGAGGAAACACGTGGACCAAATTCACGCCCTTATCAGGCAAATTTCAGCGAAGCTATTACGACTTCCATCCGAACGACGCGCAACATTCAGATGAAGGCGCGTTTGGCGGATTCCCGGATCTCAGTCACGCAAAATCTTATGTGAGGGACTGGCTGTGGGTGCGTACCGATGGTGTTGGCAAGTATTATAAAAACACGATGAAATTTGACGGCTGGCGTTTTGACTACGTCAAAGGATTTGGCGCGTGGGTCGTTCGCGACTGGGTGGCGAATGTTGGAGGATTTGCGGTGGGGGAGTATTGGGATGCAAATGCTTCTCTTTTGAAGGGATGGGTTGACGGAACAAGCAGGAGGTCTTCTGCGTTTGATTTCGCTGCGTATTATAAGATGGACGAGGCATTCGATGGAAACAATCTTAACCGCCTCAATGATGATATGCTTTGGAAGCGCGATCCTACGAAAGCCGTTACGTTCGTAACAAATCATGATACAGATGTAATCTGGAACAAGATGCTCGCTTACGCATACATCATGACACACGAAGGATATCCCTGCGTATTCTACCGCGATTATGAAGAATGGTTGAACAAAGAAAGACTTAATAATTTGATTTGGATTCATCGCAATCTGGCAGTTGGAAACACATCGATCTTATATGTCGACACGGATGAATACATTGCGCGAAGAAATGGTTCGCCTGGAATAGTTGTTTACATCAACAACTCCAATTCGTGGCAGGAGCGTTGGATCCAAACCAATTGGGCAAGTCGCGTGATAAAAGACTACACCGGACACTCATCATGGTATCCAACCACCCAGGGCGACAAATGGGTGAAGATTCAGGCTCCGCCAAAGAGTTATACAGTCTGGTCTCCCCAATAACTTCGATTTAAAATTCACAGCTGTCTCCCGAAAAGGAGACAGCTCTTTTTATTCAAATGAAAAATATTTTCTGTCTCCTGGTTCTTGCGTCGTTATTTTTCTCCTGTTCCAGAACGCCGGAAACAAACATGGCTGTTTCCGATAGCATTCAATATCACTTGCGTGGATCTGATTCCAAATTGTCTTTAAGAGACTTTGAGGCTAGCGGAATTGTTTCGCGACAGGAACTTCACTGTTCGTTTACTATTCGAAATGGTGATGCTAAAACATTGACGTTAAATCCGCATGCATGGACGATCCAGGGACAAGAAGGCACCCGGTCAATACCGGTGGCTGTGACTGCTACATCCGAAAAAATCAAAGAAGGAGAGGAGTCGGATGTAAGTTTACGGTTTGCACCGGTACATGCGCGGATCCTCCATCAGGTCGCTAACCTGAGGGGTGATCTCGAACCGAAGTATTGCTTGAATTTGCTCCTGACGGATGACGAAGGCAACGCGTACGAAGAAGTCATTCATATCGCGTCAAAGCCCGAATTATATGCAGCTACTGTTGCCAGGTACGGCATCGAGAAACAAACAACACCCTATACCCTTGCGGGATTCGGTGAAGAAGTTTTCACCCGTGTTGAGGATAACGGCGATCAGGCCCGAACGTTCGAACAGGTCACCGATAACGAAGTATTGCATCAGGGATTCTGGATGAAAATATTTGCGCATCATCGTGAAGACACCATGCGCATTACCTGGCGTTTCCTGAACCAGTCTCATGCGGAAGTTCAGATTGATCAGTCAAAACTTTTACTACTGGCAGGACAGCAACAGCATGCTCCAGTGGGATCAAATCCTGATATAATAACGTTGCCGCCGAGCGGTCGCGCGCAACTGACATTAAGTTACCCGGTGATCCGCACTGATGAATATCAGCTTGACCTTGCGGGTATTTATGATTCGGGCAAATCATCTAGCCCGGTTTTCCACAGAAAACTTTTGTTGAAAAAATTTGACATTCCAGTGAATGATGGAACTACGGCAAACTAGCCGTATATTTGGAAAACCATTTCCTATGAAAATTTTTTTGGCCTCATTTTTTGCCATTTGCGTTCTCGCTGCAACAGGTTTTAAGTCACCCACTAACAATGAAGTTGAACTTTCGTGCATGAAAATGCAGAAGTCAACTAATACCTGTCATTTCAACTTTAAGATCGACGGTGCGAGGTACAGGTTTGTGGACAACGGTTGCAGGTTCTCGAAAAAGAAGGAAGCTATTCTTGAAAAAGCACAGAAAGGCAACCTTGCCCTCGCCAAAGATTGGAAGCTTGAGTGCGCGGAAATAAAACCGGAAAAGGAAACTTCTTCGTCTCCCGATTTCTGATCACGTCAACTTGTGCGGCGTGATTGAAAATACGGTTTCAACACTGTGCGATCAAGCACGATCAGCGCAACAGCGAGGTTTAGAAAAATAACGACGTTCATCATTAACTTTCCGTCGAAGTTGAACGCTGGGGTGGCATTTGGTAAGAATTTTTCCAAATGCTGAACCCTGTCAATAGTGATCGTGGTTTGCGAGTTGTCGAGCGTGCCTGTAGCAATGAGATAAGCGCCCAGTGCTGCGACAATCGTTACACCGAAAATCAGAATAAGACCCTTCGTAAGCCTTCGCCACAATAATGGCCCAGCTTCAATTTTCTGCATGACGTTGCTGGTGAACGCAGCTGAAGGCTCCGGTAATTTCGTCGACCTCAGATACATCTCCATTTCTTTCAGGTCATTGTACTTTCGCTGGAGATTATTGTCCTCGCGAATCAGGTGCTCAAATGCCTCCGCTTCTTTCGCTGTCATTAAGCCGTCAAGGTAGCGGAGCAGTTCGTCCATATATTTTTCTTCAGCTTCCATATTCATAACGTTAAAGCTTCTGTCTTAAGGATTCTCTTGAGTTCATCGGCGAGCCTTACCCTTGCCCGGTGAATGCGCACTTTAATTGTATTAGCCGGCGTTTGCGTAATCTCAGCAATTTCATCTAATGAAAATTCCTGCAGGTAAAAAAGCGACAGCACCGACCTGTCACTCTCACTCATTCGCTCCATTGCCTTGTGAATAAATTTCATTTTGTCTTCTTTCTCAAGTCCGGATTCGCCACTATCACTGGTGATATGCAGACCTTCAATATCAGTTTCTCTTCGTTTTGCGCGGCGTTGGTAACTGACGGCAGTATTAAAAGCGATCCGGTAAAGCCACGTTGAAAACTTCGATTCGCGGTTGAAATTTTTTAATGCGTTGAATGCTTTTAAAAAGGCATCCTGCGCTGCTTCTTCCGCTTCGCCATCGGCCATTATGATCTTCAACGTAATCGCATAAACATAGCGTTTGTAGCGATTGACAAGTATTGCGTACGCATCGGTCTCGCCTCCGAGTATTCTATCAATAATGAGGTAATCCGGATCCCTTGTCATGAAATGGTTGGACGCGTCTATATCTAAGGAAGTTACCGCAATCGGGAAATATTTTAATCAGTGAATCGAAAATATTTTGCGTACCCGTGTAACCACCTGATCCATTTACTGCGTCAAAGCTGCAAACAAAAACAAAATACGTTATGGAAGAACTTGCGCTTATGATCCCGATCTTATCAATCGTCGGATTTTTTGTACTTATAATTTACCTGCGCCGTTTTCAGAATATCGAGCGGATGGCGATGATCGAAAAGGGTGTCGGTCCCGATCAATTTAAAAACTCATCCGATGCATCGGGAACACTTCGGTTTGCTCTCTTGCTGATAGGAGTAGGCTTAGGGTTTCTCCTTGGCTATTTTCTCGACAGAAACTTTGATATGGAGGAGGTAGGGTATTTTTCGATGCTGTTCTTGTGCGGAGGTTTCGGTCTTGCAGCGGCATATATCATAGAAGAAAAGAAAGCCAAAGCCAGGGAATGATACCTGGTCGTATTGCAGTGTGGTATTTTTTCAGCGCGCCTTGAAGCCTGCTTTAAGCCTGGAGATTCCTCAAAATCTGTAGAATGATTCTACATTGAAGGGATGAAAACCGACGTACTGCTAATTGTAAATGACTGAAAATTAAACCATTAACTCGAACTGTTGGATATGGCATGACATTGCAATAGAGAAGCGAAACAAACAAGATTGTTTAACTTAAAAATATGCAAGTCATGAAAAAATTAGTGTTCGCCGTTTGTATGTTGTTTGGTGCTGTTGGTATTGTGAATGCTCAGGATTCAACTTCTTCTCAGTCCCCCACAGATCCGACATCAACTTCTCAGCCTTCAGAAATGAATCAGGATGAGAGTTCAGATGTAGCCATGCAGGAAGATGGCCGTGTTAAAATTAAGTCTCAGGATCTTCCGGATGCAGTGAAGAGCTCGCTGGAAGGACAGGAATATCGTGGATGGCTTGTGAATGCTGCCTATAAAGTTGAATCTGCATCAAACGCTTCCGCTGGCAGCCAGGTTGAAGACGAAGAAACGGCTTCAACATCTTCATCTGATTCAACTTCAGTAAGCGGCCAGGTTGGCGATGAAGAGAATGCAGGCGAAATGGGCGCGCATAACCAGGAAGTATATATTGTTGAATTGAAGAATGGCGCACAAACCAAGACCGTGAGATTTGACAAAGACGGAAAGAAACTTGATGGCGGGGATGAGATGAACGAAGATCAGGAATAATTCTGACGTTAATTGACGACTAATCATTGAGCCCACAGGAAAAGCTGGAATATATCCGGCTTTTCTTTTTATTTTTCAATCCAATATGGCGGCTATTCTCCTCATCGAAGACGATCTCACATTCTCCCGGATTTTAGAAGGCTTCTTAGGAAAGCATGGGCATCGCTTGACCATCGAAAACAAAGGAAAGGATGGATTAAAAACTTTTAATGCGAAAGCATTTGACCTGGTCTTACTCGACTATCGTCTGCCCGACGCCAACGGGATGGAAATGCTTCACGAGCTAAAAAATGTTCGACCAGAAGTTCCCATTGTGATCATGACAAGCTTTAACGATATCAGAACCGCTGTCAAAGCGATTAAAGCTGGTGCCCTTGAATACATTACAAAGCCTGTGAATCCGGAGGAGTTGCTCATGGTCGTTCAGCAAGGTTTGAAAAAGGAAGATGCGAGGGAAGAATCTGGCACGTCACAAGTAGAATCCTTTTCTTTCGTGGAAGGGAAAAGTGACGTTTCGAAAAAACTTCAGGAATACGTTCGCCTGGTTGCGCCCACAAACATGTCTGTACTCATCCAGGGTGAAAGCGGAACCGGAAAAGAGAATGTTGCAAGAACTATTCACCAATTAAGTCCGCGCGTTCGTAACCCTTTTGTTGCCGTCGACTGCGGAGCGCTTTCAAAAGAATTGGCGGGTAGCGAATTATTCGGTCACGTAAAAGGTGCGTTCACTGGTGCAGTGCTCGACAAGATCGGTCAGTTCGAGGCCGCGCATAAAGGAACCATTTTTCTGGACGAAGTTGGAAACCTTTCGTATGACGTGCAGGTAAAGTTGCTGCGTGCCATCCAGGAAAGAATCATTCAGCCAATCGGCAGTAATAAGGAAGTAAAAGTTGATGTCCGCATCATCACAGCAACCAACGACGATCTCGCCGAAAGCGTAAAAAATGGATCCTTCAGGGAAGACCTTTTTCACAGACTAAACGAATTCCGTTTGGACGTTCCTTCACTGAAGCAAAGAGGCGATGACTTTTTTGAGTTCCTTGACTTTTTCCGCGAAAATGCAAACCGGGAGTTGTCGCGCAATGTAAAAAAGTTCAACACAGAAGTGCTGGATCTTTTTGAAAAGTATGACTGGCCTGGAAACCTTCGCGAATTACGTAACGTGGTGAAGCGCGCAGTTCTGTTGAGCACGGGTGATGAGATTGCCTTAAATGCCATACCCGCAGAAATGGTGGATGGCGTTAAGAATAATGGGGTTGATAAGGCTGCTCCGATCTATGACCTGAAATTGTTACAAGAGACGCAGGAGAAAGAAATGATTGTGAAAACATTGCAGGAAGTCCGTTACAACAAATCGAAAGCCGCGCGTATCCTCAACATCGACAGGAAGACCTTGTACCTGAAAATGGAAAAGTACGGGATCGAATAAACGGGTCTTACGCCTGGACGTTTGTTCTAACGTCGTTCAAAAGATTATCTGTCTCGCGGATAGCATTATTCAGTGGCTCCGTGATGTCATTCACTTCTTTGCCAGCGACAAGCAAAACTTCGAGATCATGCCATTGCTTTGAAAGTTGGTGGATTCCCATCTGTGCAATTCGGCCGGCTAGTTTATGGACAAGTTCACGCGCTTGTTTGCGGTCGCGGTTGTTCTTCGCGATTCGCAAGAGACCAAGGTCATCATCGCACTCGTCGATAAATTGTTGCAGGATGGAGTTGAATAACACCTCATCTCCCATCGTCATCTTGCGAACATCACTAAAATCGTATTGGCTATTGCCCGAGGCAGATTTCGTAATGCCCATCGCGGCCAGAAACTCCGATTCGTGGAACGGTTTGGGAAGCACGGCGTGGAAACCGGATTGAATGAGTGACGTTCTTTCTTCCGGCAAAACGTGCGCGGTCAACGCAGTAAAGACTGATCGCGGATAAATTGGCTTCAACGTTTGACAAAGCTCCAGTCCCGTCATCGAAGGCATGCGCATATCAATAAAAATATGCGATACATCGTCATCATGATAGTCTTTTGCCTGAAGCGGATCATTGAAGCTGACAAATTCAATTTTGTTTTTCCGGAGGAGGAGTGAGCATAATCGGAGAATCATCGCATCATCGTCTACAACGATAACCTTTTTCGCTTTGATCGTTGTTGTGGCGGCTGTGGAGGGTTTTAACGTTACCTCATCTGCCGGTTTATCGAACGCGAGGTGAATTGTGAACGTTGTGCCTTTTCCTGATTTACTTGTTACCTCAATCTTGCCCTGCTGAACATCAACGAGTGATTTGGCGATTGTGAGGCCGAGCCCCGTTCCGCCATAAGTTTTTGCAATGTGAGCGTTGGCCTGTTCAAAGTGATTAAAAACTTTTTTCAACTCCTCATCAGTCATTCCGATACCTGTGTCGCTTACGCGGAAGATGCAGGCAAGCTTTCCATCCGTTTCTGCTGCTTCAACAGCAAGGGTAATGGAGCCGGATGGTGTGAATTTTATCGCGTTGCCGAGCAGGTTATATAAGATTTGTCGTAAACGGAAGGGATCACCCAGAACGATCTGATTTGTTATGGCTTCGGTTTTCAATACGACCTTCAATTTCTTTTGCTGCGCTTGTATCCGCATAGAGGATTCAACTTCCTTAAGCACGTTGAGCAAATTGAATGGTTCGTTATCGAGCGTAAAGCTTCCGGATGAAATCCTGCTGTAGTCCAACACCTCATTTACTATGTGAAGTAGATGTTCGGAAGAACTATGGATCGCTAGTACTGCATCATGCTGCGGATTCTCTTCCCTGAGCTGTTCGGTAAATCCAATGATCGATTGCAGTGGCGTCCTGATTTCGTGACTCATGTTGGAGAGAAAGCGTTGCTTGATCTCACTCAGTTCGACGGCTTCATTTTTTGCTTTCTCGAGTTGTCTCTTGTAATAATTACTCCGGCTGATGTCGATGAGAATGAGATAGATAAGTAATGCAGCTCCGGCCACAAATGCGATCATGATCAAATTCATTCGTTGAATCCCCTGGTCGACCGTTGTTGCCGCGAGGTCATTGGAGGCGTTCATTTTTTCCAATTCTTCATTTTGGACTTCATGAAGCGTTTTGAGCAGCTTGTTAACGAAAAGACTATTCGAATGAATGAGGGCGAGTTCACGATTTTGCAATTTGTTTCGTTGTGAGCGCTGATCACGTTCCAATTCTGTCATTACACGGTGGAACTGATCATAGTCAAGATGCTGTGGTGCAATCGAGATTGTGTCGATGTTGACTTTCGTCTCCGCTTTCACTGTTGCGCCATTCTCTGATTTCTTTCGTTTACTGAAGAGTTTTTTCAGAAATCCGCGCTCGTCGGCTTCTGTTACGTTTATGGTATCAGGAGTAACAGTCGTCACGGTTCGCTCTTCGATTGTAAAGATGGTTGAATCCTGCTGTTGCTGGCTTTCGCGAAGCAGTGCAGCCAGGGTGTCAAGCTGGGTTGAAAACTCTTTGTTATTAGCCAGCTCCGCCTTTACTTTCATGTACGCTACAAAACTTTCATTTCGTTTATGAAGCACTTCTGTAAGCGACTCAAGCCGTTTACGCTGGGCTGTATCCCACGGAAGCGCGATCAACGAGTCGATCATCAGATCGAGATACCCTGACTGATCCAGAAAGTACTTATAAGGACGCAATGGATTTTGAATCGCTTCAGCGCGCTGCTGTTGATCGAGCATGGTAATTTCTTCAAATACCTTGTTTAACCGGATTAATTTTTCGTTCGGCGAAGACAACGTGTTTACGGTGCCCATCATCTCGCGGAAGGAAAAACGCGTAATGTAAAATGCCAGGGCAAAGGCAATAATTGCCAGGAAGAAAGCTGCGAGTATTTTTCTTTTCACTTTTGGTGCTGCCTGTAGCTGGTGATGGGTAACATTACTATGCCATTAGAACGATGTTTCGCGTCAGATGTACACGCGATTTCCGTGGATAGCGGCTGTGAAAGACAAATGGCATGTTCTGCCGGTAAACAAGCTAATCAGGACTGAACAGGACGCGCATTGGCGGGCTTTACAACAATCGTCCGGCCATCCAATTCGGTTTCGTTCAGTCCCGCGATGGCAGCCCGGCCTTCTTCTTCGCTGGACATTTCTACAAACCCAAAGCCTTTCGAGCGGCCGGTATCTTTATCTCTGACAATTTTGGCGGAAGTAACCTGGCCGAATTTTGAAAATGCTGCCTCCAATTCTTCCTTACGTGTTCTAAAGTTGAGTTTTGCAACGAAGATGTTCATAACAGTAATATTGGTTGAACAAAGCGAGAGAGTTAACCAATATAACAAATTATCTTTTAAGATAGAATACCTTTTTTCGGCTTTGCTAGGACGGTCATACGCCCCGGCCGCGGATGAGGCGCAGTAAAATCGCAATCACCGCAACTACAAGCAGAATATGGATCAGGTTTCCTACACTGAATACGAAATAACCCAACAGCCACCCAATGATCAATATAACTGCGAGGATGTACAAGATGTCGCTCATTGTTGTTTTTGGCAAAGAAGCGTGAAAATCTAATGCCGGCCGGGGAAGCGCGGCCTGCCTTCGTCGATGCAGTGTTAGCTACCTGTTTGTGGAAATATTTACAAGCTGGTGTTGCTTTTCGCTACACGCCACAAGCGGGCATATCTTACCAACGGTTGAAAAAGCTGCTGGCACTTAATTTTGACTACTCCTGGCAGAACAAAGCTATACGTTATGAACATTTTGATCATTGTGTTGTCGTTGGTAAGTGCTTATGTATTGTTTGTTTCTGTGTCGTTCTTACTGGCGCGCGTGTTTTTTCAAAAAATTGAGATTGATGAGTTGAAGGAAAAACACCAGTTGATGAGGGCAAGACAAAGAAAGGTGATGCGTGCGTTGAGGTAGTTTGCTTATGCGATTACCTGGTTCTTGAAAGGTATGAAAGTAAAACGCCTGATGTTTTTTCACCAGGCGTTTTTTTTAGTTGCTTTACGATGATTGATTAATAGTCGTAATCGTAATCATCGTCAATGTCGTCGTCACCTGCATTCAGGTTGATCGACAGATACAGTTGGGCAACCTGGTTCTTTGCGTTACCAAAAACTCTTCGTGCACCACCACTGTCTGCAATCGGATTTAATCCATAGTTGTAACGCGCACCAAGTTGGGCACCTTTTCCAAGATTGAACCCGATCCCGCCAACTAAACCGTAATCCCAATCATCGAAGTTACGACGATCAATAGTATCAAATTCGTTATTTGGATTACCGTCGTTGTTTTTGATCTCGGCTCTTAAGAGATAAGACCAGTATGGACCTGCGTGAATTTCAGCTGCCCGGCCAAGCTTGAACACGGCCAAAACAGGGATGTCAAGATAGGCAAGGTTAAACCTCTGGTCATAGTTAACACCAACACTTTGCGTTCCTCCCGAAACGTAAGTTATGCCGGTTCCTTTCGTTGAATAATTAATCTCCGGTTGTATTGCAAAAGCTTCGCTCGAAAACAGCTGCGTATAGAAGCCGGCATGCCAGCCGACGCGTGCATTCTCTTCGTCGGCGTCACCCACGTATAAATTACTGAGGTTTAAACCGCCTTTGAAACCGACACGCGGTCTCTCCTGAGCTTGTGCATTTGTTACCGCCAACACCGATAGAATCCCCGCACATAGCAACAAATAAACATTTCTCAATTTCCTTTTCATAATCTGTTTTTTTAATGGACAAAATTCCCTCCGCCTATGTGTTAGGAATTCTGTGCCACCATATCAACTTTTCAATTTTAGCGTCGGTGGAAGGTTTAATTTCATCTTTAAACCGCTCCCGGTTAACAGAATTTTAAAAAAACTAAGAAAAACTGCTGCTGAAAATAAATTTGAACTTTAGTATGAAATGCGTTCGGTGACTGTAGAATTTCTCCCTCAGCCCGTTGTCGTTCAACACAACACATTGCATTTCACACAGTTTATCCACCAATGATCCAGTCTTCCGGCTATTTGACAACGATGGCATCAGAATTTGATTCTCATGCGTGATAAAGGATATTTTATGAATCAGACTACAGGAAAAGTACTAGCAGGGTTTGCATTAGGTGCGGTAATCGGTACGCTTGCGGGTTTATTGCTCGCGCCTGCCACTGGAAATAGAACAAGGAAAAATATTAATAAGAGGGCTAAAAAATTGGTAAGGCAATTGGAAGGATATATGGGAATTAAACCAAAAAGGGCCGGGCGAAAGTCAAAGGCTCAAACCCATTTAAAAAACGGTCGTGCACCGGTAGCCAGCAGATAGTTAATATAGGTAATGTCGCATTCCTCAGCAGTTTGAAAGTGAGCATGGGTGATCGCTGAAGTGAATGTTCATTACTTCCAAGCCATCATTATCGCCTGATGATGGCTTTTTTTTGATGGTACAATAATTGAAGTAGGAGTAGTAGTTGGGTCTTAATCTTTAAAGTTATGTTACGAAGGAAATTGATAAGCATGTTGATTGGGTTTACAATCTTCATGGTGATGATGGGAATGCAACTGATACAATGATCAGCAACAAAGTTCAGTTAAAAAACCGTTTCCACTTTTTTTGTGGAAACGATCATGAGTGCCGGAGCAAACTTTTATTCGAGGGCTTTCACGCCGGGTAACGTCTTACCTTCAAAATATTCGAGTAGTGCGCCGCCACCGGTCGAGACATAACTCACCTTTTCGCTAAAGCCCATCTGGGCAACCGCAGCAGCCGAGTCGCCACCACCGATCAGGGAGAACGCTCCTTTATCAGTAGCGCGCACTACAGCTTCAGCAATCTTACGTGTTCCGGACGCAAATTTCTCCATCTCGAAAACACCCATAGGGCCGTTCCAAAGGATTGTTTTTGATTCCTCAACAACTTTCGACAAAACCTGGGAAGCCTGGGGACCGATGTCTAAGCCCATCCATCCTGCGGGAATAGCATTATTATTTGCAATGTCTGTATTTGCGTTTGCATCGAATTTGTCGGCAATGACGGAGTCAATTGGCAGATGCAATTCAACGCCTTTTGACTTCGCTTTTTGAATAAGCTCTTTTGCCAGATCCAGTTTGTCAGCTTCAACGAGTGAGCTGCCGATATTTCCGCCCATCGCTTTAAAAAATGTGTACGCCATTCCACCACCAATGATCAAATGATCAACGGTGTCGAGCAATCTTTCGATGATGAGGATCTTATCCGAGATTTTGGCACCACCCATTATTGCGGTGAAAGGTTTTTCGGCATTCTCCAGCACTTTTTTCGCATTCTCCAGCTCAGCCGCCATTACAAGGCCTGCGCATTTCTCCTTCATAAATTCCGCGACGATTGTTGTCGATGCATGAGCGCGATGTGCAGTACCGAAAGCGTCATTAACATAAACATCGCCGAGCTTTGAAAGTTTTTCCGCAAAGGCGCGATCACCTTTTTCTTCCTGCTTGTAAAAGCGCAGGTTTTCCAAAAGCAAAATTTCGCCTGGCTTTAATTGTGCGGCTTTTCGTTCAGCTTCTTCGCCGATACAATCATTTGCGAATTGAACTGGTCTGCCTAATAATTTTTCGGCTGTCTTGATCGTATGTTTCAGGGAGTATTTTTCTTCCGGGCCTTCTTTCGGTCTGCCCAGGTGCGACATCAACACGCAGCTTCCGCCGTCATTGAGAATTTTCGTCAGCGTAGGGATCGTTGCACGAATCCGGTTATCATCGGTAACATTAAAACTTTTGTCCAATGGCACGTTGAAATCCACACGAATTAGTGCACGCTTTTCTTTGAAGTTGATGTCTTTAATAGTTTTCATTACGATATGGTCTGTTTTGATCGGGGCCGAATTTAGTAAAAGCAGTCAGAGCCGCCACCTCACGCCGCGTTTTTTTCCGCAAACGTTTGACTGCGAATCAGTCGCCGAAACTTATCCCAAGCCCTCTGGCAGCCTGTACCAGGTAGGCATTTTTGCTAACGAAATTGTAGTCCTTCGTCGCCTCAGCGAGTGTCACCGCACTGATGTCGTTGTTCTTGAGTGCCACCATGTGACCGAATTTTTTCTCCAGCACGAGTTCGAAAGCTTTTACGCCAAACAATGTTGCCAGCACTCTGTCGTATGCCACGGGACTTCCGCCGCGCTGCACATGACCAAGCACTGTTTCGCGGATCTCTGCCTTGCATCCGGCATCTTTAAGTTGTTTTGAAAGTTGGTACGCGACTCCTCCCAGGCGCACGTGCTCCGAACCTTTTTCTCCCACCGATGAAGTGATGCTTCCTTCCTTAGGCTTTGCGCCTTCTGCAATCACAATGTTGACAAATCCGCGGCCTTTTTTATAACGAAGGTTTATTCGCTTTACGATTTTTTTGATGTCATACGGAATTTCCGGGATGAGACAAACCTCGGCGCCGCCCGCGACGGCCGTGTGCAACGCGATCCACCCGGCATCGCGTCCCATTACTTCCATGATCATGACACGATGATGGCTTTCAGCTGTCGTAACGAGTTTATCGAAACTGTCAGTAGCAATCTGAACGGCAGTTTGGAAACCGAATGTCACGTCCGTCGCCGAAAGGTCATTGTCGATTGTCTTCGGTACACCTATCACGGGGATTCCTTTCTCGAATAAAACACGCGAGATCTTTTGAGAGCCGTCGCCGCCGATGTTGATCACCGCATCGAACTTCAACGCCTTCAGTTTTTTCACCAGCTCGTCGGAGCGGTCGCGGAATTTGACCGATCCATCTGACTGAATGGTGGGGTATTGAATCGGGTTTCCTTTATTGGTTGTTTTGAGGATAGTACCGCCTTTGACATGAATCCCCGCAGTTCGGCTTCGCGTGAGTTTGATGATTTCCTGCGGCTCATTCAAAACGCCATTGAAAGCTTCAACGCTACCGTAAATTTCCCAGTCTCTTTCTTTTCGCGCGCGTTTCGCAATTCCACGGATTACAGCATTTAATCCAGGGCAGTCGCCACCCCCGGTAAGAATTAATACTTTCTTTGTCTTCTGCATTGGGGGGTTGATTAGTGATTGTAATTTAAAAATCAGCGTTGTCCGGAGAAATTTAAAGAAGAAAAAACGGGAAAAGAAACGGATTTGAGTCTTGCGACAACCTGGTAAGTCCTTAAAACAAAGCCTTATGGATCCTGAGCCGCCAGGGATGTGCGCTGCGGCGAAGGTATCTCCCCCGATGTCAAGTTAGGTTTCGAAAGCACACGCATGAGCCCAAGATTAAGAGTAAATGAAATGCGTAGACTGAGATTCTTCGGCGCCCTTCGCAAACCCCCTCGCCTCAGGAATCCGTCACAACGATGGTAAGCCCGGAAAACAAGTTGATAAGTCCTAAATTTTAATCTTTCTCCGCGGCAGCGCGACGGAGCCTATCGTTGATCGCCTGCCCGATACCAGTGTCTGGCACAGGTTCGGCGAGGATAATTTCAACGGGCATTTTATCAAAACTTCGCAGGGCGGCAAAAAGATTTTGCGCAGCCTCTTCAAGAGAACCCTTTCGGGATAGGATGTATTGGTAAGGTGTATTATAATCCGTAGTGAACGTTAGCAACCCCGTATCATGTGCGGGATATTTTTGTAGCAAGTCCAACATCTCGCCAAGAATCAATTTTTTAGCGGGCGCATAATGGCTTTTCAACTGTCCGGGCGCCTTTGGGTTCGAAGTTGAATATGGTTGAATGATAGCCTTGCCGGTGACACTCTCAATTGCCTCCACACTCAGTCCGCCGATGCGGTAAATAACGGCAACATCGTTTTCAAATCCGACGATCGTCGATTCAATTCCAACCCTGCATGCACCGCCGTCGAGAATGTAGTGGAGGTCGTTACCGAGTTGTTCGTTTACATGTGCCGCCGTTGTCGGGCTTACATATCCAAACGGATTTGCACTCGGCGCAGCCAATGGAAAATCCAATGCTCGCAAAAGGGAAGTTGTAAGCGGATGATTTGGACACCGAACGCCAACTGTACTTAGGCCGGAGGTTACCAGATCGGGAATCATTGGTTTTTTCTCCAACACAAGCGTGAGCGGGCCAGGCCAGAATTTTTCCGCCAGACGCATTGCCATCGCAGGAACGTTTTGTGTGTACATGGTCAGCTTGTCGGGCGACGGGATGTGTATGATGAGCGGATCAAATTGCGGACGTTTTTTGACGACGAATATCTTCGCTACGGCTTCCGCGTTAAGTGCATTGCCGGCCAGGCCGTAAACCGTTTCCGTCGGAATGGCAACCAGTTCACCTTGTTGCAATAACTGTGTTGCTTTGTGAATGTCTGTTCCCGTTTCGGCCATGCGGAGGCAAAGTAAATGATAAATCAAGAATCATTGTTGTCCGGTTAAAATAAAAGGAGTCTGATAAAACCACATTTCACAGATGGATTCACCGATCTCCCGACGGTACTGAATAGGCCTGTGCTGTGCCAAGCTACAGGTGTTATTTACTTTTACGCACTCCAGGAACGTGGTACACCATTCGTCGATAACATCAGTAATCTGCCAGTTCTATTGTCGTTTTGTTTGGGAATAAAGCATTTGAATACAGATCATTTTTAGCCCAAAGGCATCCTTGGCGAACGCGGTCGGGAAGACGAAAAAACGCTCTTTCCCGGAAGGAATGATTTCATTTTTCGCGGCAAGGCTGAGCCGAACTAAAAATTTATTCAGGCGTTAGAAGAATTATTTTACGAAAACCGAAAAGTTGTTTCTGTGTTCCAACAAATCGTTTACGAAAACCAAGAAGTTTTTTTCGTATTTCAACAAATCATTTACGAAAACCAAGAAGTTTTTTTCGTGTTTCAACAAATCATTTACGAAAACCAAGAAGTTTTTTTCGTATTCCAACAAATCATTTACAAAAACCAAGAAGTTTTTTTCGCATTTCAACAAATCACTTGCGAAAACCAAGAAGTTTTTTTCGTGTTAGAACAAATCATTTACGAAAACCAAGAAGTTTTTTTCGTGTTAGAACAAATCATTTACGAAAACCGGAAAATATTTCCGGCGTTCTAACAAATTGTTTCTGAAAACTGAAAAACATTTTCCGCATTAGAACAAATTATCTTCGAAAACCAGGAAAAGTTTAGCCGTTAGAAGAGATTTTTACCGAAAACTGAAAAGTTTTTTCCTTTATAGGTCACGCACCCTGGCGACTCAAATAATTTCATTTACCCTGCAAACATCAACGATCTGTCCATTCGGAATTGATATCTTAACGAGCAGGGCGGCGGGTATGAGGTCTCACGAGGGGTTGTGCGGCATGCATGTAGGTACGAGTAAAAGGAGCCACGATCCCGATGGCTATCGGAACCGAATTTTGCTACCGGCGCTAGCCGCAGCCTTACGCATGCCGAAAATTCCGTTCTTTTCGTGGACACTCAGCCACACTCGAAACCACTGAGAAAGTTATGGCACTATCATGCAAACAGGTAGTGTCAAACAAGAGGCCAGCAGGAAAATTTTTCCCGGACACTAAGGCATCAGGAATTTATCTTCGCGAGGGAGCTGATAACAACAATCGCAAGTCGCCTTCCGGGGGACGGATTGCCGTTTGGTTAATTTCAACTTTTCTGACAACTTGAGCCGTTTTATCACGTTCAGCCCTGTGAAGAAGGTATGGAAATCATGAAATATGTTAAGGTCGCGTTATTGATCTGTCTAGGTTGTTTTGTTTTCGTGTCAGCTTGTAAGAACGACAAGGAGAAGGAAGCAGCGGAATCGACCGTTCCTGTTATTTATTACAAAGTAAAAAGTACCTGGCCCCACGATACCGAGGCTTTTACACAAGGCCTTGTTGTACACAATGGTTTGCTTTACGAAAGCACCGGGCAGGAAGGGAAATCATGGATCGGTATCGTTGATGTAAAAACCGGCGAGGCTGATAAAAAGGTCATTCTTGATGATAAATATTTCGGTGAAGGCATTACCATTCTGAATAATAAAATCTACCAGCTTACCTATACAACGAAGGTTGGATTCGTCTACGATCTGAGTACGTATGAAAAAATACGCGAGTTTCCACAGCCGTTGAAAGAAGGGTGGGGGATCACGCACGACAATAAGAACCTCATCGTGAGTGAAGGTACTGAAAAGCTGTTTTTTCTCGATACGACTACGCTAAAACCCGTGAGATCCATTGTGGTGAAAGATGACCAGGGCCCTGTTACGAAGCTCAACGAGCTGGAATATGTTGATGGATTTATCTATGCCAATATCTGGGAGACAAACAGAATTGTAAAAATTAATCCAGCTGATGGCACTGTTGTCGGTCGACTTGACCTGACTGCGCTCGCGCAGAATGCAGCGCTCCGTAATCCTGAAGCCAACGTGTTGAATGGCATTGCATATCATCCGGGAACAAAGCTTTTTCTCGTCACCGGTAAGAACTGGCCCTCGATTTACATTCTTCAATTGAATCAATAATATCATGAGTAATAAAACCAGATCAATCCTGAAAGCCATTGCCGTTATCATCGTTTTACTTTGTGTGATGATGCAGCTTGGATGGGTTGTCATTCCGATTATTAGTCCATATAAATTCTGGATGGTTGTTATCGCATTCGGATTGTTGCTGATCGGATCGAAGTAAACGTTTAAATGAGTGATTATGGAGAGCATCAACATTAGCGAAAAGCTTGCTCAGTTTACAGATCACTGGAACCCGCGTATTATCGGTGAACTGAACGGCCAGCACGTAAAGGCGGTTAAGCTGAAAGGTGAATTTATCTGGCATCATCACGAAACAGAAGACGAAATGTTTATGGTGATCCGGGGTCACCTGAAAATGGCTTTTCGTGACAAAATTGTTGATGTTAAAGAAGGTGAGTTCATCATTGTACCGAGGATGGTTGAGCATAAGCCCATTGCTGAGGAAGAAGTTGAAATTTTACTTTTCGAACCCGCGTCGACGTTAAATACCGGTAACGTGGAGAACGAACGGACACGAAAGCACCTGGAGAAAATTTAGAATTATGGCTGAAGAATTAATCATCGCTGCATCTGCGGATAAAAAAGAAAAGTATGAAACGTTGTTGCCGCAAATAGATGCCATGGTTTCGGGCGAGACGGACACGGTTGCCAACCTGGCGAACATTGCCGCTGCGCTTAAACAAACACTCGGGTTCTTTTGGGTCGGATTTTATCTTGTGAAAAATGATCAGCTTGTGCTTGGACCATTTCAAGGCCCAATCGCCTGTACACGCATCAATTTCGGTAAAGGTGTTTGCGGGACTTCATGGAAAGAACGAAAGACAATTGTTGTTCCGGACGTGGATCAGTTTCCCGGACACATTGCCTGCAGTTCGGCGTCGAAGTCGGAGATCGTGCTTCCCGCATTCAGGAGCAACGAAGTCGCGCTGATACTCGATGTGGATAGCGATCAGTTAAATGATTTTGATGAAACAGATCAGCGTTATCTTGAGTCTCTGATGCGGATTATTGAAAGAACTTTATAGTGCGAACGTTCCGCCACCGAAACACACAACATGCTACACGACGAACTTCGTCAATTCTATACAACCCGGCGATTAGCTTTTGATCGTTCGTTTCAGCAGGTTTCCGCTAAGATCAATGTTATTTCAAACCTGAGGCTTCTGGTAGCGATTCTTGTGATCGTTGCTGTGTGGGTTGGTTTTAAATACAATTACTATTTCCTGAATGTAATACCGGTTCTCTTTGTTTTGTTCGTGGTATTGATGCAACGTCACGCACGACGGTTCGCCGAAAAGACACGTTTGCAGAATCTTATCATTATACAGGATCGCGAGCTGCAGGCGATGGAGGGAAATGTGAGTTCGTTCGAGGCTGGTGCTTCTTTTATTGATACGCACCATCCATATACACATGACCTCGATATTTTTGGGGAAGGTTCGTTGTTCCAGTATCTGAACCGTTGCGTTACGCATGATGGAAAGAAGATGCTCGCGCACCGGCTTGAACATCCGCTGCCGGACGTCGGAAGCATTATTGAGAACCAGGATGGTGTAAAGGAACTGGCAGCCATGCCTGAGTTTTGCCATGAGGTGCAGGCAACCGGGATGCAGATCGAAGATTTGTCTGGCGACAGACGACAATTGTCCGATTGGTTGCAACAAAAGCCGTTTTTATGGGGGAGACAATGGATGGCGTTCGTTCGCTGGATGTTGCCATTAGTTACGATCGCGCTGCTGGTGTTGTCTTTCCTCGTCGATGGGATCTCGCCTGTTTTTTGGTTTTGCGCTTTAACACAGTGGGCGATTCTTGCGATACATCTGAAAAAAGTAAATGCGTTCCACCAATACGTAAGCAACAAAAAAACGGTGCTCGCAAAATATGCAGAGCTCTTGAGATTATTTCATTCAACCCGATTTCATTCGGAAAAGCTGGTCGCGTTGCGAAACAAAGCATCTGACGGGCACCTGCGGGTTCTTCAGTTATCAAAACTGGTAGGTGCGCTGGACGCGCGACTCAACTGGATGACAAACCTCGTCGTGAACAGCTTTTTGCTTTACGATCTTCAATGTATTTACAATCTGGAAAAATGGAAGCAGGAGAATGCCAGTTCATTACTCCAATGGCTTGACACCATCAACGAGTTGGAAGTACTTGTTAGTCTGGGCACGTTGACTTTCAACAACGCGCCCTTTACATTTCCCACGCTTAATACAAACAGAAATCTCAATGCGAAGCAGATGGGTCATCCGTTGCTTCTTTCAATGGAGCGTGTTGGCAATGACATCATCATGGATCCGGCATCGTCGGTTGCTATCATCACGGGCGCAAACATGGCTGGCAAAAGTACATTCTTGCGAACACTTGGAACGAACGTTGTGCTCGCGTTGTCCGGTGCACCGGTGTGTGCCAAATCATTTGATTGCCCATTAATCTCCTTGCGCACCGGCATGCGTACAGCCGATTCGTTGCATGATCATCAGTCGTATTTTTACGCCGAGCTGAATCGCCTCAAGCGAATCGTTGATGAACTGAAGGAAGGCCGTAATCTTTTGATCCTGCTGGACGAGATATTGAAGGGAACCAATTCTACTGACAAGCAAACCGGTTCCATTGCCCTTGTGAAACAATTGGTCGATTATCCAAGCCTGGTATTGATTGCCACGCATGACCTTGCACTCGGCGACCTCGAGTACGAATACCCGCACCGGGTTCGGAACTTTTGCTTTGAACCAAAAATCGATAACGATCAACTCTCATTCGATTATAAATTGAACCGCGGCGTCGCTCAGAAAATGAATGCAACTTTTCTAATGAAGAAGATGGGCATCATTCCATCGTCCACACAGGAGTGAATATTTTTTGATCTGTCTAACTTTTTTGTAACCATTTTCCAATCCTCACGTTTCATCCAGCATCTTGTGTCACAAAGACACAATGGATATGAAGAAGAAGCCTGAAGGAACATGAAAATTAATTTTAAAGACATCAAGCCATTGGTGGCTGACGCAACAATCGTAGGAACAAGAATTCTGTGTCAGTTTAAAGATCAAAAAACAGGGCAGGTCGTTTTATCGGGAGCAGATCTTCCAAATGATGTTAGCATCATTGAAGAAGAAAAGCCTGGACTAATTTCAAAATTCACATCTATTGCACTGTTTGGCAAAAAGGATAATAGCCTGTCCGTTGTGAAAGAAAATGCTATTGTTGAAGCCTTTCACAAGGTCAACCACCAGTTCGAGAACAGGAATGGGAGATGGCAGATCAGGGAAACTTTTCAACCAGTGAAATAGATCCTGTTTCTCCAGGATCACATCTTTATCACATAAGCATAGATTCGGGGCATTCAATTCCAACATGTGGTGTGCTTCCGATGGTCGGAATTACCTGGTGACACAGTGGCGAAAACTTATCCACGGATACGCCCGCGGTATCTTGCTGCGGCGCGGGCTGCCTTAGGGTTCGATCGTTTGATCTTGACTTTCTTTCGTTTTGGTTCTTTGTTAGGCGCTACCTCCGGGAACAGATCGTAAGTCGCCCTGGCGGTTGCAGTTTGCGCCGGGTTTTTTTTGAAGGAGGAACAACCGGCAACAGCAAGTGCAGCGGCCATTAAGGTGATCAGGATCGCACGTATCATACTTCACAATTCTATCGTTCGGAATAATATTTCTATGCCGCACGATGTCATCAGGACGGAGCCTTTGTCCGCAACGTTTGAGGTAAATACAGTAGCCTGGGTGAGATACAATCCGGGAAGTTTGTGTAATTTGTGGGAAACCTTCCCATCATGAATACTTTCAATCGCCGATCCTGGCTTAAGACTTCCCTTGGTGTCGCAGGCTCGATTGCAGCAACCCCTTTTCTCGCTGAACATTTGATGGCTGCACCGATGAACCCGACGGAGGAGTCGTTTTTTGCAAAGTTGCCAGCGACAATAAAAATCCGCTTAAACGCGAACGAAAATCCATACGGGCCTTCGGGTAAAGCGAAGGATGCCGCAGAAAAAATTCTTTCGGAGGCCAACCGTTATCCGTTCCAGGTTGTGCTCGAATTGAAAGAAATGATCGCAAAGAAAGAGGGCATCACGCCGGAACATATTGCCATTGGTGCAGGTTCTGGTGAATTGCTTTGCGCGACTGGCGCAGCATTTGGCGTGCAGGGCGGTAGTATTCTTGCGGCAAATCCTACCTTTCCATTGCTGATGTCCTATGCTGAGGTTTTTGGCGCGCAATGGGATAAAGTTGATCTGAACCAAGATCTGGAGGTTGATTATTCGGCGATGTCATCTCGCGTAAACAGTGACACGAAACTCGTGTTTATTTGTAATCCCAATAATCCAACAGGCACGTTTGTAGATCCGTCAATTGTTCGTTCATTCTGTGAGGAAGTATCAAAACGCGTGACGGTGTTTTCCGATGAGGCTTACATTGAATTTCTTGAGCCTGCACAACAGCAATCGATGGTGGAACTAGTGAAGCAGGATGCGAATGTTATTGTGTCAAAAACGTTTTCGAAAATATATGGACTTGCAGGTTTACGCATTGGGTATGTGATCGCGAAGCCAGACATCATTAAGAAGATCACAAAATACCAGGCTGGATTTTCGGTAAATCAGACTGCGATTGCTGCCGCGAAGGCGGTATATGGCGACGAAGAGTTTATGAAGATGTCTCGCCGGAAGAATGCCGAAGCTGCGAAAGTGCTGACAGATTATCTCGACAGGAATAAATTTCCATACGGTAAATCACTCACAAATTTCATCTTTACTGATATTGGCACGAACGCTCCGACACTGGCTGCGAAGCTTGCTGAAAAAGGAATCGGGATCCGTGCATGGGAATACCAGGGAAAAATATGGAACCGGATATCAGTGGGTACAAAACCAGAAATGGAATTGCTGGTAAAGTCGATGTCAGAAATTATCTAGACTGACTTTCGTTTTTGTTTCAGATCGTAGATCTCGCGTTTTATCGCGCATGCGCAAAATGGACGAATTTTTTTCTGTGATTGTCTCAATCTCATCAAGATGAATCCACGCCAGTGCATGTGATTCTTCGGTGACGGTAAACGCTTCTTCCGACGATGCTTCGAGCAGCAGGCGGATATCATAGTGATAATGGGCGGACATCTCCTTATGCGCCGGGATCAGGTGAACGTCAATATCGAATATATTTTCGTCAAAAAGCCGCAGTGATTTTAATCCTGTTTCTTCAAGCGCCTCGCGAGATGCCACACTAATGATATTTTCATCGCCATCGGCATGGCCCCCAGGTTGCAGCCAACGATTGAGCTTAGCATGGTGTGTAAGCAAAACCCGGTCACGATCCTCATTGATGACCCACGCCGAGCCTGTGACGTGGCCAGGCAGATGTGTGCGTTGAAATGAATCAGGGTGTTGCAGCAACGCGAGAAACTGACGGATAAAATAATGCTCATCCGCATAGGTTGTTTGATAACCCTGCAGATGAGCAATTAATGAGGAACGAGTTGTCATCGAATCAGCCTCTTCTACTGAATGATGATGGTCACTTTATTCATTTTTTTGGCTTCGAGCTTCTCGGTTTTTTCGCCGCCGCCGGAATTGTCTTTGTCATCTTTACGTACGATCACATAGTACGGCATTGATTTCAACTCCTTAATCTTAACGTATCCTTTCTTGTCGGTAACACCTTGCGCGGCAATATTCGTTTCATTCGTATAATCCTCTTCCTTCTCAAACAACATCACGGTTGCGCCTTCAACGGTATTGCCTAACTCATCACGCACAGTTACATTCAACGAAGTTTTGATGATCTGAAATGAGAAGCTTATTAATATGGCAGCAATGAGGAACGTGGTAGTTAATATTTTCATCACAGTAACTTTAAACATTAAACATTAAACTTTGAACCTTAAACCTTAAACTTTAAACCTGGAACCTGGAACTAAATTATCTGAGCACGACTACACCATTCCTGTATTCTTTGATCCCCTGCTCAGGTTTGTAGCTACTCTTGTATTTAATCAAATAAGTGTACGTTCCCGGAGGGACCAATTGACCTGCATTATTCTTGTATCCTCCGTTCCAGCGAAACGCGCGTTCTTTCGAATAATACACCATCTCGCCCCATCGGTTGTAAATGAAGATCTCGAAGTCTTCATCAGCGATGAAAAATGTGAACAAGGCGAATTCTTTATTTAGCCCTTCTGGTCTGAAGGCGTTTGGTCCGGTAATACGTGGATCACATTCATCGACAAGCGTTGTCTGATCGGAGCTTGGACAACCGAATGAATTAATGAGATCTACTTCGTAAGTGCCGATGTCTGTAGCCGTGTAAGTTTGTGTTGTTACGCCTTCTTCAGACCCATCCTTAAACCAGTTGTAGCTCAGGAAGCCGGGCCCTGGGTCAAGCGTGACTGTCGTTCCAAGTTCAGGATCAGGACAAATGATGCCTGTGTCAGTAAGTGTTCCCTGCGTGACAGGCGATACGGCGATTGCGACTGAGTCCTTTGCGGTACATGCGGAAGTACCGGAGGTTTTCGTTACTTCGATTTTGTAGTAACCTGACCGGTCATCGGTAACGGTTAGCTCGTTATTCGTTTGACCAGCTTCAATAACGAAATTAACCGGAGATGTCGTCTGCGAATAAGACCAGACGAAGTTGATGATGTCAGATGCATCCCAGGGAACTGGCGTTGCTGCAAGCGTAAAGTCAGTTCCTCTGCAAGTTTGTGGCGCAGCGAGATCGACGGTGAAATTTCCGATCACTTCGGCCGTAAGTTCGTTTGATTCAAGAACGCAACCTGTAAGGGTATTCCGGGCGAGTACCTGATATACCAAGCCATCATCAGTATTTGTGATTATTAATGTTTGCCCTGCTGAAAGCTGTGTTCCAGATTGCGCCGGACTTGCATTATTTCTCCACCATTGGTATACATAATCACCAGTAGGTGTTGCTGTCAACGTCACGAGATCACTACAGGCATCTGATTGCATTAGCGTAGCAGTTGGCACTGCTTCGAAGTTTAGCGTAATTACCGTATCCTTTTGACAAAAATTTGTGCTTCGTAACTGCAAGTCATATTGGTAAGTACCTGAGGTGGTCAGATCTGGAAATACCTCAAATGAAGTTTCTCCACCAGCTATCAATCCTGGCCCGTTCCAAAGTACGCCGAGATCTGCATCCGGAGCCACAACCTCTAAACTTACAGGTGTACATTCTTCAATAAGGATTTCATCAATTGGAACCTGTGGATCCTGTCGGATGGGCGCAACAGGCGACACTGCGGTACAACCATCGTTAACTACCTCAACAAGATAATTGCCATTGTCTACCTGCAAGGTCGTGACGAAAGTTCCTGCACTACCTGTTAAGGTTTGATCGGCGCCAATTTGCGTGGTTGTAGATGCGCCGTAAATACGGTAAATAAAATCCGTTTGCGATGGCGTAACGGTGACCTCAATCGGCATACGGTTCGTCGTGGGGTCGTTACATTGTTGTCCGCGATCTATGGCAACATTAAAGGTTGCGTCGGTAAGTCCAATGGTGGTTCTATCAAAGCAGCCAGTAACCTGATTAGTCACATTTACATTGTACGCTCCTGCCTCCAGTCCTGGAATATTGATTGGCGTTCCGCTCGGCCCCGTTTCATCCCCGGATGTGATTTGAACCGGATCACGTGTCACCGTGTAAAAAAAAGTTCCAGTCGCTGTAATTTCAATTTCAATGCGTCCATCGCTGTTTCCGCATGCAGTAGGGTCAAAGCCCGTTGCATTGAAAGTAGCATCGGGATTAACTACAAAAATGACTGAATCACGAACGGAACATGTCGTGAACGGATCTGTAACCTGTACTCTGACAACGAAGGTGCCAGGGTCTGCGGAGGTAAGGGAGTATTGTTGCGGGTTCGTGACCGGCGTAACGTTTGTGCCGTTATTTGTCCAAACATATGTAGAGCCTGGGTTTGCTGCGTCGAAAATAATTGTTCCTGTATTCTCACAAACGGTCTGATCAGGGCCAAGTTCTACCTGTGGCCTGTTGTCGTTCACTACGTAATCGTCCCGTGTGGCAACGCAACCATCTGCTGTTGTAACGGTGACGCTATACGTTCCGCCTGATGTTGGTGTAATTGTATTGGTCGTTTCCCCTGTAATCCATAAAAAGGTGAATTCACCAATCTCCGGGTCGGCAGGATCGACGGCGGTAAGCTGTGTATCGCTTGCGGCGTTACATAAGATAGCATCGTCTGCCTGTAATGTCGGCACACGATGGATGGTTATCAGCGAGTCAATGGTATTAATCAATCCGACACATCGGTTCGAAATGATTAACCGGATATTATAGTCTCCTGGCTCATCGAACGTAAAAGCAATTTCTGTCAAATTTACACCGCTTTCCGCGTGCAGTAACGAATTGGCTGCATCACGGATCTGCCATGTAACGGTATCGATGGGATCAGTGCCGTTACCCGTAAAGATCACTTCCTGGTCTTCGCAGCTGTTCGATACCACAATGCCAGGTGCATTCACGAAGTTGTTCAGGTTCTGAATAAAATTAGGTAGCCCTAACGTCGACGTTCCACCGTTCAGCGGAAAGTCGTTGAGCGTAAATGTTGATGCAACATCCGGATCTTCGTTGGGTGTGATCGAGCTCAACGAAGCTGATCCGTTTGTTGCAACGTAGATCGTTCCATTTGGGCCAACCTGGATGGCGCCGATCTCTGCACCGGGATTGATAGGAGCGAAGGCGTCGACGTATGTACCCGCAACAGAGTCGTAAGCAAACTCATGCAGCATGCTTGTGGATCCACTCGTTGAAACGAACAGCTTTTGATTGCCGGGAGAAAACTCAAGTCCGTAGACCTGTCCATCCGCTTGTTGAAGGTCTATCGTTCGAAAGTTTGTTACCGTTCCAGTTGAATCAATGAAATCAAAAATCTCAACTACGTTTGAAACACCCGGTGTCGACAACGCCACAGCAAGAACGCCATTCGCACCGAGTTCCATGTAACCTCTCGCATGTTCCGCGATGGCAAGAGAATGATCGGAACCGATGCTTGAAATGACCGGGTTCCCAATTCCCTGCGCTGTCAGTGGGTACGCCCGGAAATTATTATTGCCGTATTCATGTGCGATCAGCCAGTTTGCGTTTCCGGTAATTCGCTCCGTATTTTTTGTAAAGAGCACTTTACTAAATACGTCACCTGCTCCGTTCATAGGTTTTAGTCCGCCGTATAAGCCGATCTTAAGATCAAACACCGCATAACGCAGTTCGTAATTATCAGGCGCTGTGGGATAAACTTCCTGTGTAACGAAAATGTAATAGAGTGTCGGGTCAGAAGGGAACGGAATGATCAGCGCGGATTGTGTTGCATCCTGACTTCCACCCAAAGTTCCCACCGAATTACCGAGACGGTCAAATGCTTCTTCGCCATTTGTAGAAACGATCACCTGTCCGTTTTGATCCGAGATCACTGCCGTACCTTCATTCGAGGAGAAAGTGCTCTGGAACGCTCTTGGTCCGGCATCAACGTCATTGAAATCAATGCCGCCCTGCTGGCCAAATAACCAGATGTTCGCGCGTTGATCTTCGGCGCCATATTCTTTGATGTTCACTCCGGCTGATGCAGCGCAGCCACTTCCGTCACCGGCAATTACGTAGTAATATCCAGCAGAGTCTACCGGAGTAAGTGTCAGCGAAGTTTGTCCGGCAAGCGCTCCACCTGGACCATACCATTGAATCTGCGACGGAGTGCCCTGCGCGGTTGCCGTCACCTCGAAAGCATTGCAAGGACTTCCATCTGAATATACAGGCGGACTTGGCGGCGGGTTTTCCGGAAACGTAAGTTCGCAACTACAGGCTGTCGTATCCTGCACAAGCGTAAGTTGAATATCAAAGGCAGTGACGTTGACAGGTTTGGTTATGAACGCACTGTCGCCAGCAAGGTATGCGGTAACGGTTACATTAAAGGTGCCAGACTCAGAGTATGTATAAACCGGCGCCCACTGGCCTGATGTTCCATTTGCCGCATCACCGAAATTCCAACGGAGACTATCTGCGCCTGGCGTCACCGTTGGAAAGAACGATACGGGGGCGTTTTGGCAGCTTCCAACAAAGTCAAAATCGACGGTAAGGTTAAGTTCGGTGTCAGGAAGGAATGAGGGAAATTGTCTTGCACGGAAGTCAATCGCACCAAACGGTAAGGGTTCATACCCGGCTTCGCTTGCAACCGTGTCGGGATTGGTGATGCGTCCTACAAGGAAAGGGCCGCCGGCGGCAGCCTGGTAGATATGATATATCGAGCTGTCGGGTGCCAGTTGAAGGCCATAGCTTTGAAAAACTTCAGTGACTGTGTCAGGAGACACATTTGTGTTCGCCATATCAAACTGCAGCAAAAGGTTCTGTCGAGAAGCGTACAGGTATTCGCCTGTGTTGCTCCATGCTACATCGTATAATGCGTAATCTCCAGGGGCCAACGCTCCAGTGAACGCACTGTTAAAAATGACGTCATCAAAAGTTATTTCTCCTGTTACGTTGTTGAAATCGTAAGTCGTAATATTTCTATTGGCTTCGACAGGAGCGACTGCGAGTTTCATGCTCACCGAGTCGTACGCAATATGAGAAGCCGTGAATGTAAAAGGAACTGCAGGCGTGTAGTCTGTGGTAGCGCCTTCACCTGTTGCGAGAAATTCAGTGACGTGGAAGGTAGCACTTGCAGGTAAATGTGTGATCAGCCAGTAACCATCGCGCGCATTATTAGGAACAAGTATCATTCCTTCCGAGGCATTCACAACTCCAGTAGCCTGATCTCGGATTGTTACATCTCCGAGAGGTGGTCCCGGAAATAATGAATTTCCAAACTGGTCGATATCCACTTCATGATAGAATACAGCGCCCGGAGTCGTCGCGGTTGCTGTGTTTGATAAAATGAAATACCTGTTCATGCTACCAGGTACACGTGCGACTACCGCCGATTGATTACCGCTTTTGGAGCCTTGTAAGAGTGCTCCGCCGGGCATCGGCCTGTGCGTGCGATCAAAAACATCCACCCCGTCTGAGTAAAAAAGCAATGCACCGCTTGAAGGATCTGATGCCACTGCGCCACCCGCGTCACCGTACCCTGTGATGTCTGTTGTTGGGCGCGTAGTGATTCGGGCTATATCGTCTGGTTGTGAGAATTGAATTCCATTTGCGCTATTTCCCATCCACCAGTTTTGATCGGTACGATCCTGGGCTGAGAGAGAAAATGACAAAATATGAAAAGCAAGGAGGCAGGAGAGTCGGATCAATCTTCTTTGCATGACGGTTCCATCACATTTAACAGGTGAAATACTAATCATAAGCCAGGCTTCTTCCAAAAACGTTTAAGTTGACAGAAATTATACAATTTGCCTAAAATTAAGCGTTTAATCGGTATATATAAGGAGATCAATACGCTATTGTGTTGACTGGTACTGTTGAATATATCCGCACTTTTAGTGTAATGGCGGACAACCGAAAAAGTAACAAGGAATGGCAGATCTTTTTTACAGTTGAGACTACGTAATGCTCTTTGCCCAAAGTAATACGCTTTATTTTGTTTGAATTTTTGTAAAAACGTTAATTTGCCTTGATTGCATACTTATAAATCACCTGAAATGCACCAGTCACCTTTATCCGGGTCATCGTTTAGTTTTTTATCCCGCATCACACGTGAGCCATTTCGGGTGGCTAGTCTCTGGCAAATACACAGAAGAACCGCCTTCTTGTTCTTTAGCGCATTAATATTGGTTTGTGCCGAACCGGTAACTGCACAGGATCCTCAATTCTCGCAGTTTTATGCTGCACCTTTGTACTTGAATCCTGCCTTTGCGGGATCAACGGGGCAGGCGCGTGCCGGAATTAATTATCGTAATCAGTGGCCTGCGATCGACGCAAATTTCACAACCATGTCCGCCTACTTTGACTACTTCATCGAGGATAAGAAAAGTGGCGTCGGGATGTTATTAACGCGCGACACAGAAGGACTTGCCGGCTTGCGTTCTTTAAGCCTCGGACTTCAATATTCATATGAGATCGAGTTAACGGAATACCTCGGGTTTCGTCCCGGTGTGCAGGTAGCGTTGTTCAATCGCGATGTGAACTTTAATAAGCTAACTTTTGGCGACCAGTTCGATGCGGCAACCGGTGAGTTCATCAACCCGACAACCGCAGAAACATTCAACACAAACTTCAGCAAGACCTTTGTTGATCTTTCATTTGGCGGCGTATTATTTACCCGCGTGGCATGGCTCGGCGTGTCTGCAAGCCATTTGAATCAACCCAATCAATCGCTTATTGACGAAGAAAGTAAACTTCCGATCAAGCTGTCGTTTCATGGCGGATTCAAGTTTTACATGAAGCCAGGTGTTATCGAGAATGGAATTTATTCGCGTACAGCTGAACGAAGCATTGCACCGGCATTTCAGTATCGGCACCAGGGCAAGTTCGATCAGATGGATCTTGGATTGTATTTCACGTTCGAACCAATAGTGCTTGGCACCTGGTATCGCGGCGTACCTTTCAAAGAGGTTGAAGGATTTGTCAATAACGAATCGCTTGTCCTGTTGCTGGGCTTTGTAAAGCTTGGCGCGAAAGACGCGATCAACGTTGGGTACAGCTTTGACTACACGATCTCCAAGCTCGGTCCCGGTAGTGGTGGGGCGCATGAGTTCAGTCTTGTGTACACCTGGCCTATGCGAAATCCACGCAAGCCACCGGCGGACAAGCTCGTCATTCCTTGTCCTGATTTTTAATTCTACTTTTCAACAACGGTTTCGGTTACTTTCCAACAGGGGTGAAAGAAGCATTCAGCCCTCTTATTATTTGTGCGCGGTGAACACGAACAGATTTGTCTGTTGAGACCAGTTACGTAAATGGCTCATCAACCTGTCTTGATGTGCACACCAGTGCAAACGATTCCTTCCAGGTTTCAGCGCGCAAAGAATTGTGTCATTGAGCGATCATCACGACACTTTGGCGATAGCAACACCTTACCGAACTTTCGTTAGCAGAACTTTTTTATTACAATCTTCGTATAGCACTTGTCATTATTAAATTTTTATGATTTAATTTTGCATGAGTGATTGACTTAAAAGAGAGACTAAAAAACAACTGAATGATTTTCATCTGACGTTTAACTTAAAACACCAAGAAAGAAATTGAAAACATTGTTCACCATTCTAACAGCAGCTACGGCTGCTAAACCCACAGCAAGAACTGCTCAGTTCTTACCTTCTGCCTGCACGGTGACCAGGCGACCGCGACCCGCACGCTGTAAGCGTATCTGATATCTCCATCAACTTACTGTTGACAAACATCACTGTGTCAGGGACACAGCGATGACCATGCTTTTTAGCACAAAGGGTTCGTTCTATACATTTTCAACTTTTTCAAAACATTGGAAAATCAAAATATCATTGTCAGGCTTGCTACGTCTGGCGATACACATTATGCGGAAACCATCACAACAGAGATGGAGGAATCTGCCAAAGCGCGTGGCACTGGCATTGCCAAGCGCTCTCCTCAGTACATCATTCGGAAGATGGAGGAGGGCAAGGCAATTATTGCTGTGACTGAAGACGGAACATGGGTTGGCTTCTGTTACATCGAAGCGTGGGAACACGAAAAGTATGTCGCGAACTCCGGACTGATTGTGTCGCCAGCATTTCGTAAAACCGGGATAGCGACAGAGATCAAGCAAAAGATATTTGCGCTTTCGCGGAAGAAATATCCGAACGCAAAGATATTCGGACTCACCACCGGTCTCGCGGTTATGAAAATCAACTCTGACCTGGGTTATGAGCCGGTAACGTATTCCGAGCTCACGACTGACGAGGAGTTCTGGAAGGGATGCAGGAGTTGCATCAATTACGAAATCCTCATGAGCAAGAATCGGAAGAACTGTTTGTGTACCGCGATGTTGTTTGATCCGGAGGAAGCTGCGCAGAAGGTGAATATGACACTTCCGCCCGTCAGAACAACTGCAGCTGTTGCTATTGATCAAATTGTACCTGATACACAACGCCATCGCGTATTTCAAGGCAATGCGCGGTTGTTTGAGCGTTGGCTACGCTTTAAGCAGTTCGTGTTGCTGAAAGGGTTCAGGAAAAGAAACGACGAAGTAGAAGCGGGAAAGAAACGGAAGTCGATTCTTAGCTTTTTCTTTTTCGGGTAACAGTTTGAAATCAAGGATTGAGTTTAGTTACGATTAATAAGTAAGTATTAAAATGAAGAAAAAAGTAGTTCTCGCCTTCAGTGGCGGCCTCGATACATCATTTTGTGTTAAATACCTGGGTGAAGACAAAGGTTATGAAGTCCATACCATCACGGTGAACACTGGCGGCTTTGATGATGAGGAGATCAAGGCCATTGAAGACCGCGCAAAAATGCTTGGTGTTGCATCGCATCAAACAGTTGATGAAACAAGAAACTATTACGAGAAGGTAATAAGGTTTCTCATCTATGGTAATGTGTTAAAAAACAACACATATCCGCTCAGCGTTAGCGCCGAGCGCATGTCGCAGGCACTTGCTACAGCGAACTACGCCAAATATTTGAAAGCAGATGCAGTTGCACACGGTAGCACTGGCGCAGGAAACGATCAGGTTCGTTTCGACATGATACTTAATATTCTTGTTCCCGGTATCGAGATCATTACACCGATCCGTGATTTAAAATTATCGCGTGAGGAAGAGATTGCTTATCTGAAGTCGAAGGGCGTAGAAATGAATTTTGAGAAGGCGATGTATTCGATCAACAAAGGGCTGTGGGGAACATCCGTCGGTGGGAGGGAAACGCTGAAATCACTCGGCATGTTACCGGAAGAAGCGTGGCCGACACCTGTATCAAAATCGGGTAGTGAAGTTGTCAGGCTGGCTTTTGAGAAAGGCGAGTTGAAGAAGATCAACGATGTTCATTACGCGCATCCGGCAGAGGCGATCCAGGCGCTGCAAAAAATTGCGTCCCCGTATGGAATCGGTCGCGATATTCACGTCGGCGATACGATCATCGGGATCAAAGGACGTGTTGGGTTCGAAGCTGCTGCGCCGATGGTGATTATCAAAGCACATCATGCGCTCGAAAAGCATGTACTTACCAAGTGGCAGTTGTCATGGAAAGACCAGTTGTCGCAGTTCTACGGGAATTGGTTACACGAAGGGCAATATCTTGATCCTGTGATGCGCGACATTGAAAGCTTCCTCACAAGCACACAAGCGCACGTGACGGGCGAAGTTCATATTGAATTGTTGCCGTACAGATTTCACGTGCTCGGTGTCGAATCGCCATTTGATCTGATGTCGTCAAAGTTTGGTAAATACGGCGAAATGAATCTTGGCTGGAGCGGGGATGATGTGAAAGGATTCTCGAAGATCTTCGGTAATCAAACGATGATCTATCATCAGATCCAGAATAATGCAGGGCAGCAGGCAACGAACAATCAATAAAGAATGACAGAAACAATTATGATAAAGGCAGGAATCATCGGCGGCGCGGGCTACACAGGTGGCGAAACAATTCGGTTGTTACTCAATCACCCGAATGTCGAACTAACATTTGTACACAGCAGAAGCAATGCGGAGAATCCGTTGCATTCAGTTCATTCCGATCTGATTGGCGAAACGGAATTGTGTTTTTCTAAGAACATCGCGGCGGACGTTGACGTGTTGTTTCTTTGTCTTGGTCATGGAGAAAGTAGAAAGTTTCTCACGGAGAATGAGCTGCCGAAGTCTGTTCGTGTCATTGATCTCAGCCAGGATTTCAGATTGGGAGATACAATTGCCGGACGGAAATTTGTTTACGGACTGCCGGAGTTAAATCGTGCGCAGATCGCGTCTGCTTCGAATATTGCAAACCCGGGATGCTTCGCGACTGCTATCGAGCTTGGTTTATTGCCATTAGCAAAGCACGGATTATTACAGGAAGTTTATGCAACAGGTATTACTGGGTCGACCGGAGCAGGACAAAAGCTGCAAGGGACAACACATTTTTCCTGGCGGGCGAATAATATTTCCGCTTATAAAACGCTCACGCATCAGCACGTGAAGGAGATAACAGCTACGTTGAAAACACTTCAACCTTCATTTGGAGCGTCGCTGCATTTCGTTCCCTGGCGTGGTGATTTTGCGAGAGGAATTTTCGTAAGCTCGGTCGTGTCAACTGACAAAAGTTTAGAAGAGATAAAGAATATTTACAGTGCGTTCTACGAAGGGCACGCGTTTACTTTTGTTTCAGAAGGTGCTGTTGATCTTAAACAAGTTGTGAACACAAACAAATGTGTGATTGGCATTGAGCACGAAGGGGATAAGATCGTCGTTCATTCGGCGATTGATAATCTTCTCAAAGGCGCGGCGGGACAGGCTGTTCAGAATATGAATCTGATGTTTGGTTTTGCCGAGTCAGCAGGGCTGAAGCTTAAAAGTATTGTGTTCTGATCACCCCCATAATTAAAGCGATTTTAAAATGAAACTTTTTGACGTATATCAGCTTTTCGATATTAATCCTGTCAGGGCTGAGGGTTCGTGGATTTGGGATGATAAAGGTGAACGATACCTGGATCTTTACGGTGGCCATGCGGTGATCTCAATTGGCCACTCACATCCGCAGTATGTTCAATCCATCACTGAACAGCTGAAACAAATCGGTTTTTATTCCAATAGTGTTAGAAATGATCTGCAGGAGAAGTTGGCTGAAAAGCTTGGGAGAATCTCCGGGTATGTCGACTATCAGCTTTTTCTTTGCAACTCAGGCGCTGAAGCCAATGAAAATGCGCTGAAGCTTGCGTCGTTTGTTACTGGACGTAAAAAGGTGATCGCTTTTAAAAATGCTTTTCATGGTCGTACGTCGGGTGCGGTCGCGGCGACTGATAATCCGAAGATCGTTGCGCCGTTCAACGCCAATCACGAGATCGTTTTTGTTGATCTGAATGATGAGCAGGGGTTTTCTGAAAGTTTAACACCGGATGTTGCGGCAGTTATCGTAGAAGGAATTCAGGGTGTTGCTGGAATTCGTACTCCAGACGACGCTTTTATGCAGCTTATTCAAAAGGCCGCGCGCGAAAATAGATCATTGTTCATCGTTGATGAAGTGCAATCAGGGTATGGACGTACCGGAAAGTTTTTTGCGCATCAGCACGCCCGTGTTGAACCTGATCTGATCACTGTTGCAAAAGGCATGGGAAATGGTTTCCCCATTGGTGGTGTGCTGATCAGTCCAAAAATAAAACCCTGGGCCGGAATGCTTGGGACAACGTTCGGCGGAAATTATCTCGCCTGCGCGGCAGGACTCGCCGTTCTCGATGTAATTGAAAGCGAACAACTCATGGAAAATGCCGGAACAATTGGTAACTTATTACTAAATGAAATTGCAGGCATCAGCAGCGTTCACGACGTAAGAGGACGCGGTTTGATGATCGGATTCGATTTACCTGAGAGTTCTAAAACGCGCGAACATTTACTGTACAGACATCGGATCTTTACAGGTGAGGCAAAACCCAACACCATCCGGCTTTTACCTTCGTTGGGTTTGAAAAAGGAAGAAGCATCATTATTTATTTCTGCCCTTAAACAAGAGCTGTCATGAAAAAATTTATTTCTGTCCAGGACGCAGGTGACATTTATCCATTGGTAAATAAGGCATTGCAGTATAAAGCAGATCCGTTTCGCGATCGTTCATTGGGTACCAATAAACGTGTTGGGCTCATCTTTCTCAACCCGAGCATGCGCACGCGACTCAGTACGCAGATTGCTGCGGCTAATCTCGGCATGGAGTGTATTGTCTTTAACGTGGGGCAGGAGGGATGGACATTTGAATTCGAAGACGAGGCTATCATGAGCGGAACCACTGTTGAGCATGTAAAGGATGCGGCGCCGATACTTGGCCGGTACTTCGACATTCTTGGTATTCGTACGTTTCCGTCATTGCAGAATAAAGCCGATGATTATAGCGAGTTATATATACAGCAATTTATCAGGTATTCGGGCGTGCCGGTAGTGAGCCTCGAAAGCGCGACACTACATCCTTTACAAAGCCTGACGGATATTATCACGATACAGGAAGCGTTTAAGGAGAAGAGAAGGCCAAAGATCGTTCTTACGTGGGCTCCGCATGTAAAGGCATTGCCGCAATGTGTCGCGAATAGTTTTGCGCAATGGGTGAATGCCTGGGGCCATGCCGACTTTGTGATCGCGCATCCCGAAGACTATGAACTGGATCCTGTCTTCACCAAAGGCGCTTCGATCTCACACGATCAGGATTATGCGCTGAAGAGTGCTGATTTTGTTTACGTAAAAAACTGGAGCACCTACCACGATTACGGCCGAGTGTATTGTAACGATCCACGATGGATGCTGACGAGCCAGAAATTATTGCAAACGAATCATGCGAAAGTAATGCATTGTTTACCCGTTCGCCGGAATGTGGAGTTGAGTGATGAGGTGCTGGATGGATTCAGCAGTATTGTGACACAACAAGCTTCCAACAGGGTGTGGGCTGCGCAGGCGGTATTGAGTGAAATGATAACATCCCATTCATGAGCCAGTTATTTGTTGTCAAGATCGGAGGGAACGTGTTGGATAATCCTGTTTCGCTCATGCAGTTTCTGCGCGACTTCGCCCGCATCGATGCACCGAAAATTCTTGTTCATGGCGGAGGTAAAATTGCAACGAAGATCGGTCAGGGCCTTGGTATAGAATCTAAATATATTGATGGAAGAAGAATCACGGATCAGCAAACATTGGAATTGGTAACGATGGTGTACGGCGGACTCGTCAACAAGCAGATTGTGGCTCAGCTGCAAATGTTGGATTGTAACGCTTTCGGTATGACAGGTGCAGATGGCAACATGATCAAGGCTAAAAAGCGAGCTGTAAAAGAAATTGATTTTGGATTCGTTGGTGATATCAATGCTGAAAGCGTGAACGCAACTTTTCTAAATTCACTGCTCATGGAAAACACGGTTCCTGTTTTTGCACCGCTCACGCACGCGGCTGGCATCATGCTGAACACGAACGCAGACACAATTGCTTCTTCACTTGCGGTGGCTATGACAAAATATTTTAACGTGAGACTGATCTTCTGTTTTGAGAAAAAAGGTGTACTGCGGAATGTTGATGAAAGTGATTCTGTCATTCGCCATCTTTCAAACGATATGTATCAGGATCTATTAGAGGCCAACGCCTTTGCTGACGGTATTTTACCCAAGCTCGAAAATGCTTACGCGGCGATTTCGGCTGGCGTGCATGAAGTATTGATCGGGGATGCTGCTGACATTTTAAAAAACACGGGAAAAGAAACTGAGGGTACACTCATTACATCATAAATGAACAAAGAAAAGCAACTTGACGAGACAGCCATCCATTTGCTGCAACAGCTTATTGCCACACCCTCCTTTAGTAAAGATGAAGATCAAACGGCAATAATTATCGAAGGCTTTTTCAAGCAGCGTGATATCCTGACCGAACGTTTTGGTAACAACGTGATCGTGCGGAATCGTTATTTTGACAATGACAAACCAACAATTTTGCTGAATTCACATCACGATACAGTTCGTCCCAATGCCGGCTATACACGCGACCCGTTTTTAGCAGAGATTGAAGATGAAAAGCTTTACGGACTTGGCAGTAATGACGCGGGCGGCGCGCTGGTCTGCCTGATCGCAGCGTTTCTGCATTTTTACCCGGAGAAAGATCTTCAATACAATCTTGTTCTTGCTGCAACCGCTGAAGAAGAGATATCCGGCACAGGTGGTATCGAAAGTATCCTCGATAACCTGCCAGTGATTGACTTTGCGATCGTTGGAGAGCCAACGCAGTGCAATCTGGCTGTTGCCGAACGCGGATTAATGGTTCTTGACTGTGTAGCGAAGGGAAAAGCAGGGCATGCTGCGCGCGAAGAAGGTGTCAATGCCCTTTATAAAGCGATTGACGATATTCAATGGTTTAAAACATATTCGTTTCCCAAAGAATCCAGAACGCTAGGAAAAATCAAGATGAGCGTAACGATGATCAACGCAGGTAAACAGCATAACGTGGTACCCGAAGCGTGTGATTACACCGTTGACGTTCGTGTGAACGATCAGTATTCCCTTGAAGAAGTGCTGGACACTATTCGCCGGCATGTTAGCAGCGAAGTCAAGCCACGATCAATGCGCATGCGGCCATCAGGCATCGCGTTGGATCACCCGATCGTTACGGCAGCACTTGCTTCCGGCTTGACGACCTTTGGTTCTCCGACAACTTCCGATCAGGCTTTGATCCCCGTTCCTTCCGTGAAGATCGGTCCCGGTGATTCGGCGCGCTCCCATACGGCAGATGAATTTATTTATGTCGCCGAGATTGTGGAAGGCATCGGGACTTATATCAAATTATTAAATGCTGTTCTGCACTGACGTGCGTAGGCGAATGAATATTGAATTCAAAGGAATGAAACTCTGGCAAAAAGATAAAGTATCATTAAAAGAAGTTGAAGATTTCACCATTGGTCGCGACCCGGAAATGGATCTGTTCCTCGCCAGGTTTGATGTACTAGGTTCGCTCGCGCACATTATGATGCTCGAATCCATCGGCTTGCTTAGCAACGAAGAGCTTGACATTCTCACAACAGAACTCAAGGAAATCCACCGTTCGATCTTATCGGGAGATTTCGTTGTCGAAAAAGGCGTTGAAGACATTCATTCGCAGGTAGAGTTTCTGTTAACGAAAAAGCTCGGTGATATTGGAAAAAAGATTCACAGCGGACGTTCGCGCAATGACCAGGTACTCGTCGATGTTAAATTATTTCTGCGTGATGAGATCCGGATAGTTGTCTCGCACGTAAAAGAACTTTTTGATCTCCTTATTTCGCAAAGTGAAAAGTATAGATCGTTTCTGTTGCCAGGTTATACGCATTTGCAGCTCGCGATGCCTTCGTCATTCGGGCTTTGGTTCGGCGCTTACGCCGAAAGCCTGGTCGATGATCTTGTCACCGTGGCCGCGGCATACGATGTCGTCAATAAGAATCCGCTGGGCTCCGCAGCCGGATATGGATCATCATTTCCGCTCGACAGGAAAATGACGACAGCGCTTCTCGGGTTCGATGCGCTTAACTATAACGTTGTATATGCCCAAATGGGACGTGGAAAATCCGAGCGCATTGTTGCGTCAGCTTTCTCCAACATTGCGTCTACACTTGCGAAGTTATCAATGGACGCGTGTTTGTTTATGAACCAGAATTTTGGATTCATTTCTTTCCCGGACGAACTCACCACTGGTTCGAGTATCATGCCGCATAAAAAAAATCCGGATGTTTTCGAGCTTGTGCGCGGCAGGTGCAACCAGATCATGGCGCTGCCGAATGACATTGCCATGATGACAACTAATTTGCCCTCGGGATATCACCGCGAAATGCAGTTGTTAAAGGAACTGTTGTTTCCCGCCATCCAATCGTTGAAGCAAAGTCTCCGCATGGTACACCTGATGATCTCGAACGTCCAGGTTCGACCCGATATTCTCGCGGATGAAAAGTACAAGCATCTTTTTAGTGTCGAAGAAGTCAATCGCCTCGTGCTAAAAGGTGTCCCATTCCGCGATGCTTACAAGCAAGTTGGTAACGCACTTGAAAACGGATCATACCATCCATCGACATCCGTCCAACACACACATGAAGGAAGTATGGGAAATTTATGTCTCGATGAAATCCGAAACCTTATGAGCGATGTGCTTCGTCGCTTTCAATTCGAAAAAGCGGAAGCCGCTCTGAATAGGCTGATCGGAGATTAAATTATGCTGCGGTCGCTCTTCCTGCTTTTCACTGGCATGCAAATTTACTTTGGATAGGTTGTATTTCCCGGTCGGGAAAGGGTAGCATGTGTAACAAATAAGCGCAAGTGTATGAAAAAGAAAAGCGAACGAACCCGTCCAAATGATTATCCGGAGTTGCAGGTTGGTTACCCCGAGCGAAACGATGTACGAAACCCGAATGGCGAAATGGAACGGATTCATGTAAATCTTGAGAACCTCGAGTTGAAGAGGCTCACGGCGGAAGGAGTTACCCGCGAGTTGAGATCGCCGGGTAATGTGAATTCAATCTGATTCAGCGAAAGACTTATTGCCGCAAGAAATGGCTTGTCTCAAAACGACCGGCTCGCTTGCTGACTAAAGAAAAGTCTTAATGCACTAGATAATTTTTTCTGGCAATCCCCGCGTTTGCCTGCCTTCGTGTTACTACGGCAGGCAATCTCGTGGCCGGGCTATCCGCTGCAAGTCCTCGCCCAGCCGCACATGCCGTGCAGACTGCGGGCTTTCCGCTTCTATCCCTATTGCGGGCGTCAGCTGCCTGAATAAGTTTCGGATAAGTTCCTTGGGTGAGTTTGCAGAGGCGAAAATGCATGTGTGGCGCGCCGAAGGATCTCAACTGATGCGTTCGGTTCAATGCCCGAACCGCTTTTCCTTCGTGTTTGTTAGTCAAGGCGAACTTCCTCAAATGAGTACTTTTTCGAATTTGCCTACGTGATTTTCCGTTTTGCAAAAGTCGATCAGGCCTCTACAAAAGTCGATCAGGCTTCTACAAGAGTCGATCAGGCTTCTACAAGAGTCGGTCAGGCTTCTGCAAAAGTCGGTCAGGCTTCTACAAGAGTCGGTCAGGCTTCTACAAAAGCCGGTCAGGCTTCTACAAAAGCCGGTCAGGCTTCTGTCAAAGTCGGTCAGGCTTCTGTTAAAAGCGATCAGGCTCATGTCAAGAGCGATAGGGCTCATGTCAAAAGCGATCAGGCTTCTGTGAAAGTCGATCAGGCTCATGTCAAGAGCGATCAGGCCCATGTCAAAAGCGATCAGCGTTCCGCAGAAAGCTATTAGCACTTTTGCAAAAGCGATCACGCCTTGTTGGCGGTATATCTCCTTCGCGCGGAAAGCGCACAGCTCCGTGTAAAAGTGTTTTTGTCACCTGCGCCGGCCGTTTCACCTGTTTGTATTAGTGACTCGTAATTGCGTCTTTGCCTTAGCATTTCATAGTCACGGGATTCTTCCCACCCTGCTGCCCCGTGCATATGCCGTGCTCAGAATACCTGACTCACGATGGCGGTAGGTCTCAGGGAATAATATTGAAAGAACTGTCGGTGCTGTGCGAAAGGCCGCAGAAACACGAGAAACACAGTATTAGTGAAACAGAGGTCTCGTGATTTGAAAACAATCTCCATTGGTCTGCTTTTTTTTCATTCCATGCGAAAAAACGGATATGAGGCACCCGTCTGTTGAATTAATACATTACTTGTTAGGGTATGCCCTCATTCTTTTCTCACTCATCCCGCTTATAAGAAACGATAACTGGATCTTTCGGGTCTTTGAATATCCGCGCGCTCAAAAGTTATTTATCAACCTCGTTCTTTTGGCCTCTTTTTGTGTTACCACGCACGTTACCGTTACTCATCAGTTAATTTTCGTTTCAGCGTTATCGCTAAACCTCATTTACCTGTCATACCAGGTCTGGCCATATACTTTTATCGCGACAAAGCAGATGAAGAAGAGTACGGAAGCCGCCGGCTCGCGTCGTTTCAAATTATTTATCGCCAATGTTTACCAGGATAATCTTGATACAACCTCCTGCATTGATGCAATCAGGAAAAATTCTCCTGACCTTGTGCTTTTGGTGGAAACCGACACCAACTGGAAGAAACAGTTGGATGCTGCTTTAAAATCGGCATACAAATATGTAGCGGGTTCGCCCCTTAACAATACTTATGGCATGTTGCTGTATTCAAAGTTCGAGCTGATTGATGCACGCGTTAAGTTCCTCGTTGAGCCGGATGTCCCATCGATTCACACGAGGGTTAAGCTGCCAAATGGCCATACGTTCAGGTTGTATGGCCTGCATCCGCAACCACCTGTGCCGCAGGAGAACCCCCGCTCGAGTGAAAGAGATGGTGAAATTTTATCAGTCGCTAAAGAAGTGAAGGGCTCGTCCGAACCGGTGATCGTGGCGGGCGACATGAATGACGTCGCGTGGAGCTATACCACCGAACTGTTTCTGAAAGTGAGTAAGCTTCTTGATCCGCGGCGTGGACGAGGTTTTTTT
>Ga0196965_1000138_pt1 | contig 55410 bp, 52 predicted proteins | sample S1_20metaG_FD_148668 | JGI IMG/M metagenome (GOLD analysis project Ga0196965, IMG submission 148668) | Soil microbial communities from Anza Borrego desert, Southern California, United States - S1_20 | ecosystem: Environmental > Terrestrial > Soil > Desert | place: USA: California | collected...
AAAACTTGTACCGCGGATTTTATGCAAAACATGACTATCGTCTTTGATGATTTCCTACCGCGCTGGAATTACCGCGCGCTTCCACAGCGAAACTGATATCGGGAAGTTATTTTTGACGATATCCTTACTAAAACTGATCATTAAAAAATAATCTTTCAAATTTAGTTCTCTAAACTATATAGCATATCAAATATGCTAACTTTACAGTTTCGAGATAACATCAAAAAATAGCTTAGCATCAGCTTTGAATGGTTGGCTATTGGCTAATAGCAGAAATCTAGTCATGTTATAAAAGCAGGGGCAGCGTTAATCAAGTGACGGTATATTTGACAGTATATTTTAAAAAACAAAATATGAAGGCCTTCAAGTCATAAGGCTTAGCGGTTTTTTTATTGCCCAATAATATCTGAACTTTTTCAGGTATTCAGGCTATATTTCCAGCTAAAAAATATCGGCTTTGAAAATATTGGCAAAGCTTATAAAGATCATGAATCCACGCTACAACGCAAAAACATACCTATAAAACGTGCCGAAGCATGGCCTTGTCGATAGGAAAAGCAGCAATGTCCGCATCATGGCTGGTCTAGTGGATATTATGGTCCGATAGGCGTGTAACTGATTAAACTAAACACCATTGGATCAGAGCCGGGTACCAATTCCATTTCGGCTTGGACTACGCTTTGGATTGTGTCCCCGGGCGTGGGCCCCCATTGCGTCAACATTACGTAAGGCAGAATGACTTTTCCGGTTTCAGGGTCAAAAGTCGAGGCCGTATTCATCAAAGGCATTGGGGTCAGCCAGGTGTAATGGAGCATGAATCCGATACCAGTCGGACTACTGTCTAGAGGAATTGACTTCAGAATTGCACCGAATTTTTGATTGCCGACAATGATGGGCTTTACATATAGATACAGAGTGTCAAAAGAGTAGTGAGCATTAATTAGCTTCGCAAAACCGGGAGCCTCGTTGAACAGCATTGGTTCAGAGCCCGCTACCAATACCAGTCGGCTGTTTATCGCACTGCCAGCCTCGGTGCCGTCCTTGTCTATCACCTTTATCCAAGGGATATTCGTTTCTCCAGTTTCAGGATCAAAAGTGGCGGGATAGTCCGCGGACGCCGTGGTCGTCTCAGCAGATTCCAGCACGTACCCATAGCCGGTCGAACTGCTTTCGAGTGGAATCCGTCTCAGGACTGCAGTGAATTTTTGACTGCCTACATTGACGACCGGCAGTATCATCCTGGTGCCGTCAAAAGTAGCATGATTGTTCGGAGACGATTGCTGGTAGCCGCGGTCTTGCCACGCGAGCATGGCGGCTGTTTGCTCCTCGTTAAGTGGCGGGATGCCGCTGGAGGTAAGTGGCATCGTCATCTCTTCCACAGCCCTGACGATAGCGTTTTCAGCATTCGGTAGCGCTGCCTCATAGGTATCAAAGTTGACTTCAGGCGGGGCGCCGTGACGATCCGCATCGACCTTGTCGGATGCATGGCAGCCTAGACAGTTGGGAGCGAATACTTGCTTTAGAATGCCGTTTTCACCCTCATAGACCGGAGCGATAGCGAAAGCATGGTTGGTGATAAGAACAGAGGATAACAGGACTAACGGGCTTTTTGTATTCATTAGGTTAATCTTTATGTATAGGCCTGAAATATAAAGCTATGACCATAAGCCGCCTAATACTCATGATCATGGCATTAAATATAGTTCAAATAAGAATTAATGCTGAGCATGAGCCAAGTTTTTAATATCAGTCGGCCCATGCCGCATGAATCTGGAGCCGATAAACCAGATCTAAGGCAGCCGAAGGCAAGGCGAAGTCAAAAAAAGGCCAGGCTTGCGTAAGTTGTGCTGATGCTGCAGATGCAGGGCCGAATTCATTTGCGCCCATAGGCATCAATTTAAGGAAAGCTAAACATATGGTCCTGATTTGCCGCAAAATTAAGCGGCCTATCAATGAGGTCAATGAAGGCATTGATGAGCATGCCTTCAAAGATTGCACAGGCTCTGTAATACGTTCTAGTCGATAAGGCGAATGAACTGGCAAAAAACGGTTTCATCTGGCGCTGCCGCAAAATAACAGGCTCGATTGCTGCTGCATGGCGTCCGCTGGCGAATTGAACCCATGTTCAAGCTATGAAAAACCCATGGCAAGCTACTCCGCGCGCTATACCAACTCTTGAGCGTGCTGACTCCGCACTGGATCGTGTTGAGCGGGCTGGCGATGGCCTCGTCGCAGTCCCGGTCAGCCAGGCTGACGAGATTTCCGGATGTTTGCCGTCGTCAGCTGATAAAACAGCATTGCGGTCAGATAAGCCGGTCCTGTGGACCGGGCGACCATGAACGTCGGCTAGCCAGGCTGGATTCCCGACAGGCAGCCAACGTGGCGATACAGGGAGAGATGCAGCAGGATGAACAGTATACAGATGAAAGCGCCGATGGTTTCATGAGAGTGCGTATGCAGTGCGGCAACGAACGGATCCTGACCTGCCGCTGGGCTTTCGGAGCCGGTACCGAACATTTTTTTCAGACCCATGGGAACGGTCATCAAGGATTCATATAGTGCGAATACCGTAAAGGGCATAAATAAATTTGCATCTACAGCAAATTCTTTAAAATCTCCGCACCCACGTTGATGTCCGTTGGCTCGCAGGTATGCGTTTCGCCGAGATTGCCGATCAAAGGCAGGTCTATCCGGTTACCGCAGGTTTCCCGGAAAGGAATCTCAATCCTGACCGAACTTTGCTGCGGGAGATTTCCGGCGATTGCCGCCAGGTCCTGGGAAACGTCCGTTACAATGCCGTCCCCGTCCTCGAAATCGATGTGGCTGTCAAAAGTAGGCTGCCCCGTGCCGATTATCGACACATAGGTTACATCGGCGGGAAGAGGGTGAGCCGCTAAATCGTTGAGCCTGTTCAGGGCCGGACTGCCCGGCTGCAGTTCCTCGAGCGCAATACTGCCCGGGTCGATCTCCACAGGCAGGAGGTCGCAAAAACTGATCTCGTTGCGGCATTCCTCAGCCCAGAAGCTGCCCTGGTGCGGCGTGCCGATGGTAATGAGTTTCGCCACATCCTCCCGGTAGGCGGTCGTTGCTGCGGCATCTGGCTCTCGGGCCAAGCCCTGCAGGTATTCTCTGGCCGCCAGTCCTCCCATGCTGTGGCCGATCAGAAGCACCTTCGTTTTTCCGGGATTCGCCTCCAGAACCGCCTGAATGATAGCGCCCAGTTCGCCTCCCTGGACATCAAAGGACAAGCGCTGATTATCCGAGAAATTCAATGCATAGAAGTCGCCGGCGTTGCCCGTGCACTCGACATTCAGGTCGGTCGGGCAGTTGATGCTGACCGTTTTTGTCGTCTGATCGTAAACGGGAAGTCCGCCGAATGTCCATAAGCCGTTGTTTATCAGGTAGTCTCTGTAGGGTATCCAGGTGTCCGAGGAAGACCCTATGCCATGAATGAATATCACCGGATACAACCTTTCTCCACACCCCGAACGGTTCAGCCAGGCGGACAAATCGCCCTGATCCTGCAGGACGCCGTCCGGCCCCAGATAATACACATGGTTGTCGGTGGAAGAAACGCCGACATAGGCATCGGTACTCGGGTAATAGCGATAGGCGTAGGGTGAAGAAAACTGTAGGCCCGATGCCGGCGGTGAGAACAGGTTGGGATAGAATGTCTGGGCCCAGTTGAACAGGCATTCGACCTGATTGAGCGATGCTTCGGTATTGGCTGCCTGAACCCGGGCATTAAAGGCCGCGGCCAGATTGCATATGACTCCGGCCATCAACAATCCTAATAATCTCGCAATTAAGCGATAGCCTGCGCGTTTTTGGTTGTTCATGGTCTTGCCTTAAGGGTGCATGAAGCGAACTTTCGCTGACAGATAAACCGAACTACCGGATGCGAAGCCGGGATCGGCGACCAATCGCCTTGCCTTCCGGGCTTCTCTGACGGCGAGAGTGAGCAACTGATACATTAACTTTTGTCTGACGGCATTAAAATCGGCACAAATACCTAAGCGGAATTACGCATTGAACTGCCCGAGGTATTGGCTATCCCGGTTGGGTGAAGGGCGATAGTCGGTACAGGTATGTCATACCGGGCATTTTCAGGTGCGGAGCGGGAGAGCCAGCAAAAAACTCTGTTTGCGGCTATTTTTAAATCCGGGCAGCGCTCCACAAAGACTCAATAAAAATCGGCATCGGGATGTTTTTGAATCCAATCCAAATAGATTGGCAAGAAAGACCATTTTCTTGTCAAAGGATTGTCACTACGCACGCCATCTTCACTTGCACTGATCTTCAACAGGAAAGCCTATGCTTGGATATATGAAGGTTCTGGCTGTACTCGGCACTTGTTTGGGGGCGCTGTCCTTCCGTGTAGCGATGGCTGGCGAAGGGCAGAGCCTGGTCACTGCCATTGACATCGCGCTGGAACCGGATGCAACGATGAGCCGGCACGCGGCATCGGCCAATGCCCGTCTGCTTGAGGACTACCCAAAAGGATTCGCTTTCGATGCCTCCCATAAGCCGCATATCACGATCTTGCAGCGATACGTTTACACGGCTGACCTCGATAAAATCCATGCAGCCATCAGCGAAATCTTAGCCAGCGAGAAGGTAGAACACTGGAAATTGAAAGCGACCAAGTACTACTACTTCCCCCGGGAGGCTCTAGGCATTGCGAGCATTGTAGTCGAGCCAATAGACGAATTGCTCGGGCTGCAACAAAAGTTGATCGATGCGATTGCGCCGTTTACGGTGAAAACCGGAACCGCCGCGGCGTTTTTTACCACGCCGGAAGAGCCCGAAATCAATCAGTCAACCATAGATTACGTTGCGGCATTCGTTTCGGAAAAAACGGGCAAGAATTTCGATCCACACGTCACTGTCGGCATCGCCTCCCAGGACTGCCTGAAGCAACTGCTCGCCGAGCCATTTGATGTGTTCACGTTCTCGCCGGCCGGGGTGTCTGTTTATCAGCTCGGCAATTTCGGGACGGCCCGGAAGAAACTCAAGACGTGGAATTGAGGCCAGGGCGTCTTTCAGGAAACAGGATTGCCTGGGCAGCAAACGGCAGGCGATCGCTGCCAATGAAAGGCGCGGGCCCTGGCAATTCCGAAGGTTAAGGCGCTGTTTCGGCCGGAACATTCGGTGAGTTTTTCAGTCTCTGACAGATTAGGTTTGGCATCAGCATCACGAATTTCAATCTGGAAAATTTCCATAATTCATGCTGAGGCCGTTGATTTGCGAGTAGTAAAAGTTTGATGTCCATAAAACAGCCGATGGCTTTTGTCGATCTGGAAACCACCGGCGCCTCCGCGACTAAGGATCGCATTACAGAAATTGGCATCGTGTTGGTCGATGAACACGGTGTTCGGGAGTGGAGCCGGCTGATTCACCCTCAGACCCGAATACCCGCGTTCATCGAACAGATGACCGGCATTACCAACGCCATGGTCGAGCAAGCTCCGCGCTTTGCCGAGGTGGCAGACGAAGTCGAGTCGCTGCTACAGGGAAGACTGTTCATCGCCCATAATGCCCGCTTTGATTACGGATTTTTGAAAAACGAATTCAATCGCCTGGGCATGACATTCAGGCCTACGGTGTTATGCACCGTCAAGTTATCCAGAGCCCTATACCCGTACTACAGGCATCATAACCTCGATAGCCTGGTGGAACGCCATGGCCTGACCGTCCGTGAGCGTCACCGGGCCCTGGCCGATGCCCAGCTGATTCGTCAATTCTGGCAGGTGCTTGCGGAAAATTTTTCTGAATCGGTACTCAATGAAACGGTTCGGCAGTTGATCAATCGTTCGAGCCTGCCGTCGCATATCGACCCGTTATTGGTTCATGAGCTGCCCGAGGGGCCTGGCGTCTATCTGTTTTATGGCGACAACGATCTGCCGTTGTATATCGGTAAAAGTGTCAATATTAAAAGCCGGGTGTTGGCGCATTTCTCATCCGATCATCGTCATCATAAGGAGATGAGCCTGTCGCAGCAGTTGCGCCGGATCGAGTGGATCGAGACGGCGGGGGAGTTAGGGGCCTTGCTGACCGAAGCGAGGCTGATCAAGCAATTGCTGCCCACCCACAACCAGCGCCTGCGGAGAAAAAAGGCATTGTGCGCCTGGCAGCTTCAACAGTACGATGATCATCTGCGCCCGGTACTGGCTTGGGCCAATGAGCTTGATTTCGGCGCTCAGGACAGTCTTTACGGCTTGTATCACAGCCAGCGCGATGCACAAAAAGCGCTACGCCATATGGCCGGTCAATATGGGCTCTGTCTGAGCGTGCTGGGGCTTGAAAAGACAGCCGGAAACCGCCCCTGTTTTGCCCATCAGCTTAAAAAGTGCAAAGGCGCCTGCACGGGCAAAGAATCCCCTCTCGCTCATGCTGCCCGCTTATTGATGGCGATGACCAGGCTTAAACTCGCTGCCTGGCCTTATCCCGGCGCCATCGGTATTCAGGAAGGGGATGAGCTGCATGTCATCGATCACTGGTGTTATCTCGGCACGGCGAAGCATGAAGCCGATGTCCATGACTTACTGGCCGCTGGAAGACCGGCATTTGATCGGGATACTTATCTCATACTCCACAAGGCCTTGCAAAAATCCAGAGTTGTCCCGTTGAAAGCCGACTGATTCAAGATCGGCGAACGTGCCGCGGGCGGTAAATCGTCCGCTTGGTGAAATATTTTAGTAGGCGAAGCCGCCCCTGCAAGCTTGCGCAGGGCTTGAGTGATAATTTATAGTTCAGGCCGTACCTTCACTCTTTTAGAAAAGCGGGATAAAAAAATCAATTTTTCAAAAATCACTCTTTATTCAGCAGCCTTAACGTTGTTATCGGCTTGCGCCTACACCCAAACCGATGTGAAAAGCCCCGGCAGTCCGCTTGCCCGGCCGGAGGAAGTCGCCATCAAAATCGTCGCGATCAATGATTTTCACGGTCAACTGGAATCTCCCGGAGATTATGCCAGCGTTGCCGATGATTCCCGGCCAGGGCTGCAAGTCGGCGGTATCGATTGGCTGGCCGGCTATTTTGCCGGCCTTAAGCGTCAGAATCCCCACACGACTATCGTTTCCGCGGGCGATCTGATCGGTGCGTCGCCGTTGATATCAGCGCTGTTTCATGATGAAGGCACGATTGAAACCATGAACCGGGCGGGCCTGGAAATCAACGCCGTGGGCAATCATGAATTCGATGAAGGCAAGGATGAGCTGTTACGCATGCAGGCCGGCGGCTGTCATCCTGACGATGAAAATAGTTGCCGGGGCAATGCGGTTGGCACTCCCGTTCCCTTTGAAGGCGCCCGGTTCGATTACTTGGCGGCTAATGTCTACGAGGGCGACAACACGATTTTTCCAGCCTATAGAATCAAGGAATATGACGGCGTCAAAGTGGCTTATATAGGCCTGACGCTAAAAGAAACGCCGACCATCGTGATGCCCAAAGGCGTTCAGGGCTTGAATTTTACCGATGAAGCCGAAACCATCAACAGGCTGGTTCCCAAACTGCGCCAGGAAGGAGCGGAAGCCATTGTTGTTTTGATGCATCAGGGCGGCGTGACGCCGGCGGTGCAGGCGGCCTCCACAATGAATGCCTGCGAAGGAGGACTGGAAGGGTCTCCCATCAAGGAAATCGTTTCCCAACTATCCGATGCGGTCGATTTAGTGATTTCCGGCCATACCCATCAGGCATACAACTGTTTGCTGCCGACCCGCGACAAAAACCATCTGATTCCGGTAACGAGCGCCAATGCTCAAGGCCGCATCATCACCGAAATCGATCTGACTATCGACAAACACAGCGGTCATGTCAACCATATTATCCCCGTCAATGTGGTTGCCGATCGGGCAAATCCGGATATCGCGCCGAATCGGGAAATTCAGCAGATTGTCGAGCGCTACAGGATAATCGCCAAGCGACTCACTGACAGGGTTATCGGTTCAATTACCGAAACATTATCCAGAACACCCAATGCGGCCGGCGAGTCGCCGTTGGGCGATATCATTGCCGACTCCCTGCTTGAGGCGACGCAATCGCCGGAATCGGGCGGTGCCGTCGTTGCGTTTTTGAACCCCGGCGGCATCCGCTCCGATTTGACTTATGCCGGCGGCGCCGACAAGAGTGATGGTAATGTGACTGTCGGGGACGCTTTCACGGTTCAGCCGTTTGGAAACAATCTGGTCACAATGACGCTGACCGGGGCGCAGATCGAGGAATTGCTGGAACAACAATTTACAGGCTGCCCGAATGATCAGCCGGTCAACCGCATTCTCCAGGTTTCCGAAGGGTTTTCGTATGTCTGGAATCCTGCCGGCCCCCCTTGCGACAAGGTCGATCCCGGCACCATCCGGCTCAATGGCAGGCCGATCGATCCGAAGGCGGGCTATCGGGTCACCGTGATCAGTTTTCTTGCCGATGGCGGCGATAGATTCGATGTGTTGAAGCAGGGCGGCAACCTTCTTGGCGGCGTTCTGGATATGGATGCCTTTATAGATTATTTCAAAACGCATTCGCCGGTGTCGCCTCCTCCCCAGAACCGGATATTTGCCCGTTAAGAATTCGCCATAAAGGTCATTCCGTGAACGGCTCAGTTCGGCCGGAAAGCGTATTGAATATGTTGTGTTTCAGCTTTGTGGCGGCATGGCAAGAAACGTTGAAAATGCCCTCCGGCTTGAAGTTGAATATTCATCGTGGATTCAGGTTTGAAAATTAGATTCTACGGCAATACCCAGAAAAACCGACACCAACCAGGAAAATCAATTCATGAAAGCGCTACTCATTTTATTGCTGGCCTCTTTGCCCTTAACCGCCCAGGCCGATATATTCAAATGCACCGATCTTCAAACCAAACGTACCCGATATCAGCCGAAGCCGTGCGCCAGCACTGTAGCTGAGCAACGGATCGAGGTGAAACGCCGCAGCGCGGAGGAAGAAGCGGCGGCGGCCGAAAGACTGCGTGATTGGCGGGCCAGGCAAGCGGAGGAGGACGTGTTGAAAGAGAAAATTGCGAAGGAAAAACGGGAAGCGTGGTTAAGGGCCGCTGAAATTGATGCCGCTCAGCGCAATGTGGCAGCCCAGCAAGAGCTGGCGCGGGCGCAACACAGATTGACCAATGAGATGAGCAGACAGCCTGTGACGGTTCTGGTTCCGGATCAGACTGTCATCAGCCCGGCGAGAATTGATGCAGGTACGATACCGTTAAACAGAGGAAATGGGCAAGGGCCTGCGGCGGTTCCGGTTCAGTCTGGCGCCAGTCCAAGAACCGGCGCGAACTCAACGCGGGCAAACCGATGGGACACACAGAAGTTCCGATGAGATCCGCGGACAGCTTGTCGTCAACGGAAAACGGGCGCAGATCTCCGGCAAGCAGCACCGCACCCCATGCCTCAACCGTCAGTGCCGCTGTTATCGGTTGTTATTGACGGTAGGCTAGCGCTGGCCGGTCCGGTGAGTCATTGTGCGATTGCCTTGGAATCAAAATCGCGAAGGGCGGTCAATAGTTGTTGATTTATTTGTGGCTGGTTAGGGCTTGGCTATAGGAGATTTATCAACTAGCGCATAATCGTGAAAATTGTTTTCCTGGCGGGATCTTCAATGTTTTGGATAACGATTCGATCGGATCGATAACGAACTTCGAGGGCAGCAAATGAATTTACGTGCAAAATTGCTAACGATAATAGTGACCTGCGTAGCTGGCGGCGCATCAGGCATGTTAATATCCGCCGGCCAGGCTAACGGGCAGGTTAATACTAGGGTGGCTGATGCTGATACTCCTAATATACCCGATGTCGATACACCGGATACTCCTGAGGTCGATACGCCCGATAGCCCGGATATCCCTGAGGTCGATACGCCCGATAGCCCGGACATCCCTGAAGTCAATACGCCTGATACTCCGGATATTCCTGAGGTGGATACGCCTGATTCTCCCGATATCCCTGAGGTTGATACGCCGGATACCCCGTCTATACCTGAGGTTGATACGCCCGACTCACCCGACACCGATAAGCCCGATTAAAATACCAGGGGCGGGAAGCCAGCCCGGCACATAGCCAGTATCGGTAATTTCAGGCATAAAAAGCCCATGGTCAGCGGCTTTGATGGGGCAGGGCAGATGGAGCTGGAAAAACCAGGTCCCATGAAGTCGTCGTGATGCCATCGGGAACAACCCGGTAGATGCCCATATTTGAAGACGAAGACCTTACTTTTTACCGTATCTGCTTGCGGCGCTTCAGGCCTGAATATGACGAATCCCGGCCTCATCATTCAAACAAACAACAAATAATCATCCAAGCGAGTGTGTTTCGGCTGACAACATCTTTTTCCGCGCCCGGCTAAAATCCAGTCCGCTAATCCCGCCTTTCTGCATGGACTGCCCCAGGGAATGGGCCAGGGCAGAAGCCAGCACGCGCGAATGGAAAGGCAATGTCGCTACGTAAACAGGCAGTAGGTCGTCGATGTGACCGGCCGTTTTCAGTTTTTGGTCGAAGCATTCCCGCTGCCATGCGATTTCCTCCATGAACTCCCGGTCGTCGCGGCATTGATCCGATAATTCCAGAGTCCAGGTCAGATCCGGCTGCAATTTGCAGGCGCCGATAAACTGGCCGTATTTTGACGGCGACCATTCTTCAGGCGCTATCAGGGAAAGCGCATAAATTTGATCCTTCCGGTAAAGCCAGTAAGCCCGGTCGATGACCGGCTTGAATTTGATCTGGCTGTTCAGCACGAAAAGCGAGGTGAACAGTTCGTTGGCGATTTGCAGGATGTCCTTGGCGGGCACGGCCAGGTTTTTTCTGGTCTGCATCAGGCTTTCCAGAACGGGGACGAGGCCTTTGCCCTGGGGATTAGGAGATTTGGAAGTCATGGGGTTCAAAACCGCCGTGCACCGGCGTCATGCAATAAATAAGGAATTTTTACCACGAAGTCATGAAGAAAAAATACCGGAATTTTCCCGTTCTTGCGGGGGGCGGCCATTTTCCTAACCTCATGATTGAACCGTTTTGCGGCTGTTCCGCAGGCTGTCCTTCGGCGGCATGACGACGCGCGAGCAGGCGGCGGTCAGTTCCAGGTAGACAGCTTCGGGATTGGTTTCGTAGCGCCTGGAAAAATGGAACGGCACCAGTTGCCGGACATCGGCGGCGGTTGCGATCCGGCCGCAGGCCTGCGCCGTCAGATGGCCGGTCCTGCGCGCCTGTTCGCTGTCGGCCGCGAGAAAACAGGATTCGCAGAAAAGGATGTCGGCGTTGCGGGCCAGGTCCGCCAGAGTGTTACGGTTAGCTTCCGTGTCGGCCAGATCGGTCGCATAGACTAGTTTTTCGCCGGGCGTGACGGTCACGAGCCGGGCGCCGAGTTCTGCCGCTTTCCGAAGGGTGTCGTCGGGCAATCGGATCAGCGCTTCCCCGTCGCCTTCGGCCAGGCATTGCTTGAGCCGGTTAAGCCAAGGGCCGGCGCTCAAGCCATGCGCTTTCAGCGCCTCCTGATCCACATTGAGCCTGGCCTTGCTCTCAAAGGCATAGGCCTGCACCGGCGTGCCGTGATCGAGCGTGACCGTACGGACGCTGAACAGCGGGTCGTCCACGAGCAGGCCGCCGGTCAGGCGGACTTCCGGCAAGTCTTCGTGGTTTTGAAAACCTGCCTGAATGCGGGCCCGCAGCAGAAGGTCGCCATGCACTTCGGCGATTTCGAAGCGCGGTCCGGTCATGCCGATACGGTCCCAGAGGAAGCCGTTGATCATGCCTTGAACATGGCCGATCAGGCCGGGCGGACCGTAAAGCCGGCAGGCTGGAAAATCGCCGACCCGGGAGCGCAGCAGCCAGAGAAAGCCGCCGATATGATCGATATGAGCGTGGCTGATAAACACATCGCTGACTTGATGGGCGATCCGGGCCGGCAGTCTGCCGCTGTCGCCCAGATCGAACAGCAGGCTCCGCTGCTGCTGGCGCAATCGCAGATGCAGCAGCGGATCGTCGAAGACGCCGTTGACCAGCGCCGCATACGCGCCGGTCAGCTTGGCCACCGGGCGCGGGTCGCCGCTGTAGTTATTAGTCGGATAAGGCAGGGCATCGGTCGGCGGCAGGTATTGCAGCGCGTTGGAGGCGAACGGTTCGGCGCTGCCGAGCAGGCCGTTTTTTTCGGTGCGGGCATCGCGCAGCAGCAAAACACCGGTTGTCACCGAGGTGGCGGGCAGTCGGATTCTTAACGCCCCTTCCTGCAGGGCGACGATCTCGCCCATGGACACGGTGCGGCCGGCCTCCATGAAGGCGCATTGGCGGCCCGGCCAGGCGTCGGGCACGTCAACAGGCGGCGGAGTGCCGATCAGCCGGAGGCCGGACAGATTCAGCGTGATTTCATGCGCGGCGCCGAGATAGGCGCGCCATGTCTCGGTTCTTTTTCGGGTCCGGGCCTTTTTGCCGGGCCGGCGAGCTTCGGGATGGGCATGAATCGTTATGATGCGAACAGGCAGTGCCAGCAATTCGTTCAGCAGCGGCACCGGTTTTGACTGCCGGGCCAGCATCAGCACGGTATCGATGTTCAGCAATTCGGCCATGCCGGTCAGCAGTTCCGAACCGGCAATGCCCCGAACCACGCCCGGCGCGTCGATCAGCAGCAAGCCGGGCGGCGCATGGCTGATCAGCCTGTTTACCGCCGTTATCAGCGGCAGGCGGAAACGGCCCGCATCGAGCGTACAAAGGGCTTCGAATGCCGATACCTGCCAGCCGGATTCCCGCCACTGCCCCAGCGACACGGTGCCGGGCAGGCCGAAGCCGGGCGATCCGGGATCGGCGGTAACGCCGAAGCAGGCCTGGCCCTGGGATACGATGAGGCGCGCCAGTTCGGCGGTCAATGTGGACTTGCCGATGCCGGTCTCGCCGCACAGCAAAATCCGCTGCCCGCCGGCCAACAGCCGGTTGGCGAGATCCGAAGGCCGATAGGGCAATAAAGGCAATGGATGGGGCATGGCGATTACCTGTGCGGGATCGGTTTGAAGCTATTGACAGCGGCGAGTGACGTCCGTTCGGAAGGCAATTGGCACCGCAGGTTTTCATGTTACGGCTCCCGGCGGATTAAAACTATTTTAAGCAATATTACTTAGACTCTGCAGAATTGTTGGCAAACTGACTCGGCGGCCGTCGATGTGGATTATGGGAAAGGACGCTATCTGTAAGAATTTGGTAAGTGTATGAAGTCAAACTGGTCTATAATGATGCCTCTTCAACGAGGCAAGTGCAAAAACACAATGGTATGGCACTGGCTATTGTGGGTAGTCAGCCCCACTCGCTACCATATCCTTATTTTTGCCGTCCTTTATGTTTTTTCGGTGTTCTGCCTTAAATTATTAGACTTGCCTGTCCTTGAGTAAGCACCTTTGATTAACCTTGTTTAGCGCTGTGGAGTATGCCCGAAATTTATTCTTATGACCGTGACTACGCGCTGGATGCCTTAAAAGTCCCGCCCAATTCCATCCAGGCCGAGCAGTCGGTGCTGGGCGGCTTGATGCTGGACAATCAAACCTGGGATTCGGTCGCGGATAAAATAGTAGAGACTGATTTTTACAGGAAGGATCACCGGCTGATTTTCCGGGCCATCGCGCAGCTGGCCGAAAAACAGATTCCCTTTGACGTCATCACGCTGTCCGAAGCGCTGGACGCGATAGGCGAGCTGGAGAACGCCGGCGGTCTGGCCTATCTGGGCATGCTGGCCAAGGACACGCCCAGCGCCGCCAATATCGTCGCTTACGCCAATATCGTCAGGGACCGCTCGGTGCTGCGGCAGTTGATCCATGTCGGCACCAACATTTCCGATTCGGCGTTCAACCCGGAAGGCCGCGATACCGCCGAATTGCTTGAAAATGCCGAACGCCAGGTCTTCGAAATCGCCGAACAAAGGCAGCGCGGCCATGGCGGCTTTCAGTCGATCAAATCGCTGCTGGCGACCGCGGTCGACAAGATTGAAACGCTGTTTGAACAGGAAGGCAACATCACGGGCGCCAGCACCGGGTTTGTCGATTTCGATGAAATGACATCGGGCCTGCAGCCTTCCGATCTGATCATCGTGGCCGGCCGGCCGTCGATGGGCAAGACCACGATCGCCATGAACATGGCCGAAAACATCGCGATCAAGGGCGACAAGCCGGTGGCCGTGTTCAGTATGGAGATGCCCGGCGACTCGCTGGCCATGCGCATGATGTCGTCCCTGGGGCGTATCGATCAGCACAAGGTCAGAACCGGCAAGCTCGACGACGACGAATGGCCGCGCCTGACTTCGGCGATCAATTTATTGGCCGAGACCAAACTGTTCATCGACGATACGCCGGCCTTGACGCCGACCGAAGTCCGCTCCCGGGCCAGGCGACTCGTGCGCGAGCATGGGCCGCTGGGCCTGATCGTGATCGATTATCTCCAGCTCATGCAGTCGCCCGCCAGCGGCGACAACCGCGTGCAGCAGATTTCCGACATCTCTCGGGGGCTCAAGGCGCTGGCCAAGGAACTGAACGTGCCGGTCATCGCCCTATCCCAGCTCAACCGTAACCTGGAACAGCGCCCGAACAAGCGGCCGGTCATGTCGGATCTGCGCGAATCGGGCGGTATCGAGCAGGACGCCGACCTGATCGTGTTCGTTTACCGCGATGAAGTCTACAACCCGGACAGCCCCGACAAGGGCATTGCCGAAATCATTATCGGCAAGCAGCGTAACGGGCCTATCGGCACGGTCAGGCTGACCTTCCTCGGACAATATACGCGTTTTGAAAACTTCGCCGGCAATCCCTACGGCGATGACGACTATGAATAACCACAAAGATGACCTGTGCCCGGGAGGGTGTATATGAGAGCGGCAGCCTACGCAGTACTTGATTTGGGTGCATTTCAGCATAATCTGGCGAAAGTGCGCGGCTGTGCGCCCGGCACCAAGGTCATGGCGGTCATCAAGGCGAACGGCTATGGCCACGGCGTGCTGCGTATCGCCGAGGCCCTGCAAAGCGCCGATGCCTTTGCCGTGGCGCGCGTCGACGAGGGCATCCGTTTGCGCATGGCCGGGTTCAGGAACAGGATTGTCGTTCTGGAAGGCTTCGTCTGCGCCGAGGAAGTGGATGATCTGCTGGAATATCAGCTGGAGCCATTGCTGCATTCCTCCTCCCAGCTCGACATTCTCGAGAGCTGGAAAGAGCGGGATGCGCTTACGGTCTGGCTGAAAATCGACACCGGCATGAACCGTCTGGGTTTTAAAGCCAAGGATTTCAGCGCCGCTTACGAGCGCTTGCAACGCTGCGCCATCGTCAGACACCCGATCAACCTGGCGACGCATTTGGCCAATGCCGATGACAAAAAGGACGAGATGACGCTGAAGCAAATCCGCCTGTTCAATGAGATCACGGCGTCTTTGCCCGGCGAGCGCAGCATCGCCAACTCGGCCGGCATACTGGGCTGGCGGGAGTCGCTGACCGACTGGGTGCGGCCGGGCGTCATGCTCTACGGTATTTCACCGTTTCCAGACAGTACGGGGCAGGAGCTGGGGCTCAAGCCGGTCATGAGCCTGCGCTCACGGTTGATCGCGGTCAAGCCTGTCCTCGAAGGCGAAACCGTCGGCTATGGCGGCAATTGGGTATGCAGGAAAAACACGACGCTGGGCGTGGTTGCCATCGGTTATGGCGACGGCTATCCGCGCTATGCCAAAGCCGGAACGCCGGTGCTGGTCAACGGCAAGCGCGTGCCGCTGATCGGCCGGGTATCCATGGACATGATTACCGTCGATCTGTCCACTCAGCCGGACGCGAAGCCCGGCGATGCGGTGACGCTATGGGGCGAGGACCTCGCCATTGAGGAAATCGCCCAGTGCGCCGATACCATCCCTTACACGCTGGTATGCGGCATCACGCCACGCGTGCAGATTATTGAACTCGTACCGGCTCAGAAAAATGATTCCGAGCGCGAAATGGCTTTTGCGTAAAGGCGTACGGTCGCTCGGTATGTGGGTATCGATTCTGTCGCATTAGCCTGATCTGAAGGAATCAATTATGCCATTGCCTCGCTGATTCCTTCATAATGTTGCTTCTTAAAATCAAGGACGCGGAAGCCGGCATGAATGATTTATCCTACCCGTTGATTCTGCATCACGGCGCCGTTGCCGGCGTGACAGGCTCTTGTCATGAGTTGCGGATCGACCGGACAAATTCCGTACTGATCGATTGCGGCTTATTCCAGGGGCTGGAAGCTTCGCCGGGCGGTGCCAATTACAATCGGCTGGCCATCGATTTTCCGATCGCGTCTGTGCGGGCGTTGCTGATCACGCATTGCCATGTCGATCATGTCGGGCGCATTCCCTATTTGATGGCGGCGGGTTTTCGAGGCCCTATTTATTGCTCCGAAGCGACGGCTGAATTATTGCCGCTGGTGCTGAAAGATGCCGTGGATGTCGGTTTTTCGCTCGATAAAGAGCTGACGCACCAGTTTCTGGACGTGCTGAAATCCCGAATCGTCGCTGTGCCGTATGGACATTGGCAGGCGCTTCCTTTAGCGGAGGATGGCGGCGCCAGGCTTCGGGCCAGATTCAAACCGGCCGGGCATATTCTGGGTTCGGCCTATATTGAATGCGACGTCGAGACGGCATCAGTCAAGCAGCGCATTGTCTTCTCGGGCGATCTCGGAGGGCCTTACACGCCTTTGCTGCCGGCGCCGAAGTCGCCTTACCAGGCCGATGTGCTGGTGCTGGAAAGCACCTATGGCGACAGAAAACATGTGAGCCGGCGCCAGCGGAAAGCCCTGTTGAAGCAGATCATCCAGCGCTGCCTGAAAAATCGCGGCGTGATCCTGATTCCGGCCTTCAGCATCGGGCGCACGCAGGAACTGCTTTATGAGTTCGAAGAGATTATTCACCAAAGCCGGCAGGAGCCGGTGGCGGAAGGGCTGGTCTGGGACGAGATCGAAATCATTGTCGATTCGCCGCTGGCCAATCAATTCACTCAGGCATATAAAAAGCTGAAAGCCTTCTGGGATGCCGAGGCGCGCGTCAAGATCAAGGCCGGCCGCCACCCGCTGTCGTTCGAGCAACTGACGACGATCAACAGCCATCGGGACCACCTGGATGCGCTGGATTATTTGAGACGCACGGCCAATCCCTGCGTGGTGCTGGCGGCCAGCGGCATGTGCAGCGGCGGGCGCATGGTCAACTATCTGAAAGCCCTGATTGAAGACCCGCGAACGGATATTCTGTTCGTCGGCTACCAGGCCGAGGGCACGCCCGGCAGAGTGATTCAGCTGAATGGCCCGGCGCATGGCCAGGTCGAACTGGATGGGCATTCCTACAAGATCAACGCCGGTGTTTATACTCTCGAGGGCTACTCGGCGCATGCGGACCAGGATTCGCTGGTCCGCTTCGCCACGCGCATGCGCCACAAGCCACAGGAAATCCGGCTCGTGCATGGCGAGCCAGAGGCCAAGCAAACCTTGCGGCATTTGTTGCGGCAGAAAATGCCTGACTGCCGGGTCATTATTCCTTAATATGACGGCATGAATCGTCGTCATTTCCTTCAATGCCTGGCCCTGCTTGGGCTGTCGGGCTGCACTGGCCGGCCCGCCGAGCTGTATGATCTGCCGGAATTCGGCAATGCGACGCTGCTGCATTTTACCGATTGCCATGCCCAACTGTTGCCGGTTTATTTCAGGGAGCCCGCAGTCAATGTCGGCGTCGGCGGGAATAAGGGCAGGCCGCCGCACCTGACCGGCCAGCAATTTCTTGATTTTTACGGCATCAGGCCTGGCACTGCCGAGGCTTATGCCTTCACGCATCTGGATTTCGCCGAAATGGCCGCCATTTACGGAAAAATGGGCGGCTTTGCGCATCTGGCGACATTGATCAAACAGATCCGGCAGACGCGCGCCCCCGGCAACACGTTGCTGCTGGATGGCGGCGACAGCTGGCAGGGATCGGCCACGGCCTTGTGGACCAAAGGGCAGGATATGGTCGATGCCTCAAATCTGCTTGGCGTCGATATCATGACGGGGCATTGGGAGTTTACGCATGGCAGCCGGCAGGTGCTGGACAATATTGCCCGGTTCCAGGGCGAATTCATCGCGCAGAATATCGCCCTGACCGAGGAAGCGCAGTTTGCCGGCGATGCCGAGACCGACGCCGTATTCAAGCCGTATGTCATCAAGTCCTTCATACAGGGCCGGGTCGCCGTTATCGGCCAGGCTTTCCCTTATACGCCGATCGCCAATCCAAAGCGGTTTACGCCGGACTGGCAGTTCGGCATTCAGGAGCAAAAGCTGCAGCGGACCATTGATCAGATCAAGGCCGGCAATGAGGCCGACGTGATCGTGCTGCTGTCCCATAACGGCGCGCCGGTCGACCTGAAGCTGGCAGCGCGTGTATCGGGCCTTGATGTGATCCTTGGCGGCCATACCCATGATGCGCTGCCAAAGCCCATGCCGGTTAGAAATGCCGGTGGGACAACTTGGGTCACGAATGCCGGCAGTCACGGCAAATTTCTGGCCGTGCTGGACCTGGACATCCAGCCGGGCCGACTCAGGGAACTGCGCTACCGCCTGCTGCCGGTGTTCTCGAACCTACTGGCACCGGACCAGGCCATGCAGGCGCTGATCGACACCCTCAGGCGGCCTTATCTGGAGCAATTGCAGCGGCCGTTGGCGGTCACCGATGAACTGCTTTATCGGCGCGACACGTTTCGCGGCACGTTCGATCAGCTGATCCTGGATGCCCAGCTTGCCGTCAATGACGTGCAGATCGCCTTGTCGCCGGGCTTCCGCTGGGGCACAACGCTGCTGCCTAGGCAGACCATCAGTTTCGAGGATGTCATGAGCCAGACCGCGATTACTTATCCTGAAACCTATGTCAGAACCATGAAGGGGAGGGAACTGAAAGCGATTTTGGAGGATGTCGCCGACAATCTTTTCAACAAGGATCCTTATTATCAGCAGGGTGGCGATATGGTCAGGGTGGGCGGCATGACCTTCGCCTGTGATCCCGAGGCGGAATTTGGCCAGCGGATCAGTCAAATGCGGTTGGTTAACGGAGAACCTTGCGCGGCGGATAAGCCATACAAGATTACCGGTTGGGCCAGCGTAGGGCAAGCTGATACGGGAAGGCCGGTTTGGGATGTGGTTACTGACTACTTGCTCGACAGAAAAACGGTCAGGGTTTGACTGGAAAGGTCAACCCTGTTTTAAATGCTCAGAATAAGCGGTCGAGTAAAGTACTCCCTTCGACACAAAACGCAAACCTTCGATAGTGAAATTACGTTCGGCAATGCTGGAAGATAGAACACCCTGCGATGGTTGAATGGACGCCTCCAACCATCATGGATTATTGAAACGTTCAGACCGAAACATAGCGGAGGCAGCCCGCTTTTTTATGAAATATCCGGGTTAGCCATATTTTTTTAAATTCTGCTACATAGCCAAGCGATTCCGGCATCTTCATGTGCTATAACCAAAGGCCGGTATCCAGCGCCAGCCGCACTCTGAGCAAGGCGGTTTGGATTTTTGGCGTGAAGGGCGGTGCAAAAAGTCCTTTAGCCCAAGGGGCTTGAAGCTCGAAGTTTTCCCCGTAATGCAGGCAACAGGCCGCGAAAACAAATTGGGAATCTTCCGTTAAAAAACCCAGGGTTTCACTGCGTGTGAGCGCATGCTGCACTAGCGTCTCTGAAGAGGAAGCGAGGTCCGGCAGGGCGTTGGCCAGGGCCAGACGAATACGGGCATGAAGGTCAAGCCCAAAGTAGTCCTGGCTGAGAAACCAGCCTATCGTGCTGGCCGAGCCGGTCGCTTCTGCCCAAACGCCTGGAGGCAGCCGCTCGGCCAGGCTGGCTATACGGCTTTCGGCAGGCAGGTCGGTATTAGCCAAAATCGAGTGTATCGCCGGATGCAGATCGAAATTCGGTGCGACGGCCGCCATCAGGTAGATGAATTGACCTAGGCTGGATTGCCAGGTGAAGCCGTAACTGCGCGCCCGTGCCAAGCCGAAGCCGATCAGGCGGGTCAGCGTGATCGGCGAAACTGGGGCATAAGCCGGGTAGTGCTGTTGAATATGCCTGCACAGGATGGCGCGGAATTGCTGTTCCTGGTATTGGTCGAGCTGATCGATTTGCTGAGGGCGGAGAGTCAGCATGCGGGCAGGATCAGGAACATGGGGTTATGAGGCTTGAGGGTTTTGGGCATGTGTCTTTGATCAGGTTCAGGTCCATTGAAGCCTTAAGTCTAACTCAAGCTCGCCAATTTATAAAGGCTGTTGCATTCGCTATGCCGGTGGGGCAAACGGTTTAAAGGGGCGAAGTCTTCGTAGAGATTTTACGAGAGCCAGGCTCAGGATTCGGCGCCCATGTTGAAGTGCTGTTAGGTGCTTTTTTCAGGAATGAAGAACTGATGTTACACGCAGGTAGCTTTATCCCGTTTGAAGCCTGTCCGGCATCTTAATTTATCAAGTTTCAGGCCCTGTTCAAGATCAGTTCCAAGACCAATTTACTACCGAAATAAGCCAGAAGCAGGGATACAAAGCCGGTCAGCGTCCATTTTATCGCTGTCCGGCCTCTCCAGCCATAACGATGGCGGCCGATCAGCAGGCCTGAAAATATAATCCAGGCCAATATCGATAACACAGTTTTATGTACCAGATGCTGTGCAAACAAATCTTCTATGAAGATGAAGCCGCTGATCAATGAAATCGTCAAAAAGCCAACTCCGGCGCCAAGCATTTGAAATAACAGGGATTCCATCGTCTGTAACGGCGGCAATGACAGAATGAAGCGTTTGGGGGGGTGGCTTTTGAGCTGCTGGTCTTGAACGGCCAGCAATATGGCTTGCAGGGCCGCGATGTTTAACAGGCTGAAGGCAATGATGGAGGTCAAGACGTGAATGCTCATCTGCCAGTTGTGGTTGTGAAGAAAGCGCGGCCGTTCCGGAAAGCCCAGCTCCAGGCCAAGTATGATGGCGGCGACGGGAAATATCGCAATACCCAGTTTTTCGACAGGTTTACTGAAAGTTGCTACTAATAAAAGCAGAGCGACAATCAGCGAAATCAGTGAGGCGGTGCTGATAAAGCTGAAGTTAAAGCCGTTTTCATTGCGGAAGTTGATGGCAATATAGGCGAGATGCGCACAGGCGGCGGCCCAGGCAAGATACAGCGGAGTCCGATTGCTAACGTCGTGATGAAATTTTCGGATAATAAGCAGGGTGCTGCCTAAATAGGCGCAGATTGAAAGAGCGGCAAAGATGGTGGCGTTCATTTGGCTGTGTTTTCTTTTTATGAAGCAGGGCCTTGCTATCATTGTTACAGCTAAAGCACTCCTGCCCAGTTAAAATTTATGGCTGTTGATTTGAAAGTGACCGATCAAGTTTCAATTTAATTTGTTAATGTTTAATTTAATCAATGCATTAAAAGCCAATGTTTGTGGTCTAATGGGGTTGTCTGCGACATAGACAGCGGGTGGTGCAAAGGTCTCAAAGGGTATGTTAATATAACCGGCTAGATTGTCCTAACGCATTTGCGTTGGGTAGTGGTTTCCATGTAAATATTCAGCCCCGGCATAATTTTGATCTGTCAGGATGGGCTTTGGCTAGGATTGAAGATCTTCCTGCGCATAGAGAATCTGAATAATTACGTTTCCTTGATTACAGAATAAAGACGCAGATATGTTTGATAATTTAACCGATCGATTAAGTAATACTCTTAAGAAAGTTAGAGGCCAAGGGCGGCTGACTGAAAGCAATATCAAGGAAACTATGCGCGAAGTGCGCATGGCGTTGCTTGAGGCGGACGTGGCCTTGCCGGTTGTTACGGATTTTATTGAACGTGTTAAAGAAGGCGCGCTGGGCCAGGAAGTGCAGACCAGCCTTTCACCGGGGCAATCGTTAATCAAGCTGGTTCAGGCCGAACTGGTCAAGGTGATGGGCGAGGCGAATGAGGGGCTAAATCTGAAAGCCGTTCCACCTGCCGTCATTTTGATGGCGGGTCTCCAGGGTGCTGGTAAAACCACGACGGTTGCCAAACTAGGCCGCTGGCTGAAGGAAAATCAGAAGAAGAAAGTCGGCGTCGTTAGTGCCGACGTCTATCGTCCCGCCGCTATCAAGCAATTGCAGACATTGGCCGATGATCTTGCTCTGGATTTTTTTGAAAGCGATATTTCTCAAAAACCGGTGGATATCGCTAAAAATGCGATCGAAGCGGCCAAGAAAAAATTCCTTGATGTCATTATCATCGATACTGCCGGTCGTCTGCATATCGATGACGAGATGATGGATGAGATCAAAGTATTGCATGCGGCCATCAATCCTGTCGAAACCTTGTTCGTCGTCGACAGCATGACCGGTCAGGATGCGGCAAACACGGCCAAAGCCTTTAACGATGCGCTGCCGCTGACCGGCGTGATTCTGACCAAGGCCGATGGCGATGCGCGCGGCGGTGCGGCACTGTCCATACGGCATATTACCGGCAAGCCGATCAAGTTTATCGGTGTAGGCGAGAAAGCCACGGCTTTGGAGCCGTTTTATCCTGATCGTCTGGCATCCCGTATCTTGGGTATGGGCGATATGCTGGGTCTGATCGAGGAGATCGAGCAGAAGGTTGATAAGGAAAAAGCCGAGAAACTGGTCAAAAAGATACAGAAAGGCAAGAGCTTTGACCTGGAAGACTTCCGCGAGCAACTTCTGCAAATGCAGGGCATGGGAGGCGTCGGTTCCATGCTGGACAAACTGCCCGGCATGAGCAGCATTCCCCAGGAAATGAAAGACAAGGTCAATGACAAGGAACTGGCGCGCCAGATTGCCGTGATCAATTCCATGACCATGCAGGAGCGCCGTTTCCCCGATCTGATCAAAGGCAACCGGAAGAAACGCATCGCGGACGGTTGCGGCCAGCAGTTGCACGACGTTAACCGGATGCTGAAGCAATTCAAGATGATGGAAAAAATGATGAAGCGCTTCAAGAAAGGCAACATTGCCAACATGATCCGCGGCATGAAGAGCAATATTCGCGGTATGAGAATGTAATTTTTGCCGGCCGTCGGTATTTTAAACGACTTATTTTTGTCGTTTATAACCCCGCGGCTTGCTTTATTTTTTCATGGCCTGTTAAGCGATATCGGGAGCAATGGATGAATTTATTCTTCACTTATACGGAAAATCGCGTAAAATAGGCAGATTAAATTTTGACTAAATGTTTTTTTGAGGAACTTAAATGGTAACCATTCGTCTTGCTAGAAGCGGCGCGAAAAATCGTCCTTTTTATCATGTGATTGTGACTGACAGCAGAAACAGCCGTGATGGTCGTTATATCGAACGTGTTGGTTTTTTCAATCCGATAGCCCGCGGCAAAGAAGAAAGATTACGTCTGGACTGCGCTCGCGTCGAGTATTGGAAAGCCAATGGCGCACAGCCTTCTGAGCGCGTTGCGAAATTAATCAAGGACGCACAGAAATCGGCTGCGTAATCTGATTTGTCAGCGCGGAAAGATATAAACGTCGGCAGGATTTCCGGCGTTTTTGGTGTAAAAGGATGGCTTAAGGTCTTTTCTTTTACCGACCCGAGAGAGAATATTTTAAGCTATTCTCCATGGCTGCTGAAAAAAGGTGGCGAAATCAAGCAACTTGATGTCATTGATGGAAGCCTTCATGGCAAGGCGATAATCGCTCGACTTGATGGCATCGATGACAGGGATCAGGCGGCCGGGCTTATTGGATGGGAGATTTTTATAACCCATAGCCAGTTGCCGGAAACGACCGAAGGCGAATATTATTGGTCCGATCTGATCGGATTGAAGGTTGAAACCGTTGACGGTGTTCAGTTAGGCGTGGTTGACAGCCTGCTGGAGACCGGAGCGAACGATGTATTAGTCGTTCAGGGTGAGCGGGAGCGGGCGATTCCGTTCTTGCAGGGACAGACCATAGTTAATATTGATCTGGATGCCGGCAGTATTATTGTCGATTGGGATCCGGAATTTTAATTAGGCAGCATGCGATTTGATGTCGTAACGTTGTTTCCGGATATGGTGACGGTAGCGGCCGGTTACGGTGTGACAGGCCGGGCCATTGAGCGCGGCATAGTCCGTCTGGCTGTCTGGAACCCGCGCGATTATACGCACGACAGGCACAAAACGGTCGACGATAGGCCTTATGGCGGCGGTCCCGGCATGGTTATGAAATACCAGCCGCTGCATGATGCTGTCTGTGATGCTAAACAGGTAGGCGATGGAACTGCCAAAGTCGTTTATCTGAGCCCGCAAGGCAAGCCGATTACACAGGCTTTGCTGTCAGAAGCTTGCGATGTTTCTCAATTGATTTTAGTGGCAGGGCGTTATGAAGGAATTGATGAGCGCTTTGTCGAGCTGGATTGCGATGATGAATGGTCCATCGGAGACTATGTCATCAGCGGTGGTGAACTGGCGGCGCTGATCGTAATAGATGCGGTGACCCGTTTGTTACCTGGTGTGCTCGGGGACGAGGATTCCGCCCTGCAGGACTCCCATATGAATGGCTTGCTGGATTATCCGCATTTTACGCGGCCGGAACAGCTTGAAGGGCGTTCGGTGCCGGAGGTTTTACTGGGCGGCAATCATGCGGATATAAACCGCTGGCGAATGAAGCAGGCTTTGGGAAGGACCTGGCTGAGACGGCCGGATTTATTGAAAAAAAAGAATTTAAACGCAGAGCAGGAAAAACTGCTGAACGAATTTAAAATTGAAGTTGATGTTAAATAGGGTGTGGCAATGAGCAATATTATTGATGTATTGGAAGCAGAACAGCTGAAACAGGTTCCTGAGTTTGGCCCAGGCGATACAGTTGTTGTACAGGTTAAGGTAAAAGAAGGCGATCGTGAAAGAATTCAGGCTTTTGAAGGCATAGTGATTGCGAAACGTAATCGCGGATTAAACTCTGCTTTCACAGTAAGAAAGATTTCTCACGGTACAGGCGTTGAGCGTGTTTTTCAAACTCACAGTCCTATGATTAGCGAGATCAATGTTAAACGTCGCGGTGACGTACGTCGCGCCAAGTTGTATTACCTGCGTGATTTGACCGGTAAAGCGGCTCGTATCAAAGAAAAACTGTAATTGGTTTTTTGTACACGTTATAAAAAAGGCAGCTCAAGGCTGCCTTTTTTATGCCCAGGATATGAGTCCCCGCTTATTTGTAGGGTCGAGTAGGCTCGGTCTAAGCACTAACTAATCAGTCCAGGTTTCACTATGTCATTCGTCATTCATTGGGTTGAAAGCTGCTCAGAGGATGAGGCGATTTTTAAGGTGCAAACACCTGCCGGCAATCTGATTTTATTTATGCATGGCGATGTATTGTCTCAGGCCGACTGGGAGTTTGCTTACAGTCCAGCCCAAATTGTCAAGGCCACGGGTGAGCATGACATACAGAGGCAATTAAGCCAGTATTGGTCAGCTCCGGAAAAACCCATTCATATCAAACTGTTAAAGCAGGGTAGTGATTTTAGAAATAAAGTCTGGGCTGAACTTTGCCGCATACCGTTCGGAGAAACGATCACTTATTCAGCGCTGGCCCGCAGAATAGGGACGGCGGCACGGGCTGTCGGCAATGCCTGTCGGGATAACCCTTTTCCTTTGATCATTCCATGTCACCGGGTGGTGTCCGTTTCCGGCATGGGCGGATACTCCGGCCAGACAGAAGGGGATTTTATGGCTATAAAATCCAAGTTGCTGGCATTTGAAGCAGCCCATAAAAAATGAACGCGGCAGGTTTCATAGATCAATTTCTGGATGCGGCCTGGGTAGAGCAGGGCTTGAGCGAAAATACGCTGTCGGCCTATGGCAGTGATTTGAGGATTTTCGCCCAATGGCTGGCCGGAAAATCCATGCTGGATGTCGATAGCAGCGATATATCGAAGTTTCTGGCGAGCCGTTATAAAGACGGCATAGGCAATCGATCGTCGGCACGTATCCTGTCCAGTTTGCGGCGCTTTTATGGTTATTATCTCAGGGAAAATCGTATAGAGGCCGACCCGACCGCGCTGATAGAATCGCCGCATATTGGCCAGCCGTTGCCGGTATCGTTGTCCGAAAACGATGTTGAATTATTGCTGGATGCGCCCGAAGTAACGCATGCGCTCGGTTTCAGGGATAAAACCATGCTGGAAATGCTTTATGCCACAGGACTTAGGGTATCGGAGCTGGTCGGTTTAAAATTTGAACAAGTCAGTTTCAGGCAGGGGGTGGTCAGGATTACCGGCAAAGGCAATAAGGAGCGACTGGTGCCGGTCGGCGAAGAAGCGATGAATTGGCTGGAGAACTACATGGCTCAGGCCAGGAAGACCATTCTGGGGGAGCGTCAATGCGATTATCTCTTCGTGACCAATCGCGCCACCGGCATGACGCGGCAGGCCTTCTGGCATATTATTAAGCGCCATGCCAAAAAAGCCGGCATTAATAAAGAGCTGTCTCCACATACGCTCAGGCATGCCTTCGCGACGCATCTGTTGAATCATGGTGCGGATTTGCGCGTCGTGCAGCTTTTGTTAGGGCATTCGGATTTATCCACTACACAGATCTACACGCATATCGCGCGCGAAAGATTAAAAGATTTACATTCAAAATATCATCCAAGAGGATAATCAACATGGCACAAAATATTCACCCGACTGCTTATATCGCATCGGATGTCGCATTACCCGAAGACGTGACGGTAGGCCCTTTTGCCGTCATTGAGTCGGGTGTCGAGATGGGGCAGGGATGCCAGATTGGCGCGCATGCCGTCGTGCAGCAGTATGTGAAAATGGGTGACGGCAATATTTTACATCCCCATGCCGTTCTGGGTGGATTGCCGCAGGATGTCAGCTTTAAACCCGAAACGGTTTCCTGGCTTAAAATCGGCGACAACAATGTGTTCAGAGAAGGTTTTACGGCGCATCGTGCCTCCAAAGAAAACGGCGAGACGCGCATAGGCTCAGGTTGTTTCTTTATGAACAACAGTCATGTCGCGCATGATTGCAGGATCGGCAGCCATACGATTTTTGCCAACAACGTCGCCATTGGTGGCCATGTTGAGGTCGGCGACCGGGTTTTCATGGGCGGGTCCGTGGTTGCGCATCAGTTCTGCCGGATCGGTTCGTACGCGATTGTGCAGGGCACGACGGGGCTGAATATGGATGTCATGCCTTTTATGCTGGTAGGCGGACGCCCCGCCCGGCATTATAAATTGAACACGGTGGGTTTACGGCGAGCTGGCATTACCGGCGATCGCTATAACGTGCTTTCAGCGGCGTTCCGTCTGTTGAAGAACAAGCAAAGCCTGGACGCGTTGGAAGAAACCGAGGAACTGAAGCAATTGAAGGAATGGCTGGCGGTTAAATCCAAACGCGGTGTGCATGGGTTTGTCGATATTTCCATTTAATCCCGATTTATCGAGATCTGCTCGGGCGGATTATATTTTTCGAACCAAACCCGTCCGTCAAGAACCTGCTGGTCGTCGGTAAATAAAGCGCGGTTTGTGACGGCCAGCCTTATCTGTCCTTATGTTGCCGGTGTGCGGCTAGAGCTATTCAAATACTTAAAAATCAAGCGCAGCTCTTAGCCTGCGGCCGGCTTTTAATCTGTCCGCCTGAAGGCCTTCTCGAATAGTTTGAATTTCCGCGTGGACGCGGTTTGCGCGGCAATGCCTGTGGTTCAGCCGGCGGTGCGACGGCCGAGGCTTCGAAGCCTGCAATTTGTTCGCGTCTGATCGGCTTGCCGATCAGCTTCTCAATGAGCCGCAAGGCGCTGTACTCGTCATGCGAGACTAATGATATGGCTTGTCCTTCCTCGCCGGCGCGCCCGGTACGACCGATTCTGTGAACATAATCGGCTGGCGAGCGGGGCAGTTCAAAATTGACTACATGCGGCAGTTGCGCGATATCGATGCCGCGCGCCGCCACGTCGGTTGCAACCAGCACGCGAAGTTCGCCGGCTTTAAAACCGGCGAGGGCGCTGGTTCGGGCTCCCTGGCTTTTGTTGCCATGAATGGCAGCGGCTTTAATATCGATTTTGTTGAGTTTTTCGGTAAGCCGGTTGGCGCCATGCTTGGTGCTGGTAAACACCAACACCTGCCGCCAGTCATTTTCCTTTACCAAGTGGCAAAGCAGTTCCGCTTTATGAGTCTTATTGACAGTATAGACAATCTGTTCAACCAGTTCGGCGGCGGTATTGCGCGGAGCCACTTCTATCTTCACGGGGTTGACCAGAAGGCTGGCGGTGAGTTTGCGGATATCGTCGGAGAAAGTTGCCGAAAACAGCAAATTTTGCCGTTTTTTCGGCAACAAGGCGATGATCCTACGGATATCGCGGATAAAGCCCATGTCGAGCATGCGATCGGCTTCATCGAGTACCAGTGTTTCCACTTTGTCGAGCTTAACTGCGTTCTGGCTGACCAGGTCCAGCAGGCGCCCCGGCGTTGCCACCAGCACATCCACGCCGCCTCTTAAACGCATCATTTGCGGATTGATTTTGACGCCGCCAAAAACGACTTCCGACTTCAGACGCGGATGCAGGTGGGCGCCGTATTTTATGACCGATTCGCCGACCTGGGCAGCAAGCTCACGGGTGGGAGTCAGTATCAATGCTCTTACCGGACGATTGGTGATGTAAGACTTTTGTGATAGGCGATGCAGGATAGGTAACGTAAATCCTGCGGTTTTTCCGGTGCCGGTTTGTGCGGCGGCCAGGAGGTCATGGCCTTCCAGCACGGCAGGAATGGCCTGTGACTGAATCGGCGAAGGCTTGGCATAGCCTACATCGGCAATGGCGCGCAAGAGCGGATCGGATAAACCGAGAGTGGAAAATGGCATATAAAGGATCTCAATAAAGGGCTGATATCGACGCAGGTCTTTCAGCGCCGGGTAAAAAGGATGATTTTAATAAAAACGCGTCAAGATAATGATGATTACGGTCAGGTCTTTGTCGACGTTTTTGGTGCTGGAGTTAGTGGGGCATCACTGTGGCGGTAGGCATTGGAGTTGATGGCGCCCCGAGGCGGATTTGAACCACCGGCCTGTCCCTTAGGAGGGGACCGCTCTATCCTACTGAGCTATCGGGGCAAAATAAAAACAATTTTACCATAAACACGGTATTTAATTCTTTTTTGTTCTCTTTCCAGCGCAAAAAAAACATCGCGCTTCAGCAGTCTTTCTTGCAGTAGCGCCGGTAAAATTTTAGCAAGCGTTTGTTTTAAAAATTATACCGAAATCAGGAGGCAGGTGAAATTATCGCTTTGAGTCGTCCGCCCGTTGGTCACCTGAAGTTTACCGTTCAAAATATGCACACATATCTGATATGGCGGGCTCTGGGGCTAAAGCCGGTGCCGTCTTTGTTCGTTCAGTGTCCGGCATGCGGCATAAAGGGACTTCGGACGCAGTCAACTGATGGTTTCGGCACTTGATAAAGCCGGGATTCAAAGGACAGATCGAACATCCTGACCAAACCCCGGCTTTCCGGGAAAGCTTATTCAGCTTGAGGCAGGGAATATGACTTTGGGCTCGAAACTTGCCGCCGGATATTTAGGGTCGAACTCGGCTTTCTCCCTTTCGGGTTTTGCTGATGGTCTCTCTTCGCACTCTGTCTTGGCAGCTTCTTTATACAGCTTGACAGCCTCTTTATCTTGATAGATGACCTTAGGCTGGAAGTTAGTGGCAGGATATTTCTCGTCATCGCTGGCCGCTGATGCGGTTAACGGACTTAAGGCAATCGCTGCAATTGCCGATCCCAGGATAATTTTTTTGTTCATGCTTTGTAGCCCCCGTTGATTATGTAGCAAGCCTGGCTAAGGCTTTAAAAACTGTAAGTATCGGCTATTTGACCGCTGATTTCAAGGTGGATGGAAGCTATAAAAGCTGTTTTATTTCAGGGTAATCCTTCGTCAATTGCTGTCTGTAGGATTCGATCAGCATCTCGTTATGGCGTTCTTCCCGGGCGATGGGTATGGTAATTTCGCTCAGTACATGCATGGGGGACGCGGACAGGAAGATCAGCCGGTCTGCCAACGCGATGGCCTCGCGCAGATCGTGCGTGACAAACAGGACCGTATGCGGGCGCTGCCTCCACAGCTTCAGCAGCAGGTCACGGACCTGCCTGGCCGTCGGCGCATCCAGCGAGACAAAAGGCTCGTCCATCAACAGTATGTCAGGGTCAACGGCGAACGCGCGGATAATGGCGACACGGCGGCTCATGCCCAACGATAGGCGTTCGGGATAAACATGCTGCGCCCGGGTCAGTTGCATGGTTTCCAGCAGCGGATCGATCAGATCCGGAGATTGATCGCTGTCCAGCGCCAGCTCGATGTTTTCCCTGACCGTTCGCCACGGCAACAGGCGCGGATTCTGGAATACATAGCCGATCCTGGGATGCGCGTGCTGCGAGCTCAGCACAATCTCGCCGTCGTAATCCTGGTCCAGGCCGGCAATAATGTTCAATAGCGTCGTCTTGCCGCAGCCGGAAGGGCCGACCAGGCAGACGAACTCGCCGGCTTTCAGCGACAGGTCGAGATTGGCGATGGCCTGGTATTGGCCGGCCTGGCCTATGGCCGGATAGGTCTTGCTGTCGATGCGGATGCGAATGTCGGTCATCGGCGCCACCGTTGCGATTTTCTATCCAGGGGCTTCAGGAGCATCAGTTCTATCAGCTGAATGACGGCCACGAAAGCGATCGTATAAGCCAGAATGCCGGCCACATCGAACAACTGAAAAAACAAATGCAATTGATAACCCATGCCGTTGTTACGGCCCAATAATTCGACCACCAGAATGATTTTCCAGATCAAAGCCAGGCCTGAGCGTGTCGCGCTCATGACAAACGGATGCAGTTGCGGCCAAATCACATGCGCCAGCGTTTTGCGCCGGCTGAAATGATAACAGCGGGCCATTTCCAGTAAATCCTGATCCAATGCCCGCGTGCCTTCGCGGATCGTCACGACGACGTTGGGCAGCTTGTTGATGACGACGGCCAGTATCGCGGCCGACTCGATCAGGCCGAACCAGACATAGCACAAGATAATCGTGACCAGCGCCGGAATATTGAGGAAAATGACCAGCCAGTTGTCGAAAAACGCATCCAGCTTTTTATGCCGGCCCAAGACGATGCCGATTGCGCAGCCGAGCAGCATCGCGACAGCAAAACTGACCACCAGCCTGAACAGCGTGACGCCCAGGTGATAGGGTAGCTGTCCCGATAGGGTTTCGCGCCAGAAAACATGGGCCACTGTTTCGGGCGTTGGCAGCACGCTGCTGTTTAAATAAACGGCCAGACTCTGCCAGAGCGCCAGGAAGGCCAGCAACGACAGGGCGGGTAAAAGCTTCTGACGGCTACTCAAATGTTCGGGCCTTTATTGTTCAGCCGACCAGAAGGTGCCAGGCTGCAGGGTTTCCGAGTCGCCTGTCAGCTGCTTGTTGCTGAGCGTGCGCAGCATGGAATAGATGCGGCCGGCCGCCTGTTGTTCCGGTTTGCCCCAATGCTTGATTTGGCCTTCACAATAGCGCTGCCGGAGTTTGTTTTGGGTAGGCGCATCTTCCGCCTGGGTCAACGGGATGACTTTTTGCCAGACTGCATCGGACGTGCAGAGCTGGTCTTTGGCGCGCTTGCTGGCCGCCAGGAAGCTGTCGATGGCATTCTTATGGCTCAAAGCCCAGCTTTGCTTGAACACATAGCCGAGAGCGGGAACTTCTTCATCAATGCCCAGCGCTTTGATGATGCCTTTGCCGTCGATGATTTGCCTGTAACCCTGCGCTTCCAGTCGGGCCGCGAAATGCCAGTAATTGAGCACGGCATCGATGCGGCCTTGCTTGATCTGCTCGTTCAACAAGGGCGGCGCGCCGAAGACCTTGTCCACGTCCGCGTTCAGGTCAAGCTGCTCTTTTTGCGCCAGTGCCTGCAGCAATAGCCAGTTCTTGTCCAGCTCGCCGCCGGCAATGCCCAGGCGTTTGCCCTTCAGATCTTTCAGTGTCTGGATGGGGCTCGCGTCGGCGACCACCAGACTGCCGGATGTCGTTGAATAGGGATAGAACGTGAAATCGGAACCGGTCGCACGCAGTTTCGACACCCAGATCCAATCCGAGACGATCATATCGACAGAGCCCGACTGCAGCGCAATCTTGCCGGCTTCGGGATTGGCCAGCCGCTGTACGTCCAGTTGAAAGTCCGCCGATGCGGTTGCCGGGTCATTTTTGATGACCGATAACTCCCAGTCGGCAGTGCCGAATGCAAGCACGCCGAGGCGGATTGGGGTTTTCTCCGCAGCGAAGCCGTGGCTGGATATTAGCATGCAAAGGCAGATAAGCAAGGCTTTGAATTTCATAGCGTCTCTCCCTGTATGAGTTTGAAAAGCCTTATATTCTATCCTGTATGTGGGGTTGCATGCGAGGATTTAGCTTGGCGAGCTAGTGAGTGTGCTTTTATCGGCTTAGCCTAACCTTCGGGACAAGCCCAGACTCCTGTGGGATAATGCCCTTATTTCTCCTATGGCTATCCGTTATCCCATGCAACGCACACTGACTCGGCAAACCTGGCTCAAAGCTCATCTTTATCTGGCGCTGATTTTAGGATTTTTCTTCGCCCTGATGGGCCTGACCGGCAGCATCAGCGTGTACCGTGAAGAGCTGGACGAATTGCTGAACCCGCAACTGGTCATCGATCAGCCGCAGGGCAAGTATCAGTCCCTGGACCGGATCATGGCCTCGGTGCGGCAGGCGCACCCGGACCGGCACGGGGCCTGGACGCTGGAAATGCCAAGGTCGCCGCACGGTATGGTGACGGCCTGGTACGATAAGCCGAGAGAGACGTTCTTCGAGCTTCATGCGCCGCTGATGGTATCGGTCAATCCCTATACGGCGGAGGTCGTCAGCAGCCGTTTCTGGGGCCAGACCGTGACGACCTGGCTGCTGGACCTGCACACCCAGCTTCGGCTCGACCGCTTCGGCTGGAATGCCGTAGGATTCCTGGGGTTGATGCTGACAGCCTCCATCAGTACCGGACTGTATTTGTGGTGGCCCGGCACGCGGCAGCTCCGGCAGGCGTTCACGATTCGCCATGATGCCGGCATGGTCCGGCTGGCTTTCGATCTGCACCGCTTCATCGGACTGGCCAGCGCCGTTGCCTTGCTGCCGTTGGCGTTCACGGGCATTCTGCTGAGCTATCCGGCGGTGCTGGAATCCCTGGCCGGCGCATCGGGCATGGCGCACGGCGAAACGGGCCGCAATATCATCAGCACGGCGGTCCCCAACAGCCATCCCACCGGCTTGGCGGCCGCGACGTTCATGGCCCAGGGAGCATTTCCGCGCGCCGAGCTCAGGCGCATTACGACGCCGGCCGGCGACAATGGCGTCTACCGCGTCAATCTGCGCCAGCCTGGCGAAATCAATCAGCGGCATCCCTATACCACGGTTTGGATTGACCGCTGGAGCGGTCAGACCAAAGAGGTACACAATCCTGCTGAATTTTCAGCAGGAGAAACCTTGGCGACATGGATATGGCCGTTACACACCGGCGAGGCATTGAACGGCTCAGGCCGGTTCATCTGGTTTCTCGCCGGCCAGAGCCTTTTCGTTCTTTATGTCAGCGGCTTGCTGCGCTGGCTGTATCGGCGCGGCAAAATCCGCGACAGAAAAGTCGATCTTGCCGCGCTGCGGCCATTTTTTTACAGACTGGGCCGAGACGGTCGCCGTATCGGCATGATGCTTTTTCGCTACCTTGTCTTGCTGTCGCAAAAGGCCAGGCCACTCATGGCGATCGGATTTGCCTGGTTATTGCGGCAGCTTGACAGGTTGCGCGCGGCCATTGTAGCGAACCGGCAGAAGCGCATAGGCCATTAAATCCGCGCAATATACCGAGTAACTCGGATAAACCGGCTGCATGCCAAGTCCAAAGTGTGCTGTGTTTTCAAAACGTCCGACAATGTTTGCCGAGACAATATGGTAATATAACCAACTTGGATTTATTTACCTTAGGTTAATATGAGTTCGTCCGATTCCGCCCAATTGATCGACCGCTTCGGCAGAAAAGTCGATTATTTGAGGATTTCCATTACCGACCGCTGTGATTTCCGTTGCGTCTACTGCATGGCGGAAGACATGACGTTTTTGCCGCGCGCGCAGGTTCTGACGCTGGAAGAGATCTATTTTCTGGCCAAGGCGTTTGCCGAACTGGGCGTCAAAAAAATCCGCGTGACGGGCGGCGAGCCGCTGGTCAGAAAAGGCGCGCTGGGTTTGTTGGAGGATATCGGTAAAATTGAAAGTCTGGATGAGCTGGTTATCACGACTAATGGCTCTCATTTGGCGTCCATGGCGACTTCATTAAAGAAGGCCGGGGTAAAGCGCATCAATATCAGCCTTGACACGCTCGATGCCGATAAATTCAAGGCCATAACGCGGACGGGTAACCTGGATCAGGTGCTGAAAGGCATTCAGGCCGCCAGAGCGGCAGGTTTTGAACGGCTGAAGATCAACGCCGTCATCCTGAAAAACCGCAATCATCTGGAAGTCTGCGATCTGGTCCGGTTCGCCGTCGATAACGCCATCGACATCAGCTTTATCGAAGAAATGCCGCTGGGCATCGTCAGCCAGCACAATCGCTCGGAAGCTTATTACGCCAGCGACCTGATCAAAGCCGATCTGGCGCGAGAGTTTTCCCTGATCGCCTCGACCGAAAAAACCGGCGGGCCGTCGCGTTATTTCAAGGTGGCCGGCAGCGATACGCGCGTCGGTTTCATTTCGCCGCACAGCGAAAACTTCTGCGGCACCTGCAACCGTGTACGCCTGACCGTGGAAGGCCGCTTGCTGCTGTGCCTCGGCAATGAGCATTCGGTCGATTTGAAGAAAGTCATTCGGGCGCATCCCGGCGACAGCGAAGTTCTGAAACAGGCCATTATCGATGCGATGTCGATCAAGCCCGAAAAACATGAATTCAATATCCACGAGCAGCCGATCATCTTCCGGCACATGAGCGTAACGGGCGGATAACGGCCCCCGTTGCGCATCCTCTCCTTTCTTTCTAAACGATTTTCTCTTGTCAGAGGTTTTTCCATGTCTTTTGAACAGCTCGGTTTAACCGAGGAACTCCTTAAAGCTGTCGCCGATCAAGGCTATGCCTCGCCTACGCCCATTCAGCGGCAGGCCATTCCCTTGATTCTCGAAGGGCGCGATGTACTGGCCGGCGCTCAGACCGGCACGGGAAAAACGGCCGGGTTCACTTTGCCGTTGCTACAGCGTTTGATGGGCAATTCAACGCGGCCGCAAAAACCGCGCCCCGTGCGGGCGCTGATCCTGGCGCCGACGCGCGAACTGGCCGTTCAGGTCCACGAGAGCGTGAAAATCTATGGTAAATATTTGCCTCTTTACGCGGAAGCGATTTATGGCGGCGTCAATATCAATATGCAGATACGCAACTTGCGAAAAGGCTGCGATATCATCATCGCCACGCCCGGCCGTCTGATTGATCATGTCTTGCAGAAAAACATCGATTTGTCGGCGGTCGAAATACTGGTGCTTGATGAGGCCGACCGCATGCTCGACATGGGATTCATGCCCGATATCCGCAAGATTATCTCGTGGCTGCCCGCGGCGCGCCAGAATCTCCTGTTTTCGGCCACGTATTCGAATGAGATAAAGGCGCTGGCCACGTCGGTGCTGCATGATCCGGTCGAAGTTGAAGTCGCGCGACAAAACGCCACGGCCGACACCATATCGGAGCGGGTTTACGGCATCAATCGCGAGTACAAGCGCGAATTGCTGTCCTATCTGATCGGCAGCGGCAACTGGAAGCAGGTTCTGGTTTTCGTGCGGACCAAGCATGGCGCGGACAGGCTGGAAAAGCAGTTGCAAAAGGATGGCATTAGAGCCGGAGCCCTGCATGGCGATAAGACGCAGGGCGCGCGCAACAAGGTATTGGAATATTTCAAGACGGGCAAGATCGCCGTATTGGTCGCGACCGATATCGCCGCGCGCGGTCTCGATATCGACCAGTTGCCGCATGTGGTGAATTTCGATTTGCCGCAGGTGGCCGAAGATTATGTGCACCGCATCGGCCGTACCGGACGCGCCGGCTCAAGCGGCGAGGCACTGTCGCTGGTATGCCCTGAAGAAGCCTATCTGCTGGCGGAAATAGAAAAACTGCTGAAACGCCCGATACCGCGCGTTGCCGACACCGGTTATGAACCCGTGTCGCTAAAGGTTGTCGATATGTCTAAAAAGAATGCCCCGAATAAAACTACCGGCAAAAAGGATTACCGGCACAAGAAAAGCATCGACAGGCGCCGAGCCGGTAACAGTGCGGGTAAGGAAGTCAAAACAGGCTCGAGAGGCAGGGTTAGAGGCGTTCGATAGGCGCTAGCCCTGGACCAGTATCCAGGGCTTGACCACTACGGCCCAGACCAGGGCGTCCGCTTCGAGCCAGCGGATGGCCTGCTGATCCGATACCAGGCCCAGCTGGTTGTTTTTCATCCATTGCTCGACCTGGGCCTTGTTATCGATCGAAAACTGATAGGCGACTTCAACCAGATCCAGGTCCGGCGCTACATAAACGGCCGTGCCATTGGCGAAGAAGCGCTGCAGTTCTTTCCAGGCTATTTGCGAGGTTTCCAGGTTGACTTTTCCCCTAGCCAGATCGATTTCAGCGTGATTCATTAAAGTGCTCTCCTGGTTGTATTTCGGTCATGTGTTTATTGACACATTGAATCGGGGCATTAGAATGCGAGGTTGCTGTACCAATAACATAATTATAACCCACTAAATGAGGAGATAGGCGCATGTCGTTATTCGGGGCATTTGCAAAAAGAGCTAAACTGAATTCAGCCATTAAACAAACAGCCGAGGCACGCAAAAGCGAAGCCGGCAAGGCTGATCAATTGTTTAAAAGAGTCTATCAGGGCTATGCCGAAGTCGTAAGCGATCATCCCATGCTTGCCGAAGCCTTGTATAACTGGGGATTTGCCTTATTGCATCATGCAAAACTGAAGTCCGGCGAGGAAGCCGCCGCCCTTTACCAGGACGCCATCTCGAAATTCGCTTTTTGCCTGACGCTTGAACCCCATTATTTGGGCGCGGCCATAGATGGTGGCGTGGCTTATATGGATCTGGCCCGCGTTAAAGGCGTCAAGCCTGAGGATCACTTGTATGACATGGCCGAGGAGCAGTTTGAAAAGGCCAATGGCATTCAGGCCGGGTCGGCTTCCTACAATCTGGCCTGCATTTATGCCTTGCGCGGCGATGAAACCGCCTGCATGAATGCCCTGGAGGATTCCAGAGACAGAGGCAGCTTACCTAATGTCGATGATGTCATGAATGATCCGGACATGGCGGCTGTCAGAGAGCAGGGCTGGTTTGTCGAGTTTATGGATGCGGTTAAGGCAAAAAGAGAAGCTGTGCCTGAAGAACCTGCAACCCCTGAAACCAAGGCCGGCGAGGAGCTTCCGGTTGAGGAAGAGGTTCGCATGGAAGATCACGAACCTCCTGCCAAGGAAGAGACACCTGCCGAGGAGGAAGCGAGCAAGGAAGAATCTCCTTCTGCCGGCGAAGACGCCAAATAATCTTTCCAGATCCGGCATAAGGCACTGCTTGTGCCTTATGCGCGCCCTTTACCGCGGGCACTTTATTGATCCGCCCGGTAGCAGGCATCCAATAACGCCTGCATTTTGGCCAGGCCTAAACGGCGCGTCAGCTCGATATTGCGCTCGGGAATGTTTTCAGGATGCGGGTAAGCGGCCACGGCCCGCTCAATGCTCTCTTCCCGTATCAAGTGCAGCATTGGATAGGGCGAACGGTTTGTATAATTGGCGGCGTCATCCGGTGCCGCGCCTTCAAAACAGTAATCGGGGTGAAAGCTTGCCAGCTGATAAATGCCTTCATAACCCTGCTCGATCAGCAGGCGCTCGGCAATATCCAGATAGTCCAGATAATCAGCGAATGTCATGAAAGCATCCGGGTAAATCAGCAGCGTGGTTTCCACGCCGTCATCGCCATCCAACCGCTCGCATTCCTGGATCAGATGCGCCAGGAAACATTCAATGTCCGTAGTGCGGCTGACGGCGAAATAAATGCTGCCGCGGTCCCATTCGCGTTTTGCGAAAGGGCAAATGCCGTAGCCGATGATGACTGATTTTACCCAGGCTTGTGTTGCACTGATGACTTGCTGGTCAGTAAGTTGTGGCATGGACATTATTCATTGCGGCTCATGTTTCTTATCGCGGTTTTCATTGGTTTTATCGATTTTTGAAAAAACCCGCAAAACGTCGGTAGAGGACAGTATGCCTACCAATTTATTGTCCTTGTTGACGACAGGCAATGCTCCGACTTTGTTATCGGCCATGATGGCAGCAGCCTCCGAAGCATGGGTGTCCGGAGTGACAGTCAATACACCGCGGCGCATGATGTTTCGCACTACCTTCGGAATCACATGCAATTCGGTAACGCCTGCTTCAATGACGTTGGAGTTGTTTTTGGGGCCAAGTGCTTTGTACAGGTCTCGGTCAGAGACGATACCGATCACCTTACCTTTTTTAACGACCGGTAAGTGGCGGATCTTTTCATAGTGAATCAAGAAAAAAGCCCGATCAATCAGGTCCTGTTGTTCGACGGTAAATACTTTTGAGGTCATCAATTCTTTAACACGCATCGAATTTCCTCCTAAAAGATAAGGATTAAGGACAAGAATAGGGATTCGTGCGCATTTTTACAAGAGATTTAATAGGTTGTGTTATAAAATAAGGCGTTTTAATTTTTATTCGGTCATAAAACCAGTGATTGGTTTTGTCACAGCACACTTGGAGTAATTTATGCGCATCATTCTTTTAGGGAGCCCTGGTTCAGGCAAGGGAACTCAAGCTCAGTTTATCACTGAAAAATACGGCATTCCGCAGATTTCCACGGGCGATATGCTCAGGGCGGCGGTACGGGCAGGCACGCCGCTGGGCGTGGAAGCCAAAAAGGTGATGGATGCCGGCGGCCTGGTGTCCGACGACATCATTCTGGGACTGATCAAAGAGCGCATAGCCCAGCCCGACTGCGCCAATGGCTTTTTGCTGGACGGCTTTCCGCGCACGATCGCCCAGGCGGAAGGACTGGATGCGATGGGCGTGAGCATCGACACCGTCATCGAAATCGTCGTTGCCGATGAGGAAATCGTCAAACGCATGGCCGGCCGGCGCGTGCATTTACCTTCAGGTCGTACCTATCATATCGAATTCAATCCGCCCAAAGTCGATAACGTCGATGACGTCACCGGCGAACCTTTGATTCAGCGCGACGATGACAAAGAAGAAACCGTGCGCAAGCGGCTCAGTGTCTACCACGAGCAGACCAAACCGCTGGTCGGCTATTACTCCGCCGAGGGCCGTCCGGTCAAATTCGCATCGATCAGCGGCGTCGGATCGGTCGAAGACATCACCGCCAAGGTGTTCGAGATTTTAGGCTGAACAGTCGGGACAATTCATATTCATGTAGCCGCCCGGGCGGCTTAACACTACTACCAGAGAACTATGTCAGGTAAAACTTTATATGACAAATTATGGGAAGACCACGTCGTTCATACCGAGGACGACGGATCTTCACTGATTTATATCGACCGCCATTTATTGCACGAAGTCACGTCGCCGCAGGCTTTTGAAGGTTTGCGCCTGGAAGGCAGAAAGCCATGGAGGCAATCCCGCAACCTCGCCGTAGCCGATCACAATGTGCCAACGACCGATCGCGACAAAGGCATCGCCGATCCGATCTCGCATCTGCAAGTCGAAACGCTGGACCAAAACTGCGCCGAATTCGGCATCACCGAGTTTGACATGGGCGATGTGCGCCAGGGCATTGTGCATGTGATCGGTCCCGAGCAGGGCGCAACCTTGCCCGGCATGACAATCGTTTGCGGCGATTCGCATACCTCCACGCATGGCGCCTCCGGCGCGCTGGCCTTCGGCATCGGCACTTCCGAAGTCGAGCATGTGCTGGCTACGCAATGCCTGGTGCAGAAAAAAGCCAAAAACATGTTGATCAACGTAAACGGCCAGACCGGTCCCGGCGTAACGGCCAAAGACATCGTGCTGGCGATTATCGGCAGGATCGGCACGGCCGGCGGCACTGGTTACACCATCGAATTCGCCGGCAGCGCCATATGCGCGTTGACGATGGAAGGCCGCATGACAGTCTGCAATATGGCCATAGAAGCCGGTGCGCGCGCCGGCCTGATTGCCGTCGATGATGTCACGATCGACTATTACCGCGACCGGCCTTATTCGCCGAAAGGCTCGGACTGGTATATGGCCGAGCGCATGTGGCGCCGGTTGCATTCCGATGCCGATGCCATGTTCGACAAGGTGGTCGAGATCGATGCTGGCAAGATCAAGCCGCAAGTTACCTGGGGCACTTCGCCGGAACTGGTTGTCGCGGTCGACGAAAACATTCCCGATCCGGCACTGGAAACCAATCCGGTCAAACAACAGAGCATGATCCGTTCGCTCGAATACATGGGTCTGAAGGCCGGCCAGACGATCACCGATATCAAGCTCGACAAGGTCTTTATCGGTTCCTGCACCAATTCGCGCATCGAGGACCTGCGTGCTGCCGCGGCTATCGCCAAAGGCAGAAAAGTGGCCGGCAACATCAAGCAGGCGTTAGTCGTGCCGGGTTCCGGTCTGGTGAAAAGTCAGGCGGAATCGGAAGGTCTGGACAAGATCCTTATCGAGGCCGGCTTTGAATGGCGTGATCCGGGCTGCTCCATGTGTCTGGCCATGAATGCCGACCGGCTGGAGCCGGGCGAGCGCTGCGCGTCGACGTCGAACCGCAATTTTGAGGGCCGGCAGGGCTACGGCGGCCGCACGCATCTGGTCAGTCCCGCCATGGCCGCCGCAGCGGCGATTGCCGGCCATTTTATCGATGTCAGCACCTGGGAGGGTCAGTAACATGAAAGCCTTTACTAAAGTCACCGCTCTAGTCGCGCCGCTGGATCGGGCCAATGTCGATACCGATGCGATTATCCCGAAACAATTTCTGAAATCGATTCACCGCGCCGGCTTCGGCCCTTATTTGTTCGATGAATGGCGCTATCTGGACCACGGCGAGCCGGGCATGGATTGCACGCATCGCCCGCTCAACAAGGACTTCGTTCTGAACAAGCCCGAGTACAAAGGCGCCGAGATTTTGCTGACGCGCGAGAACTTCGGCTGCGGCTCTTCGCGCGAACATGCGCCCTGGGCACTGGAGGATTTCGGCTTCAGGGCTATCATCGCGCCCAGCTTTGCCGATATTTTCTATAACAATTGCTTCAAAAACGGTTTGCTGCCAATTCACCTGCCGGCCGACGTGGTCGACAGTCTGTTCAAGGAGTTGGCGGAAGGCTATCAATTGACCATTGATCTGCCCGCGCAAAAAATCACGACGCCATCCGGCCGGGAAATCGCTTTTCATGTCGATGAAAACCGCAAATACCGTTTGCTGAATGGTCTTGATGACATTGGTTTAACTTTACAGCATGCCGATGAGATTAAATTCTATGAAGCTGAGCGTGCGAAAAGGGCGCCCTGGCTATTTTCCGAATGATGCCGGCGATTTAAACGTATATAATAGAACAAGAAGGTCTAAAATTAATGACAAAAAAAATTGCAGTCTTGCCCGGTGATGGCATAGGTCCTGAGATTGTCGCGGAAGCGATCAAAGTTCTGGACTGTCTGAATGCCGAGATGAATCTGGGTCTGGTTTTTGAAAATGGTCTGATCGGCGGCGCCGCTTATGATGTGCACGGCACGCCTTTTCCTCAGCAGACGATTGATCTGGTCAAACAAGCTGATGCCGTGCTGTTGGGCGCGGTCGGCGGTCCGAAATGGGAGTCGCTGGATATTTCGGTACGTCCGGAGAAAGGCCTGCTCGGTTTGCGCTCTCAGCTTGAGCTATTCTCCAATCTGCGTCCTGCCATTCTGTATCCCCAATTGGTCGATGCCTCTACCTTGAAGCCGGAAGTTGTGGCGGGCCTTGACATCATGATCGTGCGTGAATTGACCGGCGGCATTTATTTCGGCCAGCCGCGCGGTGTCAGAATCCTCGAAAATGGCGAGCGACAAGGTTACAACACGCTAGTCTACAGCGAGTCGGAAATCCGTCGCATCGCCCATTCCGCGTTCCGTACCGCGCAGAAAAGAAACCGCCGCCTGTGTTCGGTCGATAAGGCCAACGTGCTCGAATGTACCGAACTGTGGCGCGAAGTCGTGACTGAGGTCGGCAAGCAATACCCGGATGTCGAGCTCAGCCATATGTATGTCGATAACGCGGCCATGCAGCTGGTGCGCGCACCCAAGCAGTTCGACGTGATCGTGACAACCAATATGTTCGGCGATATCCTGTCCGATGCGGCATCCATGCTGACCGGTTCCATCGGCATGCTGCCATCCGCTTCGCTCGATGCGAACGGCAAAGGCATGTACGAACCGATCCACGGTTCGGCGCCCGATATCGCGGGCAAAGGCATTGCCAATCCGCTGGCGACCATTTTGTCGGCCGGCATGATGTTGCGTTACACCTTCAACCAGGCCGAGGCAGCCGATCGCATCGAGAAGGCGGTCAATGCGGCGCTGGATGCCAGGGTTCGTACCGCCGATATTTATTCAGACGGCATGAATAAAGTCAGCACGGCACAAATGGGTGATGCCGTGGTTTCAGCTTTAAGAGCGGGGGTGTAGTCAATGAGCAAGCTTTATAACGTTGCGGTCGTGGGCGCAACCGGTGCGGTCGGCGAGGCGATGCTGGCTATTCTGGAAGAGCGCAATTTTCCGGTCGGCGAGGTGTATGCGCTGGCAAGCAGCAATTCAGTCGGCAAGCGCATTCCATTCAAGGGTGGCACTTTGAAAGTGCAGGATCTGGCCGATTTCGATTTCTCCAAGGCGCAGATCGGCCTGTTTTCTCCCGGTGCTTCGGTATCGGCCGAATACGCGCCGAAAGCGGCCGCTGCCGGATGTATCGTTATCGATAACACGTCGCAATTCCGCTACGACGACGATATTCCGCTGGTCGTGCCCGAAGTGAATCCCGAAAAAATTGCTGAGTACAAAAATCGCGGCATTATAGCCAATCCAAATTGCTCGACGATCCAAATGCTGGTGGCGCTGAAACCGATTTATGACGCGGTTGGCATCGACAGGATCAATGTCTGTACTTATCAGGCCGTTTCCGGCACCGGCAAGGACGCTATCGAGGAACTGGCTAAGCAGACCGCGCAACTGCTGAACGGCAAGCCGGCTGAATCCAGCGTTTATCCGAAGCAGATCGCGTTCAATGTATTGCCGCAAATCGACGTCTTCCAGGACAACGGCTATACCAAGGAAGAGATGAAGATGGTATGGGAAACGCGCAAGATTCTGGGCGATGACAGCGTCAGAGTCAACGCCACGGCGGTGCGGGTACCGGTTTTCTATGGCCATTCCGAAGCCGTGCATATTGAAACGCACAAGAAAATCGATGTCGCGACAGTTCGGGCACTGCTTGAAAAAGCGCCCGGCGTTAAAGTGATCGATGAGCGCAAGGACGGAAGTTATCCGACAGCGGTAACCGATTCATCGGGTCACGATGATGTCTTTGTCGGACGCATCAGGGAAGATATCTCGCACCCCCAGGGAATCGATTTATGGGTTGTTGGAGACAATGTCCGAAAAGGCGCCGCATTAAATAGTGTGCAAATCGCGGAAGTGCTGGTAAAAAATTACATCTAGACTAAGCTTATCTGTAATTTGACTGTTTGCGGTAAGAGACTGTGGTAAATATTTGTGGAGGAGGCAACGTGCGCAATTTAACTAAAACTTTAGCGGTTATATCGTTATTGGCACCAGCTAGTGCTCATTCGTTAGGGATTGGCGATATTAAATTGCATTCAACCCTTAATCAGAATCTGAATGCAGAGATTCCCTTGGTCGTTTCGGCGGGTGAAAATGTAGCTGACATTAAAGTTAATTTGGCGCCACCAGATAAGTTTGATGAGGCAGGAGTGCCGTGGTCGTATTTCCTGTCAAAAATCAAGTTTGAACCGATTGCCGGCCCAAATGGTTCGGTCGTTATCAAGCTCAGTTCGAAAGAAGTATTAAAAGAGCCCGTTCTGGATTTGCTGCTCGAGGTAAGCTGGCCCAAAGGTAATTTATACCGGGAGTTTACCGTTCTGGTGGATCCTCCCGCCGCTTACAGTCAAGCCACAATCCCTGTCTCAACCCGCATTGAAAGCTACGAGCCAGAACAGGATTTTATCACTCAGCGTCAGCAGCAACAAGCCCCTAGGCCGCAGGCAAACTCTCAGCATGCTGCAGGGGTTGAGAAAGGGTATGTCGTTGTCAGGAAGAATGACTCGCTCTGGAATGTTGCCAAACGCGTGAGCAGTTCTCGCGGTGCGTCCATAGAACAGATGATGATGGCGATGTATCAGCAAAATCCTGATGCATTCTACAAACAGAATGTAAATGCCTTGATCGCTGGAAAAAAACTGAAAATTCCGGAAAGGGAAGCCATTCTGAAATTGTCCAGGCAAGAGGCATTAGCTGAATTCAATCGGCAAACAGAGGCCTGGAAAAATCACGCCGATGTTGCAGCTCCTGTTGAGAAGGTTGCGTCCGTTGAAAAACCCGCTCCTGTTGAGAAGCCAGCTCCCGCCAAGGCAGAGGCCACTAAGGGAACCACTGGCGATAATCATTTGAAACTGGTTGCGCCGAACGAGGCAACAGTGACTGAAAATGTGGCAATAGCTGCAAAGAGTGATCAGCCTACAGCCGATAAATCGGCGGCCGATGCTCAACAGACGAAGGTTGAAGCAGTGGCTGCTCCCGTAAATACGGACGATGCGGGAACCGCGGATGCGGCGACGAAGCAAAAACTGGCGGAGCTTGAAAAGCAGCTGGCTACGATGCAAAGAATGCTCGCTTTAAAAGATGAACAGCTTGCCGCTTTGCAGAATCGGTCAACAAGCCCGGCTGCTCAGCCTCAGCCCGTTCAGCCGCCGGCCGCGGCGGCCAATCCAGCGACTCAACAGCCATCGTCTAAGCCGGCTGTACAGTCAGAGCTTGAATCCGATGATTTATACTATTTAAGCGTTGGTGGCGTGGGTGCTGGCGTTTTAACTTTGTTAGGCTGGTTATGGTGGCGCAAGCGCAAGGTTGATGAGGCACTGAATGAAGCGAGCATGTTTGCATCGTCCAGTTGGAGGAACAGAACCGAGGCTGCTGAAAATCTCTCTATGCCGATTGTTGACGATAGCATATCCTATAATGTCGGTACAGTCGGCGAAAGTTCTTTCTTAAGTGAATTCACGCCGAGTGATTTTGGCGCATTTGACACAGATCAGAGTGAAATTGATCCGATTTCCGAAGCCGATGTTTATCTGGCCTATGGCCGGTATCAACAGGCGGAAGAACTTATGCGGCACGCTATTAAAGATCAGCCGGGCCGTGATGAATGCATGTTGAAATTGCTGGAAATTTTCTATGCCAACGAAAATAAACAGGCTTTTGAGACTTATGCCGGCGAATTAGCCGCGGCAGGCAAAAAAGATGAGCCTGATTTCTGGGCAAAAGTCATTGAGATGGGTAGTGAAATCTGCCCTGACTCCGCGCTGTTTGCTTCCGAATCCGCTTTGAATGAAAGTGCTGCAGTTGAAAAAAATAATCATACCGGTTTGGCAGAGACACATGAGGACAATGACGCAAAAGCAGATGATATCAGTAAGATGGATTTTGACATGTTTGCGTTTGAAGCGTCCTCTGATCAGGAAACGTCCGATTTTAAAGATATTGTAATGGATTTTGACTTGACTGCTTTTGATGCATCGCCGGATCAGAAAGTGGATGAGTCCAAGGATGGGAAGAACAATGACGTTCTTGATTTTGATTTGAGTCAAGTATCACATGACTCGAGTAAAGCTGAATCCGCTCTTAAAACTAATGGTGCGCCCGAATTAGAAATCGAATCGTTCGATTTTGATTTTAATGCCAATGAAACTGAAGCAAAAGAAATAGGTGAATTTGATTTGGCCGCTTTGGACGATGCGGCGGGAAATTTTGAAGATTTTAATCTTTCTGCCGATAACTTATCAGGGTTGAACAAGGACACTTTTGGCGATGATTTTGAGTTTAATTTTGATTTAGACATACCGGTTTCAGAAGATCAGGATGCCGAGCCTGGTTTTTCTGAACTGACGGATATGGACGAATGGGAAACGAAGCTGGATTTGGCAAAAGCCTACATTGATATGGGCGATGCCGAGGCGGCTAAGGATATTGCCGATGAAGTATGCGAAAAAGGTTCATCAGAGCAGAGGAAGATGGCTTTGGAATTACTTGATGAACTGAAATAGCCTATATCGGGTTTTCACAATAAAAAAGCCCGGCAAGGGCTTTTTTATTGTTCTGAATTATTGGCAAGATCGGCGAGTATAGCAGTTTGGTGGCGGATGAAGTTCAGGATGCCTTGCTGCAATATCAGGAAATGGTGATTAGCTGCCTCGTAGTCATGGTTTAATAAACTGGTCTCTAAAACGCATGCCGGCTCCTGCAAATCGGTCAGGCCGCAAAAGCCTACTGATCCATGCAATTTATGGGTGGTTAGCCGAGCCAGTGTATATTGCCGGCTATCCAGGGCTTCCTCGATAGTACTGATTTGCTCGGGAAGTTCTTCAAAAAGTTTTTTGAAAATGGTTAAAGTAAGTGGACGATTGCCGCGCGTCTTGTCCAGCAGAATCTTAATGTAATCGGCGCTGTGTTTTATCGGTAGGTTCATAACTAATTTGGATAAGTTGGACTGAAAATAAGGCGATGGTCTTTGCTGAACATTTCGTAACTTTCCGATTCTTGTAGCTGTGCTGTAATTTCCTTTCCTGCGTACCGCCTGCTAGAGCATTTATCCATTACTTCGAAGCATTGTCTGAATTTTGAAAATTCAAACAATGATCGGCATGAAGCTGATTGAGTAGCATGACCAATGATCAGTTCAAAGTTTATCGTAGTTCCGCAAAATGTTTCAAAATACTGGTATTCATCATTGTTGATGTATTCGTTTCTCAGCAGGCGGCGAGTATGGCTGCAGTTTTCTTTTTCATGAGAGTAAGTTTAGCTGAAGGCGAGAAAACTGAGCAGACAGTTATTGATGAAAAGCGCTGTTTCGATAGAGAGATGTCTTTTATTCGATTTCCTCAAGAGTGTCTCAACCCTGTCATACAGTTCCTATGCAATTTTTGGCTGAAGGTGAACAAATCGTAGCGCTCACAAGCGTGAGCTAATTCTGAATAACAACCTCTTGATGCTGGCTAATGCACAAGAATTGATGATCTAAAGGCGCGGTAAGGCAAAGAGCAGTCACGCCCTTAAGGAGATATGGCTACAGAGTCCTGCGGTGAAATTTATCAGGATAAGGCTGATAGGTCGGAAGAATGCAAATGATTTTATCAGTCAGGAGAGCGACTTGTCCGGGGATGTGCCGATTCTGGAAATGGTCAAAGAACGGTTCAACAGAACATTATTCACTTTTCTGCGCAACCCGGCGGAATTTTTCACGCTATAGCCCTTGTGTGCTGCTATTTTGAAATTTTCCAAGCCTACAAAGCCTGAAAGAGTATTTGATGTCACGGAGCGGGCTGCCAGTTTTTTATCCATATCATATAAAATCTGACGGAGACGGCACAGCTGGACATCGTTACCGTTCCTTCCTGCTGTTGCGCTTGCTTGACGCGGGCCATCTGAAGCAGAAACGCAGTATTTTCCCGGTGGATGCCGTGCACGGCAATATAATATTCAGGATATTGCCGGTTCTCTGCCGCATTGAACACATAGATAGTCGTCTTACGAGCAATGACAAGCAGTTGGTCAACTTATAGATTATTGGCAAAGCGATCAGTCCGTGCATTCCTATAGCAAGCTCTGCTGAGGTACGCTAAAGTGCCAATAGGGATGAAATTAATGAGAAATTACGGTTTGAGCCATGATGAAGCGGTTTTATTGCTTAATCCGCATGGCTCAGATGTAATATAGGCATTGAGGTTAAATCGTGTCGGGGTAGGGCGATTGCTTGTCTGGTTGCCTGGGTTTTTCCAATTGGCGCCCGAATTTATCCAGTTCCTTTTCCAAATCCTGGCCTAAGGATTCAATTTGCTTTTTAATCAATGGAAGTTGCTTTTCCAGTTCCCGGCCGAAAGTATCAATATACTTTTCAATCAATGGGCGTTGTTGTTCCAGTTGTTTGTGTAAGATATCGCCAATCTCCTGCAAGTTCCTGATAATAATACTGAACGGCAGGCTCGAAATATTAGTCAGGGTTTGCCGGTAGTCAACCAGCCACTTGTCGTGTTCCCTTGCCAGAACAGTGTTAAAGGATAAGGTCTTGCCGGCTTCATCGTTGATTGCAAGTGTAATCATGGTTTCTACCGATGTCGTAGGACCATCGATGGTTACTTGGCCAGTTTTTACCGACGCGTTTTTGAGGTGCGGCTCTCTGTCGACCAGGTCGCGGCTTGCGGGCGTGGCATAGGCTTTGGCTGTTTCAAGCTTATCGTCTATTAATGCTTCCCAGAACGCGGCAGTTACCTCATCGGGCGTTTTTGCAGCCTGACAGCCCGCCAGCATCACTAATAAAATAAAAAGTCCGACTAAACAAGCCGGACTTTTCACCGTGCATGGTGGAATAAATGCGGCAAAGAACGGTTTAGTCGTCACCACTGAAGACGCCCAGCAATTGCAACAAGCTCAGGAACAGGTTGTAGATAGAGACATATAGCGATACGGTTGCCGAAATATAGTTGGTTTCACCGCCGTGTATGATGGCGCTGGTTTGGAACAGGATCATGCCGGACATCAGCAGAATAAACATCGCCGATACGGCCAGGGACAGACCGGGCATGGAGAAGAACACTGCGCCGATGCCGGCCAGAAACGCCACCAATATGCCGACCATCAGGAAACCGCCCAAGAAGCTGAAATCCTTGCGCGTGGTTAATGCATAGCCTGAAAGACCCAGAAAGATGACGCCAGTGCCGCCTAATGCAGTCATGATTAATTCATGACCATTGCTGAAAGCATGGAGGTACATGTTCAAAATAGGGCCCAGCGTTAAACCCATAAAGCCAGTTAGTGCAAAGACAAAAACCAGGCCTAAACTGCTATTCCTGAATTTTTCAGTCAGGAACAACAGGGCGAAATAGCCGACTAAGGTGATGAGCATGCCGGGGTGCGGCAGATTCATATACATCGATACACCGGCAGTCAATGCGCTGAAAAGCAATGTCATCGACAATAGAAGATAAGTGTTTTTCAGCATTTTATTGGTCGCCAGAATGCTGGCTTCCGGACGAGAAACGGCTGTATTTAATCTCATTTTATTCAGATTCCTCAAACTAAAGGGTTAACGAAACAGAAAGACCTTTAAATCTTACAAGAGTTTCATGATATTGGTAACAAAAATTGAGTAAGATATCGGCCTGTAAGCACGGTAATTTTAGAGTTAAATAATGTCAGAAATTATACAAAAAACTCCTTATGAGCTTATCGGTGGTGAAAAAGCACTATTAAGCTTAGTCGATCGTTTTTATTTTTTCATGGATACTTTGCCGGAAGCTGCAGGCATTAGGGCCATGCATGCCGAGAGTCTATCGGGGGCTCGCGAAAAATTATTTAAATTTCTATCGGGCTGGTTGGGTGGGCCCGATCTGTTTATTCAGCAATACGGGCATCCGCGTTTGCGGCAGCGGCATTTTCCTTTTGCCATAGGCATCGCTGAACGAGATGAATGGATGATGTGTATGAATAAGGCGTTAAACGAAATATCCATGGATGCGGATTTCAGGGATAATTTAAGCCAGGCTTTGCAGCAATTGGCTACTCATATGATCAATCAGCATGATTAAAGTTAACTGATAGATGCTTTTCTCACTGGGGGGGGGGGGGGGGCATGCTCATGGTCTTCTAAATAACTATTCGCATGATAAACAAATAGAGTGAAAACTCGCTGCTGCGTGTCAGTCAGTAACAACGCTGATATAGATGGCAAAAAAGACTTGTCGGATCAGGAAAATTTTCAATGAACAATGATTTTTTAATCAAAATGTGGCGTTTGTCGATGAAACATTGAATATTGATGATTAATGGGCAATATCTATCAATTTTTCGGCGATGAGAATTGGTGATTGCGAAGACCATTTCAACATCCTATACTCATGCTAAAGAGTTAGAGATTGATGAAAATTAAAGTGTGCATCACCTATGTGAAAGCATATAAATTGAATCAGGTGCATAGGGCGCTGACCTTTTCTGCCATGCCCAGAGTTTGCGTCCAGCGGCATTCGGTAATCTGACTCCGATATTAAACCGTCAACAAGAAGAGCAGACTTTCTGCCTGTCTACAATTTTTTTTATGTCCTGGCATATCGATGGCTAAATCCGGATGCGCTGGTAAATGTGTTGGCGGTTCAGGGCGGTCAGGTTTGTGAGCCGGGCTTGGATAAAGAATATTGAATAGCCTGCTGTAACTTAGAGAATTATTATTTTTAATCTACCTTTTTCTTATCACATCCGTCACAGTCAGCGTGCGACCCGGGTACGAATTGTGGTGACGCCTGGCAAGGTTGAAGTCGTAGCGCCTGCGAAAGCCTCGCCACTGCGCATTGAACAATTTGTTCTGGAAAAGCAGCAATGGATTATGCAGACCTTGGCAAGCATGGAAGCAAAAAGCCACCTATATGGCCGCCGTACGCCATCTGATTATAAACACGGCGTCGAAATCCCTTTTCAGGGGAAACGGTATCAATTGGCGGTCAGGCCTTCAACATTAAAAAAGATCAAAATAGAATTTTCAGATACCTTCATTGCCCATGTCCCTGAGGCGCTGGCCGCTAGGGAACATGGCGATGACATCAGGAAAGCCCTGATACGCTGGATGAAGACGGCATCAAAGCTGCATGTGGAACAATTCGTAAATGCCCATGCCGATAAAAGGCAGTTGTTTCCGCGGTCCATCAAAATCAAGACCCAAAAGAGCCGCTGGGGCAGTTGTGGCATTCATAACGATATCAATATCAATTGGTTATTAATCATGGCGCCGCCCGAAGTGCTGGAATATGTAGTCGTTCACGAACTGTGCCATATTCAGGTTAAAAATCATTCCCGACATTTCTGGGCGCTGGTAGCTGAACATTTACCAAACTATCAGCAACATAGGCATTGGCTCAAAAAGCATGGCAGCCATCTGATGATGGGCTTGTAGCGCCAAATATTAAAGTGTCTTTGAAATAGCTATGCCAATAGCGCAACCGGTATGCAGTCATTAAGCAATTTGATAAGCGATGATGACGATATTTTTTAGTTTTGAGGTGTCATATTAGTCAATATGAGCAAGAAAAACAAAACGGCGTTCGTTTGCGATCAATGTGGAGCGGACTTTCCGCGCTGGGCTGGACAATGCACGAGCTGCGGCGCGTGGAATACGATTAGAGAAGTCAGGCTTGGCTCGGCTGTGTCTGATCGCCACAGCCGCACGGCGGGCTATGCCGGAAGCCGGTCGGAAGTTAAATTGTTGTCCGACATCAATCTTTCGCAAGCCGAACGAATTTCCACGCGAATCTCGGAATTTGACCGCGTACTGGGCGGCGGCGTTGTCAGGGGCAGTGTGGTCTTGATTGGCGGCGCGCCGGGCGCCGGCAAGAGTACTATCTTGCTGCAAGCCATTGCCAATATTGCTGAGAATGGCGTGAGCGTGCTCTATGTCTCCGGCGAGGAATCACTGCAACAGATTGCGGAAAGAGCGCATAGGCTGAAACTGCCGGTCGACAATATTATGATGCTGGCCGAAACCTCGGTACAGAGTATCTGCGATGTGTTGGATGAAGTGCATCCGCAAATTCTGGTGATCGATTCGATTCAGGTCATGCATACGCAGGACACGGATTCAGCGCCCGGGTCTGTCTCTCAGGTCCGGGAGTCGGCCAGCTATTTGACCCAGTACGCCAAAAGACACAATGTTTCCATTTTTATGGTTGGCCATGTGACCAAGGATCAGTCGCTGGCAGGTCCCATGACATTGAGCCACATTGTCGATACGCAGGTGATTCTGGCTTCGACGGACGATGCCCGATTCAGGGTTTTAAGAGCCGATAAAAACCGGTTTGGCAGTGTCGGTGAGTTGGGTTTTTTTGCTATGGACAGCTTGGGGCTCAAGGAAGTCAAGAATCCGTCGGCCATGTTTTTGAACCGGGCCGAAAAACCGTCTTCAGGCAGTGTAGTGACCGTGCTCTGGGAAGGCACGCGGCCTCTACTGGTGGAAATCCAGGCGCTGGTTATTGAGTGTCAGTATGGCAATCCACGGCGTCTGGCCGTCGGTTTTGACCAGAACCGTCTTGCCATGCTACTGGCCGTGCTGGCTCGGCACGGCGGCATCTTGACCGGCAATGATGAGATTTATGCCAATGTGGTAGGCGGCATTAAAGTTACGGAAACAAGCTCCGATTTGGCTATTGTCGTGGGGATTGTATCCAGTCTTAGGGATAAGGTGATTCCGCATGATGCGTTCTTTTTTGGCGAGATCGGCCTTAATGGCGAGATCAGGCCGGTCGCTAACGGTCATGCGCGTCTTAACGATGCGGCAAAACATGGCTTCAAAAAAGCGGTTATTCCGAAAGCCAATGCACCGAGAAAACCAATCGAAGGACTAGAAATCCATGCGGTTTCCCATCTTTCCGAAGCGCTGGAAATTTTTTCGGATCTTTAATGGACGGAGGGTAGGCGGATAACGGTATCTGGCTCTATTTTTACCATTCAGCCAGTCGGGCTCATCAGGTCAGAAAGAATTGTAGGGTTATATTGTCAATAACGATCATGTCATGATTGTCCAGCTTGAGGGAGTCATCGCCCAAAGGCTTGCTATTGACCGTGATCTGGTTTTTATTTTCCAGAGCTGTAATGAAATAGCCATCTTTTCTTTTGGATATGACGACCATCCCGCTATCGCTTTGGCCCAGTCGCGTCATGGCGTTCTTCAAGAGCAGGATTTTGCCTATATTCTGGCCATCCATAATCTGCAGGCTAGCGACAGGGAGGGGCGCATGGATGCCGCCTTTGCGATTTATTGACTTAGCGTCTTTGTTGGTCATGCTGATATGCCGAATTTGTTCTGTCGCTGTTTCAGTCGTATTGTAAATAATGTCGTGCTTGCCGATAGAGATCGTGTCGTTATTATTGAGATGGCATTCTTTAACTTTTACATGGTTGACGATTAATGGAAAGTCATCATTTAATTGTTTGATGATGCAACTGTCATCGCGAATAGTAAGGACCGCATGAATCGGAGCTACTGCAAGGCTATCGATAGTTAAATCGTTGAAGTTATCGCGACCAATACGCACAATGCCGTTTTCAAACAGGTCTGAATGGATCGCTTTATCTTTAAAAAAAACAGTGAGTCTTGCCATTGCATCGTAGAATAGGCCTAAATGGGCTTTTATTATAGACAGATTTTATTAGTTAGCCAAAAAGCGCAAGTTTTCCAATGGATTTGTTGGTGTCAATCGGTATAACCCTCTATTTTTGCGGTAGAAACTTAACTAACTTAACAGTATTTTCATCGCGTTTTAAAATTTCCAGCGGGTAGCCATGCAGCTTTACACTGGTTCCCGGCTCCGGGATGGTTTCCATGAATTCAAGGATAAGCCCGTTCAGTGTCTTTGGGCCTTCAGTCGGTAAAGACCATTGCGTGACGCGGTTTAACTCTCTCACAGTAATGTTGGCATCCACCAGAAAACTGCCATCGTTCTGTTTTCTGACAGTGACATCGTCGGTAATCAGTTCGCCTACGATTTCTTGCAGCAAGTCATCCATGGTAACGAGGCCTTCCACATCGCCGTACTCGTCAACAACCAGGCCGATGCGTATTTTTTCGGTTTTAAATCGGTGGATTTGTTTATGTACAGGCGTGCTTTCCGGAATGAACGAAGGTTTGATTAGTTGGTTGATAATAGTTTGCTTATCAAAATCTTCATTATTGACCACCATGAGGATTTTTCTTAAATGCAGGAAACCGATCACTCTGTCGATGCTCTTTTTATAAACAGGCAAGCGAGTGTGCGGACTGGTCTTGATTTGCCTGATGATCTCTTCGATCGGTAATTCGAGGTCAATACCGACAATTTCATTACGCGGCGTCATGATGTCTTCAACAGTCGCCGATTCGAGATCAAGAATGCCTAGCAACATTTTTTGGTAACGCGAAGGCATTAAACTTTCTGCTTCAGTTACGATGCTTTTCAATTCTTCTTTATTGAGTATGTCGTGATTGTGCTTTTTAACATTGATGCCTACCAGGTTTAGCAATTGGCCGGTGATCAGGTTAACGGTCCACACAATCGGATACAGGAGCTTTAGTAATGGAATAAAGACCCATGCCGCAGGGAAGGCGAGTATCTCAGGCTTGACTGCAGCCAATGTCTTCGGCGCTACTTCGGAAAAAATAAGAATGACGATAGTTAAAATTCCCGCAGCGATAGCGATGCCGGATTCGCTTTCGCCATAGAGACGAATGGCAATGATCGTTGTTAATGAAGAGGCGATAACATTGACAAAGTTATTGCCCAGTAAAATCAGGCTGATTAGATGGTCGGGTCTTTGCAGTAAATGATGGGCTTTTATTGCGCCGGAATGCTTGAGCTTAACTAAATGTTTTAAACGATAACGGTTCAATGTCATCAAAGACGTCTCGGAACCGGAAAAAAAAGCCGAAAGGATAAGCATTAATGCAAGTATGCCAAAGAGCATACCAAGGGGCATGTCGTTCAAAGAAGGAATACTCTGAGTAGTGAAAATACCCTTAGTGTCTACAGGGAGAAATTTTTGTCAAGCCTGAATGCAACCTGAATGAGACCCATAAGTTTGCATTTGTCTTTGAATGACTTTAAAAAAATTATAGAACATTTTGAAAAAAAGAGGATTTTGGCGCCTGCATAATTCGATAATTAACTCTGTCAGCGGTAGCTAAAAAATCAAAACAGATCATTATTAATGCCTTGATAAAACTATCTGATCTTTGTCGATCAGGCTTTTTTGAAGTCGACTGCGTAGGATGACAGGGTTGGCATGACTCCCGGACGGGACATGGCTTGGGATTGGTAGCAGGGATTCGCTAGACTTGAAATGTCGTCTTCGTCCATTTGCATCATCCGGTGCGGCTTTCGGCATAGTGCCGATCTTCAGTTGCGGCTCTGTATGTGGAGAGGACGGCGGATGATTTCAATTCAGCCTTAACAATACGAAGATTAATGACTTCCCGGCTTTCAGTTCCATGATAAGCAAAGATGTCGATACAATAATGTCGGCTGGGTTGGAGGGTGTAAAAATTTCCGTGTAAACCGCCGTTAAAAAATCTCCGGAAACCGATCCTCATAGAGAATCATAAACTGATTCAGAGCGGGCTTCCAGTCACGGATTGGCATTGACCATTTCTTGGCAGC
>Ga0196965_1000139_pt1 | contig 55361 bp, 36 predicted proteins | sample S1_20metaG_FD_148668 | JGI IMG/M metagenome (GOLD analysis project Ga0196965, IMG submission 148668) | Soil microbial communities from Anza Borrego desert, Southern California, United States - S1_20 | ecosystem: Environmental > Terrestrial > Soil > Desert | place: USA: California | collected...
AGATAGATGAACGACTCAATATCGTGGCTTCATCCCGGGCAGCGGCGCGGTATCTTAAAAAGAACAATCAGTTTTTCGACAATTGGTTATACGCACTGCAGGCTTACCAAATGGGTGCAGGTGGTGTAATGCGAAGTGTAAAGGACACCGAAGGCGGAAAGCGCCACATGGAAATTACCAGCAAAACGTATTGGTATGTTAAGAAATACCTGGCGCACAGGATTGCGTACGAACCTGCCGTAAAAGGTCCGGGTGAAATTTCGGTGATCACTTATCAAACAAAAAATAAAAGCACTTTATCGGACTTGGCCAACGAGCTTTCCGTGGAAGAAGATGCGCTAAAAGCATACAATCTATGGGCGAAGTCTGGCAAGATACCCGATGACCGCTCTTATGCAGTGTTAATTCCTGTAATCGATAAATCCCGTCCCGTTACTTTGCCCGAAGGTGCAGATAATCCTGTATTGGCGGGAACTCCATCAAAACAAATTCCGGAGACAACGCGGACAGAAGACCGGATTAAAATCAATGGAATTACCGCGATCAAAGCCCGGGAGAACGAAACACCGACTACATTAGCGGCACGCGCCAGTGTTGAATTATCGGATTTTTTAAAATACAATGATCTTAGCGTCAGCGATAAAATCTATGTCGGGCAGTTTTACTTGCTTGGCAAAAAACGCAATCGCGCATCGCAGGCTTATCACACTGCAAACGCAGGAGATAATTTGTGGACCGTTAGTCAGCAGTATGGCGTGAAGATCAAAAGATTAAAGAAATATAACCGGTTGAAGTCCAATCAGGATATAAAGCCAGGTGTGATTCTGTGGTTATCTTCCCGTAAACCGAAAGACGCCGACCAGTTGCCAACAAATCAGGATGTAATTGAGGTAGATAAAACTGAAACTTTTGCGTGGGCTGTGAATCCCGCAGAAACGCCTGTCGCCGTTGCTGAAAATGGCGTGTCTGGTGGCGAGGAAGCTCCCGTGATGGTTATTACTGAAAGTGTAAAAGAAGATACAGTGCATGTTACGGAAATAGAACCGGTATCACCGGTAATGGCGACGGATACCGTAAATACGACGGAAACCTTACAATTAGAAATACCTAAGAATTCGGGTCAGGATTCAGTGATCGTAACGACGCCTGAAGTTTTACCCCGCGGAAAAAAGTCGCATCATACTGTTCAGGCCAAAGAGACATTATATGGCATTGCCAAGCAATATCAGGTTGGTGTTATGGACCTGGTTACCTGGAACGAACTGAATCTTCAAGATGGTATTAAACCTGGTCAGGTGCTTAAAGTTTCTGACCCTCAAGTGATTATCGAGGCAAAGGCGGTACAAACACAAGAACATGAGGTGAAGGCTTCTGATACCGTTTACAGCATTTCCCGTAAGTATGGTGTAACGATCAAAGAGCTTATGGAATGGAATAACAAAAAGGATTTTACCCTTTCTGTTGGAGAAAAATTGAAAATCCTCAAGCAGTAAGCGCTTTTTATTCGATTTTCGGCATTTTATTACGCTCATGCATTGAATTGTACGGACACATTACCATATATTCTAAAAAAGAATATTTTTGTATCTGTTGTGAATAGAACGTGAAGTTGCTGACCATACCTGATAACAATGCAAACTGAGACAAAAGCCATAGACCTTGTAATGCTGGTGGACGATAATGACACTGATAACTTTATCAGTAAGCGCATTATCGAGATAACAAAGTTCGCAAAACGGGTTGAAGTAAAGGGATCAGGAAAAGCGGCGTTGGATTATCTTCGGGAGAATCAAAACAGTGCCGAAAATTTGCCCAGCCTGATATTTCTTGATATCAATATGCCCATTGTAGATGGTTTTGTGTTCCTGTACGAATTTGAAAAGTTTAACGAACTGGTCCGCAACAAATGCAAGGTGATCATCCTCTCCAGTTCGGATAACAAACGCGACATAGATAAGATTGTAAACAACAATCACGTTATCAAATTCATCACCAAACCATTAACTGAATTAGCCTTGGATGAAATCAAACTAAACAACATTTAGTTTCTCAATTGAAGGTTTTGACGGATATTTGCCGAAACCTTCTCTTATGAAAAAGTTTGGATTTCTTATTGTCGCTCTTTCCCTTACTCTGTTAGCTGCCCAAGCACAAATCGTGCGTGTCGATTCTCTTTCACCATGGAAGAAAAAACTGGTGGCCAACCTCAACCTCAATCAAGCTTCCTTTTCTTCCAACTGGAAGGCTGGCGGTATCAATTCGATTGGTATCAATTCACTCTTCAATTACAAAGCCAATTATGTGGCAGACAAAATTTCATGGGACAATGAAATTGATTTGGCGTATGGATTTGTAAACAACACAGGCCAGGGGTACCGTAAAACCATCGACCGGATTTTTCTTGATACAAAATACGGCAGAAAGCTTAATGATAAATGGAGCCTTTTCACTTCATTGAATTTTCTCTCACAGTTTACAAAAGGATATAATTACGAAGAAGATGCCAACGGTGATGAACAGGCATTGTTGATTTCAGATTTTATAGCGCCGGCATTTGTTACCTCTGCATGGGGTGTTGAATATGTACCGGCGGAATATTTTAAGTTAAGAATATCACCCTTTGCGCCGAGGCTCACTATTGTGAAGGATGCGCGAAGGTTTACAGAAACAGTTGGACCAGAACCGTATGGTGTTGATTCTACAGAAACCACGCGGTTTGAATGGCTGGCATTTCAACTCATGGCCGATTTCAACAAAGACATTGCTACCAATGTGAATCTAAAATGGCGATACATGATGTATGCCAATTATGAAACCATCAAAATGAAAACAATTGATCACCGCCTGGATTTAAATATTGGTGTAAAATTAGGTCGTTTTGTAAACATGGGAATTGGTGGCATCCTGATCTATGACTACGACCAGGATTCAGGCGCGCAGGTAAGCCAGGTGTTTTCAATCGGTGTAGCATACAATTTCCAGAATTATGTAGAGGAGAAGTAATAGGGCCGCTTGCGGTTGCAGCCGAATCAATTGCTTATGAAAATTATCGGTCTCCCGGATCGTTGTTGTAATTTACAAATCAAAATTAAATGCTATGTGGGAAAACGATGATGACAATATGGACGATGACGATGATTACGATCCCGAAAAAGAGCGGAGAAGGGTAGAGGCATTGCCTATTTTTCAAAAGGCTGAAGATATCAGGGACCTTACGCAACGTATCATTGACTCCATTGATGACGAAGGGATTAAAATGATCCACAGTAACATCATGCTAGAGGATTCGATTATCCTTCAGGTAAAAATTGCCGGTGCTGAAGCGGTAGATGATTACATCCTTAAAATGGAAAATGCTACGGTCATAAAAATCCACGCAAGAAGTCTCCAGGCGCAATCGGCTTCCTTAATTTTTGAAGACATATTACCAGAAGAATACTTGAGGCTGTTGCGAAAAGAAATTGAATCCTTCCGTCTGCTCTTCAAAGAATGGGTGAAGACGTTTCATACAGCGCATAAAGAAGGTGACGGCTGGGGATTGTTTGTAGATGATGAGGATGAGTAGTTAATCAGCAAAATTAGGATGAGACCATTTAAGGCTGCCATGTTTTGTTTCATGTTGATGATTGGTTGCGACGACAATGACAATCAAAATAATCGAACGAAATTTGAAGGTGTTTTATTTACAGATCAATCCGGTAGCCCCCTCGGCTACATGGGTGATCGCGACCGGTCCGACTGGCAGCATGATGGTGTAATAAAAATGGAAGTTCTTGAGTTGCTCGATTTCGATTCTCATGTTGATATTACGAAAACAAGTTTATCAGAAGTAAAAGTCAGAGCCTTCCCAAATCCTTGTGCATATGTTGCAATGGTCTATTTTTCTTTGACTGAAGATGCTTTTGTAAAATTAATTGTGGTGAATGAGGACATGGAGGTGCTGTTCAAAAAAAGCTTTATTGGAACGGAAGAAGTGATGATCGATGTGGCTGACAGGAACAAATTTCCCAGTAACGAGATTGTTCGTGTGTACTATAGCGTTTCATCTCACGATAACCCTAACTTTTATGTAGGTCATGGTGATATATGGATTTGTGAAAATGATTGTGATTTTTAATTTCCTGCTTTAAAAATCCGTATCTAATCCCAGGCGGTCTTTTAATTCTTTCAACATGGGATTTTTATTCACCAGGTAATCGAATTTTTCACGGTTGGTATAAATGACTTTTCGATCTTCCTGTTCTTTCAATTCGCCTACAACAACGATCGTACTGTTTTTTAATTTTTCACGAAGAAAGCCAGCGAGTTCGCTTTTGATGTTGATTAACATCATATCCTGTACAGGATTATGAATATGAATTTTCACCTGACCTCCATTTAACTCAAAGGGTTGATTGAGCAACTGATATTCAGCCTGGAATTTTTTTCGTTGTTCTGCAAATTCATTCCATGCTGTCTGAAGTTGATCTTTTGTGAAAGGTAAATCAGCTTCTTTTTTTAAATCCGTCTGGCTGGTCTGTTCTTTTTTCGGCTCAACTTTAAGCAGATCGGTTAGTTTAACCGTGCTCTTAGGTGCATCCTTGAATCGTGATTTAGTAGCAAAATCAGGCTTAAGTGAAATAGCAGGAATACCGGGTTGCTCAAGAGCAGAAGAATGTACCGCATCACCGTTGGATGAAACTGAAAATGCTGTGTCCTTTACTTCAGTTTCATTTTCGTCGGATGTTACACTAATTTTTTTTTTACTCCTGCATCGTTGGCAGCGAGATCAGATTGATGATTCAACTGACGAAGGGGCATAACGGAACCGACATGCGCCATTTTCATCAGGGCAAGCTCAACAGATAACCGCTGATTCTTACTTCCCTTGTAATAGATGTCGCACTGATTTGCGATATTCAACCACGTAAGCAACAGCGAAGGTGAAGCAGTTTGTGCCTGGTGCGCATATTTTTTCTTTACGCTATCAGGAACCTCCATGAGTTGTACGGTGCGTGCATCCTGTGAGACCAACAGATTGCGAAAATGCTCACCCAGGCCAACGATGAAATTATGTCCATCAAAACCTTTCTTGAGAATTTCATCCAGTAACAACAACGGTTCTGTGTGATGTTGTGCAAGCAACGCATCCACTACCTGAAAATAGTAATCGTAATCCAGGATATGAAGGTTGCTTAAGGTAGATTTGAATGTAACGCCTTTACCGGAAGCATACGTTACCATCAAATCAAAAATAGAGAGTGCGTCACGCAAAGCACCATCTGCTTTTTGCGAGATGAGGTGTAAAGCCTCATCTTCTGCCGGTATACTTTCGTGTTGCGCAATCTTTTTTAAATGATTGGCAATGTCACTGATTTGAATCCGATTGAAGTCAAAAATCTGGCAGCGGGAAAGAATGGTCGGAATAACTTTATGCTTTTCTGTAGTTGCCAGGATAAAGATGGCATATGAAGGCGGTTCTTCAAGTGTCTTCAAAAAAGCATTGAAGGCAGCATTGGAGAGCATGTGCACCTCATCGATAATATACACTTTAAATTTTCCAAACTGCGGCGGATAGCGAACCTGGTCTATCAGGTTTCGGATATCTTCAACGGAGTTGTTAGACGCCGCATCGAGTTCGAAAATATTGAGCGAATTATTTTCCGTTTTTTCTTCAAAGCCGTTGATTAGCCTGGCCACAATGCGGGCGCAAGTTGTTTTTCCAACGCCACGCGGCCCACAGAAAAGCAGTGCCTGGGCTAATTTATTGTTGTCGATAGCATTTTTGAGCGTCGTGGTGATGTGCTCCTGGCCAACCACTTCGTCAAACCCTGTAGGGCGGTATTTCCGTGCTGATACAACAAAATTTTCCATTGCGGGTTGCAAGATAAAACCCTCAATGTAAATCACAATAAAGAAATCACGAGATTTAATTTTAAGATTTTAGGCGTGTTTTACCTATGCTTTAGCTTTGTAATACAAGCTTCAAGGAGAGAGTGAGTTAAGAAAATAAAGCGGCCTTATGCGCCTGGATTTGTTCAAGAAAAAGGAAAGATTTTTGGAATGGGTTCGAATAACATGCGAGTACAGCATTGAGCCGTTTTGTTACGCGTCATGGCAGACACTTGCGTGGCGAATTCGGATTATTTGTGTGTCAGATCGAAAATGTTCAATTGAACTATTTTAGGCCTATATTTGTCTTTCTCTTGAATTGATATTGGGCGAATATTAATTCTTAAATGTCTTTTTTGGGGCCGACCGGTTTTGACAGGATGTTAGAGGTCGTATATAAGCATGCAGGCTCATGGGATGAGAGCCTTGAAAGATAGTTCCGAATCATACTTGGCGAGTCTAACTACGCCATGGCTGCTTAATCTTACTAAGTAAGATTTCAAGCTAAGTCCCGATTAAGAATTGGGAAGCCATCATCGCTCAGCGCCTAAGTTTTGCAGGAGCTGAATTAGCGGTGTCGTTTCGCAAAACTGCTCCATGCGATGTTGCTAAGCGTGGCTAAGACACAGTAACTAAGGATAAGTTTAGGCCGTTGCCTGCCTTGCTTGTCACGAAAAACTAAAGTCAACTAAGCATGTAGAAGATACGGGATTCTTCTTCTCTGGACCAGAGTTCGATTCTCTGCGGCTCCACTATTTTCACATCATTCCATTCAAAAGCCTTGAAATCATATTGATTTCAGGGCTTTTTGTTTTTAAGCCACCCTAAATCATTCAAATATTCTCAAAGTGTTGGTGAGTACTTCGGTGAGTACTTCTTAGAAGTTGAAAAGTACTCACCAGAATCACTGTAACAGCTTCGGTTTCTGTCTCTTAGAAACTTTTGCTCACAAGTACTGCGCGTCTTGTGAACGAAACGCCGAAGCCTTTCAAATCTTCATTTCAACAAAAGCTAATATTTGAATGGAACAAACATATTCAGTAATACCAATTCTCCGCGCTCAATCCCGACTGAAAGGCAAAAGAGCGACCGTAATGATTCGAATAACCGTCGGCGGCCAGCGGGCCGAGCTGTCCCTAAAGCGCAAAGTCGAAGCAGATCGATGGGATCCAAGAGCAAACCGTGTCAAGGGATCAAAAGAGGACGCGCGCGAGATAAATGCGCTCATCGAAAATTATCTCGTCAAACTAAATCGAATTCACAGAACCCTGCTTGAAGATGCTGAGACCATCAGTGCAGAAGGATCAAAGAACTGTGCGTTGGCGATACTAAACCCAAGAGATCTTTGATAGAAGTTTTCATACTTCACAATGAAATGATGAAGAGCCGTGTCGGTATTGATTTCTCTAAGTCGACGATGACGCGGTACAACACTACCCTGGATCACATTCAGAATTTTCTTCAGCACACGTACAACAGGCAAGATATTTTCTTGCATCAAATCCAATACGGGTTGATCACGGACCTTGAGCATTACCTGAAAGTACAACGCAAATGCAATCACAATAGCACGCTGAAATACATTCGGAATTTCAGGAAAATTATCAATCTGACGGTGCGAAACGATTGGATGGACAAAGATCCCTTCAAGGCATATCGAGTGAAGTTGAAGGATACGAAACGGGTCTTCCTCACGAAGGAAGAATTTAAGGCACTTGAAGAAAAACAGTTTACCATTCCGCGGCTTGAGCAGGTGCGTGATGTGTTTGTCTTCTGTTGTTATACTGGCCTCTCTTATGTTGATGTGGAGAAGCTGACGCCAAAGGATATTCAGAAGGGGCTCGATGGTGAATTCTGGATTATGGTGGATAGAGCCAAGACCGGAAATCCATCCAACGTTCCGGTACTGCCTAAGGCAAACCAACTGGTTCTAAAATATAAAAACGATCCGGCTGTCCTGAACGAAGGGAAAGTTCTACCGGTAATTTCCAACCAACGGATCAATGCTTATCTGAAAGAGGTGGCGACAATCTGCGGAATAGAAAAGAGACTTACGTTCCATGCAGCGCGACATACGTTTGCTACAACAATAACGCTATCCAATGGAATTCCGGTCGAGACGGTGAGTGCGATGTTAGGTCATAAAAATTTTCGTACAACGCAGATTTATGCGAAGGTGGTACTGGAGAAGATTAGTAAGGATATGAATGCTTTGAGCAAAAGTCTTTCCTGATAGGGAAAATTGAGTGGGAGGGTAATATGTACCCTTTCAGTTTCAAAAGACGAGGAGGGAAATGAACCATAGCGACACCGTTGTAATCAGTATTTTATAAGCAGTATCGTCTACTCACCGGTTAGCGAACCGGGTTTACTGTACACTAGGCAAAGATACGACAATTAATTATTGCAAGCATGACTGCGAAGGTGTCCACTATCAAATGTTACATTATGTGAAATAGTCAGGACTTAATCTTGCAAGGCGCTCAAGAATTACAGTCGTAACCTTACACTCGCAAATGCGGACTCAGATTTTGATTAGGTTCGGTCAAGGGCAGCGAAGGGTTGGCAAGTGCCTGGCGCTGTTTATTTTACCCTTGACGGGTTCTAATCAAAATCTTTCTTGCATTTGACTGAGGGTAATGTTGAACGGACAATCGTTGTTTCAGTGCGCCTATGGTGTCTGTAAGATCAAGTACCATTTATTACACATTATGACACCATTGCCATAAGTCCTGTCAAGCTTGAATTTTTAAAACGCGACCTCATTGAATTAAAAACGCAATCACTTGACCTTGTTTATTATGCTTCAGTGATCAAGCAACTTAAAGAACAAAATCGTTCTGATGTAGAAAAGAACCACATTCTTTTTTTTCAGGAAATCAATTCAGTATTTAAAAAGTATGGCATTGAATAAATAATAATTCGTCTTGCATGCACTACATCTTTATTTTCAATCATGGTCTTTATCCGAAAATATAAAGGTGTATGTCTTTCCTTTCTTCGTCTGAAGATCATATTCGTAAAATTCTTTTAAAGGAGTTGGCGCGGAAATGTTCGCGTCTGCTGATATAACTGGTGTCTTCACTGTAGCATTTCTAAAAAAAACATTGGTGTTACTGCCTTCAGCTTTCTTTAGTCGTTTATCTTTTAGTTCTGAATAAGACTTTATTCTGAAATTCCCCCCTAGTGTTGAAGTGACCTTCAATGATTTTATTTTTGAATTCTCCCATGCGAGATTAAGGGTAAAGCCACCGCGTGTTCTTAGGCCAGCGATAGTTCCCGTTTTCCATTGGTCGGGTAGTGCAGGTAATAGGTGAACCGCGCCATCATGACTTTGAACCAGCATCTCGGCAATTCCAGATGTACAACCGAAATTACCATCGATCTGAAAGGGGGGATGAGCATCGAGCAGGTTAGGATATGTTCCGCCTGACCCGTTTCCCTTCTTCAAGGCAGGAGTGAGCTGATCCTGGATAAGTTTATAGGCTCTGTTACCATCCAGTAATCTTGCCCAAAGGTTCACCTTCCATCCCATAGACCAACCCGTGGATTCATCGCCACGATACTCAAGTGATTTTCTAGCTGCCTGAAATAATGCTTTATTATGATAGGGCGAAATCTGACTACCAGGATACAAGCCGTATAGATGAGATACATGGCGATGTTTGTCATCAGGGGTTATCCCAATCTTCCAGCCACTCCTGGAGTTGACCATGTTTTCCAATCTGCATCGGAGGGAGTCGATCGCGTTTTGATTTGACAGCGTCGCGTAGTGCATCGTCTTGTCTTAGTATGGAAGATGCTTCTATAAAATTCGAAAACACATCGAACACCAGCTGATTGTCCATTGTTGTTCCGGCAGAAATGGAAACGTCATTGTGATGCTGGTTCTCTGGTGACATCGAAGGTACCACCACTAACCAATGATGTGTAGGTTCTTCCTGAAGAACATCATGATAAAACAAAGCGGCACCTTTGAGAATGGAATAATATTTTTTCAGAAAGTCAAAATCACCAGAGTACAGGTAATGCTGCCATATGTGTTGGGAAAGCCACGCGCCACCCATTGGCCATAACCCATAGAACGCGCCGTCTACAGGGCCGCTGATCCGCCATAGATCAGTGTTGTGATGAAGGTTCCAGCCACGTGCGTTATACAATTTGGTAGCGCTTTCCTTTCCGGTTACTTCCAGTTCCTCTAACATCTTAAAGAGCGGTTCATGCATCTCTGGCAAGTTGGTGACTTCAGCTGGCCAGTAGTTCATTTCCGTGTTGATGTTGATGGTGTATTTGCTGTCCCAGGGCGGTGCGATAAGATCATTCCATTTGCCCTGCAGGTTTGCAGGTTGCGTTCCGGGTTGTGAAGACGAGATCAGCAGGTATCGCCCGAACTGAAAATAAAGTGCTGCCAAATGAGGATCATTGCCTGTATGGAATTCCGAAAGACGTACATCCGTGGGGCTCTCCGGTAGGGGAGCAGAACCAAGATTGAATGTAACGCGGTTGAAGTATTTGCGGTAATGGTTAATATGAGACGCCTTAAGTTTATTATATTTCTTTTGCTTTGCTTCCTCAAGATACTTCAGGGCGCTTTGTGAAGCATTTGCGCTCAGGTCTTGATAATTTTTAAAATTCGTTCCGATTGAAATAAAAACAGTTACCGCTGTTGCGTCGCGAATGTGGAGCACTGAATCTGATGCGGTGAGTGTCCCCTCTTCAAGAATCGGCTGCACTTGCGTGACAAATTGTACCTTCCCTTTTTTGTTGTCTTTATCTCCGGATATGCCCGATAAAATGATCCTGGTATTTTCAGTTTTTACATGTTGATTTTTGTGAGGGCTATCAAGCGATATGGAGCAAGTAAGACGCTGTCTTTTATCTGCAGTCAATCTCACAATGATAACCTGATCTGTTAAAGAAGTAAAGACCTCGCGTTTGTAGGTGATACCATTTACTTTATAAATTGTAGTTTGAATAGCTGTGCTGATATTCAATTCGCGGTGATAAGAAGTAAATTGCTGATGAGATGGAAATTCTATAAACACATTTCCAACCGGTTGATACGGCATCCCGTAATTATTGTGCTTTCCCGGATGGCGTGGAATTTTTGTCATGGCAAGATCATGCGCTTTTTGGTATTGATTAGAGAAGATCAGGTTTCGTATTTCGGGTAAAGCTTCGGCAAAACCGGTTGAAGGAATATTATTTCCCGGTTCACCAGCCCATACGGTTTCTTCATTGAGTTGCAGACGTTCCTTTTGCGGACTACTAAAAACCATAGCGGCCAAACGACCATTTCCAATGGGAAGGGCTTCATTCCAGGTTTCAGCTGGTTTATCATACCATAGTGTAAGATTATTCTGCGCTCGCGCGTAATGGAATGGCGTACTGCAGGAAAGCACGGCACATGCCCATAAAATACACGATGTCTTCATAAGGTAAATCTCATTATATATTAATGCGTCTCTGACAAAACTATCCGGGAAGGCTTAAATCAAAATTAAAATTGACTTAATTCAGCGTTGTGTAAAGCAAGAAATTAATGGTGACTGAAAATAGCCACATCAACACCTAAGAGATCACCTCTTCAAAGCTACGGGGATAGTCCTCGCCGTACATTTTCTTATATTCCTTCACGAAGTGATCGTACCAGCTCTTGGCGAGCGAATATTTTCCTTTTTTATTCAGCACCGAACACTTCATCATGAGGGCTTCCTGATTGATGGAGTCATACATGAATACGGCATCGGCAATTTCCAGTAACAGCTTGTCATCTTTATTGCTGTCCAGTTTTTGAGAATATTCAATCAGGGTATCAATTACCTGGTTAGAAATGTCCGATTTAAAACTATCCAGCCACGATTTCTGTAAATCCGGAAAAAGACTTCCGCGTTTCACATTTGCAATGATGATGTTAATTTTGTTGTGCTCGTCAGATGGACTTTTACCATCGCGACTGAGTAATTTGTATACTACCTGATAGTCACAGAAGATATGTTCTTCCATTGTAAGTTTCAGGTACGAGTTGTTATTCTCGATGGATAAGCCACCGATTTCTTCAAGTAGTGTACGTAATTTCTTTACGTTAACATTCCGGTTGTTACGTGCGCTAACTTCGTCCTTATCCGGCCAGAGATATTCCTGAATAACTGTTGCCGAAACTCCGTTTTCAAATTTTACAGAATGAAGCAGGATCAGTGCAAACAGTTCTTTCAATGTCATGGTAAACTTAGACGAGATGTCTGTTCCATTTCTATCGAAAATTTGAAATCCGCCAAAGAGCAAAATGGATGAAGTAAATTTAGGGACGTCTTCCTGTGCATTGCTTTCTGAAACCGAGGCTGATAAGTCCACTGAAGAAGTTTGTTCCCTCTTCTCCGGGGAAAGAGAAGGTATGGAGTATACCGCATTCTTTTTTTTGCGCCTGTAAAAGTAAATGAGCAATCCAGCCAGGATAATAAAAATAATCACAGCGGCATAGGTTGCCTTGGTTGACTTTTTTTGGCGAACCGGTTGAAGCACATCCTGAACCTGAAGCGGAGGATAATTGATAGCGTGTATTTGTATCTGGTATCCTTGCTTTTCCTTGTGCGCCGTTACAGCGATCAACTCATTAGACGCTTTGGAATAGAACAGATCGCAGAAAGAATCTTCATCGTGGAACGGAAAAGGAATAGAGTCAGCCAATATCTCTGATTCTTTGCTGTCAAGTGCATACCTGCGAAGCTTGATCTGCCCTTCGTACCTGTTTTTAGGATAGCTTAATACATAGAAGCAATTCTCTTCTTCATTTACAATCAGCGAATTTGAAAAAGAAATATCTACTGTTTTTTCAGGAGCCTCGTATTCGCGTATCTTTTTTATTTCATGACTTTCTAAATCAAAGGAGTAAAGGTCGTAAAAACTTTGTGGAGAGAGCTCTTGCTTTCCGCTTAGGCTGCCATATCCACCAAAGATCAATAATTGATTTTTTGAATGCTCAATTCCAGATGCAGCGAGATAGCGTGGAGGTACAGATCCTTTTGTTTCTACTTTTATCCAGTTATTCGTTTTATTATCGTATTTGAAAAACTCGTTGTGATAGGTAAAGAACCCATAACCGCCGAAAGTATAGACCGCATCGTCTACGGGATTGTAAAACTTGTTGCTGTGCCAGTATTTCGGCTCGTAATAGGTAGTGTCTGAATTTTGCCAGCTTGCTTTCTCAAAATCAAATGACTGGAATTTATTCGTAGCCATATCATAGTTAATGAGCTGATCCTTCTCCTGGATGAATAATAACTGGTTGGCATCTGAATGGACAGGGCTTCCCGATACAGCTTTACTACTGAGTTTTTCACGCCTAAGGTCATAGATGTAAATATTACTTTCATCCGTGGCATACACGAAAGCGGAGTCGCTGTCAAAGGCGACTGCAGGAAATCTTCCGGTGGTAAAACGTTGGCGAAGTGCCCAACGGGTATGACGGTCAATAAGCCAGGTAGGATTGATGACAACGGCCCTTGCATGTGTAAGGCTGTCGTAAACTTCGGTAATGTTATGAATTTTTAATGGCCATTTTCGTATCACAACATCATTTTCAGACAGTGCAATATTCCGGAGGACTATGGGAGGAGAGTCAGTCGTATTGAATTTTTTAAACGCATTAACGCCAAAATAGAATCTGAATTTATTCAGGCCAGAAAAGTCGTAGGGATGCGTTTGAGTTTTATTATTCCAAGTAACGGCAATATGGTTTTCGCGAAACGAGAATAACATTTTGAACGGGGTGGAAACATTTGGCTGTATTCCAAGGTCTGCAAAATTAAATTGAATAGAAGTTGGCTTATTATTAATAACGAGTGTGATATCGCGGAACTCCTCGTGATCAGGAGTTGACATCAGGTCGATATTGAGCGAATCATTTGCAATCACCCGCAAAATGTAGCCGTATGCATTTCGAAGTCGTTGAAAACCAAGATCAAACTCAAGGGTAAAATCACTATGAATGGAGTAAGCACCATCCGGATTCAGATCCAGTCCCGTGCGGTGATCCTTGCTCACTTCGTGTGACGCAAAAGCTAACCCATAATTAAGGTTATTTCCAGGTGTTTGAGCTTGCAGCGACCCTAGTGTGATGAGAAAGATTATTGAATAAAGAACACTCCGCATATCTGATTCGCAACTCCCGGAGCCACATTTTTTGGTCAATATTATTTAAAAAAATGAAATTAGAATTAGAAATTCAATTGAATTTGTGAGTTAAGTGGATATTAATCCGTTTTTAAGAACCTGATTCTAGGTTTGTGCGCATTAAACAAAAATACTATCAGATGCGCAAATTGTTTTGGGGACTGATCCTGTCGCTAATGGGATTTATGGATTGTTCTGCACAGCTAAATAAACTTGACCTTGTTAATCCATTTATTGGCACGGGCGGCCATGGTCATACTTTTCCAGGAGCAACTGTTCCATATGGAATGGTGCAGTTAAGTCCCGATACCAGGTTAAATGGCTGGGATGCTTCATCCGGGTACCATGCATCTGATCAGGCGATCCTTGGTTTTTCGCATACCCACCTAAGTGGCACCGGTATCGGTGATTATGGAGATGTGTTGTTCATGCCCACGACTGGAAAACAACAGTTAAACCAAGGTACGGCAGAAAAGCCCAATGCAGGTTACGCTTCACCTAAGGTGCCAGGTTCGGAATCTGCATCTCCCGGGTATTATACGGTAAGCCTCAGTGATTATGACGTTAAAGTTGAATTGACGACGACAGCCCATGCAGGTTTTCATAAGTACACATTTCCTGCCGATGCAAAAAATGCCGGTGTGATCGTTGATGTTGGGCATACACTTCAGAGTCATTTAAACCAGGTCAACCAGATTGAGGTTATAAATGATCATGAAATACGCGGTTATAAGCTCACCAAAGGATGGGCTCGGGAGCATCATGTTTATTTTCATGCGGTGTTTTCAAAACCTTTTTCCTATAAGCTGGTCAGTGGAAAAACGATTTCAAAAACAGTCACCAAGCATATCAATAAAATAGGAGCGAAGGCTTTGTTGCAATTTGATGGTCTTTCTGATCAGGAAGTACTTGTGAAAGTTGGAATATCATCAGTGGATTATGCCGGTGCAAAAAATAATGTGATGCAGGAGATCCCGGGTTGGAGTTTTGAAAGTGTAAAAAATGAAGCAGCAGAACAATGGAATACGTGGCTCAATCGAATTGATTTGAAAGGTGGCAATGTTGACCAACAAACGATATTCTATACCGCATTATACCATACTGCTATCAGTCCCAATATATTTACAGATGTTGATGGACGGTATCGCGGCATGGATAAAAAGATTCATCAATCACAAAACGGATTCCATAATTATACGGTGTTTTCTTTGTGGGATACATTCCGGGCCTTTCACCCTTTGATGACGATCATCAACACCTCCACGAACGAAGCTTGGATCCGTTCGATGATAAAAAAATACGAGGAAAGCGGAACGTTACCCATGTGGGAACTTGCTTCCAATGAAACCGGCACAATGATCGGATACAACGCTGTTCCTGTAATTGTAGACGCCTACATGAAAGGCAACAGAAACTTCGATATTGAAAAAGCATACAAGGCTATCGTTCATGCATCCACCTATGATAGCTCCATTGTCTTTGTTGATGATGAAGTAAAACATGGCATTATGCCGAAAGCAAAACATTATAATGAAACACTGGGATTTATTCCGTCAGATAAAGAAAATGAGTCAGTATCAAAGGCACTTGAATTTGCCTATAATGATTGGTGCATTTCACAAATGGCAAAGGCGTTGGGTAAAGATGCAGACTATAAAAAATTCTCTGAACGTGCTAAGCGTTACGTTCGCTACTTTGACGACAAAACCGGATTCATGCGCGGAGTAAACAGCGATGGGAGCTGGAAGACACCTTTTAATCCGCGATTTTCCAACCATCGGAAAGATGAGTATGTTGAAGGGAATTCCTGGCAATGGTCCTGGTTTGTGCCGCATGATGTTCCGGGATTGATCGCACTGCATGGCGGAAGAGATCAGTTTCTCAATAAGCTTGACAGCCTTTTCGCAGAACCTTCTGTAGTGGATGGACATAACTCATCTGCCGATATTTCGGGATTGATTGGTCAATATGCACATGGTAATGAACCGAGTCATCACGTTACCTATCTGTATACACATGCTGGACAACCCTGGAAAACACAACACCTCGTGGATTCTATACTGCAGACATTGTATTTCAATGATAAGAATGGCTTGTCCGGTAATGAAGATTGCGGACAGATGTCAGCGTGGTTTGTGCTCAGTAGTCTTGGCTTTTATCAGGTAAGTCCCGGGAATCCACTTTATACGCTTGGAAGACCTTTATTTGATGAAGCTACGATTCACCTGGAGAACGGAAAGAAATTCACGATTAGGGCTTCCAACAACAATGATAAGAATAAGTACGTATCTGAAGTCAAGCTCAACGGAGTCGTGTTACAGCAACCTTTCATTTCTCATTCAGATATTATCTCCGGAGGCATATTGGAATTTGCCATGAGTGATCAGCCATTGAAAAATAATTTAAAGCGTGTTGCGGATGCCGAAAAATGATTTTTCGAAACTCGAAAAGGAAGCGTTGATTGAATTGTTGTTAGCCAGTCAAGGAACATTGGAAAAGACAAAATCCCAATTGCGAAACGTGCGTGAAAAACTGAAGTCAGCGCGCAAGCGTATCAGGAAAATGAATGATATTATTCTATATCAACGCAAACGTATATTGGAAAGCATACATTAAGACATGGTTTAGTAAGGTGAGTGTGTTTGGTAAGATGCCGTACAGTAATGTGCGGCATTTTTTGTTTTGAAGTGCAAGTACGGTCTGTATCCCAATGCATAAAAAAACTTCGGTTATGCAGCGCATTTTAATTCCTCACTACATGAGTTATCCGCTTTCTTTGATTTGTTACCGTCACTGTAAGAAAAAATTCAAAAAAATTAAAATTAAGAGTGGATTAATAGGTTTTTAAGAGATTATTAAGAGCCTGCCGATACTTTGGTGTCCGTAACGATTGCAGTCTATCGCTGAATTGTTTTGTATACATCAAGCGTATGAATCAATCGCTGAACAAAACCCATGATGAAATGAAAAAACTAAATGTGATAAGTCTGCTTTGTTTAATGCTGATGGTATGTTGCGCGGAGGAAAACGGAGCAAAGTCTGACGCCACGGATGTAATTGTTGATGATCCTAATGCGATGTATCCCGCCTACAATAAATTGGTTATGGCAGGATATCAGGGATGGCATGCTGCGGAAGGGGATGAATCCAATCGTGGATGGTATCACTATCAGAAAAATGGTTGTGGTTTTTTCCCGGGTTGTACGAATGTTGATTTGTGGCCCGATATGACGGAATATGAGGTTCAATATAAAACAGATTTCACGTATCCCGATGGTTCGAGTGCATACGTATATAGTCCCTATGACGAATCTACCGTTGACCTCCATTTTAAATGGATGAAAGAGTATGGTCTCGATGGCGTACACATGCAGCGGTTTGTAGGTGAGATCAAACCTTCCAACGCCAGTGGAAAAAGACATTTCAATAAGGTATTGGAGAATGCACTCAAAGCGGCCAGGAAACATGACCGTGCCATTAGTGTTATGTATGACCTCAGCGGATGCTCACCTGCGGATGTTGCTTACCTTGAGACAGACTGGAATGAGCTCGTTGAATTGTATGACCTGCTGGACAGTAAAGTCAATCCTACTTATTTACAGCATAATGGAAAACCGCTGGTTACCATCTGGGGTGTGGGTTTTAATGACAATCGTGCCTATTCACTTGATGACGTGAACAAACTCGTAGACAAACTGCTTGCCACGAAAAAAGTTTCCATCATGCTCGGTGTTCCTTATTACTGGAGAACATTTGGTAACGATACGGAAAAAAATGAATTGCTGCACACGCTGATCAAAAAGGTAGACATCATCATGCCTTGGGCGGTGGGCCGATTTAATATCAATAGCTTTAATCCGAACAATCTAACAGAAGATATTAAATGGTGTAATACCAACGGTGTTGACTATGTGCCGCTGGTTTTTCCTGGATTTAGCTGGGCGAATATGCATAATGATCCCGCCCTGTATAACGCTATTCCAAGACTGGAAGGTGATTTTCTTTGGAAGCAAATCGCTTGGGCGAAGAACGCGGGAGCGAAGTCTCTCTACGTGGCCATGTTCGATGAAATCGATGAGGGCACGGCCATCTACAAAGTTAGCAACGAGGACAATGTTCCACTTAATGGCGATTCCGGACTGAAATTCATAGGTGTAGAAGCGAACCTGGATACCGATTATTACCTGTGGCTGACCGGGCAGGGCGCAAACTGGTTCCATGGTGATAGGAGCTATGGTATCACAAAACCTACGCGCGAATAAACACGCTCCTTAATATAAAGATGTTTGTCACCCACTCGTAACATAGTTCTCTAATTTCAACAACTACAATCATGCGATTAATTTGTATTTTGATTTTGCTCGTGATGTTCCATGAAGGCGATGCACAAAGTCGCCACGGAAAAGTGGGCATGTATTCTTCATACAAAGGACTTGTAATGGCAGGTTACCAGGGGTGGTTTCGCACACCCGGTGATGGATCTGGAAACGGTTTTGTTCACTATGGACGAAACGGAAAATTTGAGGATGGAAATTCAACCATTGATTTCTGGCCCAATGTTTCAGAATATGAAAAGACCTATGAAACGTCCTTCAAGCATGCCGATGGATCACCCGGAAAGGTTTTCAGTTCTGTGGATAAGAGTACTACTGATCTACACTTTAAGTGGATGAAGCAATACGGCGTGGATGGTGTGTTTATACAGCGTTTCTTTGGAGTGACACGTGACTATAAAAATTCAGCGAAATCTGAGGATGTAATACTGCAGAACGCCATGAACGCAGCCATCAAGTATGATCGCGCCATTGCTGTGATGTATGACTTGTCAGGATTGCGAGCAAAGGGGGAAGATTGTTCGTCTATCATTGAAGACTGGAAAATGCTGGTGGATAAACTGAGGGTCACTAATGCCGGATCCAAACAGAATTACCTTTTTCACAACGGAAAACCTTTAGTAGCTATCTGGGGACTCGGTTTCCCGGATCGTCCATACAACATCCGGGACATCGGTATCAATCGCCTGATCGAATTCTTAAAAAATGATCCGGTATACGGTGGATGTGCTGTCATGCTGGGTGTGCCAACTTATTTTCGTGAACTGAACAAAGATTGTTTGCCCGATCCTTATCTGCATGATCTTATTCGTTCTGCAGATATTGTGCTTCCCTGGATGGTACAGCGTTTTACTCCACTCGTACATAATGTAACGGATCATTTCCGTGATCATATCATGGCAGACATCGCATGGACCAAAGCGAACAAAGTGGACTACGTTCCTATTGTATATCCGGGGTTCAGTTGGCGGAATTTATCATTGATAAATCCTGGGCTTGCAAAGTATACTTCCTATGGGGCAATTCCGAGATTGAAGGGAGAGTTTTATTGGGATCTCGTTCATGGATCAATCAACGCGGGTGCGGAAATGCTTTATGTGGCCATGTTCGATGAGATCGATGAGGGTACTGCCATCTTCAAGGTAAACGATACCCCGCCACGAGGTGCAACCACACAATTTGTTGACAATGATGGAATGCCTTCGGACCATTATTTGTTCCTCACTGGCCAGGCCGCAAAAATGTTGCGTAAAGAAATCCCATTAACGAAAGAAATGCCTTCACGATAGTATCGCCAGAAATTGTAGTATTGAATAAAATTTCAGAACGTTTCTTGAAGAAAGATAATGATGCCTGATCGGTAATATGTTTTGATCATGCTGCTCATGTTTTTATTTCATCAATCCGATTTCAATACAAACTGGTGGCGATAAAAATAAATTTGTTTTCATTTATCTTCCTGCACTCTTGCATGACCTTTCGAAATAACCCAGACCTGATTAAGGGCGAATTAATTTTGACTTAATAAACTTTCTTTTTGCTCAAATCATATCGCCCGTTTAAAAACGGATGACGACCACCGAAATTGACCGATAGCAGTATTTCGATTAAGAGGCTTAGCAATCCATTTTTTTATGGCAGAATTGACGGTTCGGGATATTTGTTCTCGCATCACGAATATGCTTTAAACAGGAAATTCAGGGTTTTTCCTTGTCCTCTGCCCATATTATATAAGGAATTTAGTTGAACTCGTAGTGCATAACCTTGCAAACGCCGCGGTACTGTGGTGATAGGTTGAAGAAATCAGCCGATTTTGGAATCACCCCATATTTTCTGGGCGACATCATTAATATTAATTTTTTCTAAAAAAAATCTCGCATTAATAGGGATTTAAGAGAGAATTAATTGACCGAACCTAAGTTTGACTCACCGCTAACGATTGAAATAGAGATCGGAAACGGTAACAGAGTTCTAAATCTTAACCTTTAATATTCAATCCTATGGGTAAAATCTACATGTTTTTGCTTCTTTTTTCAGCCTGGTGTACCATGGCGCCGGCGCATGCAGCGTCGGGCAAGGGGACCCAGGCTGCGTATCGACCAGAAATTAGACACATTGATGGCGAACGAAAGATTGTCATTGCTACTGCAAGTGAGGCCGCCTTTCTGCGAACAGAAACCATGGAGGATGTGATTGCTTCACGTGATCATTTAGTACTATCCGAAAACACCAACCGAAATCCCGAAGTTGTTCAAAGTAGGCAAATCACCGGTAAAGTCATTGAGGAAGACGGTACGGGACTTCCCGGTGTCAGCGTATTAATTGAAGGGACTACCGTAGGTACGGTCACCGACATAGATGGGAATTATACCATTAGTGTCCCTTCCGATGAATCTGTGCTCGTGTTCAGTTTTATAGGGTATGTAACGCAAAGAGTTACAGTAGGAGCCCTCGCGGTCGTCAATATTACTATGGTGGCCGATATTATGAGCCTGGACGAAGTTGTAGTAGTAGGTTACAGCACGCAGAAAAAAGCAACATTGACCGGCGCTGTATCGGTCATTGAAAATGAAGATATTGTCCGTACAAAAAATGAAAACGTACTGAATGCGATGACTGGTAAATTGCCAGGTGTTCGTATCGTACAAAAGAGTGCGGCCCCGGGTGCGTATGATACGCAAATGGACATTCGCGGTATGGGAGATCCGTTGTTTGTGATTGATGGCATTGTTCGCGATAAGGACTTCTTCGCACGCATGAGTTCAGAGGAAATAGAAAGTGTCTCCATATTAAAAGACGGTAGCGCAGCGGTTTATGGTTTGCGTGCAGCCAACGGCGTTGTGGTAGTAACTACTAAAAGAGGTGTAGTAAATCCGGATGGAAAGGTGGACATCACGTTAAATGCCAGTACTTCCTGGCAACAATTTCTGTACGTCCCGAAAAGTGTCAACGCTGTAGATTACATGACGTTGAGAAACGAACAAAACTGGCAGGACTTTGGTAAAAATTACCTGGTACGCACCAATCCACTTTTTACTGAAGAGCAGATCGAGGAGTACCGTAACGGTACTAAAAAATCTTATAACTGGTTTGATCAGGTGTTTAATAAAACAACGCCGCAACATCAGACTGACTTGACTGTGAACGGAGGTAGCGAAAAAATAAGATACTTCTTTAACCTTGGTTATTCCAAACAGGAAGGATCTTACAAGAGCGGAGATTATTATTCCACACGCTGGAACCTGCGTACCAATATCGATGCTCAAATTACCAAAAGATTAAGTGCCGGAATTTCTCTAGGCGCTATCATGGTTGATACACATCAGCCAAATGGAACCGGCTGGACAACCTACAAACTAACCTGGTTGACGCGTCCCGACGCACCGTTTTATGCCAACGATAATCCGGAGTATCCGAATGGTAATTCAGAAGTGTTGAACGAAGGTGCCAATATGATCGTACAAACCGATGCGGATTATGTAGGCTATAACTTAACCAAGGACAGAAGATACAACGGAACACTCACACTTGAGTATGAGATTCCAGGAGTTGAAGGATTGTCGGCAAAGGGACTCTATGACTACTCGCCAAGTTTACCCGATTTCACCACGTATAAACGGGCTTATACATTGTTTCGCTATAATCCGGACGTCGATACGTACTCACCTATCCAACGGAACACGCCTTCGGATATAACCAGAACAGTGGGTCTCTCTTATAGTACGAACATGCAGTTGGGATTGCATTATAACCATTCTTTTTTTACGGACCATAATGTGAGCAGCTTCCTTATTTACGAAGAAAGATATAATGCATGGGACGGTATTAATGCTTACCGCGAGTTACTGGTGGAGTCTGAATATTTATTTGCCGGAGAAGATCTTCGTCAACGGGCATTCCAGAGCGATATGGGTGATCAGGCAAGTCAATCACTGATTGGTTCATTGAATTATGATTTCAGGGGCAAGTATCTGCTTGATTTTAAATTTCGCTACGATGGTTCCTCGCGCTTTCCTGAGGGCAATCGTTTTGGTTTCTTCCCTTCAATTTCAGTAGGATGGCGACTGAGTGAAGAAAGTTTCATCCAGGAGAACATTGCATTTCTAAGCAACCTTAAGATAAGAGCTTCTTATGGAGAGATGGCGAATGACGCTATTGCCGGAGTCTATCCTCCAGCAACGGGTTATGGTCTGAATGGTAATGAATACGGATGGTACTACGGTGGCACATTGACTGGAGGTGTATCAGCGCAAAGCATTCCTAACCCTAATCTGACATGGTACAATGCAAAAGCATATAACGTCGGACTTGATTTCGGATTGCTTGATCAGAAGCTGAGTGGCACCATAGACGTTTTTAAGCGTGATCTTACGGGCATATTGGCAACCGGTGCTGCCGTAATTCCGGGAACAGTAGGTGCTAGTTTACCGCAGGAAAACCTGAATAGTGAGCGAAACTTTGGTTATGAAATCTCATTGAGGTATACCAATTCGTTCAAGGACATCAATTATTACATAGGTGGACAACTGTCTGCAACGAAAAGCATGAGGACAAGTTGGCTTGAAACACCTGCTGGTAACTCTTACGATAGATGGCGAAATCGCACCAGCGGACGTTATAATGATATCTGGTGGGGTAACGAATCAGAAACTCAATTCAAGAGTTACCAGCAGATTCAAAACTATGGACTTCCGGTAGCGCAAAACACATTACCCGGTGATTGGGTGTTGAATGATTGGAACGACGATGGCGTGATCAACGACCTCGATCAACATCCGATAGCTTCCATTGGTCGGCCCGTATTTAACTACGGTATTTCATTGGGAGGAACATGGAAAGGGTTTGACGTTGCATTGGATTTCCAAGGTGCATGGGGTGTGTATGTACAATACGCTGAAGTGCTCACTGAAGCACTACCATTCGGGGGACAAAATACACTCGACTATTTTATGGACCGTTGGCGTCCGGCAGACCCCAATGCAGATTATTTTAATCCCAATACAAAATGGATCTCCGGCTATTATCCGGTCACAGGTCATGATGGTCGACGCACTGGTACAAACGGTGTTCAAAATGCATCATACATGCGTTTAAAGACAGCACAGATTGGTTATACACTTCCAGGGAACCTGGCATCCAAAGTCGGTTTGCAGAATGTGAGATTCTATGTGAGTGGATACAACCTGCTAACATTTACCGGACTTGAAAATATTGATCCAGAACGGCCCACATCCGGAGGCACTGGTGCCGCAGCTGTTGAGTTCTACAATTATCCTGTGAACAAGACTTATACAATTGGAGCAACTGTCAAATTCTAAATGAACTTACCGATGAAAAAACAATTCTTAATATATATAACGCTTCTGTGCATAGGAACTTTCTCATGCCAGGATTTGAACCTGGAACCGAAAGGAATATTGGGCGAGCCTGAACTCTTTGGTAATGAAAATGGTGTGAAGAAATACTTCGCAGCAATTTATAACAGTCTTCCCATAGAGGATTTTCTTTACTACGGAACCAATTCAAACACGGCATACCGTCCGGATAACTATTGGGAGCAAGGTAAAAACAGCCTTGGCAACATGAGTGGCGAATTTTTTAACTCGTGGGTAGAGGTAGACAATGATGGTTTTGCGTATTGGCCTTATGACCGCATTCGTGACATAAACACCTTCATTCAGAATTTTCCCAATTACAAAGCGAATTATACGGAAGTAGCATATAACAATCTGCTCGGTGAAGCTCATTTTTTACGTGCCTTCTATTACTTCGGACTTGTCAAACGTTACGGCGGGGTGCCGATCATAAAAGAAGTACAGGATCCGCTTGCTGATCTTGAAACGCTGGAAGTGCCCAGGAATACAGAATATGATACCTGGAAATTTATCTATGACGATCTGACATTTGCCATTGAAAACATGGGCACAAGTACCACTGAAACGGGTCGTGCAAATAAATATGTTGCTGCAGCTTTATTGTCACGTACCATGCTTTATGCTGGTTCTATTGCAAAGTATAGTCAGTATTTAGGTTTTGAAGGTGAAGCTGCAACGATCGCAGGTTTGGCAGGAATGGATCCTTCACAAGCCAATGAATTTTTCCAGTATTGTGTTGATGCAGGCAACGTTGTTGAAACCGGTCCATATTCATTGTACACCAAGGGATATCCTGATAAGGCAAAGAATTTTGCAGATCTTTTCCTGGATCCAACTTCATCCGAGAACATATTCATCAAAGACTATGATATAACGTCTCCGGGTAATAACCGTTTGCGTCATAGTTACGATGCGTTGATGTCACCGCAACCTGATATGTCTTCATTTGTAGGTGCAGAAAGTTATCCACCATTTGATTTTATGTCATTGTACGATATGCCTGCCGTTGTAAATGAGGATGGGACACCAGTGCGTTTTGATAGTCGCGGCGATATTCGCAATGGCATGGAACCTCGCATGCTTGGCACAATGTATTTTGACGGTGATGAGTTGCGTGGTAAGACTTTCAGCATCCAACGAGGCATTTACAGGAATTTTGATGGGCTCGCTTCAGACGCTGATTATGGAAGTAGTGCGGCACCTATTAACAATGGCAATAATCGCATCCTGGGAGGCAGGGGATGGACGACAGAAATTGAAGGTGTCGTTTATAATATTACAGGAGCCCATGGACATTTTGAGGATCAAGGCGGAGAGAACAACGGCTGGGGAGCCGCATTCATTCGTAAATACGTGAACCCTGCCATGCCAACAAGTGATGTTCGCGAATATCGCAGTGATCAGCATTGGGTAGTATTTCGTCTCGGTGAAGTTTACCTGAATACCGCTGAAGCCCTTTATGAATTAGGCAATAGGGATGAAGCTTTCGATTATATAGAAATGATCCGGGTGCGCGCCGGGGCTAACGTTACTCGTCCTGCGATCGATATGACAACATCGAATATTGGCACAATCAATAACGCAAATTATCCCTACCAGATTGAGCATTCATTGCAATTCATCCGTGATGAACGCGAACGCGAACTGTATGGAGAAAATCATTGGTGGTGGGATCTTCGCCGTTGGAGAACTGCTGACCAGGTATTAAATCAATTCCGTCACCATGTGCTGAGTTGTTACTACGTAGCCGATGAAGGGAAATACATTTACCTGGATGAAATAAACAGGTGGAACAGAAGCTGGACAGCCTCCAAGGCGTGCTATTATGAGCCGATTCCATGGGGAGAAATTGGTAAGAATAAAAATCTGCTACCTCAAAATCCACTTTACTAATTGTTAAATATTGATTTAATACTATGAAAAATATTATATACATACTCCTGGGAATAGTATTGGTGTCGATCAGTTCCTGTATGGAGGTCGATAACTGGAACGAGCCAAATGCAAGGGTTCATGGTCGGATAATTGATTCTTATACAGGGGAAAATATCCTGACCTCGCAAGGAGACTGGGGTATTCGCATCTGGGAAAGAACATGGACGGAGTCTGTTCCGAATTCTCAGTCGCTGGCGGTAAAGCAAGATGGTTCATATAACAACAGTAAACTTTTCAAAGGTACGTATGATATGCTTCCTTACGGAGGTCCTTTTTGGCCAGTTGATACGATTAAAGATGTAGCATTCAAAGGAAATACAGAACAGGATATCATCGTAACGCCATATCTGCAGTTGGAGGGTTTTGAAGTTTCACGAAATGGCTTGAAATTAATGTTAACCTGTGTCTTGAAAGCGCCAATCCGTGATGGCCTTCCTAACCTGGTTGAGATCAAACCCTTCCTGAGTCTTAACCCGTTTTGCGGAGCAACGAATTTTATAGACATCCCCGAGTATAACAATCTACGAAAACAAATTAACAAGCCATGGCTGGAAGAAGTTGGTGATGTTGAAACGAGTGAAGTTTATCATATTGGGCCACTTCCTGTAAAACCAGGCTATACATACTATGTACGGTTGGGAGCAAATGTAAACGACGCAAACAGAAAGTATAATTACACTGAAATTATTAAAGTAGAAGTGCCGGCAGATGCTCAGAACGATCCTGATGAGGTACCTGAAAACTTTTTCACTAACGCACAATGGCCTTTTGCCAAAGCGGACTGGGATGGTAATCGCTGGGGCAATTTATCCGGCGCCTGGATTACCAACGAGGCTATGCGCACCCGTGATGGTAGAGGCGGTTACGATGGTGGCTGGGAAGGACCGGCAAATGATAAACAAAGTCTTGGGTTTGAACGGTGGGGAGAAGGTGAAACGCCAATTGTCGATGGCAAGCTCTATCAAACATTTGATCTTCCTGCAGGCCTTTACAAGTTTACGATGAGTCTGGCAGGAGAGAATCCGATCATCAGCAACGGTGGTAGCGATCCAAGATATATCGCGGCAGCCGTTGGTGAAACACTGCCCGATACTGAAGACCTGGCTTCTGCACTTGCCTCTACCAACTTTGCTGGTCTTGCCAACGATGCATCTACCAGTATCGAATTTTCTCTGGATGAACCCACAACGGTATCTGCAGGCTTTGTGGTGAACTTCACCGGTACAGAACAAAATGTGAGACCCTCCTGGCTAAAACTGGAAAAATTAGATTAGAAATTAAAAATGGTTGCTCATCACACATGTGGTGGGCAACCTTTATTCCTTAATTCATTTCTGCACGATTTGTTTTGGTATTCGTGTATGATGTACGCATGTAAACTCATGCGGTTTCAAAAGTTTAGTTTCTAAAAAAATTTAGCGCAATAACAGAAGTGCACCGCAAAGCATGTTATCTGCGATGGAATTGTCTGACGCATTCCCGGATAAGCATTGATGAAAAACAAATGAAAAAAATATCAAATAATAAAACGCGATTACTGACTACGCTTTTGATAGGTAGTATTTTTTTGTTTGCTTTTTCAACAGCATCTGCGCAGAACTGGAGATTAGTTGATACAAAATATCCTACCATCGACAATGTTGTAATCGCTTACTCAGTAGCAGATTTTGGCGTTACCGGTGATGGCATTACCGATGTTACGCAGCAATTTCAGGATCTCCTCAACGAGTTGGGAGATTTGGGTGGAGGAACCTTATTTGTGCCTGAGGGACAATATGTGATAAGAGGTAATCTGCTGCTTCCGAAAGGAATTACCCTGCGAGGAGAATGGAAGAAACCTGAAAAAGGAGAGCCGGTTACCGGTACTGTGTTAATGGCGTATGCAGGAAAGGGACAAGAAGATGCAACGCCGTTTATTACCATGGAACCATCATCAGCGGTGATGGACCTGGCCATCTGGTATCCGGAACAAACTGCGTCCAATATCACGCCATATCCTCCCACTGTCGAATTCGGCAAACCAAACTATTTTGGTAATGAAAACTGTAACGCCAAAAATATCACGTTGGTAAATTCTTATAGTGGTATTGTTTTCTCACGGAAAAATGGAGGAACATGTCCGACGATTAATGGTGTTTATGGAACGCCATTATCAAGAGGTATTGAAATCGATAATATAGTGGATGTAGGACGCATTGAATGGATCGATTTTTCACCAGATTACTGGGCAGGTTCTGGCCTACCAAATGCGCCATCAATAGATGGAGATCATAAAGCATGGATATATGAAAACGGAACTGGAGTTGTGATGCGAAGAAACGACTGGTCATATACCAGTTTTGTAAACGTTGATGGCTATAACAAAGGCTTTCATGCAGTGGAATCCATTACCAGTCCTGGTGCGCATCCCAATGGACATAATTACGCAATGACTTTTACCAACTGCAAAATAGGTCTGGATATCAGCGCAGCAAATGCAGTTGGATTGATGTGCACCGGAATTAAAACTGTGAATTGTGAAACAGGGATTGCTGTTGAAAACGCAGCATCAGGCGTTGTACAATTGCATACATGCTCATTGGGTGCTACTAAAAATGCAATTCTGGTGGATGAATCTTCCAGTACGCGACTAATGGTCATCCAATCGGAGATTAATACAGGCGCAGTAAATGTAAGTGGCGGTACCTTTACAGTAACTGATTCTGATTTTAACAATGCTGCTCCGCAAATCAGCATAATGAAAAATGCACGTGCTATTATAACCGGCAATCGGTTTGCACACACTGCGCACGTTGTAGAAACCTCCATCTTTAAAAATATTGTCGATCATACGCCAGTCAATACGAAACTATTGCCGAAGATCATGGAGATTGCAGCGGAGACACACAAGCCCTCGCGTATTGAATTATACGTTGCTACCAGTGCTCCCTACAATGCTGTCGCAAATGGTATTGTCGATAATACGCTTGCAATTCAATCAGCCCTTGATCACGCCGCTGCCGACGGGGGTGGTGTAGTTTTTCTGCCTCCTGGAAAATATAAAGTGCTTGGTAACCTGGTTATTCCTTCCGGTGTCGAGTTAAAAGGTTCTGTTGATGTAAGCACAACGCCGACAGGTCCGGGAAGTATACTGGAGGTTTATGCCGATAAAAATAATCCCGATGGTGAACCATTTCTAAAGTTGTCAGAGAACAGTGGTATACGTGGTATCGTATTCAACTATCCCGAACAATTAATAACGAACCTACCCGGTATTGCAAAATATCCATACTGCCTTCAGGCCACTGGTGCAAACACATACATGATTAATATAGGCATGCGTGCTGTTGATAAAGGTGTTGACTTGTTTTCATACCCCAGTGACAATCATTACATCGACTACATGGCCGGTCATGCATTTGACGTCGGTATTCGCGTTGGTGGCGGTACTGCGAATGGAAAAATATATAACACCCAGTTCAATGTCATCGCGTATGCTGCGGGTGACGAATCAAAATATGGCAGTTGGCCAAATTCTGTTGGCGATGGTGGTCCGGCCTATGATTATGGATTTGCCAATTTCAACTTTATGATTCTGGGAGACTGTAAAGATCAGCTGCTGTATAACAATTTTCATTACGGTTCAAAGAACGGTATGGTCTTAAGTGATGTTGATGGCGCTGGTCCTTCCGGTTTAAGCATTGGCAGTGGAATTGACGGCGCACGAAACGCGCTTGTGATCAACGCCGTTGGAAACGGTGGTTTCGATTTTGTAAATACACAGATTGTTTCCATCGGGAACACGAACACAAAATACATTGAGACCGGTTCCGGATATACTTCGGGTGTTACCTTGTATAACGCTGATTTCTGGGGTAATCCTTCCAATGGCATCTACATGGATGGCGGTGAGTTTTTACTTCAGTTGGTAAATTTTAATCAGCCTGGTCAGCAACGCCTGGCATTGCTCAACGGAGATTCGTTGTATATAGAAGCTTCCAGCGTAAATCCTGTTAACCAGTTACTGGCAGGTGGAACAGAGCCTCGCTTTTCAATACATTCTTCTATTGTAGATCCTACAGGGATTGTAAAAGCTAATTGTGATCTCTGGGTTAACAATATGGGAAACGCTCCGGAAGTTGCATTCGAATCTGCTATTGGCCGAAGCTTATGGCAAGTTTCAGCTTCACATAATACAGCAAACGCCATCCAAGCAATTGACGCCAATCCGACAACACGATGGTACACCGGAGGTCCGCAAACTTCAGGACAATGGTTTACGATCAATTTTGGTAAACGTGAAAAAATCGAACAAATCATTCTAGATGTTAAGGGAAGTCCCTCCGACTCGCCGCAAAAGTATGCACTATACGTCTCTGACAATGGCACCGATTGGTATGGACCTGGAGTATCGGGCACGGGGGCTGATGTGATGACCATTGTAAGTTTTCCATCTTCAACTGTTCAGTACGTAAGAATTGTTCAAACCGGGTCGAAAGGTAATTGGTGGTCAATACACGAAGTATATGCCTTTGGTAGTGAATCACCGGTAAGCGTGGCAGGGATTGGTTTGGAGGAACCCGAAATAACATTACCAATCGAAAGTAGTTATGACGCTCATCCTGAGTTTCTCCCAGAGACTCCTGCAAATCAAACTGTTTTTTGGAAGTCGAACCGAACAAACATCGCCACTGTGGACGTCGATGGAAAAATAACCGGTATCGCATCCGGTGTGGCCACCATTACAGCAATCAGTATGGATGGAATAAAAAAAGCAAATGTTAAAGTAATTGTTGGCGACGGTACAATTACAGCAATCGATGAAAACAATCGTAATGACGATGTGCTCAAATTATTTCCGAACCCTGCATCGGGTAATATTTCATTAAGCTACTGGCTGGATAAAACACAAGACGTTTCGGCAGAAGTTTTCAACATGGCCGGCGTCATTGTACGAACAACGACCATTCCATCACATGCAGGTGAGAACCTGGTGTCATTCTCATTGGAAGGGTTTTCACCAGGAGTATATTTCTTACGACTTCGTACAGAAGAAAGCATTCAGATGAAAAAACTGGTACTGCATAATAAACTGTGATGATGAAAACAACTTTCACGTTTACACGGAAGTGCAGGAGGGGAATAGGATTAGTTCTTGGTTTGTTTTTACCGTGTATTTCTATCCTGGCACAAACGGCAAATCCATTTGTCCGGAATATTTATACCGCGGATCCTTCTGCCCATGTCTGGCCCGATGGTCGTTTGTATGTTTATCCGTCTCATGATATAGAGCCACCTCAAGGTTGCGACCTGATGGATAAATACCACGTCTTTTCTACTGACGACATGATTAACTGGACCGATCATGGAGAAATTCTGGGTGCTGCTGATGTTAGCTGGGGTAGGGCAGAGGGTGGTTTTATGTGGGCACCGGATTGCGCCTACAAAGACGGAACATATTACTTCTATTTTCCGCATCCTTCTGGCGATGGAGATCAATGGAATTCAACCTGGAAGATCGGTGTGGCAACGAGTTCAGAACCGGCAGCGAATTTTCAAGTTCAGGGATACATAGAAGGATTGAAGTCGATGATTGATCCATGTGTGTTCGTGGATGACGACGGAGAAGTATATCTCTACTATGGCGGAGGTGGTCAATGCGAAGCCGGTAAATTGAAAGATAATATGATGGAAATCGATGGACCAATGCAGACAATGCAGGGGCTCGAAGATTTTCATGAAGGCGCCTGGGTACATAAACGTAATGGAATGTATTATCTCTCTTACGCCGATAATAATCGATCGGGAGGAAATCAGTTGCGCTATGCTGTAAGCAATAATCCGCTAGGCCCCTGGACCTACAAAGGAGTTTATGTAAAACCTACAGGAAGTCCTACCAATCATGGTTCCATCATTGAATACAAAGGACAGTGGTATGCATTTTATCACAATAGTTTGTTATCCGGTCATCCGTGGCTGCGCTCCATTTGTGTTGATCCACTTTTCTACAATGAAGATGGTACCATACAAATGGTCGAACAGTCACGCGAACACGGAATGCCCTTTGCGCAACAGCCATTATTAATTCCCGGCACGATAGAAGTAGAGGATTATGATCTCGGTGGTCAAGGGAAAGCATATAGTGACTCAGAAACTATAAACAATGGAAATGCCTATCGGGAGGATGAAGGCGTGGATATTGAAATGAACAGCTCAGGAAATTATAATGTGGGATGGACGAATGGAGGGGAATGGTTGGAATACACGGTGAATGTTACAGAGAACGCATTGTATACCATCAAGACAGTAGCAGCCTCGCCAAATAATAACAGCGCCATTCGATATAAATTAGATGGAAATGATATTGCAGGTTCGGTACATATTCCAAATACCGGAGGATGGCAGACTTACAAGGCGATTTTAACAAAAGAGATCAGTCTTGATGCGGGCTCGCATATTCTTCAATTGTTTGAAGAAACCGGAGGGTTCAATATTGATAAAATAATATTTGAGAAAGAAAGTGTAATTACTTCCGTTTCAACACCACACGAACAAAAACATCACGGGATCTTTCCAAACCCGGCTTCCACTGAAATAATTATTGAATTTTCTGAACGAGATCCTTTTGTTTTTCAAACTGCAATTTTCGACATGAGCGGACAGATCATTGAATTGTATAATAACACGACCAACGAAAAAAGGATTTCATTAGATGTTAGTAGAGTTAGTCCGGGTTGTTACGTATTGAAGACCTATTCTTCACAGGGTGTTCAAATCAGCAAATTGCTGATCAAAAGGAATTAATAAATACATAATAGTGAATGCAAAAATACAAAGTGTTTCAGGTTTAAATTTACATCTATCAATTATGAAATTAGTTAGCGTTACAACAGCTTCAATTTTGATTCTATTTATTTTGTCTTCGATCCAGGTCAGAGCTAAGAAAAATCCATTTATCACTCACATGTATACCGCCGATCCTTCAGCCCGGGTGTGGCAGGATGGTAGGTTATATGTATATGCATCACATGACATAGCTCCACCGCAGGGTTGTGATTTAATGGATCAATATCACGTATTCTCCACGGACGACATGGTAACCTGGGTCGATCATGGGGAAATTTTGCGTGCGAGCCAGGTTAAGTGGGGACGCCCCGAAGGCGGTTTCATGTGGGCTCCGGATTGTGCCTATAAAAATGGAACGTACTACTTCTATTTTCCCCACCCGACAGGCAGTGGAGATCAATGGAATTCAACCTGGAAGATCGGTGTGGCAACCAGTAAACATCCCGCGAAAGATTTTACATCTCAAGGTTATATTGAAGGTTTGGAGGCAATGATTGATCCTTCTGTTTTTGTCGATGATGATGGGCAGGCCTATTTCTATTACGGTGGTGGTGGTAAATGTCAAGGCGGTAAATTAAAAGACAACATGATAGAAATCGATGGAGAAATGAAACCCATGGAAGGCCTGGTCGATTTTCATGAAGCGAGCTGGGTGCATAAATACAACGGTGTTTACTATTTGTCATACTCCGATAACCACGATGAGAACAATGCTAAGGATGGTGTTAAAGGAGATAACAGGATGAGATATGCGACCAGCGACAATCCACTGGGTCCATGGAAATACCAAGGCATTTATATGCAACCTACGGATAGCTACACAAACCATGGCTCCATCGTAGAATACAAAGGCAAATGGTATTCCTTCTATCACAATAGTTCGCTTTCAAACCATGATTGGTTGAGATCTATATGTGTTGATGAACTCTACTACAATGAAGATGGTACGATAAAAATGGTAAATCAAACGATCAAAAAATGAAATTCCGCTGCTGCCATAAACTGCGATGGACAACGTTGATGGACGCAGTCGGATGTAAGTAGATTTAGCAATGAAGATCGCTATGAACAGATAATTTAAAACGGAGGATTTGATATATGTTATTACAAAATGAGATTACTACCGATGATGCGGTAGTAGGAATTGATATTGGGGGCACGCATATTTCAGCGGCACTTGTCAATCTTAAAACCAGAGCGCTAGTACCAAATTCACTAAGGCGCCGCGACGTTGATTCAGGTAGTGAGGCAAACGAATTAATCCGTCATTGGAGCGAAATTATTCAGGAGGTTGCCGGAACACACAATCCAAAGTCAACACGAATTGGCATCGCTATGCCGGGGCCTTTCGACTATGACGAAGGAGTTTCTATGATTAAGGATCAGGGAAAGTTCAAGGCATTGTATGGTTTGAATGTTAAAGAATTACTTGCTCAGCATTTGACGATCGAAAAGAATCATATTAGAATGATGAACGACGCAGCTTGTTTTTTAAGTGGAGAAGTATTTAGTGGTGCAGCCAGAGAGTATGACAGAGCGATCGGTATCACCTTAGGAACCGGCTTAGGTTCCGCAACGTACAATGAAGGAGAGACACAGGATGCAGGACTCTGGGAACATCCATTTAAAGCAAGCATTGCCGAAGATTATATTTCTACCAGGTGGTTTGTTCGCCGGTATCAGGAGATTTGTGGTCACCAATTAAAAGGGGTGAAGGAGTTACTTGGATACACAAAGACCGATGTTCGTGCAGTTCAAATCTTCGAAGAGTTCGGCCGAAATCTTGGAGAATTCCTTTCATCGTTCGTTGTCACGCATAAACCTCAGGTAATTGTAATCGGTGGAAATATTTCACACGCGTCTGATGTGTTCTTGCCTGAAGTACAAAAAGTACTACGCACAAATGCGATTGACGTGCCCGTGCGAATGACAGCGTTAGGCGAAAACGCCTGCGTCATTGGTGCGGCAAGCACGTGGTTGGAAAAACATGTGGCTCAGCACGGGTGAAAAACCAACGTGTATTAGGACAAGTTACCGGAACGCAGGTTAAAAGTGTTGGGCGCGCCTACTCCTAACTTTTTATGGTCTGTTAACTATTATGATGACAAGTATCGTGTAATACAAAATATAGCATTGAATCAACCGGAAGGAAGAGACATAGTCACCAACGTCTATGATTTTGTTGGTAAGGTTATGAATACACGAACCACCCATAATGCAGAAGCGGTTTTACAACAAGCCATGGAGAAGATGGCCAAGTACAAACAGAAATACGAAAGCCTGAACAGCTTGAGTGACATCAAAAACTCCCCGAAATCCGACGCATGGTAAACCCTTGATCGAACGACTACTTCCCGGAGTTGCCTTACAGGTACTGCGCAAGAACGATTTATTTCTTGATATAAATCCTTACCTCGGTTACAGGATCACCCCAAGACCCACGTCAGGCATCGGCTGGAACCAACGGATAAGCTACAGTTTAGATCACGATCGTTTTACATCGGCTTCGGAGGTTTATGGCGCGCGTTTATTTACGGAATATCGTCTATGGAAAGGGTTTTCACCGCGTATAGAAATTGAGTGTATGAACACTTTAGTTCCCCCAAGTGTAGGGCGACCAGTCACCACTGATCTTTCGAATCGTGAATGGGTTCGAAGTATTTTTCTTGGTTTAAAAAGGAATATCGTTTAGTTAAAAATGTAAAGGGTACTGCCTTCGTAATGTTCAATCTTTATAACCCCGAACATAAAAGCCCGTACGGTGATGTGCTTAATACAAGGTTTGGATTTGAGTTTCCGCTGAAGAAAAACCTACGAAGACCCCTTAAAAAAACATTTAGATAGTGATCAAACAAAGGTTAGTTATTAACGAAACCGAAGTACCTAACTATTAAGAACACCCCAGCAGTTATACCAATTGAACCAAGAACTAGATTCATAACAGGGTCATAATATTTTCCTAAAATTTTTTTGGGAGAAAGCTGTCATTACCAAAGACAAGTCCCTGTACTTTTTTTTCTTTTATGATTGCAATGAAACACCAAAGGCCCCATAATAATAAAAGAACGCCGCTTAACACCATTGTACTTGTAATGTCGTTGCGTTCTACGTTTGCTTTCTCGAACCAATTTAATATTGCCCTCAGGCGATCTAGAATTTCTCCTATCGGTCCGCCTTTAACCTGAACCAAGTCAATATCTTCGGAATACCTCGCAGGCTGATCCAAAAATAATTTATGAAGCGCTGGCCTCCACGGAACGCAAGATTCTCGTTCAAAAAGGGATCAGCAAAAATTTCCACCAATGCTTTCGAAATAACAAGATCTTGTTCAATCTGGTAGCTGTCCTGCCATGGTGCTGTGTGGCTCCATTCCTGTATGTAGTTACCTGGTATCATCTAATCTATTTCAATCACACTGTTTTCAATTACTTTCCATCGTTCATTACAGGTGTACCCATAGCGCTTACCTTTCGCCTTCAAAGAAACCCGGAAAAATTTCAAGTTCAACTTTTGACAAACGTTTTCAACAGCATCTGCTAAAGGTTGTTGATGAAGAATCTGATCAGCAATGTACCCGAGGCGTTGAAGCGTTGCTGTTTCCGAACGGCTGGCCAAATCTTCATTTATTTTTTCGAGTCTGATGTATTCTACCAGCTCATTTATAACGGTTGCTGCTCTGCTAAGTCCGCCAATTTGTTTAGCAAAGTTTACCAAGTCGACCGCAGTTAATTCGGGTGAAGAAACTTTGACATAGCCGCTGCCAGTTTTCATTTGCTCAAGCAAATGAGGCGGTATCTCTTTGACACTAATGAATTTTATTTTACTGTTTTTCCTGGAGCTTGGACGAAGTGCAGGAAAAGTAGTATTCACCATAAAAACCTGAGGTGCCTGGTGAGCTGCACTGTACAAGGCGGCGGCACTTAGTAAACTTATATAGTAAGGTCGATTTAAGAATTTCATTAATCCATCGATGTATAACAATGGAGGCACGATCCCTTTGGCCGCATACTCGTACGATACAATTACATAATAACCCTTGTGAACCGATATGATTTTGTTCTTGGTTGACAGCCGATTCAGAGAACGTTTAAGTGCTGCTTCCGAAAGCTTTGGAAATGATTCTTTTGCCTGTTGAAGGGAGAATGAGTTCTTTCCCTTCGATAGAAGTTCGTCTACCCACTCGCTTACACTTCCGTACGGTTTCGAACCGGCCATTTGAGCAATTTATTGCGAAAAGTACCGAAAAGTGTCTCTTTATGCGAAAAAATGCTCATAGTTCTATAGGTTACATTTCCGATTGAAGTTCCACGCTTAAACGTTTCGGTCGCTGGAGTCACACAAGGAGTAACTTATCTTTGTGTCGTACCAGAAGGTGAGTGAGGTTAGGTTTATTTTTGGCCTTAAAAGAACGGACTAAAAAGTACGCTGACATCAAAATAATCATGTTTTTAATGTTAGCATTGATTCTGACCTTAAAGTGGCTGAATCCAATGATGGAGTAAGGGACGGGGCGATGGTTGTGTTCTGAAGCAGTGAGTCTTGAATCGTTATAACCTGGAACTTTAAAAGTTTCTCCTCCCTGCCGAATCTTTCCGATCCCAACTAATTGAGTGACCCATCCATTTAACAGGCTGATCTTATTTTTGGCAGCGTCGCAACGATCTCTTTTAAAACTAATATCCAATCATGGCGTGCCCAAGCTCTTTGTGGTTCCAGCCCAAAATATGATCGCGCCGCATCCAGATGCGCAATTGTAACTCAACCCGAATTCTTTATTATACAAGTTTAAACTCATAATGCTGGCTTCTTTCTTCCGTAAACTAATCGTACAATTCTCATTTTTTTTAAGGATGGTTGAAATGTATCCATTTCTGCAAGATTTATTCAGTCCTCAGCAATCGATTGAATGTAATTTTAAATCGATTGAACCGGGTCCGAAGCAATGCGGTCAGGAAACTCGATTCTAATCTGACAACTATCGAATTGTTCGTCAAAACAGTGTACGCTAACCCTAAATCACAACACTATGACAAAAAAACTACGATTACACTTACTTACCGCCCTTAGTCGGGGTATCGCGTGTTATGCACAGAAAGCGAGACGTAAGATTCAGCATGTGCAGGCTAGCCAGGCGTGCCCTGGTGTTCCTGAAAACTCATTTTTTACACTGGTTAATATGAATCATGGACACCCTAACTACATAATATTATGAAGAAACTCTACAAGAATGCCCTTGTGTCAGTTATGCTTTGGCTTCTGGGTATTACCCTAACCTTTGCACAGACCGAATTGACTGGTAAAGTCGTAGATGAAGACACTGGAGAGGCCCTTCCAGGAGTCTCAATCCTGGTAAAGGGACAGTCGAAAGGAACTGTTACCAACGCTGACGGGCAGTACAGTATTTCAGTGGATGAGAATACCATATTAGTATTTTCATTTGTCGGCTACACAAGCCAGGAAATTCCTGTGGGCGCCAGAGCCACTTTAGATGTGAGTATGGCACCGAACATAGCAACCCTTTCAGAAATTGTCGTGATTGGCTATGGTGAGGTAGATAAAAAAGACGTAACAGGCGCCATCTCTACACTGGGAACAAAAGATTTTAATGCCGGCGTCATGACGTCGCCGCAGGAACTGCTCATGGGACGGGTAGCAGGTGTTCAGGTGACCAGCAATGATGGTTCTCCCGGGGCTGGATCAACCATTCGAATCAGGGGTGGATCTTCTTTAGGCGGAGCCACCAATGACCCTTTGATTGTTATTGATGGCTTCCCGGTTGACGATGGAAACATTGCCGGATTGGGCAACCCACTGAGCACAATAAATCCCAACGACATCGAATCTTTTACCATATTAAAGGATGCGTCGGCTACCGCGATATACGGTTCAAGGGCTTCGAATGGTGTCATCATCATCACCACAAAGAAAGGTGCATCCGACAAACTCAAGATTACTTATGATGGTCAGCTTTCAATTAGCAAACCAATAAAATACGTCGATGTTTTAAACGGTAACGAATATCGTAACCTGATACAGGAACTGGCTGATGAAGGGTCTTCAGAAGTGTATACAATGATGCAAGACAGGTTGGGTACAGCGAATACAGATTGGCAACGCGAAATCTTCCGAACTGCCGTATCTCACAATCATAACGTGGGAGTTTCCGGAACCATCAACAAACTTCTACCATACAGAGCTACATACGGATACACCAACCAGCAAGGAATTCTTAAAAGTACGGATACAAAACGCCACACTTTTTCTTTGAACCTGAGTCCGTCGCTGCTGGACGACCACCTGAAAGTGAATATCAATGCAAAGGCGGCTTTTGCCAAGACAAACTTTGGTAATACCGGTGCTATTGGAAACGCGGTTTCTTTCGATCCGACACAGCCGATCAGAAATGGAAACACCCGCTACAAAGGATATTTTCAGTGGACACAAAACGGTGATCCTGAAGGTGTCGCTACTACATTCACAGACAATCCCGTCGCGGCGATTAACCTGCGTGACAACCAGGCTGACGTAAAGCGCTTAACTGGAAATATCCAGTTAGATTATAAGCTACCTTTCTTCCCGGACCTACGGGCAAATGTGAACCTCGGGCTCGATAAAAGCGAGACTGTGGGCCATGACGATATGTTGCCAGGATCGACTTTCACCCTCCGCGATTACGGAAGTGAAAATGGCCGGTATATCGACTACACCAATACGACAGACTCGGAGCTTTTGGAAACCTACCTCAACTATAAGAAGGATCTGGGAGCACACGACTTCGATGCTACCGTCGGATATTCATATCAGCGGTGGAGAAGGGGCTCTACGAATTTCGACAGAAGCCGCGATGGATCGATCGTGCTTTTCGATAACAGATATTTCACGAGAGAGGATGGTGAACAGGTATCTACAGACAATGCGAATGAGAATTTGCTCATATCAGTATATGGCCGATTAATCTACTCTTACAACGACAAGTATGTACTCACCGCTACGTTAAGACAAGATGGATCGTCGCGATTCATTGGCGATAATAAATTCGGCATGTTCCCATCATTGGCTTTTGCGTGGAACATCAATGAGGAACCTTTTCTTAAAAGCGTTGAAGCAATTTCCGATCTGAAGTTGAGACTTGGATATGGCGTTACAGGTCAGCAAGGACTTACCAATGGAGACCTGGCCAGTTTGTATTATCCGGCATTGGCGCAGTACACTTTAGGGCAGGGCTTTTCCGATATCGCAATCGGGCCTGGCGGAACATACGTGCAAATCGCGCGCCCCGAACCCTATGATGCCAATTTGAAATGGGAAGAAACAACTACTTATAATGTCGGTGCAGATTTTGGACTCTGGAAAGATAAACTCACGGGTTCGTTAGACTTCTATACGCGGAAGACGACAGACCTGCTCAACCTTGTACCCGTTGCTGATGGAAGCAACTTCGGCAACTACGTTGTTTCCAACGTAGGTGACATGGAGATCAAGGGGTATGAATTTACATTGACAGGAAGACCAATTACGACTGAAGATTTTAGCTGGACAGTGAGTACCAACTTTATGTACAATGAACGTAAGATCACAAGACTCAGCAAAACCGACGATCCTTCTGACCCAGGTGTGATAACGGGACCTGAGCTGGCTGGCGGATTGGGCCGACGCGTGCAAATTCACACGGTAGGACATGAACCAAATGCGTTTTACGTTTTCCAACAAGTATACGATACAGACGGAAATCCCCTCGAAGGAGTATTCGTAGACAGATCAGGCGAAGGTGGTGCGATCACCAGCAATGAGTTTAATAAGTATCATAAGCATTCTCCCAATCCCGATTATTTGATCGGTATAAACTCAAGGTTCAATTACAAGGATATCGACTTCTCATTTTCAGGACGTCTTAGCCTCGGCAACTATGTTTACAACAACGGAGCCAGTGCTTCCTTAGCTGAGCTCAATGCAGCTGATAACTTATTTAACAACAATATCAGAAGGAGTGCACTGGAGATCGGCTTCCGCACTGGCGGCGATACGCAATATTCAGATATCTACGTTCAGGATGCTTCTTTTTTCAAGATGGACAATATCTCTGCAGGATATACTTTCCATGAGGTGGTAAAAGGATTACAAGCCAGGGTCGGCTTTACCGTTCAAAACGCATTCATGATTACAGATTATGAAGGTTTGGACCCTGAAGTTAATGGCGGTATTGATAATAATTTTTACCCACGTCCCAGAACATTTCTATTCAGCCTGAATTTGAGTTTCTAATTATAACATTGAAACAATGAAAAATTATCTAAAAAATATTCCCGGAATAATGATGTTGGTAATACTACTGACGTCATGCTTCGATGATCTTAATGTAACGCCGATAAATCCGAATACGGTTGTGTCGGAAAAACTTTACAAAACGGAAAGCGATTATCTCAGAGGCCTCGCAAAGGTTTATGCGGGTTTTAATCTGAGTGGTGCCATTGGCCCGGATGGTGATCCGGATTTCGTGGGTTTTGATGAAGGCTTTTCTACTTACTTCAGAGGATGGTGGAATGCGCAGGAAGTAACAACAGATGAAGCAGTATCCAGGGGTGATGCTCAGGCTGGTTTACCAGACTTTCACTTTCAGTCATGGACAGCGACAAATTCCTATCTGGCAATCATTCACGCGAGAATATTATATAACATTGCCGTATGTAATGAATTCATTCGCAACGCCACCGATACTGGTTTTCCTGCAGTCGACCAATACAGAGCCGAAGCTCGTTTCTGGCGCGCGTTTTATTACTGGCATGCAATGGATATGTTCGGAACGTCACCCTTTGTAACGGAAGAACATACTCCAGGCGCATTCTTTCCCGAGCGTGCCACACGCGAAGAATTATTTAGTTATGTTGAGTCTGAATTAAAGGACATCGACGCTACATTAGGCGAACCAGGATTTCAATATGGCAGGGTTGATAAATCAGTGGCCTGGATGTTATTGGCAAAGATATATCTCAATGCGGAGGTTTATATTGGTGAATCGCGATACGACGAGGTAATTACTGAAATCAATAAGATTACGACAAACGGTTCTTTTAGTTTGGCAGATGAACACAGACACAATTTCGTAGCCGACAATCATACCAGTCCCGAAATCATTTTACCCATCATGTTTGATGGCAATCACACGCAAAGTTGGGGAGGCGCTACATACTTGATGGCGGGCGCAATGGGAGGTGGTTCTATTCCCGCAGAACAGTTCATCGGTATAACCGCTCAATGGGGAATTACCAGAACCACAAGTGCCTTGGTAAATCTGTTTGAGTCATCAGATGTTCGCGCTACGTTTTGGTCAGATGGGCAGACGTTGGAGATAGAGGATATTGAATTGTTTTCGCATGGCTATATGTCTACCAAGTTTAAGAACCGAAAACTGAACGGAGATCTTTCTGACTCTAACAACGGTACACATCCTGATACAGACTTTCCTTTGTTCAGATTGGCCGACGCATATCTGATGTATGCAGAAGCTGTTGTTCGTGGCGCAAGTAACGGCGATATGGGCACAGCATTGGACTATGTGAATCAACTAAGAACGCGGGCCGATGCAAGTACACTGGGAGCTTTATCATTGACAGAACTCCTGGATGAAAGGGCGCGTGAACTTTTCTGGGAAGGACATCGAAGAACGGACTTGATTCGTTTCGGTCAGTTCAGCGATGGTAGCAAAGTATGGCCCTGGAAAGGTGGCGTTAAAGAAGGTGTAGCTGTGAACAGCTGCAAAGATGTGTTTCCTGTTCCTGCAACACAGATCGCCGCGAATCCTAACCTGGAGCAGATTGAACCTTGCTATAATTAATTTAAATGAATCTTGATATGAAAAATTTATATAACCTCTGTATCGTAATGTTATGCCTGGTCTTTACTTCGGCATGCGATGATGAGTTGGTAAAAAAGGTAACGGTTGATCCGGATTCAATTGTTGGAGGAGAGATTCAGCAAGTAACATCAGATGTTGTTCTTTTATACGAGAATGCAAATGAAACTATTGCGCCTATTCAATGGGAGGCGACTGACTATGGGTTTCCTACATCAGTTACCTATACTTTGCAGATTGCCCCTGATGCTTCGTTTACACAATCTGAAATCCTGGCTACCACCAGTGCACTTACCGCTACGGTTAATGTGCAGACGCTAAATAATATGCTGGTTAATAAATTCGGCTTAACGCCAGAAGTTCCTGCAAACTTAAAACTAAGGGTGGTATCTTCTATTTCGGGAGAATTTGGAGATGTAATTTCTGCGACTGAAGACATTACAATTACGCCTTACGATCCAAACATTCCACCAATATATTTAATTGGCGACGGTCAGGGTTGGGACTTTGCGAGCGCTAAACCGTTGGCCAGTATTGCCCCTCAGCGATATTTAGGTTTTATTGATTTTGAGCAGGATCAAATCTTCAGGTTCGTCGAAGTGAATGAAGAGGTTGATCCCGGCATGGAATGGGGCTTTGCATTCTTTACAAGTGTACCGGCTGAGTTCACTGACAACGGTGATGGAGACTTCGTTTTCACAAGTGATGTAGCGGGAACCTATGAGGTGATCGTTGACCTCAAGACTAAAACCATAGAGATCGAAAAACAACTTTTCCCTTCAACGCTTTATATCGTAGGTGATGATCAGGGTTGGACATTGGAACAAGCGAATGGCATGCTGCATCGCGGGGGCGGTGTGTTTGTGACTTACGAAACGCTTAACCAAAATAGTTTCTGGAGATTTTTCGAAACGCCTTCCTGGGGAGCTACACAATGGAACTACAAAACTTTTGAATCTGGCTCAATCGATGAACTTTTAACGGGTACTACCGAAGGGGATGCTAATTTTCAATTCACCGGCGCAACAGGAATTTATAAAATCACCGTTTCTACCCTGGACCTGACAATAGAAATAGAACCAGCTACAGCACCTACCATGTATTTAGTGGGTGGCGATAATGGCTGGACTTTTGGCGAGTCTATGACTTGGATCAGAGGATATAAATTCAGCACAACCATGACACTTACTGCAGGTAACGAATGGAGGTTCTTCCCAGAAAGCGGTAACTGGGGCAATACCCTCGATTACAGAAGTTTCTCGAGTGTAAATAACGCGTTGTGGAGCGGACCCAACGGTGGTGACGCAAACTTCCTGAATCTGGTATCCGGCACGTATACTATTACAATGGATGCCGGCGGAATAGGAACTGTCAACGGAGTTCAATAGTAGTAAAACATAATAAAATCGAAGGAGCGCTTCATATCGGAAGCCTCCTTTGATTTTTAATTGCCAAGCAATAAAGTTCAACACAACCTTACAAGGAATAAACTGGAATAATGATAAAGACAATAATCTCTTTGGTTTGCCTCACGCTTTTCATGATTGGTGTTAACCAGGATTTGTTTGCTCAACAACAGAAGAGAACAATAGAAGAAGGCGGTACCGGAAAGTTTAAGGCCATCATGATGCAGGATGCTTCGTTGCCGACGCACACAATTTTTCAACCGCGAGACTTAAGTGTTTTTAATGCGCAAAACAAACTTCCTATCATTGCATGGGGAAATGGCGCATGTGCTAATTCTCCCTGGGAACATCTTAATTTTTTAAACGAGGTGGCGTCGCATGGTTTTTTGGTAATCGCTATTGGGCCGATGCCGGCTGAAAGTGAAAAAGGCAATGGAAAATCTCAACCTGCGCAATTAACAGATGCTATTGATTGGGCAATCGCCCGGAATAGCGACAAGCAAAGTCCATATTATCAAAAAATTGATATATCAAAGATTGCAGTGAGCGGCATGTCATGTGGTGGTCTGCAAACCCTTGCTGTAGCTCATGACCCCCGAATTACCACCACAGTTGTATGTAACAGTGGCATTCTCCCGGATCCTGGAAACGGAAAGTCGGGTATGCCCCCCGTTGCTAAAGATCAGTTAGAAAGATTGCACACGCCCACGCTGTATTTATTGGGTGGAGAATCTGATATCGCTTACAACAACGGAATGGATGATTACCGACGCATCAACCATGTGCCGGTTTTTGTCGCGAATATGGATGTGGGTCACGGCGGAACATATGGACGTCCCCACGGTGGAGAATTTGCAACAGTAGCTACTGCGTGGTATAAGTGGCAGTTAAAAGGTGATGCCGATGCAGGAAAACTGTTTACCGGTAATCCTTGCGGGCTATCACAATCAACTGTGTGGACTGTGGAGAAAAAAAATATGCCTTGACAAATTTCTTAGGAAAAGTAGAGAGACACAGGATACTCGAAGGGAGTTCCATCAATAATGAATTTACCAACAATGAATATTTTTAAGGCAGTCTTTGCGTTCATCATAATTACTTTTGTCAGCAACATTTCGAATCATGTTTTCGCTCAGGAGACAAATGTTATCAATCTAAAAACAGGATGGAAATTCTATATGGGCGAAGCTGAATCTGCCCATCAACCTGAATTTGATGATGCGCGATGGCAATCGGTAGTTGTACCTCATGATTGGGCTATCTATGGTCCGTTTGATAAAAAGATCGATATGCAGATTGTTAAAATCGAACAGAATAACGAACAGACTGCATCAGAAAAAACCGGCAGAACAGGTGCTTTACCTTTTGTGGGAGTAGGCTGGTATAGAAACAAAGTGAATCTGCCAGCGCGTGATAAAGACAAGCAAGTACTGCTCACTTTTGATGGAGCCATGAGTAATGCCCGGGTTTATGTGAACGGCGAATTGGTGGGCACGAGGGCATATGGTTATAGTTATTTTTATTTTGATGTTTCTGCTTTAATTAAAACAGGACAAAATGTTATTGCAGTACGTCTTGAGAATCATCCGTTTTCATCGCGTTGGTATCCCGGTGCTGGCTTATATCGGAAAGTGCAGCTTCTCATAAAAGATAAAACGAGTTTTGAACATTGGGGGCATTTTGTTTCCACACCTTTTATATCAGATACGCTGGCAAGAATTAATATCAAGTCGAAAGTTCACGGTAGTGATCTTCGCGTTGAGACAGTGATTACAGATACGGAAGGTAACGCGGTTTCGAAAAACGTTGAGAAAAACCTGTACGGAAAAGAATTCGTACAAAACCTCATTGTAAAAAGTCCTCAGTTATGGAGTACAGAACGACCATACTTGTATACAGCGGCGTTAAAACTTTACCAGGGAAATGCGCTCAAACACGTTGAAGAAGTTCGTTTCGGTATCCGGAAAATTGAATTCACACGGGAAGATGGATTTGTGCTCAATGGCAAACCGACTAAATTAAAAGGAGTCTGTCTACATCATGATTTAGGTCCATTGGGTGCAGCAATAAATAGATCAGCACTTCAACGACAGCTTACCATTTTAAAAGACCTGGGCTGCAATGCGATCCGGTCAGCACATAACATGCCTTCATTAGAACAGTTGGAACTCTGTGATGAAATGGGGTTTTTGTTTTTAGCTGAAAGCTTCGATGAATGGAAAAAGCCTAAAGTAAAAAACGGATACAACCTTTACTTTGATGAATGGGCAGAAAAAGATATTGTCAACCTCGTACAGGCTACACGCAATCATCCAAGCATCATCATGTGGAGCGCGGGTAACGAGGTTCCCGATCAACATGGATCCGAAGGCGTGAAAAGGGCGAAGTGGATTCAGGATATTTTTCATCGCGAAGATCCCACAAGACCGGTTACGGTGGGAATGGACCAGGTAAAAGCGGTGATGAACTCAGGGTTTGGTGTATTACTGGATATACCCGGATTAAACTACCGTGTTCATTTATACGAAGAGGCTTATGAAAAATTTCCCCAAGGTTTTATTCTCGGTTCAGAAACCGCCTCTACCGTAAGCTCAAGAGGCGTATATAAATTTCCTGTGGAGGTCGGCATCAACAAGCAGTATGACGACCTGCAAAGTTCTTCCTATGATTTGGAATATTGCAGTTGGTCAAATCTGCCGGAAGATGATTTTATCATGCAGGATGATAAACCGTGGGTGTTGGGTGAGTTTGTCTGGACAGGTTTTGATTATCTGGGAGAACCGACACCTTATGATGAATTCTGGCCCTCGCGAAGTTCCTATTTTGGTATGATTGATCTGGCCGGCTTGCCTAAAGACCGATACTACCTTTACCGAAGCCGATGGAATACAGCAGATGAAACACTTCACATCCTGCCGCACTGGAACTGGAAGGGCCGTGAAGGAATGACTACGCCTGTTTTTGTATACACCAACTACAATAGCGCTGAGCTTTTCATCAATGGAAAAAGTCAGGGCCGCCGTACGAAAAACGATAGTACAAAGCTCGACCGATATCGCTTACGTTGGATGGATGTAAAGTATGAGCCGGGAACATTACGGGTAGTTGCTTATGACGATGAAGGAAATCCAGTAAAAGAGAAAGAAGTCCATACTGCCGGAGCACCACATCGTATTGAATTATCCGCTGATAGAAAAGTTTTAGAAGCCAATGGTGAAGACATCAGTTTTGTTACGGCCACTATTGTCGACAAAGACGGAAATCCATGTCCCACGGTTGATAGCAGACTAAATTTTAAAGTATCAGGTAATGGCAGCTTTAGAGCTGTATGCAATGGCGATCCTACCTCCCTGGAATTATTCCATAAACCAACAATGAAAGCGTTCAGTGGCAAGTTGGTTATCCTGGTACAATCAGGGGCGGAATCTGGCGATGTTAAACTCACTGTGGAAGGAAAAGGCCTAAAGGAAGCTAAGTTGGATTTGCTGGTTCGGTGATTAAGAACAATGATTTTGCTAGACGCAGGACCAGTGTTTATCAATCAGGTCAATTAAATCATCCATTAATTGGGTCTATATGGCTTGCCTACAACCAGTTTATCTCCGGATAGGTCCACCTCAAACAAATGAGGATAACGAATATATTTTCCGTTGACGCTTCGATGGCTGTGTATTGCCATCAGAAGCTTTCCATCAAAAGTTTTAAATACCATGCCGTGTCCGAAGTTTGGTGGAGTGATAGGTTCCTTATCATGAATCCATGGTCCGTCCAACGTTCCACTTCCTGAGTAGGCCACGCCCTGGGTATAAACGTCGTAGACCCAACTTGTCCATAACATTCCAAGCGTTCCCGTTTTTGTTTTGAAGAGATAGGGTCCGTCAGTTACCTTATTGGATATGATATTACCGTTTTCATCACGTTCTTTGCTCCAGGGAGAATCACTTGCCTTAAATAAAAGCTTTGATTCTCCGGTCGATCCACTCAGGTCCGGTTTTAATTGAATCTTTTCGATCGTGCCATTCCAATTCTGTAACCATTCATAACAGTATACCATATACGGTTTTCCGTCCGTGTCAATCCAAAGCGTGCCATCCAGCGTTGGTTTGTTTGCAGGAAGATAAGTAAGATCTTGCATCGGAACATAAGGCCCGTCAGGTTTATCACTTTGTCCTAACTTGGGATGGGTTAGGCTGAGAAACAGCAATTGTGTATGCCAGTGCAACGAATGTGGTAATTAGCAGGGAGAGTCTCATAAGTCATTATCATTTTAGATAAAAATTTTCTTCAGGTGCTTTAGTGTAATTAAAGCTGCAGTTGACTCCAAATTCACAGATGGAATTATTAAGAAGCAATCTTCTTTTACAATTAAATCAAAAGTGTGGTAATGGCAGCGGATGGATCTAAATGCCCCCCCATATTTATCGAATATACACCCTTTTAAACGTTTTCTGGAGCCCATATTCGCTTACATATTGCTATTCATACGTCGACAAAAATCTGGTTAATGAAATTTTTTTGATTGTTTTCTTCTCGGCATTTATGTTAACTGCTTCCGCCCAAGATGAGGTTCATACCTTTCGAACTGGGCGATTTACCTTTTTTGCTTGACGGGAAGCAAATTGTAATGATTTCGGGCGAGTTACACCGAATGCAAAACATGGGTATTAATACGATCGGATGGTTTCATGCAATGGTTATTTTTAAAACATAACACGATGAATCGATTTTTCTTTTTTCTGGTCATAAGTTGTTTTGCTGCCATGAAAACACTGGCGCAGGAAGCGTTAAATAAGGATGCTGTCACGATCATCAAAAAGGTTAATGACCATTGGCAAAATACGCACCCATCTCATGGAAATGCTTTTTGGCATGTATCCGCATATCACACCGGAAATATGGCAGCATACTATGCAACGGGAGATGAGCAATATCGAAAATATTCTAGGGCCTGGGCAGAACAAAATGAATGGAAGGGTGCTAAATCTGACGATAAGAGCGCTTGGAAATTTTCTTATGGTGAAACCGATGATTATGTGCTTTTTGGTGATTGGCAAATTTGTTTTCAAACCTACATAGACCTTTATAAACTTGCTCCGGTGAAGCAAAAAATTGCGCGTGCCCAGGAAGTGATGGAGTATGAGATGTCAACGCCTAACAACAATTACTGGTGGTGGGCCGACGGTTTGTACATGGTAATGCCGGTGATGACAAAACTTTATTCAGTCACAGGAAATCCGGCGTATTTAAAAAAATTATACGAGTACTTCAGTTATGCAAAAACTTTAATGTATGACGCTGAAGCAGGCTTGTTCTACCGGGATGCGAAGTATGTATACCCAAAACACAAAACGGTTAGCGGCAAAAAAGATTTTTGGGCCCGTGGCAATGGTTGGGTATTTGCCGGACTCGCGAAGGTCTTACAGGATTTGCCAAGTAACGATCCACATCGACAGGAATATATTCAAGTCTTTCAATCCATGGCAAAGGCGCTTAAGCAAGCACAACAACGTGATGGCTACTGGACGCGAAGTCTTCTTGATCCTGTACATGCACCAGGTTATGAAACCAGTGGGACAGCCTTTTTTGTTTACGGCTACTTATGGGGAATTAATCATGGTATACTTGATCGAAATGAATATAGAGAAGTCGTTCAACATGGATGGCGCTATCTTACTGAAACTGCACTTCAACCGGATGGACTTGTTGGCTATGTTCAGCCAATTGGCGAGCGTGCCGATCAACACAAGAATGTAAATGAAAGATCTACATCGGATTTCGGCGTTGGTGCTTTCCTGTTGGCAGCGTCCGAAATGACACGGTTTACTGACGAAGGATATACCACATACTATCTGGATGCTACCGATGGAGATGATAAACATTCAGGAAAATCTCCGGTCGATGCGTGGCAGACGGTGAATAATTTGAAACAAATATCATTGAAGGCGGGCGATAAAATTTTATTCAAGCGTGGAGGAACCTTTATTGGCCCACTTGAAATTAATGCGGCAGGTAAATCTGGTAAACGTATAATTATTGATGGATATGGCGAAGGTAAAAAACCGCTCATTATCGCGCCGGATAATTCATTATACGCTGTGCTGGTGAAAAACTCCGACTATGTTACACTGCAGAATTTGGAAATCGTAAATAAAGGATCGCAACGATTAGCGCATCGCACGGGAGTCAAAGTGGTTTGCGAAAACTATGGTGTTTCCCATAACATTGTTCTGAATCAACTCGACATCCGGGATGTTAATGGCGCCCTGGTCAAAAATGAAGGAGGAGGCTCGGGCATTTTGATTGTATCTGGGGGTAAAGACGTCGTGTCAAGATACGATAGCTTGATAATCGAAAACTGTACCATTCGCCGCTGCGAACGCAATGCCATTATATGGAGTGCTTCCGCTAATCGAAAGGACTGGAATCCAAGCACCAACACCATTGTTCGTAAGAACTTGATTGAGGAAGTTCCGGGTGATGGCATTGTTCCCATTGGGTGTGATGGAACACTCATTGAATATAACGTTATGCGCAACAGCCCGGATATTTTACCGGAAAAAGAGGCAGCAGCTGGTATCTGGCCGTGGAGTAGTGACAATACGGTTATTCAATTCAATGAGGTAAGCGGACATAAAGCGCCCTGGGATGCGCAAGCCTATGATTCCGACTGGAATTGTCAGAACACCATCATACAATACAATTACAGTCATGATAATTACGGCGGATTAGCCCTGATCTGTAATGCAGGTAAAGTAGCAGAACCACAGAATATCGGAAACATCGGCACAATTCTAAGATATAACATCAGTATCAATGATGGTATTCGGCCTAAGCCAACACATACCGGCAAAATATTTTCTCCCGGCATTCACATCGCTGGTCCTGTTAAGAGAACGCTTATCGAGCGCAATATACTTCATGTGAATAAGAAATCTGCGCCTGACATTGATCGTACAATGATTCAATCCGATTCCTGGGATGGGTATGCTAAAAATACTACGGTAAGGGAAAACGTTTTTTATGCAGCGGAGGAAAGTCGTTTCAACATGACGAAATCTGTGCGTAATTCTTTTGAACGAAATTTTTACTTGGGCATTTATAAAACTTTGCCGGAAAAGAACGCCGTTTCAACTTCGCCTTTCTATGAAAAACAAGTGATGGACGTTGGAGAAGATGGCTTTAAGGGCCTGCAACGGTTGATGAATACGGTTGATGTTGCGGATGGTGAAGGGATGATTATAAATAAAGAGGCGATAGAGGCCTTTTTTGAACAAATTACTGATCAGCGAAATTAGTCACGTTGAAAAAGAGGTCTGAATTAATAGCGCGATTGCCGTCGTTGTTCACCTTCATTTCGTATTAAGTTCCTTGTCCATGGCAGGAATGAACATTTCCAGCTATGCAAACTCGTGGAACAATCATAACTCATTCCCATCGAGACTCATCCTATGATACTTCTCGCGTCTACAATATAAATATATGGTGCGCTCCACTCCCGTAGTGAACTTCTGAAGCGCCCGTAAAATGACAGCAGGAGGCAGGGATTTAAAAGAAGGAGTCGTAACACATATTAATGTGGTGCTATAAAGAAAGGAAGCTGTAAGCAAATCTTTTCGAGCCAACCTTCTTCAGTGTCATCATCATTAAAGGGTTTTCATTAATTCAATCGATTTCGGAATCTCACGGGTTTCTCACCTGGATTTCAGCAAACGTTTCCAAAAAAGCATAAAAAGGTCAATAAATACCTAAATGCCCCGCTCGAAGTAAGGATTTACCACTCTTGAAAAACGATAAAAGCAGCAATCTTTAATCGAAGATGGTTTGAATCGCGCTTTTGTTTATTCAGACATCCCCCACCTTAACTAAACCTATTACGAAAATGGAACGATCAACAAATCTTGATTCCGGTTAGTCCGCACGACTCATTGCATCGAAGTAATGGCAAATCGCGAGTATTTAAAGTCAAATCTTAAAGTAAAATCAAAAAACGATGGAAAGAATTATACGCAAAAATTTTGCGCTGTTCCTCTGCATGTTGATGGTCATGGTGGCCCAGACAAATGCTAATGCAGGCGAGGAATTCCCGCCGCTTACTGTGAAGGGTAAAGTTATCGACTCACAGGATAATAGTCCCCTGCCAGGGGTTAACATCGTGATAAAAGGCACGACTACAGGTACGACAACAGATTCAAACGGTGATTATTCCATTGATGTACCGGATGAAAACGCTGTTTTACTATTCACTTTTATTGGTTACAAAGTATCTGAAGTTTCGGTTTCGGGCAGAACTACAATAGATGTAGGCCTTGTTCCGGACATAGGCATGTTGTCAGAAGTTGTGGTGGTGGGATACGGTGAGCAAAAAAGATCGGATATCACGGGATCAGTCGCCTCCGTGCCTAAAGACAGGCTTTCAAAGCTTCCGGTAACAAACGTGATGTATGCACTTCAGGGAAGCACAGCAGGGCTAAACATCACGCAGGGATCCTCTCTCCCGGGAAGAACAGGTACTGTATCTATACGAGGAGTCAATTCCATTTCTGCGAGTACAGAGCCGTTGTATGTGGTCGATGGTGTAATTTTCTTTGGCTCAACAAATGACATCAATCCCAGTGATATCGAATCGATTGAGGTGCTAAAGGATGCGTCTGCTGTCGCTATTTATGGAACACGTGGTTCGAACGGTGTAATCTTAATTACCACTAAAAGAGGAAAAACAGGTAAGCCAATCATATCTTACAATGGTTACGCGGGCGTAGAAGACCTGGCTCATGAACTTACCCCCATGAGTCCTGGAGCATACGTGCAAAAATATGCAGATTATAAAGCGGCGACCAGCAACACCAGTACAGACGTACTTCCTAATACATATGAGATTGAGAATTATAACGCGGGCAGAACCACAGACTGGATTGATGTGGCTACTCAACCTGGGACGATTCAGGATCATAACCTGAGCATTCGTGGCGGTAGTGAAAATGCTAAGTACTATTTAAACGCAGGTTATTTAGACCAGAAGGGTGTTGTAAAAGGTTACCAATATCAGCGATATACGGTACGCTCAAATGTGGATATCACTCCGGTAGATTTTCTTAAGCTTGGTGCTACATTGTCCTACACCCATAAAAACATGGATGGCGGTCGCATGAACTTATTGATGGCGTCAGCCATGAGTCCGTATTCCAGACCGCGAAAAGACGATGGTTCTACAGAAATCTATCCCATGTATCCGGAATTGTTATTTGTGAACCCGTTGCTGGACTTAAATGTTAACCGTATCGATCGCGGAAACAACCTGAATGGTAATGGTTATATAGAAGTGATTCCTGGGTTTTTAAAAGGCCTGAAGTATCGCATGCAAGGTTCGTACGCATATGAATTTACTAACTTATCCGAGTATTACGGTAGAAGTACGAACAACCTCTCGGGAAGGGCGGATGTGTTTGACAGCCGGAACAACAGATGGGTTTTGGAAAACCTTTTACTGTACAGCAAAGATATAGGGAAGCACCATGTTGACTTTACCGGATTGTACAGCGCTCAAAAGTCAAACTACTTTCGATCAAATGTTTCTGTTAACGGATTTGTGAACGATGAGTTGATGTATAACCGTCTTGAAGCAGGTACTTCCGGATCGTGGGGATCTTATGCTGATCAATCAACTTTGATTTCCCAGATGGGCCGAATCAATTATTCATACGACAGTCGGTACATGGCTTCATTTACGGTGCGCCGCGATGGGTATTCTGCGTTTGGTGACCAAGCGGATAAATATGCAATATTTCCTTCAATGGCCTTGGCCTGGAACATGCACAACGAAAATTTCCTTAACACAGTCGAAACTATTAGCCAGTTAAAAATCCGGCTCTCCTATGGTAAATCCGGTAACCAAGCGATTGCTCCATATCAAACCATCGGCAAGGCCAGTTCAACGACACTTGCAATGGGCGGGGGATTGGTCAACGGAGTGCTAATGGATGACCGTATTGGAAACAGTGAGTTGAAGTGGGAACACACGCTCCAAACTAACCTTGGCGTGGACTTTGGTTTGTTGCAAGATCGTATAACGGGTACTATTGAAGTCTTTAAATCACGGACGAATGATTTGATCTTGCTAAGAAATGTGCCGCGTATTACGGGGTCAACGGATATCTACGCCAATATGGGGGAACTAAAAAATAAGGGACTTGAAGTGACCCTCAAAGGCACGGTTATAGAAAGAGGCGATTTTAGCTGGGAAACAACTTTAACGTACTCCGCTTTTCGTAACGAGATCGTTGACCTCTACGGCGATAAAAGAGACGATATAGGCAATAGATGGTTCATTGGGCAGCCAAGGGGTGTGATTTATGACTATGAGAAACTCGGTGTGTGGCAGGAAGATGAAGATCCCTCTGAATCGGATCCTTCTGCAAAACCTGGTGACTTGAAGTTTAAAGATCAGATTACCGTTGACACCGACGGAGACGGTAAACCCGACGCAAAAGACGGAGTAATCAACGCGGATGATCGGATTGTGCTAGGACAGACGGATCCCAAGTGGTATGGAGGTATTTCCAATACGTTCCACTATAAAAATTTCCATCTGAATATTTTCATCCAAACATCACAAGGTGCCATGAGAAATAATGTGGACGCCAGTTATGCAGATGAGCGTGGAAGACGAAATATTCCTGAAGTGGTGGGTTATTGGACACCTGAAAACCAAAGCAATACGTGGCCTGGCTTGGCGTACACAAATCCCAGAGGATATGGCTATCCGATGGATATCAGTTATACACGCATAAAAGACATAACGCTAAGCTATACTTTTCCTCAGGCACTAATCAGCAAGGCAAAACTAACGAGTCTTACGGCTTACGTTTCAGGTAGAAACCTATACACGTTCACCGACTGGATTGGTTGGGATCCTGAAAGCAGGCAAACTTCCAGGGGATCAGACAATGGTATTGACAATACTACCGGCAGAGTAAATCAAAATAGTTGGATTTACAACTATCCCTATGTAAGGACAATTTGCTTTGGCTTAAATGTATCGCTGTAAATCGGACGCACAAAACTGGAAATACAAATGAAAAAATATATTACTTCCTTAGCGCTTACCATTATAGGATTTACGTTCGTTACATCATGTGATGAATCATTCCTGGATGAGCAAGTCCAATCGTCTTTTGCCCCTGAAACACTATCTGATCCGTTGGGATTCGAAGCATTCATTGTCGGGATTCACCGACACTATAGTTTCTTTCATACTATGACGGATAACCAGGGATTCTTATCTGTCTGGCAGGCTGGAACAGACATTACCTGGGCCGTACAACCGGCGGGGTGGGAAAATCCTTACTTCCACTATGAAGAATTATCCTCAACGGACAATGCAGCTTCATTCACCTGGAATTGGGCTTATAAGTTGATCAAAAACGCGAATGTCGTCATTGCCAACGCCGAAAACCCTGCGATAGATGTTAGTCAGGATGAGAAAAATGCTTTCAATGCTGAAGCGCGATTTTTCCGGGCGCTCGGATATAACATGCTGGTTACGCTTTATGGCGATGTGCCCTTAGTCACCACGCCTCTTACTACGCCAGTAACA
>Ga0196965_1000141_pt1 | contig 54238 bp, 49 predicted proteins | sample S1_20metaG_FD_148668 | JGI IMG/M metagenome (GOLD analysis project Ga0196965, IMG submission 148668) | Soil microbial communities from Anza Borrego desert, Southern California, United States - S1_20 | ecosystem: Environmental > Terrestrial > Soil > Desert | place: USA: California | collected...
GCGATCTGTATCTCATTAACAATGAAAGTGCAATTACTGGTGTCGCAATTTGTTTTTCCAATGCTGCGTCGAGTGTCCATTTACCTTCACCCGATGAGTGCATCACACCTTTAATTGATTCGAGTTTCGGATCTTTTGAAAGCGCGTTCTCGGTAAGCTCCATCAGCCAGCTTCGCACAACCGAACCATGATTCCAGACACGAGCAACTTTTTTAAGGTCGATATTAAAATCACTTTTGTGCAGGACTTCAAATCCTTCGGCGATAGCTTGCATCATACCATACTCGATGCCGTTGTGGATCATTTTCACAAAATGTCCTGATCCGGAAGGGCCACAATGATAGTATCCGTCGCCCACGGAAATATCTTTAAAAAGATCTTCACACAATTCAAATGCCTTGGTATCTCCGCCAACCATCGTGCATGCGCCATTGAGTGCTCCCTCAACGCCACCGCTTGTACCGCAGTCGAGGTAGAAGATTTTTTGTGACTTCAGTTCTTCGGCGCGGCGCATTGAATCCTTGTAAAAAGAGTTTCCACCGTCGATAACAATATCACCCGCGTTTAGCAATGGCTTTAATTGCAAAAGAGTATTGTCGATTGGAGCGCCTGCAGGTATCATCAGCCAAACTACACGTGGAGTTTCCAGTTTTGAGATCAGCTCATCCAGTGAATTTGCTGTCGAGATATTTTGTTCGTTACCTTTTTTGATAAGCTCCACATTCACATCAAATGCAATTACGTCATGGCGATTGCGTTGCACGTTCAATGCGAGATTGAATCCCATTTTGCCAAGTCCAATTAATCCGATTTTCATGCGTCTTGTTGTTAATTTTTCATGAATCCTTTCAGGTTGTTATAGAGCTCACGGAAGATTTCGTAATGCTTTTGGTAAATTAAATGTGTGCCCGGATCAGGAATGATCTCGTCAACCGGTCTTTTTTTTAGCAAATTCTTTTCTGAAAAAACACCTGCCTCTTTCATTGCCAGGTAAGCCGCACCGAGTGCCGATGCATCTGTTGTGTTCATCAACGCTAGCTTGCAACCGAAGATATCCGCCAGGATCTGAAGCCATTCTTTCGAATGAACAAACCCTCCGCTGACGTGGATCACATTAACGCCATCCTCGCGCAGATTCATGGCCTGTGCGATATCATAAAGAGCCATGCCAATTCCTTCAATGACAGCCCTGGTAAAGTGTGCCTGTGTGTGTTGAATTGTGATGCCGAAGAAGACACCCGATGCGTGACTGTTCCAGTGCGGCGCTCGTTCGCCAAGAAGATAAGGGAGAAATATCAGGCCATTACTGCCCGGAGTCACCGTTCTTACTTTTGTTAATATGTCATCATAGTCTTTTATGTTTTCTAATGATCGACCCAGGAGCTGTTCGACATACCATTTCAAAACGATGCCGCCATTATTGGTTGGTCCACCACAAATGAATGTCTGTTCATCCAATCTGTAATTGAACGTCATTGCGTCGAAATTGTAAATTGGGTTTTTGCTGGCGATACGCAGCGCGCCACTTGTTCCGATTGTCAGCGCAGCCGTCCCTGAGCTTGTTGCTAAACTTCCGAGGTTAGCCATGCAGCCGTCGCTCGAGCCAATTAGAAACCTTGTATCAGGATCAAATTCCAGATCCCTTGATGCCGTTGCGTGCATTTTATTTCTTGCGTGATAAATACCAACGAGTGATGACAATTTTTCGCTTGATATTTCGGCAAGCTCCAATGCATTTGTGTCCCACCGGCATCTTGAAATATTCATTAAGCCGCTCGCCGAAGCGATCGAAAAATCGACTTCATACTCACCAAACAACTTAAACCAGATGTATTCTTTAATTGAAATAAATTTCTGTGCAGCATGAAACAGATCCGGCGCGTTTTCTCTGAACCAGATTATTTTGAACAACGGAGACATCGCATGCACAGGTGTGCCTGTTCCTTCGTACAACATCTCACCAATGGAAGATTTGCGAGCCCTGTCGGCGATTTCATGTGCTCTGTCATCAGCCCACGTAATCATAGGCGTAAGTGAAGCATTATTTTTCCCAACGAGGATCAGACTATGCATGGCGGTACTGAGGCTGACAGTAACGGGTCTTCCATGGATTTCTTTCACTAGTTTGCGGAGCACCTGAACGAATGCGGAATAAATGTGTTCGGGATCATGTTCAAACGGACCGTATCCTTCGGTATGGTGATAATGCACCTGCGCATTTGAAAGCACCGTACCGTCGACGGAGACAGCGACGGCTTTTACGCTGCCGGTCCCAACATCTACCCCTATGAAATATTCGCTGACCATTAAATTTAATGTAATATAAAAAAACAAAGGGCATTCGGTGTCGAATGCCCTTAGGGGTAAGGTATAGGTAATGACTCAAACTAACTTGCTACTGTAACATCTCTGCGCCTGATGGCATCAATTGAATACCGGCCAGCACCAAAAATTATAAAGACGACCAGCCCGACCAGGACAATAATCGAAAGCTCTAACTCCATGTGATTTCCTACTGAAAGAAACCCTTTTGGATAGTTGACCAGAATAACTGCTCCAATCAAAACAGGTAGCTGAAGCCAACACGCAATTCGAGTGAAAAGACCAAATGCGATCAGCGGGCCACCAAGAATGTGCGCGAAGATTACATAATGAGCCAACGCGGCACCTGCAAACCAGAGGTTTACACCGGAAGCGGTCATTTCAATCTCATCCATGTTGGTAATAAAGTGGAAACCTTTATAAGTAATATAAAGTCCGAGAGCAATACGGAAAATATCCAAAAAGCCAGGGCGATGACTATCACCCCACCTCTCAACGTCGGTGGCAACACTCATAACAGTAAGTATTTGTTGATATACAAAGTTTACGAAATTCTTATACGAAAAGCAAGCATCGATAGAGAGTAATTACCGGGCGCTCCGAATGGTCAAAAATAAAAAAGACTGCCCTTCAGGAGCAGTCTCGTGTGACAATATCAGCTAATTCAATTTAGTAATCGCTATTGCTTCTGCGATTGAATCCACCACCGCCACCGCTACGGAAGCCACCGCCACCGCGTGGAGCATCCGTCTTCGGTCGAGCTTCGTTAACAACCAGCGTTTTACCTAGAAAGTTAAAGCCGTTCAGGCTAGTGATCGCCTGGCGTGCAGCTGCTTCATCAGACATTTCGATAAAACCGAAACCTCTGCTGCGTTGAGTTACTTTGTCCATGATGATTTTGGCAGAAGAAACTTCGCCATACTCTTCAAATAATCCCTTCAATTCCTGTTCGGATGCCTTAAAAGGGATGTTGGCAACATAAATGTTCATTGTGAAAAAAGATAAATGAGAAATTAAACTACTGTTGAACTGAAACCTACTGATTGGACAACTACGGGAGAAGCGGCACAGAAAGAAAATCAATTAAACTGTACTAAAGGTAATAAAAAATTGATTCTGGCAATAGCTGCGACGGCCCACGTTTTTATTCGCAGGCAGAACCGTCAAAAGACGTTTATCGTCGGTTTTGGGCGTGGATTACCCGGTGGCTAATGCTTATTCTTAAAAATTGCCCGGAAGATCAGAACAAATGCGATTCCGCCAATACACATAATGACAATAATTTCCGGGGTGATGTATTTGATTGCGTGCACGATTACCAGATTTTGAAGACCAAAAATACTAAAGTTTCAACATCAACTGCATTTTTACGTCGCTGGTGGTCTCCGTTTGAACGCTGGCGGAATCATCGCTGATGGTTTGGCGTTTAGTCTGGCTATATCTTAGCCAAAAGCTCAATGCACGCGAAATCTTTACTTCGCCGATGATATAGTGCCGGGTGCCCGTACCGAAATACGCTGGCAGTGAGTAGGCGAGCAATACGTCATTTTCATAAACGTACTGGCGGTTATCAAAATCATCTGTACCGAAAATGGCATAACGTCCGGTAAATTTAAATCGCCCGCTCCTGAAAATAACATCCTGACAAATGGCAGCGCCACGGGTTTTGGACTGGTCGCCCGTGAAAACGCTTTTTTGAAACCGACTTTTCAATCGCAATTTTTCGTTCACGGTAATGTCGACATTGGCTAATAAACTGTATTTGTTAATTGGCGTGACACTGTAAAGTTCATTTTCGTCAGCGGTGTTTTGCAATTTCACCTCCTGTTTCCCTTGAACATACAGCAACGCTTTACGCGATGGCTGAAATGTGATCCGTGAAAGTATTTCTCTGCCGGTTGACGGTTTGTACGTTCGAAATTTGAGCCATGGGAAAACGAAGATATCCACGTAGCCTGATAAGTATAATTTAGGACGTACTTTAAACTTCCATCCCCAGTATAAACCGGTTTCGTTTGAAGGTGATGTGTTTTCCGAAAAAGCATTTGAATAAAATGTCGTGAAGTCTTTATCGTATTTTCTAAAAACAAATGACACATCCACATCTCGGTTGATGCTCGCCAACAAGCCCGTGATCAAACCATTTCCGCCACCAATGGTTTTCGAGAATTCCGAGAACAACGAAACGTTCTCGAATCGATAGTTAAAGTATGCTCCGGCATTCGTGTTTTCAATTCCGTTGAATGAGAACTGATTGTAGGCGGATGGTTGTTTTTTAAAGGGTATGGAAAAATTGATGTGATGTACTAATAAGCCTGCCTCTAGTTTATCGTTTTGATAAGAGACAGCACCTCCAAAGTTTTTTTCCGTTACCGTATTACGATCTGCGAATTCATCACTATTTCGATGCAGGCCAGTTAGCAACAATCCGGAAATCGTCTGTTGTCCATCTTCCGTTGAGATGTTCGCATCTCTTCCTGTGCGAGAAAGAAAAAATGATGTTGACCAATTCGGAGTAAGAGCAATTGAAGTTGCAATTCCGCGCAGATAACCGGATTCCATTACGGACGTATAAGGTAGAAAACCAATATTCGACTTTTTGATGGTGGTGATTGTTTCCGCTCCTTTTCCAAAGCCAAATCCATTTCCAAGGGTCAATCCTTGCCCGAACTGAATCATGTAATCGCCGAGGATCAGATTCTTTAATGCTTTTTTATTCTGTAGTTGTAGGTGATAACTGTAAAAGTCGAAACCATATTGCCTCGCATGCTGATTGAATCGTACACTTTCCCCTGCGTCTTTTTCAGTTGTTAATCCCGCACTGAAGTCACCGGGAATGGATGATCGGAATCGAAGCAAATATTTCTCCGGCGTGCCGAAAAATTCTTCGTTTTGGTTGTCACTTGCTGCGCCATCGGTGGCTAATGATTTTTCATATCGCGTAAGCACATAAGTATTCGCGTGGTTTATCACCCTGGAAACGAAATCTCTATTCAACAACTCTTGCGGATCATCAACTGTGACAAAAACTTTCAACTTGTGGATGGTGTTGAGATCAAATTCTTCAATTGTTTGCAGCTCATGAATGGAAATGATTTTGCCGTTTGCCTCGATGTGCGAAATCAAAGCAACTATTTGCTTTTCCGTCAGCACACCGATCATTCGTAGTTGATCCGCCGTTGCTTCGTTAAGGTTTATCGGATGCGAGACTAATTGGTAATAGTTCTCATAGAGGTCGGCGTTAATGTTTTCAGCATCGGTCACGTCGAGCATATTGTCGGTAGCAGTTCCTAGATCAACATCGCGAACTTCAGATTCCTGGGCATTCACCACGCCGACGGAAAGCAAAACCAAAAGCATACAAAACCGATTCATTTGATAGCCAGGTTGTATGTGATGGATAGCTGATGACTCATGCCAATCTGGATGTTGTATTGAAACGCATAATCCAGATGAAATCTTTTCGGTGTGAATCCGAGACCAAGGAAACCAGCGTCCGGATTGATGTTGAAGCCCGTGCGCCCAACAAACTTTTTCTGAAAGCGGTATTCAAATCCTCCCTTGAATAACGTTTCGTGATCGAGGTCATGCTCCGCTTCGGCGGCGAGCATAATTTTTTCTGACGGATTGAAGGCAATTCCAAGATTCATTCTCGTTGGCATAAACTTTTTTTCTCCAACTGAAGTAATTTCAGGTTGATTGATGTTCGTGACGTACGCGCCAATTAATAATTCGTCAGTCAGGTGCGCAATCCCGCCGAAATTAAACGTCAAAACACCAGTTGATCCGAAGCCTTCCGCGGCGTATTGAACGAAGTTGATTTTTACTCCGAGTGATGCGAGCCCGAACTTATTGCTGTACCCGATGGACGCAACCTGTTCGCGATAAATCTCATCGCCGAACCGGAATATGCCGAAAGCTGCCGCTCCTTTTTTTACAGGCGCATTGATGATCAACGCCGAACGATTGAATGGTTTAAAGCCAGGGTAAGAGTGGAACGCGAAAGACGCTGACAAATTCTCAACGCCAGATAAGCCTGCAACGTTATTCATCAATGACCATTCATCGTTAAGGGTTGCAGATGAGTAGCCGAGGCCCATTGTGCGGCCTCCCATCAGGAGAGAAGAGCTTTGCGCGTACGCCATGGAACACGCCAGAAGCATAGAGAGAGTGATCTTAGTTTTGATAACAGTTAAGTTAGTTGATCGAAGTTAATAGAAACTTCGCAAAAATCAAGATCAGAATTCACGGCGGAGGTGGAAGAAAAAGCCTCGTTCGCCTTCGGCATTGAAAGTATACTCAAATCTTAAGACGACATCGTACGATCCGACGATGTCTACACCGACACCTGCTCCAGTGATAAGCTTATCAGATAACCTTGTATTTATCTGAAGCGTTTCATAGGGATCGTAGTTTTTTACATATCCGAAATCGGCATACGTTTTCAGATAAACAGCAAGGGGAATATGCCGGAATTGCTCAATGGGCATTGCAACCCAGTGATAGTTACGGGCAAAAAGCAGTTTCTTGAATGTAGTCTTGTTGATCGCGTAAAAAGGCCCTTCGATAACATAGATCTCATATCCCCGGACGAATTGCCTTCGGAGCCCGAGTACCCCGAAATTGATGTAAGGCAGATCGGAAGGTGTGCTGGCGTATCCTACAATATTATTCGAAAGAAAGAATTTCTTCTTTAAGGTCAGGTATTTCGAATAGCTTACCGTTACCTCCAGTTTTTCCACGTCATCACTGGCAAGTAATCCGACAGCTCGTGCCTCTGTAGACAATACGTGGCCTTTCAACGGATACGACACATAGTCACGATGATCGGAAGTAAAGCCATAAGTCAGCGAAGTATATGTTTGCTCCGACTCGTTGCGGGGCATGTAGATTGGGTTTATTTCCTGAAGCGTGTCGTCAAAGAACGTGTTGTAATATTCAGCTTTCAGAAAATGTGTTTGGTAAAACGAATTGCGATATGTATAGGTGATTCCACCAAAACGATTTGTTCGCAGAATGTTTTCCGCCTGCAGGAATTCATATTTGTGATCAAATGTTCGGAAGACCGCATTTTTTGTTTCTGCATACGTGAAATCAAAACTCAGTCCATGTTTTTGTTGTTTGTCGATGTAAGGGAAACGATACAGGATCTCAAATCGGCGCTGAAAACCGAATTGTGCGTGTAGCCGTAACGTTTCATTCCTGCCGCGCATGTTGTACTGATACAAACGCAATCCGTAATTGACGCGCTCAAGATCATGATTGTAATTTTGCCACCAATCGTTAAAGTTCCGGTCGGCAAGCTCGAAGATTGGCGCCGGAAATGTGTACCAGCGTTCAGTCACCTCAACGATCAGATCGATCCTCATCGGCTCGAGCTCGAGCATTCTGATGTCAACAGTGTTAAATAATCTGGTGTTCAGAAGTTTTTTCCTATCAAGATCCAATAGCGCCTCCAAGTCTGCACTAAAAACCACGTCACCAGTCTTTAGCGAGAGCTCGCGGATAATGATCTTGTCGCGAGTGATTCTATTTCCAGTTATGAAAATGCGATTCACTGTTAGAAACCTTCCGACCTTGAGTGTGTCGGAATTCGCTATCCCTTGTGCTGCCGCGTTTCCTTTCCAGTGACGACTGGAATCACTCATCGGTGAAACGAAACTTAATAAGGTGAATATTATTGCCAGCATCACATCTCTATTACCCCCGCGGGATTACTTCACCACCTCGGTTTGTCTCTTCTTATTTTTGACGGAATAAATTATCACGAAAATTCCGGCGATAACCAGCGGAATACTGAGGATCTGTCCCATATACAGTGGCAACTCCGTTTCGAATGCTTCCTGTGGTTCTTTCAGGTATTCGTATAAAAATCGTAAGCCGAAACATACAATCAGGAAAATTCCGAAGAGTAAGCCCGTCGGTAGGTTTTCTTTAAACCGTGCCCAAATGGCTAACAACAAAAGGAATAATAGCACACATGATATTGATTCATAGAGTTGCGCCGGATGACGCGATATTCCTAAAGTATCAACGCGGGCCGCAAATGTTCCGTCGCGCTGCGTGGCTATCGAGGGTTCAGTGCCCGGAGTGTGCGAGAAGAACTCGTTCATTCGATAGGTTAATAGTTCGGTTAGCGTATGATCAATAAATTCGTGCGCCTGAGATTGGTTTATACCATTATTGAAAAATAAATAAATATGCATCGGGACAAGGCCCGTTTCAGATTGTTTGGCTGAATCATTTTTCACATACGAAACCGATTCAACAATCTGGCGGCCGCCGATTTTCTGTTCTTCGATCTCTTCCGTGAGACGGTTTACAAAGACGACACCGACTGGAAGGTCGGTCGGCTTACCGATGATTTCTGAATTAAAATAGTTGCCGAGTCGAATCAACGCGCCGGTAAGGGCGACAACAATCACAATACGGTCGAGAACCTGAAGGTAATTTTGTCCTGCCTTTCGCTTTCTGCTGTATAACCATAACGCAAATAGAATCCCAATGGCACCACCATGACTTGCCAGTCCTTGAAGACCCGTAAAACGAAAGGGATCAAATTCAAAAGGAAGAAATATTGCCAATGGATCTTCCCAAATAATCTCCGGTTGATAAAAAATCACATGGCCCAGACGAGCACCTAAGATCGTGGCAACGACCATGTAGATTGTTAATGTATCGACATCTTTTTCGGGCTTGCCTTCTTTGCGATAGATGTAGTAAAGTACCTGTTGACTGATCAGAAAACCTAATGCAAAAAAGAGACCGTACCACCTGAGGGAGAAAGAACCAGCCGAAAAAATTTCCGGACTACCATTCCAAATTATGTAATTCAATATAGCCATAACGGCAAATATAACACGCCGACATGGATAGTCCATAAGTAAAAACGCGGGACTGCCTCGCTAATCTGACTCGGTTAGAAACCTATGTGTCCTCAACTATGTCCTCGTTTCAGGCTATGTCAATTTTTCCAGGATTTCAAGTTCCTCGCGAAAACCGGAAGACAATATTGGGAATCGGCACCAGGAACGTGGATCAACATTGAGATCATCCAGATGAAAGGACGGTGCAAGCCTTTCCCGCTTCCATTGATTGGCCGACCAAAGCAGGAAGAATTTTTTAATATGTGATTTGAGAACATTAGCGTCGGACGCATTTACTTTCATTAGTTGAAAGACTTCTACCGGTGACTTCCCGTCGCGGATTGCGTGCTTTTCGATCTCGGCGAGAACACTGTAAGGCATGAGGTCTTTTTCGTCTGTCTGGTTGCGGTCCAGCGGTCTGAGCTCTGCCGTGGGTTGCAGATTGTTTACGGCATTCAATCCCGGGTGATCAAGGGTTTTCTCGGCCCACTTTAACCACTGAAGAATAAAAACTTTGCTCAATCCAGCGATAGGGGCGAGGCTGCCGCTCGTATCGCCGTCCATTGTAGCATATCCCACATCTCCTTCGCTTCGGTTGGACGTGGTGAGTAAAACAGCGCTTCTGAGGTTTGCGAGCAACCAGATAATCGGAGATCGCGTTCGGGCCTGAATGTTTTGCAGGGCAATGTCGTGTGCATCCCACGTGAGCTTTGCCTCGATGGCGTGTTCGATTTTTCTGGTGTAAGAAGAAACCTCTTCATCGATTTTCCATTGATAAAAGGTTGCGCCGATTGATTCTGCCAGCACACCTGCGGCATTTAACGTATCCGCCGATGAGTTTACCGTACCCTGGTAAGCGCATGTAAGAATTTGGCTTACTGCATTTCTCCAGTTTCCATTAATTTTTATTTCATCAAGCGACAGCGCACTGCAAAATGATGAAGCTCCTAGTTCTTCCATTCCGCGTTTTGCCATCTCCGCGACGAGCACTGCGCAAATACTTGAATCGGCGCCACCGCTGAGTGATAACACATAGCCCTTGGACTTGCTCTTGCGCATATAGTCGAAAAGGGCTAACGAGACGGCCTGAGCAAGTTCTTCGTTTCTGTCTTTATTATCCAATGAGCTAATGACTTCAGATGTTGCTGGTTCGACAAAGTTTACATCACAAACGAGCAGATTGAAATCCCGAAATGAAAGTCGGCGGTTAACGGCAAGAAGCTTACCTTGTTGTGCAATAATGATGTCGCCGTCGTAAATCATGCGGCCCGCTTCATTGCCTAGATGATTTACAAACAGGTAGGTACAGTTGAACAACTTTGAGCCATCGACAACAACCTGTTTTTCACGAACGGTACTTTTTCCCATTGCAAAATGACTGGCACTTGGATTAAGGATCAGGTCGACTTTCCGATCTTTCAATGAGAAGCCAGGCCTTGTGTTTTCCTGCCACGCATCTTCGCATATTTCAAATCCGAATCTGATGTCATCATGTTCATAGACAATGTCTCCAACTTCAATTGTCTGATTGAGCAGGTTGACAGTTGTCGTTTTTCCCGCGGGCCATTTCTCGAACCAACGAGGCTCGTAGTGTACGCCATCTTTAGCAAGATTTTGCTTTAATGTTATGCCGAGAATTTTTTTGTTGCTGATGACACAGGCACCATTATAGAGTTTATCATGAACACGTAGCGGAAGTCCAACGGCGACAGTAATATCGTCACTAACGTCACTAATGATCGCGAGCTTCTCAACAGCTTTCGCTGCAACCCAACGATGCAGGAATAAATCCTCACATCCATAACCGGTGATGCACAACTCCGGAAGACAAAGGATTTTGACATCCCTTTTTTTCGCTTCCTGAATTGCAGTGACAATATTTGTGACATTGTGCTGCCAGTTGAGTGGGATCTGGTTCAATGTCGCCCCGGCGATCTTCATAGAATTATTATTCGTTCCGGATCAAATAAAGAAATTATCGGATGCAATTCAGCAACTCTCATGTTGTTCTTGAAATAATCTTGACGGCGAAATCAAACCCGCCATTATGAATTGGCCGCAGCATCAACCAACTGCAGTAATTCACACGTTTTAAGGGCGGCATCCTGCTCAGCTTTCTTCTTACTGTTCCCGTAGCCGGTACCCATTGCCTGGCTATCCACCATCACCTGTGCGGTGAACTCCTTATGGTTTTTCGTCTTTTTGACGTTCAGAATTTCGAATCGGACTTCCTTTCCCTCGCGTTGCGCCCATTCGATAATTTTGCTTTTGTAATTTGAGTTCGAGTTAACAAGCTCATCCAGGTCATAGTTGGGTGCGATCAGCTTGTCGATCACAAATTTTCGTGTTCTGAGATAGCCTTTGTCAAGGTATATGGCGCCGACTATGGCTTCCAGGGTATTGCCGAGAATCACCTGTTGTAAATGCGCATTTTTGTGATCAAACTGAACAATATTGGCAATCCCGATTCTACGGGCAAGAAGGTTCAATGCTTCGCGGTTGACAATACGTGATCGGATCTCTGTGAGAAAACCTTCGGGTTTGAACGGGAATTTCTTAAAAAGATAGTCGGCAACGGCTGCGCCAAGAATAGCATCCCCTAAATACTCAAGGCGTTCGTTTGATTCTTTAAAGCCGTGGTCATTCTCTTTTGCAATCGAGCTATGGACAGTCGCGAGTTTGTATAAGGCAAGATTGGAAGGCGAAAAACCTGCAATATTCTGAATCGCCCTGATCAGTTTTTGATCATTTGCGCTCTTGCTTTTAGGTATTTTAAGAATTTTCCAAACCAAGCGACTCAGTTCATTTAATGCATGCTAATTTAGCAATTCTGAACAATTGAGAAAGAATGTTTGGGCGCTGGTATCAGCCTTTGAATTTCTTAAAGATCACCGAGAAGTTATGACCACCGAAACCGAAAGTATTGCTTAAAGCAATATTAACCTCACGTTTCTGTGCTTTATTGAAGGTCATGTTGAGCTTCGGGTCCAGCTCAGGATCATCCGTAAAATGGTTGATGGTTGGCGGAATTACAGATTCATTAATGGCCAGCAAGCAGGCGATGCTTTCAATAGCACCAGCGGCGCCGAGCAAATGACCTGTCATTGACTTTGTCGAGCTGATATTCATTTTGTAAGCATGGTCGCCGAATACCTTTTGAATTGCCTTGATTTCGCCAATGTCACCAAGCGGCGTTGAAGTGCCGTGTGTGTTTACGTAATCTACTTCTTCGGCCTTGATTCCAGCATCTTCAAGTGCATTGTACATCACCTGAATGATGCCGGCACCTTCCGGATGTGGCGCTGTGATGTGATAGGCATCGGAGGACATGCCGCCACCGATAATTTCTCCATAAATTTTAGCGCCACGTTTTTTTGCGTGCTCGTATTCTTCGAGGATCAATGCGCCGGCACCTTCACCAAGAACAAAACCATCACGGTCTTTATCGTAAGGACGTGACGCTGTCTCAGCTCCATCGTTTCTTTCTGAAAGCGCTTTAAGCGCGTTAAATCCACCGACGCCTGCTTCGCAGACGGCAGCCTCGGAGCCGCCCGATACGATGATATCAGCTTTGCCTAAACGCAGGTAAGTGAAAGCATCGTAAAGCGCATTTGTCGACGAGGCACAGGCCGAAACCGTTACATAGTTCGGACCGCGAAAACCGTATTTGATAGAGATATGTCCAGCACTTAAGTCCGGAATCATTTTCGGAATAAAAAATGGGTTGAAGCGGGGAGTGCCGTCACCTTTAGCGTACGATTTTACTTCTTCCTGAAATGTGAGCAACCCTCCGATACCTGATCCCCAGATCACACCGACGCGATTTGGATTGAGCTCAGACAACGGAAGGTTAGAATCTTTGATGGCTTCATCAACCGCGACCATTGCATATTGGGTAAAGGGATCCATTTTGCGGGCCTCCTTACGATCCATGAAGTTACCTACATCGAAGTTTTTAACCTCACACGCAAATTTGGTTTTGTATTTTGATGCATCGAAGCGCGTAATCGGAGCGGCGCCGCTCTTACCGTTCTTCAATCCTTCCCAATATTCAGGAAGGGTATTTCCGATAGGAGTGAGTGCACCTAGTCCTGTAACGACTACTCGCTTCAATATCATGTCTTAGGGGTATGGTTGTATAAAGACGGCTGTCAGTTATTTCTTAACATTTTGCTCGAGGTAGGAAATCGCCTGACCAACAGTTGAGATGTTTTCGGCCTGGTCGTCTGGGATAGAAATGTTGAATTCTTTTTCGAACTCCATAATAAGTTCTACGGTATCAAGGGAGTCAGCTCCCAAATCATTAGTAAAGCTTGCCTCAGGAGTAACTTCAGATTCCTCAACACCAAGTTTCTCGATGATGATCTGTTTTACTTTTTGTGCGATTTCAGACATTGTTATTTGGTTTAGAGATTTAAAAATCTCTGCAAATAAAGAGATTTGCTGCAATATTATCAAACTTTTTTGATCTTGGCAGAATAGGTCGAAATCGTCGTTTTCACGCTAAAAATGAAAAAGAATAAGCTCTTAATTGAATATGATTTCGACTTCCAGCTGTTAGGCATCAGCTCACCGGCAAGGAGTTTTAAGCTTGCGTGGGACATCAATAAAGCACTGTCGGTAAACCTGGTAAAAGACGCTGACCTGGTCGTCGGTTTTAAAAATAATGAAGAACGCAGATTTCTTTTTTATTCTTTTGAAACACCGCTCAATCGTTTGAAACTGTTCAAAAACCGGCCAGTTGACCAGGAGACCGGAAAGTATTTCCTCATCCCCGAATTTCCTCACTTTGATTTCATAATTTTAGCCGCCATGGAAGCATATCCGCAGCAAATGCTTATCGATAAATTAAGGAATGTTTCGTCTATTCAGCTTGTGTCAGCAATACCAATGGAAGGACTCAAATCAAAAGCTAACTTTATCTTTTGATATGACGCCGGGTATTTATAATGTTATTGTTTAATCTTATTTCTTCATCTAGTACCTATGTTTGAAAAAATCTCCTACAACAAAACAAAGATTGTAGCCACTGTCGGCCCGGCCTCCAATTCGAAGGAGATGCTTCGGTCTCTCGTGAGAGAAGGCGTCGACGTTTTTCGTCTGAATTTCTCTCATGGAACACATGAAGATCATCAAAAGGTGATAAGCCTCGTTCGTGAAATAAATAAGGAATTAGGAAGCCAGGTTTCGTTGCTTCAGGACCTTCAGGGGCCAAAGATCAGAATCCAGGAAATGCAGGCGGATACGGTGATTGAACGTGGTCAAAAACTCACGATTACATCGCGACAGCTTCTTGGCAATGCGCAAATCTGCAGCACGTCATACACTTCCCTTCCTAAGGACGTGAAAATGGGAGACATGATCCTGATCGACGATGGTAAAATAGAATTGAAAGTGACCGGGATAGGAGAGTCGGATGTGGATACAGAAGTTATCTATGGCGGACCGTTGAAGTCCAGGAAAGGAATAAACCTGCCGTTCACGAAAGTGTCGGCACCTTCGTTAACAGAAAAAGATCTGAAAGATCTTGAATTCGGATTGAAGAATGACCTTGACTGGATCGCGTTGTCTTTTGTGCGCAAACCGTCTGATATACAGCAGTTACGTGAGATCATTAACAAATCGGGTGCGCAGTCGAAAATTGTTGCAAAGATCGAGAAGCCCGAAGCGCTCAGCAATATTGACGAAGTGATTGCAGCGACAGACGCCGTAATGGTTGCACGCGGCGATCTTGGTGTTGAAATATGGCTTGAAGAAGTTCCGATGGTTCAAAAGATGCTTGTTGAGAAATGCAACAAAGCGGGTAAGCCTGTGATCGTTGCGACCCAAATGATGGAGAGCATGATCGAGAACCCGCGACCTACACGCGCTGAAACAAACGATGTTGCGAATGCTGTAATGGATGGCGCCGATGCAGTGATGCTGTCGGCGGAAACAGCAGCCGGTAAATATCCCATTGAGGTAATCAGAAGTATGGTGCGAACGATCACATCGGTGGAAAAGAATCCGCGGATGTATTTCAGATTCAGAGATGTAAATCCTGATTCGCCAACATACATTCACGATAACTTCGTCTTAGCGGCATGTAAGCTTGCGAAGGACATCGGAGCGAAAGCAATTGTGGGGATGACACAAAGCGGGTATACGGCATATCAGAGCGCAGCTTACCGCCCGAACACAAATATTTTTGTTTTCACTGCCAATAAGGCGTTGCTAACAAAAATCAATCTTGTCTGGGGATCGCAGGCATACTTCTACGATAAGATCAACTCAACGGATGAGACTATTGCCGATGTTGAGGAAATATTAAAGCGCGACGGGCACGTTAAGTCGGGTGACATATTTGTCATCCTTGCAAGTATGCCTATTCACGAAAGGGCACGTACAAATACGCTCAAATTAAACATCGTGAAGTAGTTCGAGATATTTTCATCAAAATTGCGATACCGAAGACTCGTGTGAGACTTTATTCACCGAGTTTTGGTACGACCATTATGACTTCCTCTCGTTCTACAATGACTGCGCCGGGTGGATCGCCTTTCCTTTTTCTCACGAATTTTTTAGGTGTGACGATCACTGGGCATAAGGTGTCAGTCTTTCGTTTTGAATTGTACGCTGCAAGTTGCGCGGCTCTTTCAATTACTTCTTTCGGAAATTTTTTGCCTGACTGGTACTTGATGATAACGTGAGAACCTGCAACGTCTTTGGCGTGAAGCCATAGATCATTTTTATAAGTATGCTTGAGGGTTAGCACATCATTGCTTTCAGCATTCTTTCCAACCAAGATCCGAAATCCATTTTTTTCAAACTCAAAGTATGGAAGGGTGATGATGTCATCGTCATGCTTTCCGCTCAGTTGTAAGTCCTTTTTCAGATCGCGAAGCTTTTTAAGCTCTGTGAGTCTGCCAATGGTTTTCTGAGTTTCTTCCAGGTCCGCCAGCTGTCTTTGTTTCTCATTAATTGCTTTGGTTACATGGTCGATTTCGATCTGCTGATTTTTCGCTTTTCTGTACAGGGCCTCGGCATTTTTCTGCGGCGATAATGTGGGCTTCAGTTTTATGGTGACGGGCTTTCCTTCATCGTATAAATTTTCGAGGACGGCTTTCTCCTGTCCCGGGCTGATCCGATGAAGATTTGCCATGATGATATCCGCCCAGACCTTATAGTTATTGTCGTGCTGAAGTTCGCCGAGTTTAGCTGTAGTTTTCAGTAGATAATTTTTTCCGGAAGCGAGTCGCGAATTGAGAACTGACAACAATGATTGTTTCTCGTTTTGAAGCGCAAAGACATTCGTAAACGTATAGTAGAAGTCGTTAATCGCCTGAAGTGGATTATCGTATTCGCGACGTATTTCTCCAAAGGGGATAAGCGACAATACCGGTTTCCCCTCAATGTTACTGATGTGGTAAGATGGCGATTCTAGAAGATCCTTCAGTTGCAGAAGCATCGTCCATTTTGTTTCAATTCCTGCGTTGGCAAATCCGTTCGACTCAAAATATCGCCAGCTAAGCTGACCGAGTGTGAAGTATGTTTGTGGAAGGTTTTCCAGCGACGCAATGAATTTTTCGTAGCTCCAGTCAATCATACGATTCATCGCCTGTAGCTGGATGTTAGTATCTGCTTTCAAACTTTTTTTGAAGATTTCTACGGCAATTTCATTTTGAAAAAGCACCAGGTTGCTTCGGTTTCCGTGAAGTTTAAAAAGCAATTGAAAGTCATTGGTGAAGTTGATTGCGAATGCCCGTTCATTTTCAAACTGTGTGACAGATTGAACGCGCTGCCCGATCAGGTGAGGGAATAAGTCGATACTATTTTTTTTTGCTCTATGAAACTCAACGGGAAATGTTACACAACTGAATGAAGAAAGCAGGCTTGCTTTAATGAAGAAGGGATCGCTTGTTGTTTCGAACCTGATGATGAGTTCTTCCTTACTTTGACTATAACACTCCGACACCACTGTTCCTTTCAACAGTTTGTCGAGTTGTTGTGAAAGCTGACGAAGGAAGTAGTAATTATTATGCACGTGAATTCTGCAACTGCATGCAGTCTACATAAATTTTCCCTAACAAGAAATTTCCAATCCGTCGAACGCCAGTGATGTGTTCTCTGGAAGTTCTATCGAAACATCGGCATGGCGCCCAAGCTTGTGGCTGATATGCGTGAAGAATGTACGCGCTGGCTTAATAATGTTCACAACTTCGAGCGCCTGTTTTAAATTAAAATGAGAAATATGTTCTTCGCGTTGCAGTGCATTTAATACAAGCGTTTCGGTTCCCTTTAACCGTTCGAACGTTTCGTCCGTAATGATATTGGCGTCGGTGATGTAGCTGAAATTTCCGAACCGGAAACCAAGAACGGGAAGTCTGAAATGGAGCACGGGAAGCGGCGTGACCGTTATGTCATTGATAACAAAATTTTCCTGGTCAATTTCTTTCAGCGTTAACCTGGGTATTCCCGGGTAATATTGTTTTGCGAATGCGTAGGCATATTCAACTTCAAGCTGGGCCAATACAGGCTTTGTTCCGTAAACAGGCATGTCTGCGTTCTGCATGAAATTGTAAGCGCGCACATCATCCAATCCTGCTGTGTGATCACGATGGGCATGTGTAAAAAGCACAGCATCAAGTCTGCGAATGTTTTGTCGAAGCATTTGCTGACGAAAGTCCGGGCCCGTATCGATCACAAGGCTATTTCCATCAACTTCAATGTGAATAGAAGTGCGAAGTCTTTTGTCACGAAAGTCCAGAGATTGGCATACATCACATCTGCATCCGATTACCGGTACACCTTGTGAAGTACCTGTACCCAGAAAGGTGACTTTCATCAGGCAGCGGCAGATTGTTGAAAGAGGTCGAGCAGTTCCTGGTAGAATTTTTGGTTCTTCTCTGAGAATCTTGCGGTATCGAGCGTGATTGTTTTCAGTATATCAAGCAGCGCGTTAATCTTCCCTTCCGTCGTATAAAATTTATTCACGATCATTATTTTCTGATCCTTCAATACACAATAGCCGGATTTAAAATTTCCTTTTTCGTATCGCAACGTGTAGTCGGATTCGGTAATCACGTCCTCCAGTTTCAACAGGAATTGGTTTGTGTATTTAATCATGGTGGCTGTAGAATATGCGACAAAGATAATTCATATTTACGACTTAAGAACCTGGATATCTTTTTTCAATTTTTTGGCGATTTCGTTCACGATACCATTTTGATACACAAGCTTTTAATAGTTATTGCCGGGCCAACGGCAGTTGGGAAAACAGCTCTGGCAATCGAGTTGGCGAAGAAATACGGAACGGAAATTATTTCCGCAGACTCCAGGCAATTTTATCGTGAATTGAATATTGGCACAGCGAAACCCGTAGCCGGCGAACTAGATGCCGTCAGACACCATTTTATCAATTCGCACTCCATCACCGAAAATTATGATGCGGCCGCCTTTGGTAAGGATGCTTTATCGTTGATAAATGATCTTTTTCTGCAATACGACAAAGTTATAATGTGTGGAGGATCCGGCCTTTACATTAAAGCAGTTTGCGAAGGCTTTGATGAGATTCCTGAAGCACCTGACGAAATCCGTGAACGTTTGAATAACGATTTCGAGTTCTATGGTATTACCTGGCTTCAACAGCAAATCCTTGAGCATGATCCGGAGATTGCGGAACTTATTGATATGCGAAATCCACATCGAATGGTCCGCGCACTTGAAGTAAAACTGGCTACAGGAAGATCAATTTTAGCTTTTCGCAAACATAGAAAGCAGGAACATCCTTTTCGCATCACCAAGATTGGGCTTGACTTGCCAAGAGAGATTCTTTACGATCGCATTGATCGTCGGATGGATGAAATGATTTCAGCTGGATTATTCATTGAGGCGCGAAACGTTTACGATTTCAGAAATATGAATGCTTTACAAACTGTCGGTTACCAGGAAATATTTGGTTTCTTTGAGAATCAATACGATTATGATGAGACTGTAAGGCTACTGAAACGTAATTCGCGTCGTTATGCAAAAAGGCAATTGACATGGTTTAAGCGCGACCCGGAGTTTCGCTGGTTTAATCCTATAAATACAAATGACATCACCGCGTACATTGATTCTTTCGCGAACGAAATTGGTTGATTTGTTACCTAGCTAAAAAGTTATTTACCTTGCTGTTCTAATCAATTCTGTCATTGGAGAAAAAAGTTTTGATCATTAGCTACTACTGGCCTCCGTCGGGCGGTAGCGGCGTTCAGCGTTGGTTAAAGTTCGTCAAATATCTGCCTCAGCTCGGATGGACTCCTTATGTCTTCACGCCTGAGAATCCATCGTTTCCAGTGCGCGACGAATCATTGTTAAAGGATGTGCCCGATGAGGCTGAGATTATTCATTTTCCAATATGGGAGCCCTACGATCTTTTTTATAAAATCACCGGAAAGCCTCAGAATTCTTCAGCAGGAATTGACTTGCCCAGTCAGGATACATCAATGCTGAAACGAATCGCGACCTGGTTGCGCGGTAATTTATTGATTCCTGATCCGCGACGATTTTGGGTAAAGCCGTCGGTCAAATTTCTGCGTGATTTCCTGAAAGAAAACCAAATCGAAAATATTATTACCACAGGTCCGCCACACAGCCTCCACCTGATTGGATTAAAACTAAAAAAACAAAACCCGAAACTACACTGGATTGCAGATTTTCGGGATCCATGGTCTGAGTGGGGTTTTCTTGACAGTCTGCGTGTGGGTTCATTGGCCCGAAAGGTTCATAAAAGGCTTGAAAGAGAAGTGCTGCGCACAGCGGATGTTGTTACGACGATTACACCGTTTTATGTGCGTCATTTTGAGCGTTTGGGTGGACGAAAAGTTCAACTACTGACGAATGGATTCGATGAAGATGATTTTCGTGACCTAAAGGTTAGCCGCGACGATAGATTTGTTATCCGTCATGTTGGGATTGTTAACGAGCGGTGTAATCCGCGCCCATTCTTCGAAGCAGTTGCGTTGCTTATTGCTGAAAATGCGTCTTTTGCCGAGCACGTTCGCATTGAATTTATCGGTCAGGTTTACGAACCCGTGAAGGAATTTGCGAGAAAGAATCCGCTGATGAATGAGCGGACTACTTTTATCAGCACGATGCCGCATAAAGAGTTGATGAAGATCTACGGGAACGCTTCTGTATTGTTACTAGTGCTGCATGGGTACAAGGATGCAGAAGGCTATATGCCTGGGAAATTGTTCGAGTACGTTGCAACAGGTCTCCCCGTCATTGGGGTAGGGCCAACAACCGGGGATGCCGCAACTCTGCTCAATGACGGAGACGTTGGTAAAATGTTTGAAGCCGAAGACATCGCCGGACTAAAGCATGCAATTGCAGAAATTTTCGAACGTTGGAAAAAGAATGAACCCCTTCCCAACCAGACTGGATCTCGTCGCTACAGCAGAAAAACTTTGACGCAACACCTTACGTCACTGCTCAGGCCTTAGCGACGTTGTAAAGAAATCCCATCTCAAGCGCTTTTGATATTAATTCAGCAGCGTTGTTCACATGCAGTTTGCGCATCATATTCCGACGATGAGCCTTAACGGTCAGATGCGAAATATGCAATCGCTCGGCAATCTGTTCACTTGTCTTTCCGTTGGCGATTAGTTTCAATACTTCATATTCACGATCCGAGAATGGAGACTCGATCTTTGTCACTGCGCTGAATGAAGGGAATATTTTTTTGCCATCACACGCCTGGAGCAACGCATCAATCAATGCAGCGCTTTCCATTGACTTATTCAAGTATGCATTTGCACCGAGTGTGAAAGCTTCGTGTGAAAAAACAGATTCTTCATGCATGCTCAGTACCGCGATTTTCAGGCTGGGATTGTTTACCCTGATTCGTTTGATGGCGTCAAAGCCATTCAGCAATGGCATTTCCACATCAACAATGAGGAGATCGGCGTTGACGCGATGAATGTTTTCCAGAAGCGATTGGCCGTTGTGGAATTTTCCTGTGACGACAAACATGCCTGATTCGGTGAGTACGCGCTCCAGCCCCTCACAAAAAAGCCTATGATCGTCTGCCAGAACTGTATTGATGGTTTTCATGTTCGGGATTTTTTTATTTCCTGAGATAACGGAATGTCGATTGTGTACGACACGCCAAAAGTACCGGATTCAAATTTGGATGTGCCATTGATTGATCTGATGCGCGACTCAACGTTGTCAAGGCCAAGGCCATTTTGAATCGGATCGGATTTAAAGCCAATGCCGTTGTCTTCATAGATGATATTCAATAGATCGTCAAAAGTATTTAAATGAATGCTAATAGCAGTGGCGTTAGCGTGCTTGATCGAATTTGATAATAATTCCTGTATTATCCGAAAGACAATGATGTTGAGATCGAATTGATGTACGTCGTTGCCGAAAGTTTTCACGCTGATATCAATGGGAATATTTTTTCCGATCTTATTAATGTAATTTTTCAATGCGACAAAAAGTCCGTAGCGCTCGAGGGAAGGCGGTGTTAAATCGTAAATAATATCCTTGATTTCATTGATGGCGATCTGAAACTGATCTTCAACTTCATCGGCAAACGGTTCGTGATGCTGGTGAAGCAATTGTCGCACTGACATTTTTATTGCAGTCAGATTAGTTCCTACCCCGTCGTGCAATTCTTTCGCGATCCGGTTACGCTCCCGCTCAATAGCCGTTACTTCAGACTGAAGAAGTTTTTGCTGATGATCATTGATTATCTTGAGATAAGTACTCTTTTCATTGTACACGGAACGGATATGACGGAAATAGAGATACGCTAGTAGCAATAGCACAAGTACCACCGATACATACACGTACCATTGACGGTACCACGGGGACCTGATTGAAAAATTCAGGGGCGGCAATGCTTGTTTCCAAACCATGTTATCGGCAGCATATTGAAGTTCGAATCTGTAATCACCTGGTGCGAGCGAGTATAAAATGATTTTTGATGTGCTGTTTAGCACCCAGGGTTCAGTTGCCGCAATTCGGTAACGTACAGAAATATATGGATTGTTATACGAGATCGATCGGTATTCGAGCTCAAGATTGTTTTCGTCGTAACCGAGATCTAATCGTTTAGTATCATCGATGCTTACGTTGTTTACGGCGACACCCGTCCATGTAAACAGTGGTATTTCATTTGAATAACCAACTGTCTGATCGAAAATTGAAATCCCCTCATCGGTATAAGCCCATATTTTATCGCCGCCCGAGACAAGGCGATTAATCTTATCCGAAGCCAGACCGCTCCTGGCGTGGAGAAAATTGAACTCCGGAATATTTGTCTGAAGTAGCTTGCTGATGGAACACACCGCAATACCACGATCAGTTCCAAACCAAATAAGTGAGTCCTTGGCTAACACGGAATATACATTATCTGCGGTAAAGCGGTTTGCCGAACTAAATTGAATCACGCTCCAATTTTTTGTATTGAGCAGAAAAAAACCATTACCAATTGTCGATGCCACAACAATGGAGTCATTGAGCGCGATGAGTTGGGAGACTTTAATATTTTCGAACGTTAATGGCGTACGAATCAGTTCGAGATTCTTATTTACCACATCCAGGCCAGACCTTCCAGCCAGCAAAAGCGCAGAGTCGTGAAAAATGATTGACCGGTACATATTTTTCGGTGTCCCGATAATGATATTACCGTTGTCATCGGAATGATACAACATCGTTCCGTTCACCGACCAGGTGTTTCCGTTGCCATCTTGTGTAAACCCGACACGGCCCACCTGGTTAATGTTACCTAGGCGTTTGTCTGGATCAAACAGAAAAGAGCGTGTTGTTGTTGCAATCCATAATTCATTTTTCAATGTGCGATGAATACAAAGAACGGGGTCTTCAAATTCCTTCTTCCATTTCATCTGCCTTGTTTCGGGATCGATAATAGTCACGCGTCCGTTGTTTTCGCCGACAACGATATCGCTGCCGTCATTTGTAACAGCGGTAATTTTACCGTACAGGTCAGGGACGTATCGTTCAATGGATGTGTTTGGAATGTAGTAGATTCCGTTTTGTAAAGTTGAAATCCAAAGGCCCCTCTCGTGATCGTTAATAACTTTTGTGACCGACATGTCACGCAAGAGGCTGAGGTTGGGAACCGAAAGAGAAACACTGTATCGTTCCACGCCATTATTCATGTATCCAATCCATAAATTATTTTCACGATCACGTGAAAGCGAAATGATGGGAGCTGGTCCTTCAAATATTTTTTTGAGCGTCTGGTTGTCGTACTCAAAAATGTTATTGTTGATGCTCAGCAATAGCTTGCCGTTCCACAATTCACTTCTCACAACGTGATAAGCGTGCAACGTGTCAGAGAGCTGAATCGGGAAATATTTTTCATTAATGATCACCTGTTTAACCTGGCTGGTCATGCCCGCATAGCCAATCAGACTTAGGTTATCCCGCTGTATGACCTTTAGTTTATTTTTACCGATGAGGGTGGTATCAAGGTTACCGGTGTCGCTGATTTTGCCAATCACTTCGCCCATGCCGAACCAAACCTGGCCGATGCTGTCGTGATGAAGGCTGGACATGATCCGAAATGCAGAGATTTGATCAAGAATGTCATTATAGCGATAGCTTCGAATCCTCCCATTCTCAAAATAGCAGATCTTACCTGAATAGGTACGGAACCAAATGCGTCCTTTTTGGTCTTCCGAGAATCCGAAAACAACAGGATCTGTCAGTCCGTCTTTGATGTGGAAGACTTCAAACGCCTTTCCATCATAACGAGCAACACCATTATCGCTCGCCACCCAGATAAAACCCTTGCTATCCTGAAAAACTTCATATGTTTCTGCACTAGGTAATCCTTCCGCGACCGAGAAATTAAATGTCTTAAAGTCCTGACCAAAAAGGTATGGAATATGAAAGCTTACCAGGATGATGGATAGGACAAGTCGCATCAAATGAAAAATTAACGAATTATTGGTAAAATAAAATCTCGAAACAGTGTCCAGACCAAAAGACTCATACAAACTGGCAATATTTGGACTAAAGCCGATTTAGGCTTCGTAATCGTGTGGTTTCAGTTATTTTTGCCACAAATCGCTAATTGTTGTGACAGAAAAGAAACGTATCCTGATTCTTGGTGGTCTTGGCTTTATCGGCAGAAACCTATTTAACACCCTGCATTCGCAGGGACACGATATTACTATCCTAACAGATTACCTGCACGATGATCATGCGATAAACGAGGTGACACTAAAGACGGTTGTTGTAGGCAGCATCCTGGATAAAGAATACATTGAAAAAGCTGTTGCCGGATACGACGTTATTTATTCTCTTGCTGGCAGCTCCGGCGCATCGGACAGTGTAAAGAATCCTTATCATGATCTCGACAACAATCTGAAAGGTCATTTGAACATCCTTGAAGGGTGCAGAAAAACCAATCCTCATGCATTGCTCGTTTTTCCTTCGAGTCGCCTCGTGTATGGAAAGCCGCAGTCAGGCCTGGTGGATGAAAAACACCCTATTCAACCAGAATCTATTTATGCAATTCACAAGCTCACCACTGAGCATTATTACCTGCTATACCAACGATTGTATGGTATTCGCAGCATCATTCTTCGCATTTCGAATCCGTATGGACCATACCAACGATTCGGCAGCAACAATTACGGGATCTTAAACTGGTTCATTCACAAAGCGGTTGTCGGCGAGCCGATCACTATTTACGGTGACGGTTTGCAAAAACGAGATTTCATTTTCATTGATGACGTTGTGTCGTTGCTGAACAAATGTATTTTTTCAAAAGAGATGATCGGAAAGGTTTACAACGTGGGGCTTGGGCGCGGGATCCCCCTGAAGGATGCAGTTGGTGTTATCAAAGATTTTCTACCGGAAACAAAGGTTAATTTTCAGGAGTGGCCCGCTTTAGATAAGATGATTGAAACCGGCGATTACATTTCCGATATCCGCCTTTTGGAAAAAGACACAGGGTGGAAGCCGTCGGTATTGTTTGAGGAGGGAGTTAAAAAAACAATTGAGTTTTATGTCGCGGAATCCGGAAAATAGGCCTACAGTTGCTCACTATATTTCCAAGTATCTTCCGCTAACGGAGAATTGGATCTACCGGACGATCATTAATCATCGAAAATTCAGACCTATATTTTTGTCACGGAAAAAAGAGAACCTCCACCTGTTTCCGATAAACGATTTGCATGTTCTTTTTGACCGATCAATTGTCTTGCGCTATTTTGAAATATTCTACTTTGTCATTTTTCGCTATTTTATTTTGTTCGAACAGGTCTGCAGAAAGCACCACGTAAAAATCCTGCATATTCATTTTGGATATCATGGTGCAAAGTCAATCGGATTGAAAAAGAGACTTAATGTGCCGATGGTCTGCAGTTTTTACGGAGATGATGCCTTTGCATTCAAACACCAGCACAAATATCGAAACCTGTTTGAGCACGCCGACAAGATTCTGGTATTAGGAACTTACATGCAGCAAAGGCTCGTTGCGCTCGGATGTTCACCGGAAAAGCTTGTCGTTCATCATCTCGGGATTGATGTTGACAAGATCAAATATCGCAACCGTAGAGTCATGCCAGATGAGCCTGTTCGATTTTTGATAGCGGCAAGCTTTTTACCAAAGAAAGGTATTGATCTTGCTATTAAGGCGTTGGCATCGTTGGCTCCGCAAAATAAATTCACGCTTGATATTGTGGGTGATGGGCCTTTGAAGGAAACACTTTTATCGGAGATCAAAACAGGTAACATTCAGGATCGGGTTAAGCTTCATGGTTACCGTCCGTATGACTATTTCATTGATCTCACTTATGAATGCCATGTGTTTATTCAGGCGAGCCGGACAACAGCAGAAAATGCAAAAGAAGGAACACCAATGGCAATAGTCGATGCAATGGCATCAGGCCTTGCAGTTGTGTCCACGCGGCATTCTGATATCCCGGAAATTGTGATCGATAACGAAACTGGTTACCTGGCTGAAGAAAATAATCTATCAGAATTGATAGCGTGTTTGAAAAAGATATTTGATGGACGCGAGCGTATTTCCGTGTTCAGCGAACGAGGAAGAGCACACGTCGAATTGGAATTCGATGCCCGCAAGCAGACTGAAAAATTAGAGGCCTATTACGAACAACTTATCAAAGGAATTTAAACTTCAATCCACTATTGATCAGCAGAGGATTTATAAAGAAATCGTTAATCTATACAGTAGCCGGGGCGTTGCCAATGGCAAGCGCGCTTCTGCTGCTTCCGTTTTACATTGCCTATCTTCCGACGGATGTCTATGGCGCTCTTTCCATCTGCCTAACTATTGCAATCTTTATCCAGGTTGTAGTCACCTACAGTTTTGACACGTCACTTTTCATTCACTATCACGAATTCAAACACGACAGGCAGAAGCTTTCCGTCTATATTAGTTCTGTTTTTTTGTTTATCGCAATATTCGGTTTTTGCGTTGCAGTCATGCTTTCCCTCGTCGGGGGCCTTGCGTACGACCTGATTTTTCCAGGCAGCACCATTTCATTCTATCCCTATGGTTTCATGGCGGTCGCCATTGGCGTGTTTCAGGCGATCTTTAAGGTTTATTGTAACTTACTGCAAACACGGGAGAAGCCGACCACATTTTTACTTGCGAACGTCTTTGTCTTTACAATTATAGCTGTTGGCACAATTGTCGGACTTGAGTATTCTCCAGCTACACTAACAGGCCCGTTGGGGTCCCGGGTTCTTGCCGGGGGCTGCGCTGCAGTATGGGCTATGACCATGATCGTTATTGAATTTGGCGTTCATTTCAAGAGCCCCTGGCAGTTAACGTCTTCCAGTTTTAACGCCTATACTTTTATTTACCAGTTGCAGCAATGGGCTATCAACTATCTCGACAATTTTCTGATCATGTTGTTCCTCCCTCTGTCTTCCGTTGGTATCTACGATTTTGCCAAAAAATGTCTTGTCCCTGTTGAGTTAATGATGAATGGGCTAAATGCGTCCATTAATCCCAGGGTCGTATCAATAATGTCGGGACAGGAGCAAAAACAATCTTCGCCGGAAGTTAATCGGTACTACTATGGGTTTGTAGCCGTGATAGCGTTGCTTGTTTGTTTATCAATTCTCGTAATCCCGTTTGGCCTGCAGTTCTTTTTGCAAAACAGTGACTATACAAACGCCATTCAGTACATTCCTTATGTAGCACTCGTTTATTTGTTCAAGGTCACGCGTCTGTATTTCGTCGTGCCTTTTGCCGTGTTAAAACAAATGAAGACATTGACGATCCTCAGTTTTATTATTACCATAGTTAAAGTTGGATTGATGGTGGTATTGATGATGGAGTGGCATTTGTATGGATTGATCTTTTCGTCGTTTGTTGCGTATGCGTTGGAAATAGTTATACTAAGACTCAATTTGCAGAAATGGTACTTTCTCAAATTTAATTATGTGAAGTTGTTCCTTGTGCCATTCGTTATCTTTGCAATGATTCTGTTACTTGAGTCCTTTGTTAGTCATAGCAATGCATGGATGTTGCACAGCGCGTACGCGCTAGGATGTATGGTCTTGTTATTTATTGCCTATCGCAATGAACTCAAATTCATTACTGTTACTAAATCATTGAAGTAATGGCGGGGTTCGTTGGAATTTATGGATCAGCGGTTTTGGAAATGAAGGCAGATGTTGCCAAAGCGGTCGACCTTACCATTTACTCCGCGAAAACAACAAAGCGCATTCTTCGCGAGGACTCAAATCTGATTCTGCATGAGTCATATTTTCCTTTGCTTCAAGCTGGAATCAATCACGCTGTAAGTGGTGATGTGCACGCATGGTTCACGGGGGAAGTTTATCATATTAACGAGTTGAATGTTCCTTCCGGAGCTTTGTTTTGTGACCGTCTACTGGCAAACTATCAGTCGAACAACCTTGATAGATTTTTATCGGGAATAAACGGAATCTACAATGGGATTATTTATGATAAGCATAAACATGAATTGCTGATCATTACCGACCGTTATGGACTGAAGCCACTTTATCTTTCTGGAAATAACGGCGTATGCATACTAGCGTCTGAGCTGAAATGTTTCGCGCAGTTCAAAGCATTTGATTTGACGATTCGCAAGGAAGTTGTTGAGCCCTTCATCGAGCTTCAGCATTTTATGGGAAGTGAGACCTGGTTAAAGAATGTAGAGGTTGCGGCGCCTTCTACAATATATACGTTTAAGCTCGACAGCGGTTCACTTTCATCGCGCCGTTACTGGTCATGGAACATGATTCAGCGTTCGTCTTTGTCTTTTGACGAGGCAGCATTTGAGATGGGCAGGCTGCTAGAAGTTGTTAATAATGAACGGTTCGAAAGCAACTCGCGTGTAGGTGTGGCGTTGAGTGGAGGCCTGGACTCAAGGGCAATCCTTGCGGCAGTTCGGAATGGTAATCCCGTAACCTATACGTTCGGAACTGACAACAGCGATGACGTAGCGATCGCAAAACGCGTAACAAAGCTTGCAAAAGTAAAGCACGTGCATTTCAACACCTATGCTGACAACTGGTTGACCGAAAGATTTACCGGCGTCTGGAAAACGGATGGCATGCTCAATATGCTTCACATGCACTATTCTCATCTCATGGACGCGATCGCAGGCATAATGGACATTAATCTAAGTGGGTTCCTGGGTGACGCGGTGCTGGGCGGGTCGTATCTTGAAAAAAAGGGAAATGTGGCGTTGAACACACGGATCAACGCTGCAACTGCGAGAAGATATTACGGACGACACTTTGAGCGTTGCGATCTCAATGATCCATATTTTGATATTGACAAGATAGACCCGTATCTGTTTTACAATCGGGGTCGAAGGATGATAGGAATGGGCGCTGAGGAACCGTATAAAACAACGCCTCAGCGTCTGCCATTTATGGACAACAGGTTAATGGATTTGTCCTATTCTCTTCCCGATGAATATCGCGTCCACAGTAAAGTATACAACGCTGCTTTGTTACGGAATTACTCCGCATTTTATAAGGATATTCCCCATGCGACCACCGGTGTTCCCATCTCAGAAAACCCGACGTTGGTTAATCTGGGGTTGAAAATGATCAATCGTGCGAAATGGATTTTGAAATATAAGCTTGGCATGCAGACCTCTTATGTGAACGTTCACAATTGGATATTGCAGCCTGACGCGGCTTCGTTCATTTCCTCTGCGCTCGATCCCCGCAAAGCGCTATATCGGGAGTTTACGACGAAGGATTTTCATGCGTTATACTTTATCCCACATCACAAGCGGCGCGCGAATTTCGTACGTGAAATAATGGGGGCGCTTACTTTTGAGATCTGGTTACAGCAAATCCTGAACGGGAAACTTATTGCAGAAGAATAGTAGTGACCTTCTACATTAGGTTCTCTGTTATGAACACAAGGTTCTCGCCTCTGATAGAGAATGAATACCGATAGTCAGACAATGCCTTGAAAACATTTGTAGAACATCCGGGTTTCATGCGATCATGGAGTTCGACTATCAGACAATTCGTTTTCGTTAGCCAGTCCTGATAGTTTTTTTCAAAAACTTCACGTTCACTTCCCTCGATGTCCATCTTTAGGATGTCAATATGCGGTAGATGGAATTCACTCATCAAATCCGAAATAGAGGTTGATGTCATGCCTGTGTCTGTTGATGATTTTTCAACCATCATTCCTCTTTTTCCGAGGCCAACATCCCGAATATCTATCTGTTCCTTCTGATTAAGTAACGCAGACTTTACCGGGACAATATTTGAATACGCCCTGGTGTTCTTCCTGAGCATAATAAAATTCTCTTCGTCGGGCTCAATACTGATTATCCGTGCATTGGGAAATCTGTTGGCAAAGTAGACGCTCGTCAACCCGATATTTGCGCCAGCATCAATAATGTATTGTACGTTAAGTGTGGGCGGTAAATCCACATTGTACTCCTGCTTCAAAAATATCTCTTTAAATGTAATCTTGTCTGTTAGTGAAGGGCGCAGGTGTATAGGATGCAAATATCCAGGAAGAGAAATTTTCTCTGACTTGAATTTCAGTTTCAAGTAAACAAAAAGCCCTCTGATGCCGAAGATTTGTAAACACGAAGCAATCAATCCAAACATGGCCTGTTGTTATAATGGTTTCTGGACGATCATAAAATATCCAAGTGGAAACTCTTTGCCAGTCTTAAGCGACAATTTTTTTCCTGCTCTTGTGCTTAGTGACACCGAACATACCCATTGAACAAATCGAGAACAAGCCCGACCAATCAGCGGAAGCACCATAAGTTTTTTTGCAAGGATGTCTGTAAAGATTTCCGGCAGCCCTCCGAAAACGCTAAGCTCTAAAACATTTAAGCCGTTTTTCGAAGCAAAGTTACGCAAGCAAAATTCGGTGTACCGGTAAAAGTCAAAAGGTGCTTCGTGAATTTTGTAGAAGAACGGCACACTCAGTAATATTTTCCCACCGGGCTTTATGATCCGCGCCATCTCACTCCAGATAATTTCAGGTTCAGAGATGTGCTCCAGTACTTCTGAAATAATAATCGTGTCGAATAAACCATCAGGAAAATCTAATGGCTTGTTCAGATCACACTGAATGTCGAGATATTGATTTTGATGCCGCGTGTTTGGCCAGTCGGCGCAGATGTTATCCGTTACGTACGGGCGGTACAGTTGGTAAAATGGAACATTTCCACATCCCAAATCAGCCAGTTTTCCGCGAGCATGTTGCGGGATCGCCCGTTGGTAAAAGGAAGCGGTAATATCGGTCATCAACCTGGAGGAAATACTTAAATGCGCCGGATTCCGCGATCCGATTAATTTGTTCTTTCTGAAAACATATTTGGTTGGAACCCAGGCAGATGAATTTTGCATTATGTGGACGCGTTAAATACCGGGCACCGGCTTATCCATTTTGATTTCCGGCAAAGAAAGTCAATTTTGCGAGAAACATAAAAATCTGTGCATACAGCTGGCGAGAAGGCAATGCGGAAGAATCGACCGATCGTGATGTTGGCCAACGGTCACAGCCCATTTGATACACGCATTTTTGTAAAACAGGCAAGATCACTAACGCAAGCTGGCTACCTGGTTTCGATCATTGTGCCCCATGCTTCCCATGAAATCCGCGAGGGTATTGTAATCATTGCATCACCCCAGCGTAAATCGGGCTTTGGAAAGCTCTTCATAAACCCAATCTCAATTTTCAGAAGGGCAATAAGTCAGCCGACAGACGCAATATTTTGTGTCCACGACTCTGATATTCTTATTACAGGCTTGCTTCTCAAACTTTTTCGAAGAACAGTCATTTACGATGCGCACGAGGATACGCCGCTACAAATTTCCTATCAGCATTGGATTCCGAAGTTCCTGAGGAAACCATATGCAGCGTTGTACTATCTCATCGAAAAAGCAAGTGGCCACCTGTTTGATGCGATCATTGTAGCGGAACCTGTGATCGCAAAATATTTCCCCTCCTCAAAAACCCATCTGGTTAGAAATTTTCCTTTTGCAAAGGATTTTGAAAGTATACCAGTCAAACCGTTTGACCAGCGGCGGAACGCGATAGCCTATGTAGGCACGTTGAGCAGAGTACGTGGATTGTTTCAAATGCTTGACGCCGCCAAAATGGCTTCCGAGAAATGCAGCTTCGAATTTGTTCTCGGTGGAAACTTTGCACCAGGCACATTGGAGCAGGAGGTGCTGACGAATTATGAAGTGACGTATTTAAAATGGGTTAATTATAATGATTTGGTTGCGCTTCTTGCTGATTGTAAGCTAGGGATGATCCTCCCGAATCCGGTCGAGCGTTACAAGACAAATTATCCGGTTAAGATGTTTGAATATATGGCTGCCGGAGTACCCGTGCTTGGATCTAGAGAGGGGGAGTCTGCGCAATTTGTTCGCGAAGCAACATGCGGAGTATTGGTCAACCCGTTAGATACTCAGGAAATAGCAAATGCGATCGTCGATCTTCTTGGAAACCCTTCTCAAGCAGAGCAAATGGGCATGAATGGCAGGAAGGCAGTAATGGAGAAACTTAATTGGGAAAATGAAAGCCAGGTGCTACTCGCATTGTATCAAAAACTCGAATAATGTGAGACTCGGATCAAATTCGTATTTTTGCTGTTTAGAGCCCCACGTTTATCATGAGACCCTGGTGTTTTCTTTTCGCGCTTTCTGTGATCCACCAGCTTTCCTTTTGCCAGGTTGACAATATCGGCGCTGGCCATTCCATATATTTTGACGGCGTAGATGATTACGTCGATCTGGGTAATATCTATGATGATTTGCAATTGCCTGTCACAATCTCTGTGTGGATTAATGTTGCTAATGTTGAGTCTTACTTTTTTCCGGTCTTTCAAAGCCAGGACAATCTTCCTTTGTATAATGGTGTAATTTTCCTTGTTCGCACGGATCTACTTTCCATTTCATACGGCGACGGCCGGGGCGAAAATAATCCTGCATTTAGACGCGGAAAGGATGTTGCTGTTCCCAGTATTGCAAACCGTTGGGTAAATGTGACAGCCGTCATGAGAAGCGGAAGTGATATGCAACTGTTCCTGAATGGTGAAGACCTCGGCGGCAACTTTGGCGGATCTTCAACTTTTCCTATGTCGTCCGACCACCCTGCCGATGTCGCCAAAATTGGTTACTGGCTGAGCAATGGTATTATCTCAAGATTTAAAGGCTACATGGATGAGTTAAGAATTTATAACAGAGCCTTAACCGAAAATGAAATACGCGAGACAATGTGTCGCAAGTTAACTGGATCAGAACCAGGACTGATCGGCTATTGGACCTTCGACGAGACGTCCGGTAACACGCTGTATGATAAATCACCCAACCAGTTTCATGGCGAGTTAATAGGTAATCCGCAACGGGTATTCTCCGGTGCGCCAGTAGGCGACGAAAGTGTTTTTAAATATACACCAAACTGGACAAATGAAACGTTGACTATGGGAAGCACGACCGTGAGCGATGTAATAGGAAATCCTTTTGGGGTTCACCTTTATAAGGTTAATGAACAACCCTCTCAAAGGGGCGGGCTTCCGACTGAACTTGGAAACGAGTACTATGGGGTGTTTATAGCGGCTGAAGATGCAGGACACCAGTTCACGTTTTCTTATACAAGTGATTCCTGTGAACCTTTCTCACGCAAAGATAATGCGACGGCAAGCTGGGCCCATACTGGGCTTGCCGATTTCATCGACCGAATTGAGTTAGTTGCGGGCACGGGAGGGAGCAACTTCGAAGTTGATTTGGGTGCCGACACGATTGTATGCGATGAGGACTTTTTGCTTCTCGATTCCCAAACGCCAACTACAGACGATTATGTGATCGAATGGACTACGGGCGAATCAACACAAACAATTGAAGTAACTACATCAGGCGAATACGGAGTCACGGTAACTGATGCTTGTCACGTTTATGAAGATGCTATCAACGTTATTTTTAAAGATACGCCCCCAGAGTTCACGCTCGGGGATGATGTGCTGACTTGTACGGAATTCCCAATTACCCTTCAGCCATTCACTTCCGTTGATGGATTCACGCTGGAATGGATGGATGGGTCAAATGGTGATTTTCTCATCGTGTCAGATTACGGGGAGTATTCAGTTCGCGCTTTTAATGAATGTGGAATTACGACTGATACGATCACGTTCAGTTGGAGTCCAAGTGATTTTATCCTGGATATAGGTACCGATACCGTCTTATGCCAGTCTCATTCATTTCTGTTGAGTTCAGGCAACATACCCGACGATTTTCATTTAATTTGGAGTACGGGTGCGGAAACGAATCGCATAACGATTACCGAGCCAGGTGACTATTCACTCAAGGTCTTTAATGATTGCGAAATACATGAAGATACGATCAGGATCGTTTTTAAAAATACGCCACCCGACTTCACGCTCGGGGATGATGTACTGACTTGTACCGAATTCCCAACGACCCTTCAGCCTTTCATGTCTGTCGAAGGATTCACGCTGGAGTGGATGGATGGTTCAAATGGTGATTTCCTCATCGTGTCAGATTACGGGGAGTATTCGGTTCGCGCTTTTAACGAATGCGGAACCACGACTGATACAATTGCATTTAGTTGGACGCCCAGTGATTTTATCCTTGATATAGGTAATGATACCTTTATATGTCAATCGCAGTCTTTCCTGCTAAGCCCGGGCGAGATACCCGACGGCTTTCATTCAATTTGGAGCACAGGTGCCGAAACGAACAGCATAACGATCACCGAGCCAGGTGACTATTCACTCCAGGTCTTTAATGATTGTGAATCACATGAAGATACGATCAAAGTAGTTAACGGACCGGCTGTCCCTCCTTCTTTTTCCCTCGGTGCCGATTCTGTTTTTTGCAGCCAATACCCTGTCACCTTGAAACCGCTCAATGAAACTGAGTCATATTCGTTTCAATGGCAGGACGGGTCAGAAGCAGCGTCATTCGACATAACCGCAGACGGTACTTACGAACTAACCGTTTCAAATAAATGCGGTATAGCCAAAGACTCAATTACATTTTTAACGATTGACCTCTCTTTAGTTCCGAACATCATTACGCCGAATGAAGACGGCCTCAACGAAAGGTTTTTAATACCACAACTTAATGATGCGCCAGTGATCTCAATCTATAACAGATGGGGCGAATTGGTGTTCAACGACGCAGCCTATCAAGGAAGTTGGAATGGTGTAGGGCTTTCTAACGGCGTCTACTTTTACACCGCAACTACTGCTTGTGGCGACATTAAAGGCACGGTCACCATCAGACGTTAACACCAACTTACTTGACCCTCTTCGGATTCTCTTTCAAAAACGCCGACCATGTGCTCGCCTTGCTCTTAGTCGCTCCTTTTTGAAAGTAATGACACAAGGCGACGCCTAATGCGTCGGTCGCATCAAGCAATTTAGGTAATTCTTTGATCGATAGCAGCGTCATGATCATTTTCGCTACCTGCTCTTTCGAAGCGTTTCCGTTTCCCGTAACGGATTGTTTTACTTTCCTTGGTGCATATTCTATGATAGGGATTTCGCGATACAACGCTGCCGACATTGCAACACCTTGCGCCCGGCCAAGCTTAAGCATGGATTGAACGTTTTTCCCGTAAAACGGCGCCTCCAACGCAACTTCATCAGGATGATACTCATCTACCAGGTGGAGCACTCGTTCAAAGATCTTTTTGAGCTTTAATTCATGACCTTCGTACTTGCTAAGATGAATTACACCGTACTGTATCAGTGATAATTTTGAGCCAGTAACGGAAATGATGCCGTAACCCATAACTGTTGTACCAGGATCCAACCCAAGAATTATCCGCTCTTTCACAATTTTACTCACGTGGAAAGATAGGCAGCGTTTGGAAATTATTGAAATTGCCAGACGATGGTGTGGGTAGTTTCAGTCATATTCATTCTTTACTTTATCTTTCTTGGCCTGATCTATTGGGGATGGAAGAAAGTTATCATTCCAAATGTGGCCACGGTACATTCACGTATTTCTGTTGTGATTGCAGTGCGAAATGAAGCTGCGAATATCGGTGCATTACTGAAGGATCTGTCGCTGCAATTTTATCAGAATTTTGAAGTGATTGTCGTTGATGACCATTCCACCGACGGAACGAAAGAAATTGTTGCAGCTAATCCGTCATCATTTCTGAGATATGAATTGAACAATGGTCAAGGAAAAAAGGACGCGATCACGACAGGCATAGCGAAAGCTTCGGGCGAAATCATTGTCACCACCGATGGAGATTGCCGTGTCCCGCCAAGGTGGCTTGAAACAATAGCAGGAAATTTTTCACATGGCGTGAATTTGCTGGCTGGGCCTGTGCGGATGAGTAGTGGTGACTCATTGAAAGATAAGATTCAATCAATCGAGTTCGCGTCGTTGATCGGGTCAGGAGCATCATTGATCGTCTGGGGTCTTCCGACGATGTGTAACGGAGCAAACCTCGCTTACCGTCGACGGGTATTTTATGATGTAAATGGTTTTGCAGGCAACGATCATATTGCTTCGGGGGATGATGAGTTTTTGATGCGGAAGATCCATGCGCTGGCGCCCGGTTCGATCCGTTTTCTGAAAAATGAAGATGCCACAGTCTCAACATTGCCGCAACCTACGGTGGGTGAATTGATGAATCAAAGAATCCGGTGGGCGTCGAAATGGAGATCAAACGCTTATCTGCCGGCGAAGGCCGTTGCCGTACTTGTCTTTGTTACACAACTGGTATCCATCGCAGCCTACGTTCTTGTTCCTTTTTACCCGTTGATCCTGGCATTGCTGTTCTTACGCTTTCTTATCGAAGGATTGATACTTCGTTCCTTCACAAGCTTCCTGCAGGTGAAGATGTCCATTTTGCAGCTGGCAGTTGTTCAGCTGGTCTATCCTTTCTACGTTGTCTGCATTGCAATACTTTCATTTCTAAGCGCATACTCCTGGAAAGGAAGAATGCACATTCGTAAATAATTTATCGTTATTTTTGAACAAACCGCCGATGGAGATCAAGCAGGTTTTGCGGGATTGTTTTTAGGAATGATTTCGCCGGTGGTGCACGACAGGCGATATGTTTCAAAAATGAACAGTTTTCAATGCCGATATTAGATATAAGGAAACAGTTTGAGATCAAGGAACTTGAGCTAAACGCATTGCTCGAGATCACTCAGGCTATTAACAGCAATCTGCCGGAAGAATCACTTTATAAGATTTACAATTTTACGCTCCGCTCGAATCTGAATATAAAGAAGATGGCGCTTTTCGTCTTCGATGACGACTGGAGTTGTAAATCGAGCTTCGGAACAGAGCACCAGTTTCATAAATCAACGTTATTGCCTGAACTCAAAACGATCCAGGACATTACACACTTAAAGGAATTCGAGCAATGTGATTTTACCGAGTTCGACATGGTCATCCCGGTAACGCATAAAAGCGACACGTTGGCGCTTGTTTTTATTGGCGGACTTGACCGTAATGATCCGCGGTATGAGACAGAAGACGGCATTCGGTTCATTCAGGCGTTGAGTAACATCATTATCGTTGCCATAGAGAATAAGAAGCTTGCTCGCAAGCAACTTGTACAGGAGGCGATGCGAAAGGAGTTGGAGATCGCCAGCGATGTTCAGCAATTTCTCTTTCCTGAAAAGTTACCGAATACGCCTGCGTTGAAGATGGAAGCGAGTTATCTTCCGCACGACCTTGTCGGCGGTGATTACTACGACTACATCCCTATCAATCAGAATCAGTTTCTTATTTGTGTGGCCGATGTGAGCGGTAAGGGCATACCTGCCGCGTTAATGATGTCGAACTTTCAGGCTTCACTTCGTACACTACTGCGACAAACACCAAATCTCACTGATATTATCGAGGCGTTGAACTTTCAGGTACTCGAGAATACAAAAGGAGAGAAGTTCATCACATTTTTTGCCGCCATCTACGACATACGTCTGAAAACGATGGTGTACGTGAACGCGGGTCACAATCCACCAATCCTGCTTGACAGAAAAAACGGTGTTCGCCTGCTTGAAGAAGGTTCAACTGTGCTTGGCGCGATGCATCCACTTCCATTCCTTCATGAAGGATTTGTAACTGATCTCGAAGACTTTATGCTTTTCTGTTACACCGATGGCCTGATTGAAACCATTAACGAGAAAGGAGAGGAGTTCAGCATGGAGTCAGTGCTTGAATATTTTAAGCGAGACACAACCTTCAATAAAAATCTTAAGGTTATTCACCAGGATCTGATCGTTGCTTTGGATTCCTTTAAAGGAAAGAACGGATATCACGACGATATTACGATGCTTACTTGCAAGGTAGGATGATACCGCATCGTACGCCTTTTTTTCTCCCATTCATTTACCCGACGTTAACCTGGAGGATAAAGTCAAATGATAAAAAACTTTACCTGACATTCGATGACGGCCCCATGCCGGGGCCGACGGACTTTGTCCTGAAAGAACTGGCTGCGAGAAGCGCTAAAGGAACCTTCTTTTGTATCGGTGATAACGTGGCAAAGCACCAATCAATGCTTCAATCCATTTTTTCCGAAGGTCATGCTGTCGGCAATCATACTTACAATCACCTGAATGGCTGGCGGTCATCGGATGAAACGTATTTGCAAAACATCGAAAAATGTGCTGATGTACTGGCGAGCAAGGTCTCGCTAACAGAGCGACCGCTGTTCAGGCCGCCTTACGGAAGGATCAGGCTTTCACAAATTCGCAAACTCACCGGTTTCAATATCATTATGTGGGATGTTCTTACGCATGACTATGATGGGACCCTTGACGGACAGGTTGTACTGAAAAAGAGTATAAAGGCAACACGCAGCGGTTCCATTATTGTTTTCCATGACAGTTTGAAGGCCGAAAAGAATCTTCGATATGCCCTGCCGCGGTTCCTGGATCATTTTGCCGATCTCGGTTACGAATTCTGCAGTATTCCATGAAAAAATGTGTGCTGGTTGCGGTGCTGGACTGGGGTCTTGGCCATGCGTCCCGTTGCATGCCGATTATTCGTGAATTACAGGACCAGAACTGCGAAATCATTCTGGGCGGAAGCGGCAGTTCATTGGAACTATTAAGGAGGGAGTTTCCACGCCTCGAAGTGTTATCACTGCCGGGCTATTCGCCCGCATACCCTGTTCGTGGTATGTGGATGACTTGTAAGATGCTCGTGCAAATTCCAAAATTTGTGCACGCAATTCGTCATGAAAATGAAGCCATCAGCCGCTTCGTGACCAACAGGCGTGTTGATCTAATCATTTCCGATAACCGATTCGGATGTTATCACGCAAAGGTAAAATCGATATTCATCACCCATCAGCTGAACATCATTGTCCCCGCATGGGCGGCCTGGGCAGGGGTAATACTGAATAAGATAAATCACGCCTACATAAGTAAGTTTTCAAGTTGTTGGATACCTGATGACCCTCGTTCTTCAATCGCCGGAGTATTAATTTTGAATGGCAGACTTCCGAAAGAGATCAGAACTGAGTATATTGGTAATCTATCGCGATTCATACCAACACAACAACCTGAACGTAAGTACGACCTGGTCGTGGTGCTTTCAGGGCCCGAACCTCAGCGTTCAATTTTGGAAAACTTGCTTTTGCCGCAATTGGAAAAGTCCAGGTATTCTTTCTTTGTGGTCAGGGGCTTACCTTTTGAAGGTAAACAAGATAAAGCAAATGTAGTAGCGTACCTCACTTCGGCCGACCTTCAGAATTTGATTGAATCGTCGGAAGTGGTGATTGCCCGGAGCGGTTACAGCACCGTGATGGATTTATTGGCATTGAAAAAAAAGGCGATTCTTATCCCAACACCTGGACAGACAGAGCAAGAATATCTTGCAATGGCTTTAAAGGAGAAGAAAGTTTTTTATTCGATGAACCAAGACGTTTTTAATTTGGAACAGGCCATAGACGAACTAGCCGGATATAGTCCTGTTTTAGAAAAAACATTAAATGACAGAACATTAATGAGGTCAGCAATTCGTAAATTGCTGGGCGAAACATGAACTAGCGTAGAAGACCCCACAAGCGCATGAAACAATTTCTAAAAAGTTTCCTTTTCGCGATAAGAGGCGTAAAGTTCTCTATCGTAGATCAACGTAACCTGAAGGTTCAAACGTTCATTGCATTCATAACGATCGCAGCCGGATTTTATTTCAGGATCACCCTGATTGAGTGGTGCATTGTTTTGATAACGATCGGGCTGGTTATCGGGCTCGAAATCATTAACACTGCGATTGAGAATCTTGTGGATCTTGTAACCACAGAATGGAAACCTTTGGCTGGACGGATAAAGGATATGGCGGCGGGCGCTGTGCTTACCGCTTCCGTCATCGCACTCGTTGTTGGTGTAATCGTGTTCCGTAAGTATTGCGTGGCAACCACCATCTTAACACGGGAAATCACTGATTCAGCACACGCCTTTGTACTTCCTTAACGGGATAAAACATTAGACTTTGACTATTGAAGAAGGCAGAGCATATTTGCCTTCTTTTTTTATGCACGATTACTGGATCGATAGTCACGCACACCTTTATTCGAAAGAGTTCGACGCAGATCGCGAGGATGTTCTTTATCGTTGCGATGAAGCCCGTGTGAGCGTGGTTTACATGCCGAATGTTGACCACACCTCAATCGACGGAATGCTGGAACTAGAGAATCGCTCGCCAAAGCAGTACAAGGCGACGATGGGTTTGCATCCGTGTTCCGTAAAGAAGGATTTTCAACGAGAACTTTACCTCGTCGAAGACTGGCTTTCGAAGAGGCGATTTGCGGCAGTAGGTGAGATCGGCACGGACCTGTATTGGGACAAAACCTTTTGGGATCAGCAAAAAGAGGCGTTTACAATCCAGGTTAACTGGGCAAAAAGCTACAATCTCCCCATTATTATCCATTGTCGCGAAACGATAGACGAAGCGATCCAACTGGTGGAAGCATTGCACGACAATAAACTTCGCGGCGTTTTCCACTGTTTCACCGGCTCAGTGGAGCAGGCGAAACAAATCACGAAGCTTGGCTTTTACCTGGGCATCGGAGGCGTATCCACTTTTAAGAAGGGCGGACTCGACGCCGTGCTACCACACGTTCCATTAGAATATATCGTACTTGAAACGGACAGTCCTTATCTCGCGCCGGTTCCTCATCGCGGAAAGCGAAACGAACCTTGTTATATACCGTTGATTGGTGCGCGTGTGGCGGAACTCTATCAGAAACCGTTACCGGAGATCATGGAGACCACCACCAAAAATGCGCTCAAACTATTTGAGGATAAACAGTAAGTTTACAATACTTTATTCCTGGATGAACCTCAACCGCGTTTCAATCAATACCGCACTGCCCCAGAAACCAAAGGGACGTATTCTGATCATTTACACAGGCGGAACTTTCGGAATGACTTACGATGAACAGGGTGTGCTCGTGCCTTTTGACTTCAGCGCCATCATCGATCAGCTTCCAACCCTCAGGAACCTTGCGCTTGAGTTAACTGTGGTTTCGTTTGAAACACCGATCGACTCATCCAACATCATCCCGGAGCATTGGCAGGTATTATCAAGAATTGTTTATCAACACTATGACACCCACGACGGTTTTGTCGTGTTGCATGGCACAGATACGATGGCCTATACCGCTTCAGCTTTAAGCTTCATGCTTGAAGGTTTGAACAAGCCTGTGATATTCACCGGCGCGCAGTTGCCCATTATGGAGCCACGTTCAGACGCGCGTGAAAATCTGATCACGGCCCTGGACTTCGCCCTTGCTAAGAATAAGCACGGTCAGCCGATGGTGCCGGAAGTGTGCATCTACTTTGATTATGAGTTGCTTCGTGGCAACCGGTCGAAAAAGGTTGAGAGTATGCAATTTGATGCATTCGATTCAGGGAATTATCCGCCATTAGCGAAAGCAGGGGTGAAGATCGATTACAATCACAGTGTGATCCGAGGCTACGAGCCCGAGGCAAAGCTTATGCTTCATTCGAACTTCGATGCGAACATTTCAATCTTAAAGCTATTCCCCGGTATTACGGCCAACGCTGTTGAAGCGATCCTCAACACAGCGGATCTCAAGGCAGTGATTCTCGAAACGTACGGTTCCGGTAATGCACCGACATCGCCTTCGCTGTTGAATGCATTGAAACGGGCAGTTGATCGCGGCGTAATCGTACTCAATATTTCACAGTGCCCGGGTGGCATGGTGATGCAGGGAAAATATCAGACAAGCCTCGAGTTGCAGCAGATCGGCGTTATCGGCGGTGCAGACATGACAACTGAAGCAGCTGTGACCAAGCTGATGATCTGCCTCGGAGAATACGGGGCAGAAAAGACCAAGGCGCTGCTTTCAAAGTCGCTTTCAGGCGAACTCACTGAGTAATCTGAAAGTTCAAGTCATTGATCCCACGTTATATACTGGTTGATCAGCAGTTGCGAAGCAAGGAAGCGGACTGTGATAATACAATGTAACTGCGCTGTAATTTAATCCGTGCAGCGTTGATTTTGCTTTAAAGAAATGCCGAGATACGATTGGTAAACGAGATACAGTCGATAGCAAAAAATGTGAATCGTTATGTTGCCCGTCCTTGTGCGCATGATCTCATATTTATTGATTAACGCGAAAGTTTTCGAAGCTCGTGCCCGCGGCAGGGATAGGAGCGGAAAGCCCGAAGTGCGTTGGCTTGCGTGATGCCGGACTTGCAGCGGAGAGCCCGGCCCGAGGCACGAGGGGCCGCCCAAAAAATGACCAGGATTTGCTGCTTCTCGTGCAACAGCTGCACCTGGTAAGGAGCGTTTTCGGTGCTGTGCGAGAAGGTGATTTCAGCGCCTACGAACATTCAACATTAACGCAAACACTTAAAAGTATTATCTTCGCGGCCATGAGCAGGCTCACGAAAACGCGCAGGTATTTGCAGTATACGTTTGTTTACGGGCTCGTGCGGTTTCTCATCTTCCTTTCGACGATAACGCCGCGGAAGCTATGGCTTTCTATCTGCGGCGCGCTTGGCTCGCTCACATACTATGTTACGGGTGAGACGCGTACGCTGACGATCCAGCATTTGGCCATGGCGTTCCCGGAAAAGTCGTCTGGGGAGATCAAGGCGCTTGCGAAAAATACCTTCAAAATGCTGGGGAAAAACGCAGGTGAGATTCTGCGCACGTCGCGTATTAAGAGTCTCGAAGAATTGAACAAGGTGCTGGTAACACATGGCTACGAAAACTTTGAAGCTGCTAACAAAAAAGGAAAGGGTGTTATTTTTCTGACACTTCACCTGGGCGCGTTTGACTTGCAAGTGACAAACATGGCTATGCGCGGACTGAACCCGAATATCATTGGCACGCCATTAAAAGATCCACGACTCAATCAGCTGCTTTGGAACTATCGTAACAATCACGGCGCAGTGGCCATCGAACGCGGGAGGGAAACCTTTCGTATGATCAAGATCCTGAAGTCGGGCGGCTCCGTTGCGTTGCTGATCGACCAGGATACGAAAGTGAAAACAGTTTTCGTCGACTTCTTCGGTATGCAGGCTGCGACACCAGTTGGCGCCACAATTCTTGCATTGAAAACAGGAGCATCGGTGGTGCCGACGTATGTTCATCTCGCTGACGACTCGCTGCAGCACATGCATATCCTTCCGGAGATTCCGATGCGTGTAACCGATAATGAAGACGATGACATCCGCTACAACACCCAGGTACTCACAACCTGGACGGAAGAGATCATCCGGAAACATCCCGAGCAATGGGTATGGATGCATGAGCGTTGGAAGACCAGACCGGAAGGTTGATCGACAAACATTGAAAGCTCTTAATTTGCCTTCATGAACGAAGCCTGGATACTTAAACCTTTTCATGCGCTCACACCTGAAGAACTCTACCTGATTCTTCAGCTTCGCAGTATGGTATTTGTTGTTGAGCAAAATTGTGTATTCCTGGATATCGATGGAAAGGATGATAAATGTGATCATCTGTTCCTGCGATCCGGTTCGCAGATCATCGCTTGTTCCCGGATCTTTGGCCCCGGCATTGTCTACGCCGAACCTTGTTTGAGTCGCGTGGTTACACATCCTGATCATCGAGGTACTGGGGCAGGAAAAGCGTTGTTACAAAAATCAATGGAGGTGATGACCGATATGTTTCCGGGCCAGCCTATTCGTATTGGCGCGCAACTTTACCTGAAGAAGTTCTATGAAAGCTTTGGCTTTGTCAAAGCCGGCGATGTTTATCTTGAAGACGGCATCGAGCACATTGAGATGTTGCGTCAGCCATCTTAAGGATAGTTTCTCCGGGAAGGTTTTGCGTTTAAAAACTTTTTTCACCACTCATTCAAATAGTTCCTGCACATTTTCGGGTGATGTGTAAATTGTTACTAAGATGGCGCATCATTTCAACGTCTTAATTCTGTTAAGTGGCGCTTTACAGGGATGGCTGCTTAGCATCTGGTTTTTTCACAACCGCAAGAAGGCAGGTTCAAATGTTTTTGCTGCCCTGCTTTTGTCAACGGTTAGCCTGCAGCTTACCTCGAAGATCATTAGTAAAGGATGGCTGATGACCAACAGCACTTTTTTTTATTTCCTTTCTTATCAGCTCCCTTATCTTATCGGGCCTTTAATCTATCTGTTTGTTCGCTCTATCGACAAGCCGCGGTTCTCAGCCAAACACCTGTTACATTTTTTGCCGTTCCTTTGCGCAGCTGCGCTCAAGCTGGGTGCAGTGTTTGTCGAAACGTTTCCGTTCCGGCCACATCCATACGCAGACGCTACGCTTCAGCTTATTTTAATGTTCGTATATACTTACTTCTCTTTTTTGCACGCCCCACGTGCCGTTAGAACATTTGTAAAGGTGGTCGTTGCCGCAGAAACGGTGATCATAATAACGCTTTCGCTGATGGTCGTTTACTATGGACGTTTTCCGGATGTCCGGCTTCTGTTCGTAGCCCTTACGTTGCTGGTCTACTGGATCACGTGGCGGGTGGTTGCACGAGCCGAAGAGTTTTTTCCGGCAAAGGATGCTTTGCTAACAAAGTCGAGGACTGCGCCGAAGTATGCTCACTCCAGCCTGAAAATTGAGGAGGCGGACCGGATCATTAAAATGTTGGGTGATTTGATGAAGAACGACAAGCTATACCTCGATGCCGGACTGACGATCGATGAATTATCCCGTCGGATAAACACCTCGCGGCACCACCTTTCCCAGGTACTCAATGAGCGTCTTTCAAGAACGTATGCAGAATACATTATTGACATTCGGCTGGAAGAAGCATGTCGCAGACTGCGGGATTACCCTCATTTTACTATCGCGGCAGTAGCGCTCGATTCAGGATTTAGCTCCGTATCGGCGTTCAATGAAAGTTTTAAAAAGAAATTTCAGACAACCCCCTCCAGATTTCGGGAGCAGACGCTTAATAAAATGTCTGCCTGACCGTAGTGCGCTGTCAGTTTCGCGCTGTTTCCTGCTTTTTGTTTTACAGTCCTATCGGAAAAGAAGCTTTCAGGCGCTTCTGACCGTTTATTGCGGTAAAATCATTGTCATGAAAAAACTCGTTCTCCTTTTTTCTCTCTGTATTGTCTTCGCGGAATCGATGGGTCAGTTCGATCCTATGACCATCCCGATGGTGTATCACGAGCCGGCGATGGATAAAGTTTCTGTCCAGGAAGACATCGCTTTTAAGACTGTAAATGCTGACACAGTGCTGAAGGTTGATATCTACTATCCACCCGGATACGACAAGAAGACTGTTCTCCCTGCCGTGATCTTTACCAACGGAGTAGGCAGCATGCAGATCCCCGACTGGAAAATTTATCAGGACTGGGCGCGTCTGATTGCCGCGAACGGCATGATCGCGGTCAACTATCAAAGCAGGTTCCGAAAAACGGATGAAGATCTGGCCGATGTCGTCGCGTTTGTGCGGGGACAACGTCGGTTTAACATCGACAAAGAAAATCTCGCGCTTTGGGCATGCTCAGGCAATACACCGCCGGCGATGGCTTTCGCGAATAACATTCAGCACAATTTTATTCGTGCACTTACGATCTACTACGGTTTTCTCCCGCCGCATGAGCGAAAAGTAAAACGTCGCGACCTTGAAATACAACTCGTGCGCGCCGGTCTCGATTCGCACAACATCAATATCGGCATGGAGGAGCTTATGATCGATGCACTGCAACGTGATGCTCACGTTGAGTACGTCAGTTACCCCGAGGGCCAGCACGCTTTCGACGGCGTGGATCACACCCCACGGTCAAAGGAAATCATCCTGCAAACAGTTGATTTCTTTAAAAGAAATCTTCTTGGAAATAATGATGAGGCAAAGTCAACCCTCGTGAGCAACCGTGGATTCTGGGACCTTGTATTACGTGAACAACGTGTTGACGAGGCGCTCGCCGAATTCCAGAAAACGTTTGAGCTGCATAATAGTAAACCAGTCAGGTATCCATTCTGGAATCAGATCCTGAACGAGAACAATCTCAATGCTGTGGGTTACCAGTTATTGAATGACAACAGGCCGGAGGATGCCATCAAAATATTTGCGCTTAATGCCGAAAAATTTCCTGCGTCGCCAAATGTATACGATGCATTGGCAGACGGCTATGAAAAATGCGGCGATACAGCCAGCATGCGCGTCAATGCCAACCTTGCACTTGATAAGCTAAAGGATGCGTCCGGAATTTCCCCGCAGTTCGCACAGGCGATCAGGGCAAGCGCCGAAACAAAGCTCAGCAAACTTATCAGAGAAACATCACCGCACCGTCGCGCGCACCATGAGCTTGTATACGACGGAAACACGAAGCGTGTATTGCTGGTCGGCGGAAGCACTCCGCTCAATGGTGGGCAATCATTCAGATTCTTTAACGATGTCTGGCAATTTGATGGCGCGGGATGGACAAAACTGGCGGAGGCCGGCGATGAACGCAGTGGCATCAGGACCGCATTCAATAAAAAGGATAACAAACTTTATTCATTTGGCGGGTTCACAAAAGATAACAAGACGAGTGGACAGTTGCGTTCATTTGAAAACAATGAATGGAAAGTGTTGGCGGATGTAGCTGCAATGAAAGCTGCGGAAGCAGGGTTCGTTTATGATGAAGCGCGCGATGTGTTGATCGCGTTTACGGGTTCTTCAGATCCGGCCTCAACAGAGGGAATCACATGGGAATGGAGCGTTGGAAAATGGAAGAGATTCTCAGGTGCCAACCCGCCTGCCCGGCAGGCCGCTGTCATGGTGTACGACCCGAAACGGAAACGCACGGTTTTATATGGCGGAATGGGAAGCAACCAGCAAAAGCTTGATGATCTCTGGGAGTTTGACGGAAAGAAGTGGAACCAGATTGCAGTCAACGGCCCCGGTGCACGCATGGCATCGGGTGCGGCCTTCGATCCGCTGTCCGGAATGGTCATGCTGTTTGGCGGCGCATCGGACGAAGGAATTAAAGGCGACACCTGGGGATGGAATGGAAAAGTCTGGAAAAAACTTAGCGATAACGGACCCGCACCGCGTATGATGGGTTACATGGCGTATGACGAGACAAGAAAAAGAATGGTTTTATTCGGCGGGCGGGTAGGCTGGCCGAATGATCTGGCGGATACATGGGAGTGGGATGGTCGTGCCTGGAGCGAAGTGAAATAGCTTACCTTCCGTGATGGCCAGTTACTTTTTGAAAATAAAGTAAACAGCCAGTATCAGAAAAATGAAACCGATGAAGTGATTTAACCGGAACGTTTCATTTTTGAAAAACAGTAAAGAAAAAATCACGAACACAGTAAGTGTAATTACTTCCTGTATCACTTTTAATTCAACCAGTGAAAATGGTCCGCCGTGTTCCTTATATCCAATGCGATTGGCCGGCACCTGCAGAATATATTCGAATAGCGCAATGCCCCAGCTGATGAGGATGATGGATATGAGCGGAAGATTCTCACTCCACTTCATGTCCTTGAACTTCAGATGACCGTACCACGCGAACGTCATGAACGCGTTCGAGAGAACCAACAACGTAATGGTAATAGCGATCTTCATATGTGAGGGTTAGCTACCCTTTAGCCTTTGGCTGTTAGTTTTTAGCCATTGGCTGTTAGGTTTTAGCTGTTAGCGTTAGCTGGCCAACAGCCAACAGCTAAATGCCAATAGCCACTAGCCACAATCCTTTTTCTACTTCACCAATTTCTTATACTTGATCCGGTGCGGCTGATCGTCGCCAAGGCGTTTCTTCTTATTCTCTTCGTATTCACTGAATGTACCTTCGAACCAGAACACCTGAGAGTCACCCTCGAAAGCGAGAATGTGTGTACACACCCTGTCCAGGAACCAGCGGTCGTGAGAAATAATCACTGCACAGCCTGCAAAGTTTTCCAACGCTTCCTCCAGCGCACGCAATGTGTTTACGTCAAGATCGTTAGTCGGTTCATCCAGCAGCAACAAATTACCGCCCTGTTTCAAAGCAATAGCAAGATGAACGCGGTTACGCATACCACCAGAAAGCTCTTTCACTTTCTTCTGCTGATCGTTACCATTGAAATTGAACTTTCCAACATACGCGCGTGAGTTGAGTTGTTTGCCACCGAGCTCAATCAGTTCATTCCCGCCTGTAATTGCTTCCCACACACTTTCTTCCGGTTTAAGATCGTCATGCTCCTGGTCAACGTACGCGATCTTCACAGTTTCGCCCACGGTAAATGCACCAGCATCGGGTTTCTCTTTTCCGGTGATCATCTTGAACAATGTCGTCTTACCAGCGCCGTTGGGGCCAATAATACCAACGATACCTGCCGGCGGAAGGGTGAACGTCAGGTTTTCATATAAGAGCTTGTCGCCGTACGCTTTCGCGACGCCGTTTGCTTCGATTACTTTGTTTCCCAGGCGTGGTCCCGGCGGAATGAAAAGTTCAAGTTTTTCTTCTTTCTCCCGTGTCTCCTGGCTCAAGAGTTTTTCATAAGCACTTAGACGTGCCTTGCCCTTCGCCTGTCGCCCTTTCGGATTCATGCGCACCCACTCAAGTTCGCGCTCGAGCGCTTTCTGACGTTTTGATTCTGACTTCTCTTCCTGTGCCAAACGCTTTTGTTTCTGATCGAGCCATGAAGAATAGTTTCCTTTCCACGGAATACCTTCTCCGCGGTCAAGTTCAAGGATCCAACCTGCAACGTTGTCGAGGAAATAACGATCGTGGGTAACGGCGATAACCGTTCCTTTGTATTGCTTAAGATGTTGTTCGAGCCAGTGTACCGATTCTGCATCAAGGTGGTTGGTCGGTTCATCAAGCAAAAGAACGTCCGGCTCCTGCAGCAATAGCCGACACAATGCTACGCGTCGTTTCTCTCCACCGGAAAGGTGTTCGACTTTGGCATCCGGCGGCGGGCAGCGAAGGGCATCCATGGCGCGTTCAAGCTTGTGATCAAGCTCCCACGCGTTAGAGGCGTCAAGTTTTTCCTGGATTTCACCCTGCTTCTGGATCAGTTTATCCATCGCATCAGGATTCTCCATGATCGCAGGATCACCGAATTTCTCATTGATCGCATCAAATTCCCTCAACAGCGACGATATTTCCTGCACACCCTCTTCAACGATCTCCTTGACAGTCTTGGACTTGTCAAGTTTAGGTTCCTGTTCCAGCAATCCTACGCTGAAGCTAAGATCGGAGACAACCTCGCCCTGAAATTCTTTGTCAATACCGGCGATAATTCGAAGCAACGATGATTTACCAGATCCGTTAAGACCCAGGACACCGATCTTGGCGCCGTAGAAAAAGGAGAGATAAATGTTTTTCAGGACTTGTTTGCTGGGTGGATAGATCTTACTCACACCCGTCATTGAGAAAATAATCTTTTCGTCGGCCATAGATCGTGTTTGATTCTGTCGTTAAGCGATTGCCAATGAATACAATAATTTCATTAGCAGCAGGTTATAGTCACAAACGGAATTCCGGTTGCGCCGCAAATATGGTAAATAAGTTGATGTCGAGGCGGACGGTGGTTACATTTTTGCTTACAAATCCATGTAAACGAAAAGTAAAGCAGCTGATTTTCGGCATGAACCAAATAAAGGAACGTGTTGTTTGTTTTGTTCAATTAAATTTTATTTTTGCGGAAAATTAAAGGAGGACGAAAACTATGTATTGGACCCTTGAACTTGCGTCTTATCTGGAAGATGCTCCCTGGCCGGCTACCAAAGATGAGTTGATCGACTACTCGATCAGATCCGGTGCTCCTTTAGAGGTTGTTGAAAATCTCCAGGAACTGGAAGACGACGGGCAGCCTTATGAGAGCATTGAAGAAATCTGGCCTGACTACCCGACCAAAGAGGACTTCTTCTTTAACGAAGACGAATATTAATCATGCGATTTCTCCAGTCTGGAGAATCGTCACCTTTCTTGTTGAGCCTTACATATGATCATTTATGCCGATTGTCGATGACAATTGGCTATGCTTTTCTCAAGATTGACAGTTGATGATTGACCCGGCCGACATTCAAACTCCGGTCAAAGAAACAAAGGGAAATAAAGCCGAAAAACGGCTAAATTCACATGACATTTCATGTTATGGAAGCTGACATTCACATGCTTTATGAATCGGATTTTTACCGGGTGACCGATTTCCGATGCCGGTGCCAGGATTGTCGTACATCCAAACCCGAATACAGCGAAGCGTTTTGTGTCAGCTTTGTGCGGAAAGGAAATTTTCTCTTTAATGTATTCCGGCATTCACTTGATTCGTACACCGGCTGCGTGCTGGTAACCCGGCCCGGTTATGAACGAACTGTCACCCATATTCACGAAGTGCCTGACGAATGCACTATTTTCGAATTCAAGAATGACTTTTACCATGAAGTGCTGGAACATTATCCTTCTATTAAATTCTTGCACAACAATGATCTGCACTCGACGCTGGTAAAGATTAATCCGGAGACGGAGTACCTCCATTACCGCGCAATGAATCTGATCAACTCGGGCACTGCCACGAGGCTTGAAATGGATAGCCTTGTCATGAATTTGATCGAGACCGTCTTCAGCAAGATCTCTGATTACAAACCTGACTTTCATACATCCGCCCGGTTAAAAAAAAATCATCTCAGCACAGTAGAAAAAGCTAAACATTATATCACCCAAAATTATCCCAACGATATTTCGCTTGTGGAGATTGCTGAGCATTGTTGCATGAGTCCTTTCCATTTCAGCCGCGTATTCAAGGCGATCACATCCTATTCACCACATCAGTTTTTGCTGCAAGTGCGTTTGAAAAGTTCTGAGGTATTGTTACGTGACACTTCTTTGCCAGTCACGGACGTCGCATTTGCATCTGGCTTCAACAGCATTGAACATTTCAGCGCAGCTTTTCGCAATCGGTTCACGTTTGCTCCAATAAAATATCGTGACCATTACCAGTCCAGCACCTAAATGGGGTGGGGCTTTAAAAGAGCAAGATTCCTTAAGTCTGAAAATGTATTCGCTTTTACTTTTGGTGAAACAAAAACAATAAGCGAATGAAAAATTTTTTATTGAACACACTGGAGAATTCAAAAAAATACACACTGGATGTTGCGGTTGCGATGCCTGAAGACGGCTACAACAGCAAAGTGACAAGCGATACCTGGAGCTTCGGCGATCTGCTATCGCACATTGCATACGGCATTGAATGGTGGGAGCACAATTACATAAAAGGAATAAAGAAAGATTGGGCTCCTCCTGTCACAAAAACCTCTAAAAAGGAAGTAATGGATTACCTTGCGGCTGCGTATGGTGGATTAACAGAAACAATTGCTGCGTCACATGTTAACGACGAAATTGTAAAAGGTTTTTTTATGACCCTTGATCACATAACACATCATCGCGGGCAAGCTGTGATCCATTTACGTAAACACGGCATTGTGCCACCGGAATATGTTTTTTGAATTGATTCCCTCTCAGAGTCACCCGCCTTGGGGACTCTGAGGCTTACGGTTCGATGGCTAGTGAGTGAGCATACCAGCGCCAGTGTGAAATGAATGAACTGTTTTGCCTGGTGCGACTGGTGTCTCGGGTGTAATCTGAAAGTTTATTCTTCGACAATCTAAGTGGAAAACCGGTGACGCTAAGAAAGTTGATGTTAAAGACAAGTTTGCAGTTGCAATTACGTCAAGCTGAAAAAATAGAGGCGATGGATGATTGTGATGGGTTCAAGTTAACCAATGGCATTTGCGGACCGCTGGATTTAAAGCTTATCACTAACAGCCGCGCTTTGTATGAAACCTTTTTTGAAAAAATATAATGTACCAAAGAATAGCACACATAGCATTGGTCGTAAGAGACTATGATGAAGCAATAGAATTTTATACCAGGCAACTTGACTTCTTGCTTCTGGAAGACACGAAAATTGACGAGGATAAAAGATGGGTTATGGTTGCGCCGCCCGGATCTAAAGAATGTTGTTTATTGCTTGCCAAAGCAGCAAATGACGAACAGATAAAAAGTATAGGTAATCAAACAGGTGGAAGAGTATTCTTATTTCTATTTACCGACGATTTTTGGAGAGACTATCATAAAATGGTGAGCAGGAAGATAAACTTTGTCAGACCTCCAACTGAATATGAATATGGGACCACGGCGGTATTTGAAGATTTGTACGGAAACCGCTGGGACTTGATAGAGCCGAACCCAAATAACAAGGGATCTTGATTTCCCCTTTAGCGTCACAGCCTCGGTGACGCTAAGACTATGGGCGAGGGGCTGGTTGAGTTAAAATACCAGCGCCAGGTGTGAAATGTATGAACTGTTTTGCCTGGCTCGATTGGGTCTCTCGTCTAACCGAATGTTTAGTTCTTCGTCGTGGCGCCCCGAAAACCGGTGACGCTGAGGCGGAGTGAAAAATCATGATTATATTTGGGGCTAGTATAGCACCACTACATGAAGTACATCCTTTGTCTGTCCGTTTTCTTTTTTATCGCCTGTGAAGAAAAAGATGCGCAACCCGAAATGAAGTTAAAATTAATGGCGAATGACTGGGAGCAATTGTCAGGCCTTATTGACGGAAATTACGTGCCAACGAAACAGTTATACCGTCTCAGTTTTAAGGATAATAATATTGCTGAACTGGATATTGACCGGCTGGGGGCAATGGCGGATCCTGGTGCCGTTGTATTATCCTCCGTTGTTACCAGGTACAATCTTGACACAAACGACAGCACCATTTCGTTCATGGACCCATTGGATACGCTGTTCAATGCGGACGGAGATATCGCAGTAATTATTCGTATGCCTAAATTAAAGATTCTGCAACTCGATGCCGAACGCCTGACCACCGAATCTGTCGAAAGTGTCCAAAGCTGGAACCTGTGTTCCGGGAAAAACTATTTTGAACCTATCGACTGATCGATGAATTCCGTGTCATTCGGCGTGATTACAACCGCAGGATTGACATGCGTGTCTATAAATAAAAAACCTATGAGATATTTCATATCACCATTGGTATTAATTGTTCTGCTGGCCCAGCTGAATTGTACAAGCGACGATGTGGAGGTTAACACTTTTAAAGATGACGTTTCAATCGCGTCTTTAAACGGCGAATGGAAAGTAATTTCTTTTGAGGATTACGGATCGGGAAAGGTAGAATTCAAAACACAGGAAAATTCATGGGACAAGGATATTCTGTTAACCTTTAACGACAACATGTTATCTGGTACAAATATCACAAACCATGTTCAGGGTGAATATAAATACGTGGGACGAAGACAATTTAATGTAACCTCTTTTGCAACAACATATGTTAATCAGCCTGAATGGGCCGATAAATTTATGGAAGCAATGCTCGACGATGATCTTACATTTAAGATAAATAATACGGGACTTAGAATTTATTATGATAAAAGTTCCCGGAGCGTGACTTTGACAAAGCGGTAGTCACAAGCGCATAAACAGTTCGACGACAGTTGTGATTCCAATGCGTCGCCACAATCCTTACTTATAATAGTTAACCTGATCGTTTGTTCTTCGATAACCTTGGCGTACCGGTGACGCTGAAGCGGAGTTGGTTCGTTACTTTCTGCAATTTAATCATCTAATTTCTTAAATTGGCAAGTGTGCGTGTAGCCGCAACCTCACTACATCAAATGTTGTATAATGTAAATGAGTTTGTTATGACTAAAGACAAGGAAATGCTATTGAACGATCGCGAAGGTAATTCATTCTGGGTGTTGGGTGACCTGTACACCTTTAAAGTAACCGGTAAAGAAACAAACGGCGCTTTCACGGTAGTCGATCAGATCATTCAACCACAAGGTGGCCCGCCTCCTCACATTCATCATCGCGAAGACGAAGCGTTTTATGTACTCGACGGTAAGTTTTCATTTTTGTGCGGCGATACGGAGCGTGTGTTTGAAGCTGGTGGCTTTGTGTATGTTCCAAAAGGTACGCTCCATACTTTTAAGAATATTGGTCAACAACAAGGCAGATTGCTCGTAACCATTACGCCTGCAGGCCTGGAAGAATTCTTTTATGCTATCGGCACGCCTGCTGTAGATCTGAATAATCCACCGGTTTTTGATCCTGCTGTTATTGAAAAACTGATGGAACTGGCTAAAGTTTATCAGATGGACATTGTAATGC